>Ga0308160_10002882_pt1 | contig 20040 bp, 17 predicted proteins | sample PhyFR1_FD_201036 | JGI IMG/M metagenome (GOLD analysis project Ga0308160, IMG submission 201036) | Phyllosphere microbial communities from UC Gill Tract Community Farm, Albany, California, United States - DLSLF.R1 | ecosystem: Host-associated > Plants > Phyllosphere > Unclassified | place: USA...
TCGGGCGGGATCTCGATCGCGATGGTGCCCACGCGCTGCTCGACCGACATGATCGGGATCGGCTCGCGCATAGGGCGCTTTTTCGGAATCCAGACGTCGTGCAGGCCTTCCAGGCCGGTCGGCTGCGCCAGGTTGATCTCGACGATGACCTTGTCGGCCAGGATCGCGAAGCTGGCGCTGTTGCCGACCGAGGTGGTCGGGATGATGGCGCCGGTCTCGGTAATCGCGACCGCCTCGACCACGGCGACGTCGACCGGGGCGATGTGGCGGCTGCGCAGCTGTTCGACGGTTTCCGACAGGTGCTGGTCGATGTACATCACCTCGCCGCGGTTGATCGCGGCGCGCAGCACCGGGTCGACCTGGAAGGGCATGCGCCGTGCCAGCGCGCCGGCTTCGGTGAGCCGTTTATCCGTGTCGTTGCCGAGCGAGGCGCCGGTCAGCAGCGTGATCTTCAGCGGCTCCAGTTTGGCGCGTTCGGCCAGCGCGGCCGGGACCAGCTTGACGTCGCCGGCGCGGGTGAAGCCGCTCATGCCGACGGTCATGCCGTCCTTGATCCAGGTGGCGGCCTCTTGGGCGCCGGTGACGCGCTTGCGCAGCTGCGCGCAGCGGATGCGATCCAGGTATTCCGTTTTCATCTCTCTACTCTTTTGAAATCAGCTGAGCCGGTAGTTCACCGGCAGCAGCTGTGGGGGCAAGTCCCGCTCGCCCAGCGCCGTGCGCAGGTCGATCTCGATCGTGCGGCAGATGGCGTCGAGCGGCAGGTCGTTGTCGGAGTGGCCGAAGGGTTCCTCGATCTCGTCGCCGAGGGCATCCAGGCCGAAGAAGGTGTAGGCGACGATGGCGGCCACCAGCGGCGTCAGGTAGCCGATCGTGTCGACCAGGCCGAAAGGCAGGAACATGCAGTACAGGTGGGCGGTGCGGTGCAGCAGCAGGGTGTACGAAAACGGGATCGGCGTGCCGCGGATGCGTTCGCAGGCGGCGGCCACGCCGGTCATGCTCGACAGCGTGGCGTCGATCGGCGCCGCCAGCATCGGGTCGAGGCGGCGCTCGCGCAGGCACAGCGCCAGGTCGGCGCCCATCGCCAGCATCAGCGCATGCGGCAGGTTGGGCAGGCCGCGGATGCGTTCCCATTCGTCCTGCGCCAGCCAGGGTGTGACGTCGGCCGCGGGATCGGTCCTGCGCAGGTGGTGGCGCAGGGCGTGGGCGTAGGCGACGGTACGCCGCAGCATGCGCTCGCGCAGCACGCCACCGTCGTCCGCGCCCGCATCTGCACCAACCAGCGACAGGTACTGGCGCGCCAGCGTACGGCTGCGCAAGACCAGTTCGCCCCATTGCTTGCGGCCTTCCCAGAAGCGGTCGTAGGCGGCGTTGTTGCGGAAGCCGAGGAAGATCGCCAGCGGCAATCCCATCAGCGTGAACGGGATGGCGCTGACCGTGATCTTGACGCCGTCGATGCGGCCATCAAGCAGGGTGACGGCGATCGCCAGCAGGGTAGTGAAGGCGAGGCTCTTCCAGATGCTCGGCAGGATCGAGCCGCGCATCACCAGGAACAGGCGCAGGCCGGTGGGTCGGTCGCGGACGATCATGCGTTGGCCCGCCGCGGTAGCGCATACGGGAGGAAGATCGGGGCGGGCAGGCAGGGGTGGTTCATCGCTTTTGCTTCTTCATACGGTCGGTGGCCCATTCTGCGGCAGGACCGGAATGGCCCGCGTTCGTTTGGGAACGACCGTTTTATTTTGCGCCTCAAGCACCCGAATGCCTAATTACGATTCCTGATGGCGGGTATGCTGCACCTGAATGGTGCATTGCAGCGTGAGCCGTGTGCCGTATCCGGGCAGGGTCACGTATGGTGGGCGTCACGTTATCAAACACGGAGTCAGTCAAATGAAGACGCGCCAGTTGGGCAATACCGGATTGCAGGTCTCGAGCATCGGCCTGGGCTGCATGGGCATGAGCGATTTTTACGCCAACCGCGACGACCAGGAATCGATCGCCACCATCCAGCGTGCCATCGACCTCGGGGTAACGCTGTTCGACACCGCCGACATGTATGGCCCGCACACCAACGAGGAACTGCTGGGCCGGGCGATCCGCGGGCGCCGCGAGGGGCTGGTGATCGCCACCAAGTTCGGCGTCATGCGCACGCCGCAGAACCCCACCGACTACCGCGTCAACGGCAGTCCGGACTACATCCGCCAGGCGGTCGAAGGCAGCCTGACGCGCCTCGGCATCGACGCCATCGACCTGTATTACCAGCACCGGGTCGATCCGGGCACGCCGATCGAGGACACCATGGGCGCGCTGGCCGACCTGGTCCGCGCCGGCAAGATCCGTCATATCGGACTGTCGGAAGCCTCCGTCGAGACCATCGAACGCGCCGTCAAAGTGCATCCGGTGACGGCGCTGCAAAGCGAGTATTCGCTGTGGACGCGCGATCCGGAGGAGGGCGTGCTGGATGCCTGCCGCCGCCACGGCATCGGCTTCGTGCCTTACAGCCCGCTGGGACGCGGCTTCCTCACCGGCGAGATCCGCACGCCCGAAGACTTCGCACCGGACGACTACCGCCGCAACAGCCCGCGCTTCCAGGGCGAGAATTTTGCCAGGAACATCGCGCTGGTCGACAAGGTACGCGAGCTGGCACACGAAGCCGGCTGCACGCCGGGCCAGCTGGCGCTGGCCTGGGTGCTGGCGCAGGGACCGGACATCGTGCCGATCCCGGGCACCAAGCGCCGTAAATACCTCGAGCAGAACGTGGAAGCGGTCGACCTGGATATCGGACCGTCGCAGCTGACCGAACTGGAAGCGATCTTCCCGCGCGGCGCGGCGGCCGGGACGCGCTATCCGGAGGCGCAGATGGCGGCCGTCAACCGGTAGTCCGCGACGACGTATTACCTCATCCAACCACCGCCGCCTGGCCGGCCTGCACGGCTTTCCAGTCGCGCAGGCCGGCGATCGCTTCTTCCTTCAGCTTGGCCTCGATCTCGATCCACGGCGCTTGCGCATACGAGGCCGGCATGGTCGCAATCAGGTCCGAATGCTGGCGGTCGTTGAAGTCTTCGCGGCCGTTCGAGATGTGGACCACCTGGTGGGCCGGCTCGGCCCAGGTTTCCCGCGCCCTGGCCAGCATCTCGGCCACGCTCGGGTCGTCGTAGCTGGACAGCTTGTCGTGCACGATGTGGTGGTGGGCGTCGAAGATCATCGGCACGCCGCTCCTCACGCAGACGTCGTGGATGTCGAGGGCACCGTAGCTGTATTCGTCGTTCTCCAGGCACAGGCGCAGGCGGATCGGATCCGGCAGGTCGCGGATGCGCGCCACCAGTTCGTCGCTGCGGTTGGCCTTGCCGCCGTGGATCTCGAGCAGCGCCCACGGCGAGCGCGGCTGCTGCAGCAATTCCATGATGTCGGCATGCATCTGCAGGATCTTGATGCTGTTGGCCACCACCTCGGGCGAGTCGGAGCTGAGCACCACGAACTGGTCCGGATGCATTACCAGGCGCAGGCCCAGTTGCGTTGCGCGCGCGCCGGTGCGCGCCAGCGCCGGCGCCAGCGGCTGCATCACCTCGCGGCCGATGTCCTCGTCGAAGAAGGGGAAGATCGAGGACGGCATGCGATACAGGCGGATGCCTTCGCGCTGGCAGTAATGCAGGGCGCCGTCGAGGGTCTGGATGTTGTCGCGGTAGATCTCGTCCAGGATCTTGCGCTGGCCGGCATCCGACTGCTCGAGCAGGCGCTTGCGGGTGACGGTGCGGTAGCGGATGTCCTTGGATACGGTGATGCAGACCAGGCCGAGCTCGGGAGACATGGGATCATGGATTCGTTAGTGTGGATGCCATGTTCCAATGAATCCCGCCTCCGGTCAAAAGCAATGCCGCGTTGCAATTCCCGAGCTTAACCCGCGAGCAGGGGGAGCCTGACGGTGAAGGTGCTGCCCTGGCCGGGACCGGGACTGGCGGCGGTGACGGTGCCGCCATGCAGTTCGACCAGTTTGCGGACCAGCGCCAGGCCGAGGCCAAGGCCGCCCTGGGCGCGGTCGAGGGTGCGCGTGCCCTGGGTGAACAGGTCGAACACCACCGGCAGCAGGTCGGGGCCGATGCCGCTGCCGTTGTCGTGGACGCTCAGCACCGCCTGGGTATCCTCGGCGGCCAGGGTGACGTCGATGCGGCCGCCTTCCGGCGTGTACTTGGCGGCGTTGGTCACCAGGTTGGCCACCACCTGCACCAGGCGCGTGTGGTCGCCGTCGACCGTCAAGGGGCCGGACGGCGGCTCGACCGACAGCACGTGGCGGCGCGCGTCGACCAGCGGCCGCGACTGCTCGACCGCTTCGTTCAGCACCCGTCCCAGGTCGAGCGGCTTGCGCGCGACCGTGACCAGCCCGCGCGTCACGCGCGACACGTCCAGCAGGTCGTCGACCAGGTGGCGCATGTGGGCCACCTGGCGTGCGACGATCTCGCTGATCTGCTTGATGCGCGCTTCCTGGGCGTAGGCGATGCGCAGCATGTCGGCGGCGCTGGCGATCGGTGCCAGCGGGTTGCGCAGTTCGTGCGCCAGCATCGCCAGGAACTCGTCCTTGCGGCGGTCGGCCAGGCGCAGCGCTTCCTCGGCGCGCTTGCGCTCGGTGATGTCGATCGCCACCGCATGCACCACGGTGCGTCCATCGATGCCGGGGCCGAGGTGGCCGCGCAGGTCGATCCAGGCGACGCTGCCGTCGTCGGCGCGCAGGATGCGCGGGGTGAGGTGGTAGTTGCCGCCGTCGCGCATCACCTGGGCGTGGCAATCGAGGACCATCTGGCGGTCCTCCGGATGGTACAGCTCCCACACTTCGCTGACGTTCTGCCAGTCCTTGCCGAACACGCTGTGCAGGTTGGCCGAGAAACTCACGGCGCCGGTGCCGGGATCGCGTTCCCACACCGCCATGTGGGCCGCTACCAGGCCCTGGCGCAGGCGGTCCTCGCTGTAGCGCAGCGCGCTCTCGGCGCGTTCCAGTTCGCTGACGTCGGTACCGGTGCCGAACCACTGGACGATCCGGCCGCCGGCATCGCGCAGCGGCGCCACCGAGGCGAAGATGCTGCGGTAGGCGCCATCGGCGCCGCGCAGCGGAAAGGTCATCTGCGCCGTGTTGCCGGTGGCCAGCGCCTCGTTCCAGCGCTGCGCCACCTGCGGCAGGATCGCCGGATCGTGGAAATCGCGCCAGTCGTGCGGCGCCAGCGTGCCGGGGGCGGCGCCGGTGAATTCGTACCAGCGCTGGTTGAACCAGGTGATGGTGCCGTCCGCATCGGCCATCCACACCAGTTGCGGGATGTTGTTCGACAGCTGCAGGAAGCGGCGCCGCTCGGCTTCCAGGCGCGCATGCTGCTCGTACAGTCGGTCCAGCATGCGGTTGATGGCGCCGGCCAGGCTGACCACTTCGCGGCTGCCGGCCAGCGGTGCGCGCTGCGCATCGCCGCTGGCGGTGCCGCCGTCGCCGTCGCCCAGGCTGCCGGAGAAGGCCTCGAGGCGGCGCAGGTCGCCGGTCAGGCCGTGCGCCAGGCGTGACGCCAGCAGGAACACCACCAGCGCCAGCAGCGCCGTGATAGCCAGGATCGCCAGGTACTGCGGCCCCGGCACCACCATCGGGGCCGCCAGCCGCCGTTCGTCTTCGTGCAGCACCAGGCCCAGGTGGCGCAGGCCGGCCGGCAGCGGCACGGCGGCGTCGATCTCGTGCGCGTGGCCGGCGGCGCCGAGGTGGCGGAACGCCGCCCACTGCACCGGTTTCAGGTCGGCCAGGCGCACTTTATAGACCAGCGCGCCTTCCGGGGTGCGGGTGCGCGAATAGCGCAGCAGGTTCACGCCGATCAGTTCCTGGCCCTGGGGGCCGGTGCGCAGCGCGGCGCGCTCGTCGCCGCTGTCGATGCGCTGGCGCAGCCAGGCGACGTCGTCCGCATTGAAGCCGGCGGCGCCGTTGTCGGCAATGGCGACGCCTTCGAAGTCGGTGAACATCAGCTGCAGCGGAATGCCGTTGATCTGGCGTAGCCCATGCAGATAAGGCCGCAGGTAGGTTTCCTTGCCGGCGCTGTCGACCAGCGCGTTGGCCAGGATCGGGCTGTTCGCCACTTCGGCCAGGCGCGTGGCCAGCGCTTCCAGGTTGGTGCCGACGGTGGTGGCGTGGAAGGCGACCTCACGCTGCTGCAGCAGCGCGTTGGCCTGCTCGCGCTGGCGGTCGATCAGCCAGAACGAGACGATGGAGATCAGGAGTACCGCGCACGCGGTCAGGATCGCGGCCGCGATCGCGAAGCGGCGCGACAGGCTGGCCGGCGGCGCGGCGCGCGTGGCCGCCGGGGTTTTTCCGAATTGGCGCAGCATGCTCAATCCTGCGCCGGCACCAGCACGCCGTCGGCGCGGTAGCGTGCCATCAGCAGCTGTTCCGGTCCCAGCGCTTCGTGGCGCGCCGGCGTGAACGGCGGCGCGTAATCCTTGACCAGGCCGCGATGGCTGCCGACCCGTTCCAGCGCGTCGCGCACGGCGCGGCGGTCGGTGCTGCCGGCCAGGTCGATCGCGCGCGCCAGGATATGGGTCAGGTCGTAGGCATGGGCGACGCCGACCGGACCCTGGATGTCTTCGATGCGCTTGACGTTCGACACCGTGGCCGCGCTGGCCAGGAAGCGCTTGACCCGCGCCGGGTCGGCCTTGTAGAAGCTGAAGGTCTGGATCACGGAAAAGTCGACCTGCTGCAGCGCCGGCCCCGCCTGGGCGGTGAATTCGCCGCCGGTCACGCCCCAATGGCTCAGGATCGGCAGGCGCTGCGCCTTGGGCAGCGCCGCGACTTCGCGCACCAGCACCGCGGCCTCGTCGTCGTTGGCGACCAGTACGATGGCCTGGGCACCGGCCGCGCGCAGCTGGCTGTACTTGGCGACCAGCGAGGCATCGCGCCAGTTGTACCAGGAGGTGCCGACGATTTTCATGCCCGGCAGTTTCGGCAGCGCGCGCTCGGCCGCGGCGGCATTGCTGCGGCCCCAGGACGTGTTGGTCATCAGCAGGCCGACGCGCTCGAGCCGGCGCCGCTTGGCCGCCGCCAGCAGCGTCGGCATGGCCAGCGAATCGCGCAGCGACAGCCGGTACACGTAGTTGGGCTGCATCGCGTTGTCGACGATGGCGTCGGCCGACGACCATGCGGCCATGAAGGGCAGGCGGATCGCCTTCAGGGTCGGGAGTTCCTCGATCACGACCGGACTGAAACGCCCGCCGAACACCGCCACCAGGTCCGGCATCTTCGCGAATTCCTGGATGTTGCGGATGCCGCGCGCCGGAATCGAACGGTGGTCCTTGACGACGACTTGCAGCGGGCGGCCGTGCAGCACGCCGCCGGCCGCATTGATTTCCTGGACCGCCGTGCGCATGCCGAGTTCCACCGCCTGCGCCGACGTGCTGTTGTCGAGGCCGAATTCGCCATCGATGCCGAGCAGGACCGGCCGTACGCCGGCGGCCTGTGCCAGCCCGCCGAGCAGCAGCGAACAGGCGAGGGCGCGGAGCACGGCGCGGGTGGCGTGGCGGTAGGGCATGACAGTCCTGTCGGAAGGAAACAACCCGGCATTTTAACGTCATCCATGCTGTATGGCGCGTACCGCAAGCGCCCGATTTCTGAAATTTCGTTGCTTGTCTGCAACCAACGATGCGGAATTTACTGAATTCAGATAATATGGCAGAATTGTGACACGGCAACTTTTCATATGCCGTCAGGCCAAATCCCCGCCTTCAGTCCCGCCAATGCCGCGACCGCCCTTCTGCTGCCGCCGGCCCGGCCAGTCTTCTATTTTTCTCTGGGGTGAAAATGCATATCAAGAACCTGAAAATCGGCGCCCGTCTCGGCCTGGCATTTGCTGCCGTCCTGGCGCTGGCGATCCTGCTCGCCACTGTCGGCATGCTGCGCCTGCATGAAGTGGCAAACACGACCGAGGACATGGTCGGCGCCGTCCACAAGATGCGCCTGGCGGACCGCTGGCTTGCGTCCATCCAGGCCAATCGCGGGTACGGCGAGGCGCGCCTGCGCGGAGACGATGCCGCCGACGTCAAGGCCATGACCGCCAGGATGAAGGACATCAGTGCCAGCGTATCCGGGATCCAGCAGGAACTGGACAAGCTGGTGGTGCTGCCCAAGGGGCGGGAAATGCTGGCCACGATCGCGGAAAAGCGCAAGGCCTATGTCGCTGCCCGCGACAAGCTGTTCGGCGCGCAGGACAGCGGCAGCGCCGATCCGGCCGCGCTCAAGCGCATGCTCGACAGCGAAGTCACTCCCGCAATGAATGCCTACGAAGAAGCCTTGCAGGCCCTGTCCGGGCGCCAGAGCGATATGGCTGCCCAGGCGCGCGACGCGGTGGGCCAGGCCTATGCGGCCGGGATCAAGGTGCTGGCGGCCTTTACCGCAGTGGCGCTGGCCCTCGGTGCGGCCCTGGCCTTCATGCTCACCCGCAGCATCACCCGTCCGCTGCACGAAGCCGTCGCGGTGGCCAACGCCGTGGCCCAGGGCGACCTGTCGTCGCGCATCGAGGTGCAGTCGAGCGACGAAACCGGCGAGTTGATGGCGGCCCTGAAATCGATGAACGAAAACCTGAATGCGCTGGTGACGCGCGTGCGCAGCGGCGCCGACAGCATCGCCACCGCCGCCGGTGAAGTCGCGGCCGGCAACCAGGACCTGTCGAGCCGTACCGAACAGCAGGCCGGCTCGCTGGAAGAAAGCGCGTCGTCGATGGAAGAGCTGACCAGCACCGTCAAGCAGAACGCCGACAATGCCCAGCAGGGCAACCGCATGGCGGCATCGGCGTCGGATATCGCCAGCCGCGGCGGCGAGGTCGTGTCCCAGGTGGTCGAGACCATGGGCGCCATCAACGCCTCGGCGCACAAGATCGTCGACATCATCACGGTCATCGACGGCATCGCCTTCCAGACCAATATCCTGGCCCTGAACGCGGCGGTCGAAGCGGCGCGTGCCGGCGAGCAGGGACGCGGCTTCGCGGTGGTGGCGGGCGAGGTGCGCACCCTGGCCCAGCGCTCGGCCGCGGCGGCCAAGGAAATCAAGACCCTGATCGACGATTCGGTCGAGAAGGTCGGCACCGGTTCGCGCCTGGTCGACGAAGCCGGCGCCACCATGCAGGAAGTGGTGGCCAGCGTACGCCAGGTGACCACCATCATGGCCGAGATCTCGGCGGCGTCGCGCGAACAGAGCGCCGGCATTGCCCAGGTCAACGACGCCATCACCCAGATGGACCAGGTGACCCAGCAGAACGCGGCGCTGGTCGAGCAGGCCGCAGCGGCGACCGAATCGATGCAGGAGCAGGCGCACAGCCTGGCCGAGGCGGTCAGCGTGTTCAGGCTGGCACAGGGCAGCGCACCGGCCGCGGTGCCGGCCCGGCGTGCGGTCGCGGCACCGGCGCGCGCACTGCCGGCAGCAGCGGCAGCGCCGCGCAGCGCACGCCGTCCGGCCCCTGCCGTCACGGCGCGGCCTGCGGTCGCGGCGGGCGCGGACGATGGCTGGGAAGCGTTCTGAATCTTTCAGGATACGTCGCGCCCCCTCCGCATCGAGTCCGGCAGAATGAAGCCGGCATGGTCCCGGCGCCGGCCCGGCCGGACCGCATCCCGATTCGAATTGCGGAGGAGTAAGTCATGAGCAACCAGCAGAAAGATACCCAGGCAACCACGCAGGGCGCGCCAACGCGCAGCGATACCACGGCCCCGGCCGGCGCCGTGCCGGTCCAGGGCCGTTCGGAATCCGGCAAGACCGGCGCCCAGATTGTGGGTGCCGCCGGCGGCACCGATGCCGCAGCCGGCGCAAAAATGGGCGGTGACGGCGGCAGCGGCCTGCGCGGGCAGGGTGCCGACGGCGCCGGCGCACCGGGCAGCCCGGGCGGCAACGTCGATGGCAATATCAGTCCGGGGGCGGGCGCGGCGGTCGCCGGCGGCACCGGCCTGGGCGAAGCGAACAGCGCCGACGACACCCGTACCGGCATCAGCAGCGGCGAGGGCGCTTCTCTCACCGGCGGCGATCCCAGCAGCGGTGCGATCCCGCCGCCGACCGGCAAGGGCGGCGCTTCGGCAGCCTGAGGCCGCCGGCGGCTGACGCTACACTACCGGCATGCAAAAGTTCCTGATCATCATCGGCCTGGTGCTGCTCGGCGCCGGGCTGGCCTGGCCCTGGCTGCGGCGCCTGCCGCTGGGCCGCCTTCCCGGCGACATCCACGTCGTCCGGGAAGGCTTCAGCTTCAGTTTTCCGATCGTCAGCTACATCGTCGTCTCGATCGTCATTTCCCTCATCCTCTGGCTTTTCCGCCGCTGAGCGAGCGTCCGCGCCTCGTCCCTGCCGGCTGGCATAGTGCCCGCCGGCATTCTGAACTGTCGCATTTATTTGACGCGGGGTCTTGTTTATCCTCCCTCCATACTCCAATTGGAGTATAAGGGGAGTATCAACACACAAACCGCGCGCCATGAACATCGTCAATATCAAGCAGAAACTGCCGGAAACCGAAAAAGTCACGGTCAATCTGGGGCTGGTCGACCTGGCCCAGATGGACTTGCTGATCGAAGAAGGTTTCTATACCAACCGCACCGACTTCGTGCGCACCGCCATCCGCAACCAGCTCGAGCGGCACGGCGAGGACATCCGCCAGACCGTGGTGCGCAAGCGCTTCGTGGTCGGCCTGCAGCGCTATACGAAAGCCGAGCTGGAACGCAGTGTCGCCGCCGGCGAGCGCCTCGAGATCCACGTGCTCGGCCTGGCTTCCATCGACGACGACGTCGCCCCCGAACTTGCCACCGCAGCGATCGCTTCGATCTGGGTGCTCGGGGCCTTCGTCGCCTCCAATGCGGTCAAGGCTGCCCTTGCCGACCGCATCCATATCTGATGAAGAAAATTATGAAACCCTACGAACAATTTGTCGCCAACATCCTGAAGGCGGCCGGCACCGCCCGTACCGATCCCGGCGCCGTCAGCGGCCTGGTGCAGGATGCACTCAAGAGCGCCGGGCTGCTGCCCGGCATGCCGCCGCCGCAGCCACAGGCGCAGAACCCGTCTTTCGTCGACCTGAACGCGGCCCCGGCGTGGGCGCGCAAGCCGGCGGCTACGTCGGACGACGCCGGCGCAGCCGCAGAGACTGCAGAGACCGCAGCGGGCGGCGGCACCGGCTTTGCCGGCTTCCAGGGCTTCGATGCCGGCAAGATGGCCGACTGGGCCGCGCAATTCAAGGCCTTCCAGGCCGGCCAGGCTGCATCCCACCAGGCGCCGGCGCCGCGCAATCTGGCGGCGGAACCGGGCGAATTCCTGCACGGCAGCTTCAGCAATGCAGCCGGCACGCGCGCCTACCGGCTGTACGTGCCGGCGCGCGCCGCCGCCGGCCCGCGTCCGCTGGTGGTCATGCTGCACGGCTGCACCCAGCATGCGCAAGACTTTGCCGCCGGCACCACGATGAATGCGCTGGCCGAGGAACATGGCTGCCTGGTGCTGTATCCCGAGCAGCCCCGCAGCGCCAATGCGAATGGCTGCTGGAACTGGTTCGAGGCCGCGCACCAGGGCCGTGAAGGGGGCGAACCGGCGCTCCTGGCCGGCATGACGCGCGAGGTCCTGCGCGAGCATGGCGGCGATCCCGGCCGCGTGTTCGTGGCCGGCCTGTCGGCCGGCGGCGCGATGGCGGCGATCCTGGGCGCGGCCTATCCCGAGCTGTATGCGGCGGTGGGTGTGCATTCCGGCCTGGCGGCCGGCAGCGCGCACGACCTGATGTCGGCGCTGAATGCAATGAAGGGCACGCGCGGGCGCAAGGCGGCTGCGAAGCACGGCGTAGCAGGACGGCTGCCGGCCATCGTGTTCCACGGCGATGCCGACGGGACGGTCCACGCGTCGAATGGCGAAGCGGTGCTGCGCCAGTTCACCCAGGGCGCGCCGCTGCGCGAAGTCGAAGAGCGCGGCCAGGATGGCAGCGGGCGCAGCCATACGCGTACGGTGCTGCTGGACGCGGATGGGCGCGCGGTGGCCGAGCACTGGGTACTGCACGGCGGCGGCCATGCCTGGTCGGGCGGCAGCACCGCCGGTTCGTATGCCGAGGCGGGCGGACCGAATGCCTCGGCCGAGATGCTGCGCTTTTTCCTGGCGCAGCGGCCTTGACCGCCTCTTCCGGCCGGGCAGCCGGCTTGCTATGCTAACGGGTTTCCAGCCCGGTCCGGCGATGCAGCGGCCGGCCATCTACTATATGGAGTTATAAACATGGTTTCCCTGCAAGAGCAGCTGATGAAGGCCGGCCTGGTCGACAAGAAGAAGGTCAAGGTGGCCAACCAGGAAAAGAGCAAGCAGCAGAAGATCGACCGCCGCACCGGGGTGCAGAGCGTCAACGAGACCAGGGAAGCGGCGCTCGAAGCCCAGCGCCAGCAGGCCGAACGCGCCCGCGAACTGAACGCCCAGCGCGACGCCGCCGCCGCCCAGAAGGCCGTGGCCGCCCAGATCGCCCAGATGGTGCAGCAGAACCGCCAGCCGAAGGGCAACGGCGACATCGCCTACAACTTCACGCTCGGCACCAAGATCGAGCGCATCCACGTGTCGGAAAAAGTGCGCGGCCACCTGGTGGCGGGGCGCCTGGCCATCGTCGCCCAGCAGGGCGGCTTCGAACTGGTGCCGAAGGTCATCGCCGACAAGATCGCCGAACGCGCGCCCGAGAGCGTGGTGCGGGTCAACAAGGCCAGCACCGAAGTCGACGCGGACGATCCTTACGCCGACTTCAAGATCCCGGACGACTTTACCTGGTAAGCCGGGTCAGGGCGCCGAAGCGCCGACAGGGGCCGGGGTAGCGGCGCCGGCCGGCGCCGCAGCCGGTGCAATGGCCGGCAGGCCTGCCTGCTGGCCCAGCACGACCTGGAACAGGGCAGGGTAGTCGTAGGCGGCCCCGGTGGAGGCATCGACACCGGCACCGATGATGCCGCCGAACAGGATGTTCCCGGCCATCATGCCCTTGGTCGAGGACTTGAAGGTGGCCAGGCCGGCATCGTAGCCCGGCTTTTCGCACTTGACGTTCATGTCGCCATAGGCGCGGTGGACCGTGACGGTGCCCGGCGTGGTGACGTAATACACGCCCTTGTCGTTCTCCAGCTTGCAAGTCGCACCGGCGACATTGCCGCTCGGATGCAGGGTCTCTACCGAGACTACCTGGCTGGTACCGCTGACGATCGAGGCGCAGCCGGTCAGGCCGGCAGCGCCTGCCAACACCGCCGCCATCAGGGCGGCGCGCATGAATGGTTGATGCATTTGTTTCTCCCAGGATTTTGCCGTTTGCTTAACGGTCGTTTAATTGGAGAAACCTTTATACATTTGAAAATATTGATTTTCAACATATATTTACGTTAGAGAATTATCTACGTAGATATGTTGTATTTTGGCTAGTTACGCCAGGTCTCTGCCCGGCGCAGCCTCACTCCTGCGGCGTGCGCTGCAGTTTCGCCAGGTCGAAACCCTGGCGCTCCAGCCGCGCCAGCAGGGCCGCATAGGCTTCGCGGGGCACGCTCGGGGTACGCGACAGTATCCACAGGTATTCCCGGCTCGGCTCGCTGACCGCGGCCAGCTGGTAGCCGGGATCGAGGTCGATCACCCAGTAGTCGCCCCATACCTGCGGCAGGAAGGACAGCCAGGCCGGCGCGAAACGCACTTCGAGGACCGGGGAGTCCGGCGCGCCGATCTGGCGCGCCGTGCCGGTGGCGTCCTCGAAGCGGCCATCGGCGCGGCGGCAGCGGTTGACGACTTCCACGGTCTTGTCCGGCCGCAGGCGATAGGACGCCGTAGTGGCGCCGGCGCACTGCTTCTGGAAACGGTTCGGGTATTTGGCGATCTCGTACCAGGTGCCCATGTAGCGCGGCACATCGATGGCAGGAACGGGCGTGACGCCGGGCTGGCGCCTGGCTTGGCCGGCGGCCAGTACGGCGGCGGTCGCACCGACCAGGCCGAGCAGGAGAATTGCATGTCGTGAACGGAAGCGCATGGGAGGTCGAGGCTGTTGAAGTTGTGTGCATACTACTTCGGTCTGCCGAAACGGCGCGTTTGTTCAGGGCATGCCGGCATCCGACTCCAGCATGTCGGCAATATCCGGATCCTGCGCAAACGCCTCGGCAAAGTAATCCACGAAGTGGTTCACCTTCAGCGACGGCCGCCGCGCCGGCTGGAATACCACGTTCAGCGGCAGCGGCGGCAGGCGGAAGCGCGTCAGGACCGGCTTGACGCGGCCGGCGCGGATGTCGGCGCCGTAGAGCCACAGCGTCGAGTAACCGATGCCGAGGCCTTCGCATACGGCCTGGCGCATCGCTTCCGAACTGTTCGACTGGAAGCAGCCATTGACCTTGACCGTGAGCGGGATGCCGCTTTCGTCGAGGAAGGTCCATTCGTTGGGCGCGGCCAGGCCGGTGTAGACCACGCACTGGTGCCCGGCGAGGTCGGACGGATGCTGCGGTTCGCCGTGGCGCGCCAGGTAGGCGGGCGACGCCAGCGCGGCGCGGTGGGCAGTGCCGATGCGGCGCGCGACCAGCTGGCTGTCCTTCAGCTCACCGACCCGGAAGGCGACGTCCACGCCGGCCGCGACCAGGTCGACGAAGCTGTCGTCGAGCAGCAGGTCGATCTTGACCTTGGGATAGCGCGCATAAAAGCCGTGCAACCGCGGCACGATGTGCTGGCGCCCGAAGGCGGCCGGCGCCGCCACGCGCAGCATGCCCGCGATGTCGTGTTCGGCGCGCTGCACCTCGATGCGTGCATCTTCGAGCACATCGAGCACCTGGCGGCAGCGTGCGTAATACAGCTGGCCGGCCTCGGTCAGCGAATGGCTGCGCGTCGAGCGTACCAGCAGGGTGGCCCCGAGCTGGGCTTCCAGCGCCTGCATCTGCTTGCTGATCGCCGACTGGGTCGTCATTTCCTCGCGCGCCACCGCCGAAAAGCTGCCGCGCTCGACGACACGGCAAAAGGTTTCCATCAAACGCAGCCGGTCCATATTCGCTTATTCATTCCTGTCAGGAATAAATCATATCACCCGTATGCCCTGCCATATGTTTACATGAATGCTCATAATGTTTCCAATGCACGGGGCCGCTACGAGAGCATCGAACGCGTCCCCATCATATGGCGTCATCCGGACGGAACGGACGCCACCCCGAATTCTTGGAAAGCGCCCGCGAGGCGCTTTTTTTATGCCTGGCAAATGCGCATGCCGTGTCCGCGCGATGCGCCCTAACGTGCAGGGCCTGCATGCGATCCATGTTCAAATAGCCGCCCAACCACCATCCAGCGAGGTACGGCATGACGGACACGTTCAAGGCGGGCGACAAGGTGCAATGGCATTCGCCGCAAGGCACGGTACACGGCACGGTCAAGAAAAAGCTGACGGCGCATACCACCATCAAGGGCCACGAGGTCGCGGCGTCGCAGGAAAATCCCGAATACCTGGTGGTCAGCGACAAGACCGGCGCCGAGGCGGCGCACAAGGCGAGTGCGCTGAAGAAGGTGTGACCGCAATTGGCCCTTGAGTTGCCGCAGCCAGGCTCAGGAAAAATGCAGTTTTGCCAAGAAATTTTTTCCAGCGTGGTGTAACTAACGGACGGCCCTGCTCGCCGCTGGCATTCTGGAACCGTTATCACAAACACCACACCAGAAGGAGAGCATCATGGGTAAATATTTCTTGGCCTGGATCATGGGCGTGCCTGCAATCGTGCTGGTTCTGATCTATCTGTTCTTCCATTGATCCGATGCGACAATGAAGAAAATCGAAACAGACGCGCCACCCTCGGGTGGCGCTTTGTTTTTCGAGCGCTCCTAAGGCCGCTTGTCGCCCCGCAAACCGCCGCGCCATGCGGAGTGCATGATCGTTTTCATCCTCATCCTCATGTGGAGAAAACATGCAACGCGTTCGGAAAAACGACCTGGCGGCCGGCCGTCCAGGGTGGCCGCTGCCGCGCCTGCGCATGCTGCTGATCGCCTTGGCAGTGGCGGGCACGGCAGCCGCTCAGCAGGCACGGCAGTCACAGCCGGCCGGGGAAACAGACGGCAAGCACGCCGGCACGAGTCCGACCTACCGCGTGATCAACCTGGCCCCCGGCCTGCTCGCCACGCTCCCGCGCATCAATGCCGGGGGCCAGGTCGCGTTCTCGATGCAGGCCGACGCCGGCGCGGTGGGTTACTTCTATGACGGCAGCAGCGTGCAGGATATCGGCACGCTCGGCGGCGAGACCCTCGCAAACGACCTGAACGACCTGGGACAGGTGACCGGCAGCGCCGTCACCGCCGGCGGCGTCCAGCATGCCTTCGTCTGGCGTGCCGGCACCGGCATGCTCGACATCGGCACGCCCACCGGCGGCGGCGAGTCGAGCGGCACGGCCATCAACCGCCATGGCGTCGTCACCGGCGGCTCCTACGCCGACTTCCTGCCGCGCGCCTTCCGCTGGAGCGCCGCGAGCGGCAACGAAAGCCTGGGCGCCCTGACGCCGGGCCTGGGCAGCGCCTCCTTCGCCGGCGCCCTCAACGATGCCGGCCTGATCGCAGGTTCGTCGGCCACCGCCGACGGCAGCCGCCATGCCTTCGCCTGGACCCGCAGCAGCGGCATCGTCGATATCGACACCCTGAACAGCTACGATGCACTGGTGGTGGCCGTCGGCGCCAACGGCGAGGTGGCCGGCAACCACATTCCCTCGTTCGACGCCATCGAATACCGCCCCTTCCTGTGGACGCGCGCCGGCGGCATGCGCGACCTCGGGACGGCCGGCGGCAGCGCGGCTTTCGTGACCGCCATGACACCCGGCCTGCACATGGCGGGCCTGATCAATTTTGGCGACGACGTCCAGCGTGCGATGTCCTGGACGCGCAGCGGCGGCATGCGCAATCTCGGCACGCTCGGCGGTACGTCGTCGCGTGCGGACGGCGTCAACGCCGCCGGGCAGATCGTTGGCTTTGCGGAAACCAGGGCCGGCGACCGGCGCGCCTTCGTCTGGACCGCAAGGCAGGGCATGCTCGACCTGAACCGCTACCTGCGCCGTGCGCCGCCCGGCCTGGTGCTCGACGATGCGCTCGCGATCAACGACAGCGGCGCGATCGTGGCGACCTCGAATGCCGGGCTGGTGCTGCTGCGGCCGGATAACGGGCGCGGATGCGGCCATCTGCTCGGCCCGGTCGTGGCACCGGCCCTGGTCAAGGCCGGCGTGCCGCTGCAGGCCGCGCTCGGTTTCATCGACGAGGACGGGGTCGGCACGCGCAGCGTCAGCTGGTCGTGGGGCGACGGCAGCAGCGCGCAAACCGGCAGGATGAGCGAGAGCGGCGGCACCGGCAACGCCAGCGCCAGCCACAGCTTCGCCGTCCCCGGCATCTACCGGGTCACGGCCACGGTGGTCGACCGCAACGGCCGCAGCGCGGCGGTCAGCCATGACGTCGTCGTGACGTCGCCGTCGGGCGGGATGGCGGCCGGCAGCGGGGCGGTGACGTCGCCGCCAGGAGCGTTCAGGCAGGCGCCGCTGTATGCGGGCACGGCACGCTTCAGCCTGGTCGCGCCGCTGGCCGCGCCCCTGGCCGGGACTGGATCGGCAGCGGCCGGCATGCCGGGCAGGCTGCACTTCGACCTGCCGGGCCTGCAGTTCCGCAGCCGGGACGTGCGCATGCTGGGCCGGCAGGGCGCCTGGCATGTGTTCGAGGGCAGCGGCAGTGTCAGGGGCGCGGGTGGCTACAGGTTCAGGCTGTCCACGTCGGCAACGCTGCCCGAAGGCGGGCAGGGCCGGTTTGCACTCAAGATCTGGCATGCCGATCCGGCCAGCAAGCGCGAGGTGGTCGACTACGACAACGCGCGCGGGGCAGCGGGCAATGGCGGCGGGCGCCTGGCGAACGGGCGCATCGTGCTGGAATGATGCAGGGAAGGGCGGGAGGGGGAAACAGGCGCCGCCGCGCGGGCAGCGCCTGGCCGGCTTATTTTGCGGCGACCTCTTTCGGCACGTCCTTTTCTTCGCCTTCCCACTGGCGCTGGGCCGCGGCGCGGTCGAATGCCGGCAGCGGCGCGGTCTCGACGTTCACATTGCCGAGCACCGGATAGGCGGCGCGGAACAGGCCGATATCCTTGTCGGCCAGGTTCTCGTAGGTCACATCCCAGGTGCCGCCCGACATGCCCGCCACCGACTGGTCGAGCAGAGGCAGCAGCGGGCCGGCGCGGAATTCGTTGCCGACGCGGTCGCGCAGCGTGGCCTTGATGCGGCCGATATACACGATCGAGCCGGGCTTGACCTTGAGGTCGGTATTCAGCGGCACGATGAAGGTCCCCATGATCGGGAAGCCCTTGGCCAGGCCCATCACTTCCTGCAGCTTGTACTCGCCCGGTGCCAGCGAGGCGCGCACCAGGTAGATGCTGTGCCCGTTTTCCTGCACCGCGTCGACGTCCTTGTCGAGCTTGAAGTTCTGGCGCTCTTCCTTGCTCTGCGCGTTCGGCCTGGCCAGCTTGACGACGAAGGGTTCGGGCACGAAGCGGCTGCCGTCCGGGCGCGACACGTCGACGGTCATCAGGACCACCGATTTTTCGCGGGTGTCGATGGAGGTGCTCTTCTTGTCGAAGGCCATCTGGTTGACGGTGGCGCAGCCGGTCAGGGCAAGGCAGAGGAGGGTGGAAGCGATCAGGCGCAGCATGGTTATCCCTTATGGAAAATGTTATTGGTATAAGCAGCGGAAGGTACCACGCGTGCCACTGCCGAAAATGCGCACATTCCCACAAGCAACAACTTTCATGTCAGCGGCAAGCGCGTGCTGAGCAATCGGGCAATCCAGGTGCATGATGAAGCGAAGGCGCCGGTAGCACATCCCGGTTGGAAAAGCTACTGGACAATTACATTTGCTTGCAATATAATTGGTGTCTATACAATAAGTTCTTCAGTACGACCTCTGCTGCACAGCATTTTCCTGGCCACGCCTGGAAAATATTCTTGGGCCATGCGCCCGATTCCCTGGTGCCATGCATTTGCATGCGCCTGCGTGATTAAAAGTCCTGAACCCAGCCTCTTTTAACACGCATCCACACCCTGGCCCCGGCACCGTTTGCCGGAAAAGCGTGCCGCGTTTCCGTTCGCCTCTTGCGTACGCTGGTGCGCCCGTGCAGCGCCGACGGCTCAGGGTTTGGTGATTCCCGTTCGACGCCCCATGGCTGCCGGGTCTCACCGCATTTGCCAACTCGAAGGAGAACCAGACCATGGCAAAACAAATCATCATCGACCATGTCTTCAAGGTCTACGGCGATCAGCCGCAAGAAGCGCTGGCCCTGGTCCGCCAGGGTGCCGGCAAGCAGGATATCCTGGCTAAAACCGGGTGCACGATCGGCGTGTTCGACGCCACCTTCACCATCGAGGCCGGCGAGATCTTCGTCATCATGGGCCTGTCCGGTTCGGGCAAGTCGACCCTGGTGCGGATGCTGAACCGCCTGATCGAGCCGACCGATGGCCGCATCCTGATCGACGGCACCGACATCAATACCCTGCCGGACGCGCAGTTGCGCGCCTTGCGCCGCAAGGACATCAGCATGGTGTTCCAGTCGTTTGCGCTGCTGCCGCACGTTAGCGTGCTCGACAACACGGCCTTCGGCATGGAACTGGCCGGCATCCCCAAGGCCGAGCGCCATGCGCTGGCCCGGCAGGCACTGGAACAGGTCGGCCTCGCGGCTTATGGCGCCAGTTATCCCGACGAACTGTCCGGCGGCATGCAGCAGCGCGTGGGCCTGGCGCGTGCGCTGGCCTGCGATCCGTCGATCCTGCTGATGGACGAGGCGTTTTCCGCGCTCGACCCCATCATGCGCACGGAAATGCAGTCGGAGCTGCTGCGCCTGCAGCAGATCAAGCGCCGGACCATTGTCTTCATTTCGCACGACCTCGACGAAGCCATGCGCATCGGTGACCGCGTCGCCATCATGAAGGATGGCCATGTGGTGCAGGTGGGCACGCCGGAAGAAATCCTGCGCAAGCCCGCCAACGAGTACGTGCGCAACTTCGTGCGCGGCGTCGATGCGGCGGCCGTGTTCAAGGCCGGCGACATCGCCCGCAAGAGCC
>Ga0308160_10002883_pt1 | contig 20035 bp, 17 predicted proteins | sample PhyFR1_FD_201036 | JGI IMG/M metagenome (GOLD analysis project Ga0308160, IMG submission 201036) | Phyllosphere microbial communities from UC Gill Tract Community Farm, Albany, California, United States - DLSLF.R1 | ecosystem: Host-associated > Plants > Phyllosphere > Unclassified | place: USA...
GCACCGGCAACGTCTCGACCCGCGTCGACTCGCTGTTCTACGCCGGCGGGTCGGTCCGCCCGGGCATCGGCCTGCCGATGTGCCTGATCAGCGCCGAGGTCCTGCTCAAGAACCTGCGCGGCGACACCAGCACCGAGCCGCTCCCCGAGCCCGCCGCCGGCTGATGGGGTTCGTCTACCTCGCGGCGTTGCTCGTCTCGCTGTTCGGCATGGTGATGCTCGACCGCAGGTTCCACCTCTTCTTCTGGCGCGACGTGCCCCGGGCGGCGGTGACGCTGCTGGTCGGCGTCGTGTTCTTCCTGGTCTGGGACGTCGTCGGCATCGACCTCGGCATCTTCTTCCGCGGCGAGACCTCGTTCATGACCGGCGTGCTGGTGGCGACCGAGCTGCCGCTCGAAGAGGTCTTCTTCCTGACGCTGCTCTGCTACCTGACGATGAACCTGCTGGCCGCGGCCCGGATGGCTGCGGCGCTCGTGCTCGACCGGCGTGGCGCGAGCTCCACGCAGTCCGGTCGACCGGTGGACGGCGTGGCGTCGTGACCTACTGGGCCGTCAACGCGGTGTTCCTGTTGATCGTCGCGGTGCTCGGGGTGCTGGCGCTGGTGACCGCAGGCGTGCGTGGCCGAGCCGCGCGCGCCTCCTCGTCCCCGGCCGAGAGGTCGCGGCGGCGGCGCGAGCAACTGCTGGGGGCGGGCCTGGCGACCGGCGTGCTGCTCGTGATGACCGCCGTGTTCGACAACGTCATGATCGGGATCGGGCTGGTCGGCTACGACGCCGCCCGGATCAGCGGTGTCTTCGTCGGCATCGCCCCGCTCGAGGACTTCGCCTACGCGGTCGCGGCGCTCGTCCTGCTTCCGTCGGTGTGGGTGCTGCTCGGCGGCCCGAAGACGCCCCGCGCCCCCGCGGCGCCGGCGGCCGGCGGGTCGACGACCGTCGAGGAGGCGCGCTCGTGAACACGATCAAGGCCCTGTTCGTCTCGTCCCGGCCCCTGAGCTGGATCAACACGGCGTTCCCGTTCGCGGCGGCCTACGTGCTGACCTCGTTGCTCGCACCGGTGACGACCGGCTACCTGGGGTCGTACCAGCCGTTGTCCCAGGTCGACGTGACGCCGACCGGCACGGAGGCCGTCCTCTTCTCCGCGGCCGAGAACGCCCTCGGCCCGGTGAACTGGCTCGTGCTGATCGTCGGCGCCCTGTACTTCCTGATCCCCTACAACCTCGCGATGTACGGCATCAACGACGTCTTCGACTACGAGAGCGACCTGCACAACCCGCGCAAGGGCGGCGTCGAGGGTGCGCTGCTCGACCGCAGCCTGCACCGCACGACGTTGCGCGCCGCAGTGATCACGAACGTGCCCTTCCTGGTGTTCCTCGTGGCGGTCGGCGACCCGCTCAGCTGGCTCGTGCTCGCCGTCAGCGTCTTCGCCGTGATCGCCTACTCGGCTCCCGGCCTGCGCTTCAAGGAGCGCCCCTTCGTCGACTCGGTCACCTCGAGCACGCACTTCGTCAGCCCGGCCGTCTACGGTCTCGTGCTGGCCGGGGCGACGTTCACGCCCCAGCTGTGGGCGTTGCTCGGCGCGTTCTTCCTCTGGGGCGTCGCGAGCCACGCGTTCGGAGCCGTGCAGGACGTTCTCGCCGACCGCGAGGGCGGCATCTCGTCGATCGCGACCGAGATCGGCGCCCGGGCGACCGTCCGCCTCTCGGTGGTGGCCTACCTGCTGGCCGGCGTGCTGCTGACCTTCACCGAGTGGCCCGGCCCGCTGGCGGCCCTGCTCACCCTGCCCTACGCGATCAGCTGCGCCCCCTGGTGGAACGTGACCGACGACCGGGCCGAAGAGGTCAACCGCGGGTGGCGACGCTTCCTGGCGCTCAACTTCGTCAGCGGGTTCGTCGTGACGATGCTCATGATCTGGTGGGTGTTCCTGCGGGGCTGACGCCGCGCCTCCTGCGGTCGTCGGGCCTCGGTCCTCGGCCCGCGGGCAGGCGGGGCGTTCAGGGGCGCCAGCCGAGGTTGAGTGCCGCCCTGCGCAGGAAGCGCACCGTGGTCGCGTGGGCTCCCGGCTCGGCCCCCCGGACCGTTTCGTCGCGGATGCCCTCGACCACGTCGACGAGCTTGCGGTGCGCGAGGCTCCCGCGCTCGGTGAGGGCGTAGCGATCGTCGCCGACCCCGTCGGTCGCGAGGCTCACCCAGCCGCTCTCGACCAGCTCGGCGAGGTGGTCCGAACTCGACTCGCCCGTGGCCGGGTCGAGGAAGGGCGCGACGGCTCCGTCGAGTGCTGCGCGGGTCGCCGGGCCGCGCTCCAGCAGGTTGAGCAGCTGCCACTGCCGGCGGGTGACCCCGTGTTCGTCGAGGACCTCCTCGAAGCGCCGGTCGATCAGCCCGTCGACGAGCCTCAACCAGAAGCCGATCGGGCGCCCCCGGTCGACGGCCAGGTCGTCGTCGACGCTGCCGAGCTCGTCGGGTGCGTGCGTGTCGTCGGTCGGCGGGGTGACCTCGCCTCCGTCTGCGGAACGTAGTCGGTCCATGGTCGGCACCGTACACCGGTCGGACCTCCGTCTCGAGAGTGATCTTCCGATGGATTCACCTGCCGGAAAGACAACGGCAAGGACGCGGCCGTACATTCGAGGCGTGACCACCTCGAGCGCCGTCGCGCCTGCGCCCCTCCCCACGCGCCTCCGCCGGACCTGGTCGCGCGTGCAGGCGCATCCGCGCGGGCTGCTCTACGGCTTCGTCGCCGTGCACGCCGCCGTGTTCCTGGCGCTCACGCCGCTGATGATCGGCGGCGGGGTGAGCGGCGACCTGCCGCTCTACCGCTTGTGGGCGACGGGGGCCCTGAGCGAGGGCGTCTGGCCGGTCCTCGACTTCTCGTGGGTCTACCCGGCCGGGGCGATCGTCCCGATCGTGTTGCCGAACGTCTTCGGCGAACAGCACTACCAGTTCGTCTGGCTGGCCCTGCTGACCGCCCTCAACGCCGTCGCGCTCTGGCTGCTGACCGACCGCGGTCGTCGCACGGTCGACAACCGGGCAGCCTGGTGGTGGCTGCTCGTGACGCTCGTGCTCAGCCCCGTGGCCTTCCTCCGGCTCGAGGGGTTCAGCGCGCCGCTGGTCGTCGCCGCCCTGATGCTGCTGTCCACGCGTCCGCGGGTGGCCGGGCTGCTGCTCGCCGCGGCGACCTGGATCAAGGTCTGGCCCGCCGCCGTCATCGCGGCGGTCGTCGTCGGGTCGCGTCACCGGGCGGTCGTGCTGCGCGGGGGCGTGCTCGTCACGATGGTCGTCGTGTCGTGCGTGTTGCTCGGCCGCGGGGCCGACGACATCACGAGCTTCGTCACGATGCAGTCGGGACGGGCGATGCAGCTCGAGGCGACCCTCTCGACGCCCTGGCTCTGGATGGCCATGCTGCGCGTCCCCGGCGCCTCGGTCTACCAGAACGTCGCCCTCGCCACGCGCGAGGTCATGGGCCCGGGCGACACCTGGATGATCAACGACAGCACGCAGGTCATGCTCGCCGTCCTCGTGCTGCTGGCCGGCGTGCTGGCCGTGGCGACCTTCGGGCTGCCCCGGTGGGCCGAGCCCGGGAGGCGCGGGTCGGCGGGCTCGGCGCGCACCGCGGCCGTCGTCCCCGCTCGCGATCGCGGCGACGAGTTCGGCACGGTGCTGCTCGGCGCCCTCACCCTCACGCTCGCGTTCGTGGTCTTCAACAAGGTGGGGTCGCCGCAGTACCTGCTCTGGATCGTGCCGATCGTGGCCGTGGGCTACGCCTCGCGTCCCGAGGCGTTCCGGACGCCCGCCGTGTTGACCGCCTGGGCCTCGGGGCTCACGACGCTCGTGTTCCCGATCCTCTACCGTCCGCTGATCGAGCTCAACCCGGTCGCCGTGCTCGTCCTGGGTGCCCGCAACGGCCTGCTCGTGGTGCTGTTCTGCTGGTGCGCGGTGCGCCTCGTGCGACTGGCGGTCGCCACGGTGCGCAGCGACGCGCTCGAGGTGGGCGTCCCGCTCGTGGCGGCCCGCGCCTCCTGACGTGGTGTCGGGGGCGGCTCGTCCCCAGGCCGGCGCCGGGCGGCGTCGTCCCCGGTCGCCCGGTCAATCTGAGCCGTCCACGCCGGGTCGTGCCAGCGTGGAAGGCCTACCTGCCACCACGAGCCAAGGAGCACTCATGAAAGGCAAGATCCTCTTCGTCGCAGGAGCGGCTGTCGGCTACGTCCTCGGAGCCCGCGCGGGTCGCGGCGCGTACGTCAAGATCAAGGACCAGGCCGAGAGCCTGTGGGAGAACCCGACCGTCCAGAAGGGCGTCCAGCAGGCCGAGGGCTTCGTGAAGGAGAACGCTCCGGTCGTCGCCAAGAAGGCGCAGGACGTCGCGAACGACGCCGCCCACGCGGTCGGCTCCAAGGCCAAGTCCGTCTCGGGCAAGGGCTCGGGCGCCACCGACAAGGTCGCCGCCAAGGCCACCGAGGCAGCCGACAAGGTGGACGAGAAGGCCGACGACGTCAAGAAGCAGACCTCGGGCACCAGCCCCGACGACGACAAGCTGCCGGGGGTGACGGTCGGTGAGTGACCTGAAGGCACCCGAACAGAGCACCAAACGTTCGCTCGGCTCGCTGATCGGCAGCCTGCCCGAGTTGATCTCGCGCCTCATCCGCGGCGAGATCGCGCTCGCCAAGACCGAGCTCGCCACGAAGGCCAAAGAGGCCGGGGTGGGTGTCGGCTTGTTGGTCGGAGCCGCACTGTTCGGCTTCTTCCTGCTCGCCGTGCTCATCACGGCCGGCGTCCTGGGGCTGGCGACGGTCGTCGCCCCCTGGCTCGCGGCGCTCATCGTCGCCGCCGTCCTGCTCGTGATCACGGCCGTCCTGGCCCTGCTCGGCATCAAGGCCCTCAAGTAGGGCGTGCCGCCGACCCCCGAGAAGGCCGTCGCCAGCGTGAAGGCCGACGTCAGCGCGTTGAAGGGGCAGGGCAGCTATGACTCCGAGAAGCACTGACGCGAACGGCCACGGCACGGGCGACCAGCCCGACCACCGTGCCGAGCTCGCCGAGGCGCGTGCGGCCGAAGAGCGCAACGACGCCCACGGCAGCACCTCTCCCGACAAGGACGCCGAGAACGCGGCCGGGCCACGCCCCGGCGCGAGCATCCCCGAGATCGAGCTCGACCTCGCCCGTACCCGTGAAGAGTTCGCGGCGACGCTCGACGCCATCGAGGACAAGCTGAGCGTCCCTGCCCACGCCCGTCGGCTGAAGGCGAGCGTCTCACGGCGCCTCGATCGCGACCCGAAGCCCGTCGTGGCGGCCGCAGCGGCCGGCACCGTCGGGGTCGTCGCGCTCGTCGCCGGCATCGTCAAGACGATCAGGCGCTGACCCATGGCGCAGAAGAGCACCGAGCGCGAGCAGCAGTCGCCCGACGCGGACGACTCGCGCAAGCCGCAAGACCTGTCGGACGTCTCCAAGCCCTCCTGGGGGTACGTGCTGGGCAAGACCCTGCGCGAGTTCACCCGTGACCAGTGCACCGACCTCGCCGCCGCACTCACGTACTACGCGGTGCTGGCGATCTTCCCGGCGCTGCTGGCGATCGTGTCGCTGCTCGGCGTCGTGGGGCAGGCGGACTCGACGGCCAAAACGCTGCTCGACCTGGTCTCACAGTTCGGGTCGGAGGACGTCGCTGCTCTCCTGCGGGGTCCCGTCGAACAGCTGACCGAGTCGTCGGCCGCCGGTGTCGCCCTGATCGTCGGTGTGCTCGGTGCCCTCTGGTCGGCCTCCGGCTACGTGGGCGCCTTCGGGCGGGCCATGAACCGCGTCTACGGCATCGACGAGGGGCGTCCGCTCTGGAAGCTCCGCCCGACCATGCTCGGCGTCACGGCGTTCACGGTGGTGCTCATCGTGGTCGCCGCCCTCATCCTGGTGATCAGCGGCCCCGTGGCCGAGACGGTCGGCGACCTCGTGGGACTGGGCAGCACCGCGGTGTTCGTCTGGGACATCGCGAAGCTGCCGATCCTCGCGATCATCGCCGTCGTGATCGTGGCGGTGCTCTACTACTGGGCCCCGAACGTCAAGCAGCCCAAGTTCAAGTGGATGAGCCTCGGGTCGCTCGTGGCCCTGGTCATCTGGTTGGTCGCGTCCGTGGGGTTCGCGTTCTACATCGCGAACTTCTCGAACTACAACAAGACGTACGGTTCGCTCGGTGCGGTCATCGTGTTCCTGCTGTGGCTCTGGATCACGAACAACGCCCTGCTCTTCGGGGCCGAGTTCGACGCCGAGCTCGAACGTGGTCGCGAGCTGCAGGCTGGCCTCCGGGCCGAGCGCGACATCCTGCTGCCACCCCGTGACACGGCCCAGAGCGAGAAGAAGGCCGCGGCCCTCGCGAAGGACGAGCTCGCCGGCATGCGACTGCGTCAGGCCGCCGCCGCGACCATCGAGCGGAACGGCGACGAGGTGCCCGAGCCGGACGGCGAGGGCGGCTCCGAGGCGTCCGAGTCCGACCGGAAGAAAGACGAGCGCGCCGGGGACGGGCACTCGAAGGGCGATCGTTCGAAAGGCGACCGCGACGACTAGGCGACGTCCCCTGACGACGCGACCCGCGCCTCCTCGGCTCTCACGAGCTCGGGAGGCGCGGGTCGCGTCGTTCGTCAGCCGGTGGGCGAGCCCCGCCCGCACCGGCCGTCGGTCAGAACGAGAAGCCGAGCTCGGCGGGGTAGTCGCCCCGCGCGGTGAGGGTGGTGGCGGCGTCGCGCAGGTGCGAGAGCGTCAGGCCCATCGTGGTGGGCCCGAAGCTGACGCGCGAGACGCCGAGCTCGGCCAGGCGGGCGAGCGGCACGGACGACGGGTTCGAGATGACGCTGACCTTGCCGTCGATCCGGTCGAGGGCGGCCTTCACGAGGTCTTCGGTTCCCAGGCCGAGGACGAAGGCGCAGTCGGCGCCGGCGTCGAGGTAGGCGTTGGCGCGGGTGACGGCGTCGTCGAACGAATCCGGGTCGCCGGCCAGGGCGTCGACCCGGGCGTTGATCACGATGGGCACCCCGGCGCGGTCGCCGGCGCGGCGGGCGGCGGCGATCTTCGAGACCTGGGTGTCGATGTCGTAGAGGGGCGCCTTGGCCTGGCCGATGCTGTCCTCGATGTTGAGGCCTGCGGCGCCCTCCTCGATCAGGCGGAAGACGTTGTCGAGCGTGCCGGCGGCGTCGGTCGCGTACGCCTTCTCGAAGTCGACGGAGACGGGCAGGTCGACCGAGCGGATCACGATGCGGGCGGCGGCCAGCATGTCGTCGACGTCGAGGCCCTCGCCGTCCTCGACGCCGTGCGCCTCGCTGATCGAGTGGGAGGCGGTGGCCAGGGCCTTCACGCCCGGTGCGCCCGCGACGATGCGCGCGGTGATGCTGTCCCAGACGTTCGTCACGATCAGCGGGTCGCCGGGGACGTGGAGGGAGCGGAGGAGTTCGGCCTTCTCGGCCGTGCTGGAGATCGACATGCGCCCAGCCAACCAGCCCGGGCTGGCAGGCACCAGCCCGGGCTCGCCTCGCCGAGCTGCTAGTCGCGCCGCAGGACGAGCTCGCTGAGCGGCAGGCGCTCGCGAGGGGCGGTCTCGCGCTCGGCCAGGGCCTCGATCAGCTTGTCGGCCTCGTCGACGACGCCGACGGCCGTGACCGTCACGGGCTTGAGGTTGTCGGTCAGGCCGAACGCGGCGACGATCTCGTCCCACTCGACGCCGGCCATCTGGTGCGTGTGGAAGCCCTCGGCGTGTGCCTGCACCGTGAGGTGGGCGACGGCCTGGCCGAGGTCGTACTCGGCCCACTGCCGCACCTCGCCCTCGACGGTCGAGGTCTCGGCGACGGCGACGACGAGTGCGGAGGCGTTGCCCGCCCAGGCGGCGTTGAAGCCCATGAGCGCCTTCACGATCGTGTCGAACGTGGCCGTGCCGCGACGGCCGACGACGAAGCGACGCGGCTGCGTGTTCGCGGCCGACGGTGCCCAGCGGGCGGCCTCGAGCAGGGCGTCGAGCTGACGGTCCGAGATCTCGGCGGTCGGGTCGAACGAGCGGGGGCTCCAGCGCTCGTCGAGCAGCGGCACGAGCGGCACGCTCGTCTCGGCGGTGCGGAGGGTGGACGGGGCGGCGGTGGTCTCGGAGATCGACATGACGACGCTTTCTTCTCGGAACGGGACGGGGGAGGCGAGGCGCGTCATCGGGCCCCGACCACGGTAACCCTCGGTGTGGGCCGGTGATTCCCGACCTCAGGAGGCGCGGGTCGCCTCCGCGAGGATCGCCGCCACCCGGCCGGGCACGGTTTCGTCCTGCAGGCTCGTCGTGTCCCCCAGGGGTCGGCCGTCGACGATGTCGGCCAGCAGCCGCCGCATGATCTTGCCCGAGCGCGTCTTGGGGAGGTCGGGCACGACGAACACGGTCGCGGGCTTGGCGATCGGCCCGATCTGGTCGGCCACGTGGGCGCGCAGCACGGGGGACAGTGACCCCGCGAGCGGAGCCCACACCGACGGCTCGGCGACGTCGCCGGCGTCCCGCACCGCGCCTCCTTCCGGCCGTGTCGACGGCACCACGAACGCCGCGATCGCCTGACCGGTGCGGTCGTCGGCCACGCCGACGACGGCGGCCTCGGCGACGGCCGGGTGCGACACGAGCGACGACTCGATCTCGATGGTCGACAGGCGGTGCCCCGACACGTTGATCACGTCGTCGACCCGGCCGAGCACCCAGATGTCGCCGTCCGCGTCGTACTTCGCGCCGTCGCCCGAGAAGAACCAGCCCTGCCGCCAGTAGGTCGCCCAGTAGCTGTCGCGGTACCGCTCGGGGTCGCCCCAGACCGTGCGGGCGAGGGCCGGTCCGGTCTGCTGCACGACGAGGTAGCCGCCGCTGCCGTTCGGCACGCGCTCGCCGGCGTCGTCGACCACGGCGGTCGAGAGCCCGGGCAGCGCCCGCAGCGACGAGCCGGGCTTGAGGGTGTCGGCACCGGGCAGCGGGGCCATGACGGCGGCCCCCGTCTCGGACTGCCACCACGTGTCGACGATCGGGCACCCGCCCCGGCCGAACTGCTCGTGGAACCAGACCCACGCCTCGGGGTTGATGGCCTCGCCGACCGTGCCGAGCAGGCGCAGCGACGACAGGTCGTAGGTGTCGGGCAGTCCCTCGGGGAACCACGACGAGAGGGTCCGCACCAGCGTCGGCGCCGTGTAGTACGTGGTGACGCCGTAGCGCTCGATGATCTCGAGGTGGCGGGCGGGGTGCGGGGTGTCGGGCGTGCCCTCGTAGATCACCTGGGTCAGGCCGTTGGACAGCGGACCGTAGATCTCGTAGGTGTGCGCCGTCACCCAGGCGAGGTCGGCCGTGCACCAGTGCACGTCGTCGGGCTTCGCGTCGAAGACGGCCCAGTGGGTCCAGTTCGCCTGCGTCAGGTAGCCGCCGCTCGTGTGCACGAGTCCCTTCGGCTTGCCGGTGGTGCCGCTCGTGTACATGATGAACAGCGGCGTCTCGGCGCCGAAGAACTCGGGTTCGTCGGTGTCGGGTTGCGCGTCGACGACGTCGTGCCACCAGAGGTCGCGCCCCTCGGTCCACGGCACGTCGGGCGTCTGCTCGCCGGTGCGCCGCACGACCAGGACGTGCTCGATCTCGTTGTCGCCGCTGACGGCGTGGTCGGCGTTCGCCTTGACCGGCACCGCGGACCCTCGACGGAACTGCCCGTCGGTCGTGACCAGCAGCTTGGCCCGGGTGTCCTCGACGCGGAACTTCAACGCCTCGCCCGAGAAGCCGCCGAAGACCAGCGAGTGGATCGCCCCGAGTCGGGCGATGGCGAGCGTCACGACGATCGTCTCGGCGATGACCGGCAGGTAGACGACCACCCGGTCGCCCTTCTCCACGCCGAGCGATCGCAGGCCGTTGGCGGCCTTCACGACCTCGCGCTGCAGTTGTGCGTAGGTGATGTCACGACGGTCGCCGGGCTCGCCCTCGACGTGCAGGGCGACCTTGTCGCCGAGGCCGGCGTCGACGTGCCGGTCGACGCAGTTGACGGCGACGTTGAGCGTTCCGTCGGCGAACCAGGTCGCCTCGGGCACGGTGAGCGTCCCGTCGGGACCCTCGGTCACGGGCTTCCAGGTGTGCGCGACCGTCCACGGCGTGTGCCAGTCGAGCCGCTGCGACGCCTCGGCCCAGAACGCGACGGGGTCGGCGGCCGCGCGGGCGTGCTCGGCCGAGGTGACGTTGGCCCCCTCGACGAGCGCAGGAGGCGCGGTGAAGGTCCGTCGCTCGTCGAGCAGGTTCGAGATGGTGTCGCTGGTGGCCATGCGTCCCACGCTACGGGCGGCACGTCGGTGGTGGGCGTCGCGGGGCAACGCTGCGTAACGCGCGGGGACCGTGGCGGCGACGGCTGAGACTGTCGGCTCTTGTCGTTCAGGATGCGACGTGAGATATTGGTATGTCACGTGATTCCGACCCGAGAGAGAAGCATGTCCGACTCGACCCCCCACCGTCCTCCGTCCGCTCCCTCGTCGTCGCGTCGGGGCGGTGCTTCCTCGACGGGCGGCGGGTCGGCAGGATTCCGTCGCGACGTCCAGGGGTTGCGCGCCGTCGCCGTCGTCGCGGTCGTGCTCGAGCACGTCTCGGGCTGGCCGCACGGCGGCTTCGTGGGCGTCGACGTCTTCTTCGTGATCTCGGGCTTCCTGATCACCGGGTTGTTGCTCCGTGAGCACGCCCGGACGGGCCGCATCTCGCTGGCCGACTTCTACCGTCGCCGGGTCCGACGCCTCCTGCCGGCGGCGCTCGTCTTCGTCGCCGCGACCCTGCTCGCCGCGACGGTCCTCCTGCCCGACCGCCGCGTGGTCGGGCTCGGGGTCGACGCCCTCTACTCCCTCGCCTTCGTGGCCAACTGGCACTTCGCCGCCGTGGGCACCGACTACTTCACCGCCGACGGACCGGTTTCGGCCTTCCAGCACCTCTGGTCCCTCTCGGTCGAAGAGCAGTTCTACGCGTTCTGGCCGCTCCTCGTGATCGTCGTCCTCGGCTTCGGCCTGCGGCGTCCGGGGCGCCCCGCGGCCGTCTCCCGCGAGGCGGGCACGGGGTCGGGCCGACGGCTCGTGCTCGCGGCCGTGATCACCGCCCTCTGCGCGGCGTCGTTCGTCTGGGCCGTGGTCGACACGGCGGGCGACCCGACGGGCGCCTACTTCTCGACGCTGACCCGGGTCTGGGAACTCGGGCTCGGTGCCCTGGCGGCGCTGGCCGTTCCGCTGACCCGGCGGTTGCCGCGGGCGATCGGCACGACGCTCGGCTGGCTCGGTCTCGTCGGCATCCTGGCGAGCGTCGTCGTCGTCGACGGGCAGACCGCGTTCCCGGGTCCGTGGGCAGCGCTTCCCGTGGTCGCCACCCTGGCGGTCGTCGTGGGCGGTGGCGTGCCCGGGGCCGTCGCACCGGCGCCCCTGGCGAACCGGGTCACCGACTACCTGGGCGCGATCAGCTACTCGCTCTACCTCTGGCACTTCCCGATCGTCGTCATGATCCGCGCGGTCGTGCCCGAGGGCGAGCTGCTGGCCTACCCCCTGTCGCTCGGCTTCGCCGTGGTGGGTCATCACCTCGTCGAGAAGCCCTTCATCTCGTCGCCCCTGCTCGCCCCGCGACGGGGCGAGGGCCGTCGTCGGCTGTGGCGTCGCTGGGCCGACGACCAGGCGCCGTCCGCCGGTCGGGCCGCCCTCGGGGGCCTCGGCATGCTGGCCGTCGTGATGGTGGTGGCCGCGGTGGTCTCGGTCCGGCCCGTGGCGGCGCCGCCCGTGCTCCCGCCCGTCGCAGGGGGCACCGGCCTCGGGGCCTCCGTCGAGGCCGGGGCGTCCGACGGCGGTGCCGACGGCGATGGCTCCTCCGGTCCGGTCGGTCCGGCCGAGGGGGCGATGGCCGAGTCGGTCCGGGCCGCGCTGGCGGCGACCTCGTGGCCGACGTTGACCCCCGACCCGGGCGACACCATGCCGTTCGGGGCGAACAACGACTGCGGTCGCGTCGATCTGCCCCTGCCGCGCGCCGAGTGCACCTTCGGCACCGGCGACAAGACGGTCGTCCTCGTGGGCGACTCGACGGCCGCCGCCGAGCTGGATGCCGTGGTCGAGATCGTCGAACCGGACGACAGCGGGTGGCGCCTGGTCGCGCTGCCCCTGTTCGGCTGCCCTTTCGTCGATCTCGCCGTCGCCCAGAATTCCGACCCCGAGAGCTGCACCACCCACCAGGCCGACGCCGTCCGGACGATCGTCGAGACGGCACCCGACCTGCTCGTCGTCACGAACTCCTTCGTCCCGTTCGAACACGCCGACACCGGCGCACCCGTCACGCCGCGCGAGTACGCCGAGGCACTGCAGCGCCAGCTCGAGTCGGTGGGCGGCGCGGCGACGCGCACCGTGTTCGTCACGCCCCCGCCGGCACACCGGTCGCTCGACGACTGCTACCGCCCGGGCGGCTCGCCCGTCGACTGCATCTCGTCCGTGTCGGCGGATCACGCCGCCAACCTCGCCGAGACGCAGAAGACGATGAGCGCCCTGGGCGGTTCCCTCGTCGACACGTCGCGGTTCCTCTGCGTCGACGGGCTCTGCCCCGCCTTCGTCGACGACGTGCCCGTCAAGCGGGACTTCACCCACTACACGGGGGCGTTCGACGCCAAGCTCGCCCCCGTGCTGCGCGAACTCGTCTTCGAAGCCGAGGCCGAGGGCGGCCCGGCCGCCTGACGTCCGGCCGTCAGACGCCCGGACGAGCACGGGCCGCCGGTCCGCCGGTCCGCCGGGCCGCTGGTCCGCCGGGCCGCCGGGTCGACGTGCGGCCGGGTCGGCGAGTCCCTCGAACGGGAGGCGGGATCGTGACCCCGTCGTGACCGGTCGCCGCCTATCGTTGCCAGGTGACCCACAGCCCTCGACGCCGTCCCGCTCGTCGATCGACCCGTGCCGTGGGTGGGGCAGCGCTCGCCGCGGTCCTCGTGTTCGCACCGGTCACGGCCGTCGCCGCGGACGCCCCGGCGACCGCCGCCTCGTCACCGGCCCCGACCGCCTCCTCGTCACCGGTCCCCACGGCCGTCGTGCCCGAGCTCTCCGCGCCCGCCTCGAGCGCGACGCCTGCCGCAGCCCCCGCCGCGGCTGCCGTCGATGCGATGAACTACGTCGTCAACGCGGTGCCGGGCGCCGTCACGACCGAGGCGGCCTCGGCCGCGGTGGTCGCCGCGGGCGGTACCGTCCTCGCCCGGTGGGACGAGATCGGGGTCGTGACCGCTCGGTCGACCGCCGCCGGTTTCGTCGACCGGGTCCGCGCCTCCTCGTCCGTCGAGTCGGCCGGTCCGACCCGGACGGCCGCCGTCCGTGCCACGCCCGACGCCGACGCGGGTGGCGACGCCGAGTCCGCTGCCGTCCCGTCGACGGGAGTGCAGGCGACCGGTCTGGCCGAGCGGGTCGCCGACGTCGCCGATCCCGGCGAGGAGCGGCGGTGGAACGACCAGGCCGTCCACGCCGCCGAGGCGCGTGCGGTGCAGCCCGGGAGCCCCGACGTGCTGGTCGGCGTGCTCGACAGCGGCATCGACGCGACGCACCCCGACCTCGTCTCGCAGGTCGACCCGGCCGCCTCCGTGGGCTGCAGCGTGGACGGCGTCGCCGACCCCGACCCCGCCGCCTGGGCGCCGTCGTCCGACGCCGCGACGAGCACCCGCGAGCACGGCACGCACGTGGCGGGCATCATCGCCGCGGCCGACGACGGCCGGGGTATCGTCGGGGTCGCCCCGGGCGTGCGGTTGGCCAGCGTCAAGGTCGTCGACGCGGACGGCTTCATCTACCCCGAGTACGCGATCTGCGGCTACATGTGGGCGGCGCAGCAGCAGATGGACGTGACCAACGCGAGCTTCTTCGTCGACCCGTGGGCCGCCTGGTGCTCGGCCGACCCCGACCAGGCCCCGGCCCTCGACGCGGTCGCGCGGGCGGTCGCCTGGTCCCAGCACGAGGGCGTCCTCGACGTGGCGGCCGCCGGCAACGCCACGGTCGGTGCCGTCGCCGTCGACCTCGCTCACAAGACCGCCGACTCGCTCAGCCCGAACGACTCGACCCCGCAGCCGGGGCGCGACGTCTCGCAGGGGTGCTCGCAGCTTCCCGCCGAGGTCGACGGCGTCGTCACCGTCTCGTCGGCCCAGCAGGGCGGCGGCGGCTCGATCGAGAAGTCCCGGTTCTCGAACTACGGTGCGGGCGTCGTCGACCTGACGGCCCCCGGGGCCGCCGTGCTCAGCACGGTCCCGGGTGGCGGGTTCGCCGCCCTCAGCGGGACGTCGATGGCGGCTCCGCACGTCGCCGGGGTCGCGGCCCTGCTGGCGAGCGTGCACCCGGGCGCGACCCCCGCCGAGCTGCGGGACCTGCTCGCCCGGCAGGCCGGCGGCGAGACCCCCTCCGAGTACTTCGGGGCCGGCATGGTCGACGCCTTCGCGGCCGTGACCGAAGACCTGCGACGCGGGGCGGTCGCCGTCGCCCCCGACGGCGTGCTGCAGGCGGGCGCGGCGGCCACCCTGCGGGGCGCCGGCTTCGTGCCCGGTGAGACGGTCCGGGCCGAGGGCGACGCGTTCGACGAGTCGACGTCGAGCGTCGCCGACCAGCGCGGCCGGGTCCAGCTGCCCGTCCGGCTCTCGCCCGGCACCCCGACGGGTCCCCTGTCGTTCTCCGTGGCCGGGTCGTCGGGCTCGAGCGCGGTCGTCGACGTCGAGGTGCAGGAGGCGCTGGCCGGCCCGGTCGTCACCTCACCGGCCGACGGCGACCGTCTGCCCTCGGGGCAGGCCGTGGTCGTCGAGGGCACCTCGATCGACTCCGCCCGCGTCACCGTCACCGTCGAGCCGGCCGGGAGCCCGCCCGCCGGGGACCTGCCCGCGACGGCCCAGGCCTCCGCGGCCACTCCCGACGCTGCCGAGTCCTCGACGGTCCGTGCCGGGCAGGACGGCACGTTCCGCGCGACGTTCGCCGGCCTCGCCGCCGGTGCCTGGCAGGTCTCCGCCGTCACTTGGACCGTGGACGACGTCGTCTCGGCGACCGGTCCCGTCGTCCTCTTCGCCGTCGACCCGGTCCCGGCTCCCGTGCCGGGTGACGAGGCCGGGGTCCCGGTCGAACCCGGGGCCGCACCGGCCGGTCCGGGGTCGGCCTCGCCCACGTCGGGCGCCTCGCCGGGCGAGAGCGTCGTCCCGGCGGGTGCCCCGGGGCGCCCGCTCGGCGCCGACCCGGCCCGCGCCTCCTCGGCCGCTCTCGCGTGGACCGGTTCGGAGCCGGGTCCCGTGGCCCTCGCCGCCCTGTTGATCGTCGCGGTCGGCGTGGTCGGCGTCGGCGTCGGGCGGCGTCGTCGCGTCGACGAGACCCGCTAGCGGCGGCCCGCCCGCTCGTCAGTCCAGCACGGGTCGTCGCACGAGGGAGGCCGGTCGACGGCTCGTGAGTGCACTGCCGGCGGCGACGACGAGGGGAAGCCCGACGGCCACGACGGCGAGCACCCACCACGGTGGGGCGAACGGCAGGTCCGAGGCCCAGACCATGGCCCCCGTCGGCACCAGCCCCAGGATCGTGCCCAGCACGGCACCCGTGCCGACGACCACCACGCCCTGCCAGAACGACATGGCGCGTCGCTGGGCGTCCGTGCCTCCGACGGCCTGCATGGTCACCTGGTCGCTCAGCCCCTCGGCGCGGGCGAGCCCCAGGGCGACCGCGGCCGCCGCGGCGCAGACGAGGGTCGTCGCGAGGAGTGCCAGGACGAGGGCCAGGTCGAGGCCCCGATCGACGGGACTCGTCTCGACCGTCGCCCGGCCGTCGGTGGCGGTGGTGACCGCGGCCCGGAGGTCGGCGGCCTCGTCCTCGGTCGGTTGCCGGTCGGTGACCATCACGACGGCACGCTGGGTCAGCTCGAAACCCAGCCGCTCGGCCGTGCCGGGGCTCATCAGGACGGCCCCGGTGCTGAGCGTCGTCGGACGCTGGACGACGGCCGGGAGCGACACGGACGTCGAGGGGGTGGCCGAGGCGTCGAAGCCGTCCATGACCTCGGCCGGGGTGGCGAGACCGATGGTGGCCTCGCCGTCGACGACGAGCGACGGGTCGAAGGCGATGACGCCGCCCGACTCGAACGCGGCGCGGGCGGCCGTGGACGGAGCGGCCCCCAGGGTCACGGCGAGGCCGTCCTCGTCGGTCACGATGATGTTGTCCTGTGACGTGAACGAGCCGAGCGGGTAGTCGCAGGCAGGGTCGGCATCGGTGATCCGCTGCGCCTCACGGGACGACAGGCCCTCGAGGCGCCCCGTCGACGAGTCGCAACGGTCGGGGACGGTCAGCACGGCCCACGGCGTGACCGCGTCGACGGCGACCGGGGCGCCGTTCGAGTCGTAACCGCTGGGGACCGGGGTCTGCCACACGGCACGGTCGCCCACCGGGAGGTCGCGCGCGACGGCGGCGACGGCCGCGGAGTCGAGCGAGGCCGCCTCGGGGGAGCCGCCCGGCACGCGGAGGTCGGACGCCTGGTCGTACGAGATCGCCACGGTGCCCGCCGGGTAGGGGCGGTAGAAGGAGTCCTCGGACTGTCGTGCGGCCGCGGTCGACATCGAGACGCCGAACACCGCGACGAACACCGCCGTGGTGACGGCCGCCACGGCGGGAGCGGTGCGGGCGACCCCGTGGGAGGCGTCGCGCAGGGCGAGCCGCAACGGCACGGGTGCGAGCGTGGACGCGCGCCCGAGCCGACGGACGAGCACCGGCACGAGCAGCAGGACGCCGACGAGGGCGGCCACGGCGGAGACCGCGAGGCCGACGAACGCCGCCCACCACCAGCGTGAGCCGACCGGGACCGAGGTGGCGTACGAGGTCCATCCCGCCCCGAAGCAGGCGAGTACGCCGCCGACGACGAGGACGCCGGCGAGTACGGCGGATCGTCGGCCGCGACCACGACCCCGGTCCGACGCGGCGTCCGACGCGCCGGAGGCCGTCCCGCCGCGCAGCGAGTCCATCACGTCGACGCGGGCGGCACGGCGCGCGGGCACCACGGCCGCGATCCACGACACGGCGACGGCGAAGAGTCCGATGCCCGCGACCACGACGCCGGGGACGTGGACGCCCCAGAAGGCGAACGGGCCCACGTCGACGCCGGCTCGACGGGCGAGGGCCACGACGCCGATGCCGAGGTCGACGCCCACGGCGAGACCGGTGACCGCGGCGACGACGCCGACCCAGACCCCCTGCCGCGTCACGACCCGGGTCAGCGTGCGCTGGTCGGCCCCGACCGCGGCGAGCACGGCCAGGGTGCGGCGTTGCCGACGGGCCCCGACCCCGAAGGCCGCGCCCGCGAGCAGGGCGACCTCGGCGCCGGCGAACACGGCGAAGACCACGCCGAGGGCGGCGTAGGTTCCCGTGCCGCCGTACCCCGCCTCGCTCTCGAGGCCGGGGGTGCCGTCAGGCGGAGGGTCGGCGACGACCGCCGCCGACCAGACGACGAATCCCGCGCGTCCCAACTCGCGCACCTCGCCCCAGTCGACGGCGTCGCCCACGAGGTACTGCTCGGACGACGTCGACGACGACGAGGTCGTCGACGACGGGTCGGGCAGGCCCGCCTCCAGGTCGTCGCGGGCGAACACCTGCCGGGCGTCCCTGCCGCCGCCGACCTCGGACATGATGCCGACGACCGTCACCTCGAGGTCGCGCGGGCCGTCGGCGCCGGGGACGCGGTGCAGGGTCGTGGTCGATCCGGTCCCGAGCCCGTCGTCGCGGGCGAGGGCGGGCGTGACGAGCACCTCGTCGCCCCGCTCGGCGGCCCGCCCCTGCTCGAGCACGTAGCGGCCCTCGAAGGCCGGGTCGGTCACCGGTCCGATCACGACGCCGGCAGGGGACGTGCCGACCCGGGTCCAGAGGGTGCGCAGGGTGAGCGTCCGTTCGACCCCGGGCACGACGTCGGCCGGCTCGCGGTAGGTCACCTCGTCGCCCGACCACTGGTTCAGCCCCCGGACGGACTGCCGTGTCTCGTAGCCGGTCCAGTGCACCCGTGCGGCCGTCTGGCCCAGCGTCGAGGTGATCTCCTGTCGGGTCGTGGGCATCGCGCTCGCGACGAGCACCGCCGCCCCCGAGGCGCCGGCCACGGGCAGCGCGATCAGCAGCACGACCATCACGTACTCGCGCAGGCGCCTGAGCACCTGTCGACGCGCGACGAGGCCGCCGGCCGTCACCGCGCCTCCGGGGTCAGCAGCGACTCGGGCCCCCGCGGCGCGGACTCGTCGACGAGGCGGCCGTCGCGGAGGAACACGATCCGGTCGGCCCAGGCGGCGTGGCGGGCGTCGTGCGTGACGAGCAGGCCCGCAGCACCCGCGTCGACCCGTTCGCGCAACAGGCCCATGACCTCGTCGCCCGTGCTGCTGTCGAGCGCGCCGGTCGGCTCGTCGGCGAGCACCAGGCGACGGCTGCCGACGAGGGCGCGGGCGATCGCGACGCGCTGCTGCTCGCCGCCCGAGAGCTCGGCGGGGAAGGCCCGTCCTCGACCGGCCAGGCCCAGGGTGGCCAGCGCGTCGTCGGCGGCACGCCGGGCGGCACGGGTGCCGATGCCGTCGAGTTCGAGCGGCAGGGCGACGTTCTCGGCCGCGGTCAACGTCGAGACGAGGTTGAACTGCTGGAACACGAAGCCGACCGACCGTCGTCGCACCCGCGCGACCTCGGCCGCGCTCAGGTCGGCGAGCCAGGTGCCGTCGACCTGCACGTGCCCGGCGGTCGGCGTCGTCAGGCCGCCCGCGATCGCCAGCAGGGTCGACTTGCCCGAGCCGGACGCGCCCATGACGGCGACCAGCTCGCCCTCGAGGACGGTCAGGCTCACGCCGTCGAGGGCGGTGCGGGCGAGGTCGCCGGTTCCGTGTTCGTGCCCCACCGCGAGCAGGGTCAGCACCTCGACGCGCTCGGTCACGACCGACCTCGTGCGGCCCGCGCCGGCCCCGGCGTCCGGGCAGGGGACCCGGGCCCGGCCGTCGTCGGGGCCACGGCCTCGACCGCCCACTGCCGTTCGGCGAGCGACGCCCGGCGCAGGCTCGACTCGACGTGGTCGAGCCAGCGCACCTCGGCCTCGGCCGCGAAGATCATCGAGTCGACGACGAGGCGCCAGGCGAACTCGCCGGGCGCCTCCGGGTCGCCCCCGGCGTGCTTGGTGCGGGTGAGTCGCTGCAGCTTCGCCAAGGAGGCGCGGCGCTGCGTCTGCACGAGCGTCGCCACGTCCACCCCCGGCAGGGTCGCGGCGAGGGCGAACTTGAGCGGCAGCTCGTCACGGGTGGCGTCGGGGGTGTCGACGGCCGTCCCGAGCCAATGGGCGACCTCGGCCCGTCCGGCGGCCGTGATGCGCCAGAGTCGTTGGTGTTCTCCGGCGGCCTGCCCGGTGCCCGCCGCCGAGGCCTCGGCTGCGGGCGACCCGTCGGACCCGGGCGACCCGTCGGCCTCGGGCGACGTGTCGCGGGGCGAGGGCTCGTCACGCTCGACGAGGCCGTCGCGGTCGAGCCGGTCGAGGGTGGAGTACACCTGGCCGACGTTGAGCGGCCAGGTGGACCCGGTGCGTCGGTCGAACTCGCTGCGCAACTGGTAGCCGTACCCCGGGCCCTGGTCGAGGATCGCCAGCAGGCCCAGTCGCACGGTCACGGGGCCGCCTCGCCGTCCGGTCGTGCCGTCACGTGGCCTCCTGTGGTCGAGTCGCGGCGTCGCCTCGTGGCGCCCGTGCATACCGAGTATGCCCCGCATCGTCGACTCCGACAAACGGCACCCGCGACGTCCGTCGACGGCGCCCTCGACGGCGCCCTCGACGGCGCCCTCGACGGCGCCCGCGTCGACGTCCGCGCCGGCGGCACCCGACGGCCGTCCTGCACCGGCCGGCGTCAGGAGGCGCGGGTCGGCCCCGGGCACCGACCGACCTAGGATGGTCCGCGACCCGCCGCCGCCCTCCTGGAGGACCTCTCGTGACCAAGGCCCCGACCGTCTACGACGTGGCCGCCCACGCCGACGTGTCGATCGCGACGGTGTCGAGGGTGCTGCGCCGTCCCGACGACGTGCGCCCCGAGACCCGCAGCCGGGTGCTCGAGT
>Ga0308160_10002884_pt1 | contig 20029 bp, 19 predicted proteins | sample PhyFR1_FD_201036 | JGI IMG/M metagenome (GOLD analysis project Ga0308160, IMG submission 201036) | Phyllosphere microbial communities from UC Gill Tract Community Farm, Albany, California, United States - DLSLF.R1 | ecosystem: Host-associated > Plants > Phyllosphere > Unclassified | place: USA...
CCAAGAAAAAGGCAGTGGCCAAGTCCCAGCGCGCGCGCAAGGATGTGGCGGTGGCCGAGAACAAGCGCGGGCGCCTGGTGCGCCGCGTCGAGGTGGTCAACGGCAAGCGCCGTGTGACCTACCAGGGTGTACGCAAGGCGGCCCCGGCCGTGGCTGCGCTGCGCACCGCCGGCGATATCGCCGGCCTGCACAAGACCGACGATCCGCTGTCGCTGCGCTCGAACGTCGCCTTCGTGCTCGACCAGAACAGTTCCGAGGTGCTGTTCGAAAAGAACGCCAACGTCGCCCTGCCGATCGCCTCGATCACCAAGCTGATGACCGGCCTGGTCGTGGTGGAGGCCGGCCAGAACCTGGACGAAACCCTGACCGTCACCAACGCCGACGTCGATCGCCTGAAGTACAGCAGCTCGCGCCTGCCTGTCGGCGCGCGCATGACTCGCAACAACCTGCTGCACATCGCCCTGATGAGTTCCGAGAACCGCGCCGCCGCCGCGCTGGGGCGTAACTATCCGGGCGGCACCCAGGCCTTTGTCGCCGCGATGAATGCCAAGGCAAAAGAGCTGGGCATGAACGATACGCGCTACGTCGATTCCAGCGGCCTGTCGAGCCAGAACGTGTCGAGCGCGCGCGACCTGGCCAAGCTGGTGGCCTTTGCCCACCAGAAGCCGCTGCTGCGCCAGTATTCGACCGACCCGAACTGGGTGGTGGAAGCGAGCGGCCGGCCGATGCGCTACTCGAACACGAATTACCTGGTGGCGCTGCCGGACTGGAACATCGGCCTGCAAAAGACCGGCTTCATCAACGAAGCAGGGCGCTGCCTGGTGATGCAGGCCATGATCCAGGGCCGCAACGTGATCATGGTGTTCCTGGATTCGAAGGGCAAGATGTCGCGTACCGCCGACGCCGGCCGCATGCGCCGCTGGCTGGAAGCGCTGACGCCGGACAGCATCGTGCCGCCCGTGCATGCCGCCGCGCCGGCGGTCGGCAATCCGACCTCGTTCTCGACGGTATCGGCAGCGACGGTTCTTCAAAAGCGCTGAGCCAACAGCGCTTCAAGAACGCTCAGGCTGCTGAAGCGGGACGAAATCCCAGGGTAGCCGAAATCTGCCCGGCAGTCTGCACCAGGTCGTCGAGCCAGTCTTCCTGCAGGCGGTCTGCCGGCGCCGAGATCGACAAACCCGCCACCAGCTTGCCGCCGTCGTCGTAGATGCCGGCGGCCATGCAGCGCACCCCCAGTTCCAGCTCCTCGTTGTCGCGCGCATAGCCGCGTGCGCGCACCAGGCCCAGCTCGCGCTCGAGCTTGCTGAGATCCGTGATCGAATTCTTGTTGTGCCCGGCCAGCCCGGTGCGGGTGGCATAGGCGCGGATGGCTTTCGCTTCGTCCACCGACAGGAAAAGTTTCCCGGTAGAGGTCAGGTGCAGCGGACCGCGTCCGCCGATGGCGCGCACCACCTGCATGCCCGAGCGCTCGGAAAACGCGCGGTCGATATAGACGATTTCGTCGCCCTGGCGCACCGACAAATTCACGGTCTGCTGGGTTTTCTTGTGCAGGGCGCGCATGAAGTCGAGCGCCGCCTCGCGTACCGAGAGCCGGCTCTTCACCACATTGCCCAGTTCCAGCAGGCGCATGCCAAGGCGGTAGGTACCGGGTTCGACGCGGTCGACGAAGCGTGTGACCACCATGTCGTTCAGGATGCGGTGCGCGGTCGACGGATGCAGGCCCGAAACCCGGGACAATTCCTTCAGACTGACCGGGTCCGGATAGGTGGCCAGGGCGTCGAGCAGCGCGACCATGCGTTCAATCACCTGGATCGAAGTCTTGGCCGGTTCAAGGGTGTCGATTTTCATGATGTGGTTGGTGCAGTGCAGTATCGCTTTACTTTATACCATAATGCGAAAAACGGCGACCGATTCGCTAGTGCCCGGCGTCTAATGCATAATGACAGTTCTGCATGTCATGACGGAAATAAAATGGAAGAGCCAGTCAGTGAGTTCAAGAGCAAAAGCGGGTTCCGGCGCATCATCAATGCCTCCAATTATTCGATCCAGGGCCTGGTCACGGCCTGGCGCAGCGAGCACGCCTTCCGCCAGGAATTGCTGGTGTTCGTGCTGGGCGTGGTCTTCGCCTTCGTGCTGCCGGTGTCGAGCTTCCAGAAGCTGGTGCTGATCGGCGTACTGCTGCTGGTGCTGATCGTCGAACTCATCAACTCGGCCTTCGAGGCCGTGGTCGACCGCATTTCCCTCGAGAGGCACCCCTTGTCGAAGAACGCCAAGGACTTCGGCAGCGCGGCCGTCGGCCTGACGGTTGTCTTGGCGGCGATCACCTGGGCGACGATTCTTTATAACCGGTTTGGGTGATAACTCGACAAGCTTATATAAAATGCTCCACAATAGGCACGATGTCTTTCGGCGGCGTCATGGTGGCGCCGCCTCAACACTGTCCTGACACGGAGATGAACATGAGCTTACGCCTCGGCGACACCGCACCTGACTTTGAACAAGATTCCAGCATCGGCCGCATCCGCTTCCACGAATGGGCAGGCGACTCCTGGGTGGTGCTGTTCTCGCACCCTGCCGACTTCACCCCGGTCTGCACCACCGAACTCGGCCTGACCGCCAAGCTGAAGCCGGAATTCGACAAACGCAACGTGAAGGCGATCGCGCTGTCAGTGGACGCCGCCGAACAGCACAAGAGCTGGATCAAGGACATCGAGGAAACCCAGCAGACCGTGGTCGGCTTCCCGATCATCGCCGATGCCGACAAGTCGGTCTCCGCGCTGTACGACATGATCCACCCGGAACAATCGGCCACCGCCACCGTGCGCTCGCTGTTCGTCATCGACCCGAAGAAAAAAGTGCGCCTGACCATCACCTACCCGATGAGCACCGGCCGCAACTTCGACGAAGTCCTGCGCGTGATCGACGCCCTGCAGCTGACCGACGGCTACACCGTGGCCACGCCGGGCAACTGGAAAGATGGCGATGACGTGATCATTCCGCTGACGGTGCAGGATCCGGCCGTGCTGGCTGAAAAATATCCGAAGGGCTTTACGTCGCCGAAGCCGTATCTGCGCCTGACGCCGCAGCCGAACAAGTAAGTTCGCCGGCATCCTCGGCCGTTGAACGGTCGAAACCCGTAGGGTGGGCACTCGTGCCCACGCGGTACCACGGCAATATGTCGAAACCCATCCCGGTAGGGTCGCGTACGTTAGCGTCCCGGTTGCGCCGCATGGTATCAAACGATGAGACCGCGTGGGCTCAAGAGCCCACCCTACAAAATCCCCACCCCCAAACACAGCCTCCGCATAAGCAAATAAGGAAGCTGTCGTTTGTCCCACGGCTGACCCGGCTTACTCTTGGGTTCATCTCAGGGACCATGCATGTTAATCACCTATATCACTGCCGGCTTCGCAGTTGGCCTGCTGGTGGGCATGACGGGCGTTGGCGGCGGTTCGCTGATGACGCCGCTGCTCACGCTGCTGTTCGGCGTCTCGCCCACCGTTGCCGTGGGCACCGACCTGGCCTTTGCCTCGATCACGAAGGGCGCCGGCACCATCACCCACCGCTTCAACAACACCGTCGACTGGACCATCGTGCGCCGCCTGTGCCTGGGGGCCTTGCCGGCGGCCCTGGTGTCGACGCTGGCGCTGCGCCACTTCGGCGCCCTCGACGCCCATATCGGCCAGGTGATCCGCTACTCGATTGCCGGCTCGGTGATGCTGACGGTGGTCGCATTGCTGTTCCGGCGCCGCATGATCGCCTGGATGACGGCGCACCCCGAACGCCAGCTGCAAGGCAAGGCGCTGACGACCGCGACCGTGGTCTCCGGCGCCATCCTCGGCGTGCTGGTGACGGTGTCCTCGATCGGCGCCGGCGCCATCGGCGCGACCCTGCTGGTGCTGCTGTACCCGAAGCTGACCCCGGCCGAGGTGGCCGGCACCGACATCGCCTACGCCGTGCCGCTGACGGCGATTGCCGCGCTTGGGCACTGGTGGCTGGGTTCGATCGACTGGATGCTGTTGCTGACCCTGCTGATCGGCTCGCTGCCGGGCATCACCCTGGGTTCGATGCTGGCGCGCAAGGTGCCGGAACGCTTCCTGCGCGCGCTGCTGGCGGTCACGCTGACCGGTGTCGCCGCCAAGCTGGTCTACTGAGTCAACGCTGAGATATCAGAACTGGAAATAAATGAAGCCGCCCTGGCCGCGCGTCATGGCGGCCACCATGTACAGGGTAGCGAACAGGCCGATGCCGAACAGCCGGGCCGGGGTGTGCCCATTCAGGTGTGCCCAATCGTTGGCGCCTGGTTAATAGCGTATTCATCTATGCAAATGACGTTTCTTTCGTTTGTTTTATGAGTAGCAAGTGAGAATATGGACGCCTATTAGAAGAAAATGTAATAAGGCATCCATGACTTTCTTGCAGACACGCGCACCCGGCCGGGTCATTCCCGGCTTCGGGCTCTCGCTCGGGTTCACGATCTTTTATCTCGCATTGATCGTGCTGATCCCGCTGTCCGCCGTGTTCCTGAACACCTTCACCATGAGCTGGGAAGCGTTCTGGCGCGCCGTCACCTCCGAACGCGTGATCGCATCCTACAAACTCAGCTTCGGCGCCTCGCTGATCGCAGCCAGCTTCAATGTGGTGTTCGGCGGCATCGTGGCCTGGGTGCTGGTGCGCTACCGCTTCCCGGGCAAGCGCTTCGTCGACGCCCTGGTCGATCTGCCGTTCGCGCTGCCGACCGCCGTGGCCGGCATCACATTGACGTCCCTGTATTCGGCCAACGGCTGGATCGGCCAGTACCTCGATAAAGTCGGCATCAAGGTTGCGTTCACGCCGCTGGGCGTGGTGGTGGCGCTGACCTTCATCGGCCTGCCTTTCGTGGTGCGCACGGTGCAGCCGGTGCTGGAAGAAGCCGAGCGCGAACTGGAAGAAGCCTCGGCCAGCCTGGGCGCCAGCCCGCTGCAAACCTTCATTCGCGTGGTCTTGCCGGGCATCGTACCGGCGCTGCTGACCGGCTTTGCGCTGGCCTTCGCGCGCGCCACCGGCGAATACGGCTCGGTGATCTTCATCGCCGGCAACCTGCCGATGGTGTCCGAGATCACGCCGCTCTTCATCATCACCAAACTGGAGCAGTACGATTACGCCGGCGCCACCGCGATTGCGGTCGTGATGCTGATCTTCTCGTTCATCCTGCTCCTCACGATCAATCTGCTCCAGGCATGGACGCGCAAACGGGCAGGGAAGAAATGAGCGCTGTATTAGACAAGCCAACCGTGGTCGCGCCGCGCAGTCTCGCGCGCGCACCGCAAACGAATACCTTCGAGCCACGCTGGGTGCGCTGGACGCTGATCGCCATCGCGCTCGCCTTCCTGACCCTGTTCCTGTTCGTGCCGCTGGTGGCCGTGTTCACCGAAGCCCTGAAACGCGGCTGGGACACCTACATCGAAGCCATCCTCGACCCGGACGCGATTTCCGCCATCAAGCTGACCCTGATCGCGGCCGGCATCGCCGTGCCGCTGAACCTGATGTTCGGCGTGGCCGCGTCGTGGGCGATCGCCAAGTTCGATTTCCGCGGCAAGAGCGTGCTGCTCACGCTGATCGACCTGCCGTTCTCGGTGTCGCCGGTGATCGCCGGTTTGATCTACGTGCTGCTGTTCGGCGCCCAGGGCTGGTTTGGCGAGTGGCTGGCCGAACACGACATCAAGATCTTGTTCGCGGTGCCGGGCATCGTGCTGGCGACCGTGTTCATTACCTTCCCCTTCGTGGCGCGCGAGCTGATTCCGCTGATGCAGCAGCAGGGCACCGAGGAGGAGGAGGCCGCGCTGGTGCTGGGCGCTTCGGGCTGGCAAACCTTCTGGCGCGTGACGCTGCCGAACATCAAGTGGGGCCTGCTGTACGGCGTGATCCTGTGTAACGCCCGCGCGATGGGCGAGTTCGGCGCGGTGTCTGTCGTGTCGGGCCACATCCGTGGCGAGACCAACACCATGCCGCTGCAGGTCGAAATCCTCTACAACGAATACAACTTCACGGCCGCCTTTGCGATCGCATCCTTGCTGGCGCTGCTCGCGCTGGTGACGCTGGCCGTCAAGTCCTTTATCGAATGGCGTCTGCACCAGTCCCGCAGTGCAGACACCGGTACCACGGAGCGCACGCAATGACGATCGAAGTCCAACATATCCGCAAGCAGTTCGGCCAGTTTACGGCGCTCGACGACGTTTCGCTGCAGTTCCCCGACGGCCAATTGACCGCCTTGCTCGGCCCTTCGGGCTGCGGCAAGACCACGCTCTTGCGCTGCATCGCCGGCCTTGAACATCCGGATTCGGGTTCGGTCCTGCTCGACGGCCAGGATGCCTCGCACCGCCATGTGCGCGAGCGCCAGGTCGGCTTCGTGTTCCAGCACTATGCGCTGTTCAAGCACATGACCGTGTTCGAGAACGTCGCCTTTGGCCTGCGTGTCAAGCCGCGCAAGGAACGCCCGAGCGAAGCGCAGATCCGCGACAAGGTGAAGAAGCTGCTGGAACTGGTGCAGCTCGACTGGATCGCCGACCGCTACCCGCCGCAGCTGTCGGGTGGCCAGCGCCAGCGTATCGCCCTGGCGCGCGCGCTGGCCGTGGAACCGCGCGTGCTGCTGCTCGACGAACCTTTCGGCGCGCTCGACGCCAAGGTGCGCAAGGAATTGCGCCGCTGGCTGCGCCGCCTGCACGACGAGCTGCACGTGACCTCGATTTTCGTCACCCACGACCAGGAAGAAGCGCTGGAAGTGGCCGACCAGGTGGTGGTCATGAACAAGGGCCGCATCGAGCAGCTCGGCACGCCGGAAAGCGTGTACAACGCCCCGAGCTCGCCCTTCGTCTACAGCTTCCTGGGTAACGTGAACCTGTTCCATGGCCGCGTGCACGACGGCGTGCTGGCCAGCGGCGACGCCCTGTTCGATGCGCCGCAACTGAATGGCGTGAGCAATGCCGACGGCATCGGCTATGTGCGCCCGCACGACCTGGACGTCGAGCGCTACACGCCGGGCCAGGAGGGCATCGTGGTCAAGCTGCGCCGCGCGCACGCCATCGGCCCGCTGGCCCAGCTCGACCTGGAACGCGAAGACAATGCCCAGCTGATCGAAGCCGTGATTCCGAACGAGCGCTTTGCGCGCCTGGGCCTGAAGGAAGGCGAGACCCTGGTGGTGCGTCCGCGCCGCATCGAGGTGTTCGTCGACCAGGGAGGCGGCATATGAACTTCCAGCAGCTGCGCTCGGTACGCGAAGCGGCGCGCCGCAACTTCAACCTCACCGACGTGGCGAATGCGCTGTTCACGTCGCAGCCGGGGGTGTCGCGCCAGATCCGCGAACTCGAGGAAGAACTCGGCGTCGTCATATTCGAGCGCAACGGCAAGCGCCTGACCGGGCTCACCGCACCGGGCAAGGGGATTCTGAAGATCGTCGAGCGCCTGCTGGTGGAGGCGGAAAACCTGGCGCAGGCCAGCCAGGAATATGCGGAAAAAGACAGCGGCACGCTGACGATTGCCGTCACCCACACCCAGGCGCGCTATGCGCTGCCGCAGGTGGTGCAGTCCTTCCGCAACGCCTTCCCGAACGTACGCATCGCCTTGCAGCAAAGCGCGCCAGAGCACATCGCCGAATACGTGCTGTCGGGGCGGGCCGATATCGGCATCGCCACCGAGGGCTTGTCGGCGTTTCCCGACCTGGTGTCCTTCCCGTGCTACCGCTGGAGCCACGTGGTGGCGCCGGACGGGCATCCGCTCCTTGGCAGCACGCCGCTGCGGCTGGAAGACCTGGCGAATTATCCCCTGATTACCTACGACGTCGGGTACACGGGGCGCAGCCATATCGACGAGGCGTTTAGGACGGCCGGGCTGTCGCCGGACATCGTGCTGACGGCCATGGATTCGGACGTCATCAAGCAGTACGTGTCGCTGGGGATGGGCGTCGGCATCATCGCCTCGATGGCGTTCGACCATGGGCGCGACAAGGGGTTAAGGGCGGTGGAATCGTCGCATCTGTTTGCGCCGAATGTGACGCGGCTGGCGGTGCGGCGCGGGGCCTATTTGCGGACCTACGCTTACCACTTCATCGAGCGCTTTGCGCCGGGGTTTACACGGTCGGATATCGAGCGGACCTTGCAGGTGGAAGTCGAAGCAAGCTGATTACGTTAGCGGCGGAGTTCGTAGGGTGGGCACTTGTGCCCACGCGGTCGTACGGTTGCATGTCGAGATGCGTGCGTTGTGCCGCGTGGGCTCGAGAGCCCACCCTACGAGGATGTGAAAAAATCGCCATGGCTGCGTTGCCTCGTCTCGCCGTACGCTCGTACTGTCTTCGACTCCGCGCCTTGCCCTGACAATTTTTTCACATCCTCTACCTGATCACTGCCCGGGATTCGTGATGCGCGCGTGGATCGCATCGATCGCGTCAGTCACCTCGCGCGACAAGGTGGTTTCAGCTGCGTCGATGTTTTCCTTCAGCTGGGCCAGACTGGTCGCCCCGATAATCGTCGATCCCACGAACCACCTCGAATAACACCAGGCCAGCGCCATCTGCGCCGGCGTCAATCCATTCGCCCGCGCCAGCGCCGCATACGCGCGCGTGGCCTCCAGCACGGCAGGCCGTACATAGCGCGGACTCCAGTTCGGCGGGAAAATGGTCAGCCGCCCGTGCGCCTTTGGATCGTCAATGTACTTGGCCGTCAGTTGCCCGAACGCCAGCGGGCTGTAGGCCAGCAAACTCACTTCTTCGCGGAAGCAGGTCTCGTCCAGCAGCGTGGTCTCGAAAGCACGCGCCGTCAGGTTGTACAGATTCTGGATCGTGGCGATGCGCGGCAGGTTCTTTACCTCTGCCTGCTTGATCCACTCGCTCACACCCCACGGGCTTTCGTTCGACACGCCGATGTGGCGGATCTTGCCGGCCTTGACCAGCTCGTCCAGCGCACCCAGTGTTTCTTCGATCGGCACGCTGCGCCGTTCGCGCTTGGGATTGAAGCTGTTCGAGCCGAAGATCGGCACGTTCCGGCTCGGCCAGTGCACCTGGTAGAGGTCGATGTAATCCGTTTGCAGGCGCTGCAAGCTGGTCTCCACCGCCGCACGCACATTCGCCACATCCAGGTCGTGCGACGCGCCGCGGATCCAGGCCATGTTCGCATTCGGCCCGGCGATCTTCGATCCGATGACCACGTCGTCGCGCCGCCCGCGCCGCTTCAGCCAGCTGCCGATGAAGCGCTCGGTCGAGCCCTGCGTTTCGGCGCGGCCCATTACCGGATACATCTCGGCCGTATCGATGAAGTTGATTCCGCGGTCGATCGCATAGTCGAGCGTTGCGTGCGCATCATGCTCGGTATTCTGCTCGCCGAAGGTCATCGTGCCCAGGCAGACCTTCGATACTTCCAGGTCGCTGCGTCCCAGCCGTGTGCGTTCCATGTTCAACCCCTCAAGGCATCCGCGCATTCGCGTACCAGCGCCGGGCCGCGGTAGATCAGGCCACTGTACAGCTGTACCAGCTGGGCGCCGGCGTCCATCTTCGCCTTGGCATCCGCACCCGACAGGATGCCTCCGACGCCGATGATGGGAATGGCGTCACCGAGTTCCTTCTTCATCGCGCGCACCACGATGTTCGACAGATCGAACACCGGCATGCCCGACAGGCCGCCGGCTTCGTGGCCATGGCGCAGGCCGACCACGTGGTTGCGGCTGAGCGTGGTGTTGGTGGCGATCACGCCGTCGATCCGGTGGCGCAGCAGGGCGCCGGCGATGTTCTGGATCTGGTCGGCGTCGATGTCCGGGGCAATCTTCAGGGCCAGCGGCACGTAGCGGCCGGTGTCGTCGGCCAGTCGTGTCTGTTCCGCTTTTAGCTGGGCCAGCAGGTCGTCGAGTTCCGAGGCGCCTTGCAGCTGGCGCAAATTCTTGGTGTTCGGCGAAGAGATGTTCACCGTGACATAGCTTGCGTACGGGTAGACCTTGCGCAGGCAGTGCAGGTAGTCCTCGGCCGCGCGCTCGATCGGCGTGTCGGCGTTCTTGCCGATGTTCAGGCCGAGCACGCCCTGTTTCTCCTGGTGGAACTTCGACGCCTGGACATTGGCGACGAAGGCGTCGACGCCGCCGTTATTAAAGCCCATGCGGTTGATGATGCCTTGCGCGGCCGGCAGGCGGAACATGCGCGGCTTCGGGTTGCCGGCCTGGGCGCGCGGGGTGACGGTGCCGATCTCGATCGAGCCGAAGCCGAGGGCGGCCAGGCCGTCGATGTAGGCGCCATCCTTGTCCAGGCCGGCGGCCAGGCCGACCGGGTTCGGGAAAGTGATCCCCATGACGGTGCGCGGATCGGGCGCGGGCTGCTTGAACATCCCCGTCATGCCGCGCTCGGCGGCGCGGCGCAGGGCCGGCAGGGTCAGGTTGTGGGCGGTTTCGGCTGGCAGCGTGAACAGCAGGGGACGGGCGAGGGTGTACAGGAGTTTGTCGGACATGGAGCGCTCGTAGAAAGGATCGCAAGCATTGTACCGTGGGCGTACCGACAATCGTAGGGCGTTACAGGCGATGAACGGACATGGCTGCATTACGCCACGCGGCAGTTGCGTACGTAGGGTGGGCGCCCTGTGCCCACGCGTGAAGCATGCGCCGTGTTGGCCTTGATTGGCGCCGCATCCGTTCACCGTTCACGCTACGATATCATCGGCCAACACCATGTTTTAACGTTATGGCCTCACAGCCAACACCATGTTTCAACGTTCCAACAAGCCCCATTTACCGCCGATCCGCGCTTCCAGCGGCCGGAAATTCGTCTTGTACGCCATCTTCGGACTCTGTTCGATCCAGTAGCCCAGGTACACAAACGGCAGCCCCAGTTCGCGCGCCTGGCCGACCTGCCACATCACGTTGTAGGTGCCGAAAGAAGCGCCCACGACGTCCGGGTCGAAGAAGGTGTAGACCGAGGACAGCCCGTCGGACAGCACGTCGATGATCGACACCATGCGCAAGGTGCCGTCGGGCTCGCGGAACTCCACCAGGCGCGTGTTGACCCGGCTTTGCAGCAGGAACTGGGCGTATTGGTCGCGGCTGTCCTGGTCCATGCCGCCGCCGACGTGGCGCGTGGTCTGGTAGCGCAGGTAGAGCGCGTAGTGCTCGTCCGAGAAGGCGAGATTCGCGACCATCGCGCTCAGGTCGGCGTGGCGCTTCCAGGCGCGGCGCTGGGTGCGGCTGGGAGCGAACTCGGCGCAGCGTACGCGCACCGGGATGCAGGCCTGGCAGCCGTCGCAGTAGGGGCGGTAGGTGAAGATGCCGCTGCGGCGAAAGCCATTCTTCACGAGTTCGGAGTACACGTCGGCATTGATCAGGTGCGAAGGCGTGGCCACCTGCGAGCGCGCCTGGCGTGCGTCGAGGTAGCTGCACGGATAGGGTGCGGTCGTGTAGAACTGCAGCGTGGAGAAGGGCAGGTCGTTTAGGTGCGTCATGCAAGACTCTCGGGACGGCGTGATGGACCTATTCTAACGAAAGCGCAGGCGCGCACGGTTAAGCAGTCAACCGTGCGCTCATGCGCCCAGCGGTGGCGCCACGTCCCAACCTTCGATCGCCGGCTCGCGGATTGCCGAACGCAGGTGCTGCAAGAAGGCGCTGCGCGCAATCGGCGCCGCGCCCAGCGAGGCCAGGTGGCCGGTCTCCTGCTGGCAGTCGATCATGCGCACGCCGTGCGCGCGCAAGAAGGCGACCAGGTAGGCCAGCGCGACCTTCGAGGCGTCGGTGACGCGCGCGAACATCGATTCGCCATAGAACATGCGGCCGATGCACACGCCATAGGCGCCGCCGACCAGCTCGCCATCGAGCCAGACTTCCGCCGAGTGCGCATGGCCCATCTCGTGCAGGCCGCCATAACCGGCGATGATGTCCTCGGAAATCCAGGTGCCGGGCCCGTCCTTGCGCGGGGCGGCGCAGGCGCGCATCACGGCCTCGAAGTCGCTGTCGAAGCGCACCTGCCAGGGGCCGCCGCCCGTGCGGCTGCGCTCGATGCGGCGCAGGGTTTTCTTCAGGCTGTCGCTGACCTTGAAGTGGTCGGTGTAGAGCACCATGCGCGGGTCGGTGCTCCACCAGAGGATGGGCTGGCCTTCGGAAAACCAGGGAAAGATGCCGTTGCGGTAGGCTTGCAGCAGGCGCTGCGGAGACAAGTCGGCGCCGGCCGCGAGCAGGCCGGGCGCATCGATGGTGAGCGCCTCGGACACATCGGGGAAGGGCGTATGCGCTTCGAGCCAGGGGATCATGCGGCCTCGCTGCTCAGTCGGGTTCGCGTGGTGCGATCATCGGGCGAACGATGTCGTGCGTGTGGACGCCATGGCCCACTTTCTCCCCGCCCTCGCGCATTTTGACGCGGTCGGCAAAGAACAGTTCCAGCGTCTTGCGGATCGTCGGGAAGGCGAGGTCGTCCCAGGGGATCTCGCTTTCTGTGAACAATTGCACTTCCAGGCTTTCCTCGCCGGGATGGAAATCGAGGTCGACCAGGCGCGCCAGATAGAACATGTGGACCTGGTGTACGTGCGCCACGTTCAGCAGGGCGAACAGCGGGCCGAGCTCGATGTTGGCGCCGGCTTCTTCCTCGGTTTCGCGCGCGGCCGCTTCGCCGGTGGTTTCGCCGTTCTCCATGAAGCCGGCCGGCAGGGTCCAGTAGCCGTAGCGCGGTTCGATGGCGCGCCGGCACAGCAGGATCTGGAGTTGCCCTTTATGCTCCCAGACGGGAATCGTGCCGATCACGTTCTTCGGGTTCTGGTAATGGATGGTGCCGCACTGCGAGCACACATGGCGCGGCCGGTTGTCGCCCTCGGGGATGGCCAGCGCGACCGGGTGGGCGCACTCGGAACAGAATTTCATAGATAGTGACGAAAATGAACGTGCGCCTACTTTACACCCGAATCGCCCGGCTGTGCCGCGTGCGCAGCCCGGCGGCGGCAGGGCATCCGGCCATGGAAGACGCGATATGTGTTGCAATCGCACATTGGCGCAGCATTGGATTTGCCTAAACGGCCGGAGCCGCGTATAATTCATTTCATCAGACGCGGGGTGGAGCAGTCTGGCAGCTCGTCGGGCTCATAACCCGAAGGTCACAGGTTCAAATCCTGTCCCCGCAACCAAATTCGAAGCCGTTGATTCCTTGGAATCAGCGGCTTTTTCGTTTTCCGGCCGGAAAACACTCGATGTAGATCAAACCTCCTGCGTTTCCACGGCACTTGCCGAGCCCGGTACTGTCGAACTGGAGACTGGCTCGGCTGTAGAAGCGCAGCGCGTGCCGGTGATTCCATGCTGATTGGAGCAAACAACGGACTCGACCATGATTACTGTTGACGATATCAACGAGGCCTGGGGCTGGGTGGGGCTGACCGCCGTCGAAGTGCTGGGCGCCAACGCCTTCGGCAATTTGATCATCCGCGACGCCGACGGTAGCTACTGGCGCCTGCGCCCGCAAGACCTGTGCTGCGAACCGGTCGCCGAAGACCGCGCCGCGTTCGACGCCCTGTCCTATAACCAGGATTTCCTGAACGACTGGTACATGCCGGAACTGGTGGACCTCGCCGAGTCCACGCTCGGCCCGCTCACCGAAGACCGCACCTACTGCCTCAAGATCCCCAGCGCACTCGGCGGACACTATGGCCGCGAGAACCTGGCCACGGTGCCCTTGTCGCAACTGATCCGGTTCTCGGGAGAAGGCGCCCAGCACCTCGAAGGCTTGCCGCGCTGGTCTTAAGGGCGCGTATGCCTGCCGGGTTGTCGTAGGGTGGGCACTTGTGCCCACGCGGTCTCATCGGTTGAACACGCATACGTCCTGCATTGGCCACCTGCGTACAAACGGCGCACACAACAACCTACAAACTCGCCCACAAATACGCCGCCGCCATGGTCCTATGCGGCGCATACGCCGCCAGCCAAACCTGCGCCTGCGCAATCGACGGCTTCTCCGCCATGCCCTGCGCCCGCCCGATGGCGCTGCGCACCGCCACATCCCCCTCCAGCGAACAATCCGCATAGCCATAACCGCGCAGCAGCGTGTAGTTCACGGTCCAGGGCCCGACACCCTTGATCGCCAGCAATTGCGCCGCGCTCCGTTGCGGATCGTCATTCAAGCGCAGGTCGAGTTCGCCATCGTTCGCCATCCGCGCCACCCGCAACAGCGTCTCCGCCTTCGCGCGCGAAAACTTGCGGCTGGTAAGCGTATCGAGCTCGAGCCGGGCGACGTCCGCAGCTTCCGGATAGCACCACAGCCCGCTGCTGTGCGGCCGCCCAGCCTGCTCGATGAAGCTGCGGCGCAGGCTGATGGCAAACGGCAGGTTGATCTGCTGACCGATGATGGCCCAAGTGAGCGCCTCGAACACCGTGGACGACTGCACGATGCGCAGGCCCGGCAGGCGCGCGACCAGCGGACCGAAAAAGGCATCGCCGCGCACGAAATCGGCAAACGGCGCCGGATCGATGCGCAGGGCCAGCATGCTGCGCAGCGCCTCGTCGGCCAGGGCGCGCGTGGCCGCATCGAGCTCGCCATCCGCCTCGACACGGCAGCGCGCCTCGCCATCCACAAAGTCCACGGCGAACAGCACCGGCACCCCACCCAGCAGCACCGCCTTGCGCAGCGTCTGCCCGCTGACCTGTTCCGCCACACCCTCGGCATCGCGCGCATGGAAAGCCAGTACCTCGTCCACCCGGTAGCCTAGCGGCAGCCTCAAGAGCAAGGTCTGCGCAGCCATTACTTGCCCACGCCGGCGACTGCGGCACGCCCCAGGCGCGGTACGAAGCCGGTCACCAGCGCCGTGCCGACCAGCACGATGCCGGACCCCGCCAGCGTATGCCAGCCCACGGTTTCACCCAGGAACAGCGCGCCCCACAGGATGCCGAATACGGGATTCAGGAAGGTCACCGTCAATGCCGAAGTCGGGCCGACATCCTCGATCAGCTTGAAATAGATCAGGTAGGCGATGCCGCTGCACACGATGCCGAGCGCCAGCACCGCCGCCCAGACGCCGGGCGTGGGCGTGGCTGGCGCCGGGAAGAAGGGCAGCGCCGGCAGCACGAACAGGGCCGCGGCCCACATGGTTCCATGGGCATTCGCGAACGGATCGACGCTCCTGGCCGACTTGGCATACAGGCTGGCGATGCCGTAGCACAGCGCCGCCGCCAGCGCCGCCGCGACAGCCAGCGCGGCGCCCGGGCGAGACGACACATCGTCGAAGCCGACCAGCAGGGCCACGCCCGCCGTGCCCAGCACCAGGCCGAGACCGGTGCGCGCGGTGATGGCGCCACGTCCCCAGAGCGCGCCGAGCAGGGCGCCCCACATCGGCGCGGTGGCGTTCAGCACCGACAGCACCGACGCGCTCAGGGTGCGCGCGCCCCAGGCGAACAGCAGGAAGGGCAGGGCCGAATTGAAGAAGCCCAGCATCAGGTAATGCTTCCAGTTGGCGCGGATATCGAGGCGCTTGCGCAGCACCAGGCCGCCCAGGGCCAGGAACAGGGCGGCGAACAGCACCCGGTATTCGATCAGCACAGCGGGCCCGAGCACCGGGGCGCCGATACGCAAGAAGAGGAAGGAGCCGCCCCAGATGGCGGCGAGCAGCAGGAGACGCAGGAAATTCGAGGTGTTCATGTTCTTCTTGTCGGCAAAGGCGAGGGCAAAGGCGCATCGTGACGCGCGTTGCCGTGGCCGCGCATCCCTGTTATTGCTCTCGAATTGTAGCTGCTTGAATTAGCTGACGCAGATGTCGGTGCCGGCCGGCTGCGGCGCGGCCGCGTGCGGCACCAGCATCGCCTGGGGCACGCCGTTCTTGATGGCGGTCATTTCGGCGAGGATGGCAATCGCGATCTCGGCCGGGGTCTTGCTGCCGATGTAGAGGCCGATCGGGCCGTGCAGGCGGTCGAGCTGTTCGTCGTCCAGGTCGAACAGCTTCAGGCGCTCACGGCGGCGCGCATTGTTCAGGCGCGAGCCGATCGCGCCGACATAAAAGGCGTCGGACTTCAGCGCTTCCATCAGGGCCAAATCGTCGAGCTTGGGATCGTGGGTCAGCGCCACCACGGCGCAGCGGGCATCGAGACGCGATTCGATGACCAGGTCGTCGGGCATGGCGTGCACCAGCTCGACGCCTGGCACATTCCAGTCGGCGCGGTATTCCTCGCGCGGGTCGCAAACGATGACGCGGTAATCCATGCCGCTGGCCACTTGCGCCAGGAAGCGCGACAAGGGACCGGCGCCGATGATGAACAGGCGCCAGCGCGGGCCGTGCACGGTGACCAGGGCTTCGTGCTCGACGCGCAGCACGGCGTTCGGGGCGGCCTGACTCAGCGTGACCACGCCCGTGTTCAGGTCGATGCGGCGTTCCAGCAGTTCGCCGCCTTCGAGACGGTGCAGCAGCTCGCCGATGCCGCTGGCGGCCGTCAAGGGTTCGATGGCCAGCTCGATCGTGCCGCCGCAGGGCAGGCCGAAGCGGTGGGCGTCGTCGGCGCTGATGCCGTAGCTGACGATGTGCGGCTTGAGGTCGGGCGAGATGCCTTTCGCGCGCACGTTCTCGATCAGGTCGTCCTCGATGCAGCCGCCGGAGACCGAGCCGATCACGCGGCCATCGTCGCGCACGGCGAGGGTGGCGCCGATCGGGCGCGGGCTCGAGCCCCAGGTCTTGATCACCGTGACCAGTTCGCAGCGGTGGCCCGCGGCAATCCAGCTGGCGGCGGTTTTCAGTACGTCGAGGTCGAGGCTGTCCATGGTTCAGGGCGCTGGCGCTGGTGGGGTATGGATGACAATCATACAAAAAAAGCGCGCGGGGTGTCGGCGGGGAGGATGGGCGTTGCGGGTGTGCTTCTGGAGACGCTGGCGGGTCGATTATTTTGCGGCCGGAATAGGGCCAACGTGATGCGGATGTTCGCGTGGGCACGGGGTGCCCACCGTACGGGTGATGCCAACGATTCGATCAAGCGTAGCCAATGTGCTAACCGTACGGTGGGGTGTTTGAGGCCAGTGGCCTCAAACACGAACGTGCCCACGCGGAACGATGGTCATTGTTGACGGGATGTGGACGCTGCCAGATGAAGACCCGGCAGCATCCCATGGAAGGCCACGCGGCCCTTCACATCAAGGCGCAATCGTCCTCTTCGCCGCCCGCTTCGCCTTCACATCCGCCACCGCCGCATCGATCGCGGCAAGGCGCGCCGCCATGCCCGGATGGTTCGCGGTATGCCCGTTCGTCACGCCCGCCGGGTAGGCCGCCGCGAAGCGTTTCCAGAACGCCGACACACCCTCGATGTTGTAGCCGGCGCGCGCCAGCAAATAGATTGCCAGGCGGTCCGCCGCCGCATCCGATCCGGCCGGCATGGCCTTGATGCCGGCGGAACCGTTCAGCATCGACAGGTCCGGCGTCACCCGCGTGAGATTCGTGATCACGCTGTCGATGGTGGCCGAATTGCGCTGCGCCGCCGGGTGGCCCAGCATGTTGTGCGCCATGGTGCGCGCCAGTACGTAGGCCAGTTCGTCGTCGCTCTTCGCCACGGCGATCATGCCGCGCGTGACCATCACGCGGCCGCCGTCGGCATACGCATTCACGTTGTCGGCATTGCCCAGTTCGATGGCAAAGCTGCAGGCGCGCGTGACCGGGATGGTCAGGTCGCGCGTACGGCCGTCGCGCTCGATCGTGAACGGCAAATTCGTCTGCGCCGCCACCAGCGGGCCGAACACGGCGCCGACGGTGCTTGGCGCGGTCGGCCCGGTCGGCAGCGGCTTGCCGCCGGCCGAGACCAGGCCATCGCCCAGGCGCAGGCCGGCTTTCGCCGCGCCGCTGCCGGCCAGCACGCCGGTCACCTGCAGGCGCTCATCCATGCCGAAGGCCACGTGCGCGGCCTCGTTGTATTCGCCCGGGTAGGAGTAGCGGTTCTTGGCCGTGAAGCCGAGCAGATTGCGCGCGTGCCGGGTGCAGAGTTCGGCATTGTCGATAAGCAGCGGCGCGGCCACGCGGTACAGGCGGTCCTGCAGCGCCGCCATCTTGGTCAGCGTGTCGGCCGCGGCGGCCATCTGCGGGGTGAGCGGCTGGGCTTGCGGCGTTTCGGTGGCGGCATTCGGGAAGCCGCCGGTCTGGCCACCGGGGCCTGGCGTGGCGCAGGCGCTCAGCAGCGCGGCGACGGTAACGGCCAGCGCCGCAGGGCGCAGGCGATGGATGCGGATCATGGTCCTCCTCGGGTTATTGTTTTCCGGTGCTGCCGAACCCGCCGGCGCCCCGTTCGCTGGATGCGAACTCCTCTACCACGTTGAAGCCCACCTGCAAGACAGGCACGATCACCAGCTGGGCCAGACGGTCGAGCGGCTGCAGCGTGAAGCTGGCATGGCCGCGGTTCCAGGTCGACACCATGAGCTGGCCCTGGTAGTCGGAGTCGATCAAGCCTACCAGATTGCCCAGAACGATGCCGTTCTTATGGCCGAGCCCACTGCGCGGCAAGATCATTGCCGCATAGCCCGGATCGGCGACATGGATGGCCAGGCCGGTCGGGATCAGCACGGTCTGGCCCGGCTCGATGACGAGCGGCGCATCGATGCAGGCGCGCAGGTCGAGGCCGGCGCTGCCGGAGGTTGCATAAGCCGGCAGCAGTTCCTGCATGCGCGGGTCGAGGATTTTGACGTCGATGGTTTTCATTCTTCTACTTCGTGGATCAGGGTGGATCAGGTCAGCAGCGAGCGCTGTTCGAGGCGCTTGCCGATTTCGGAAATGAGCTGGCGCGCCAGCGTCAGCTTGTCGGCACGCGGCAGCACGGTGTGGCCGCTGTCGTCGAACAGGACGATGGCGTTGTCATCCTGCCCGAAGGTATGGTGGCCGATGTTGCCGACCAGCAGGGGAATCCCTTTCTTTTCGCGCTTGGCGGCGCCGTAGGCAACCAGGTTTTCCGACTCCGCGGCAAAGCCGACACAATATGGCCAGCCGGACAGCGAGGTGGTCGCGGCCACCGACGCCAGGATGTCCGGGTTCTGCGCGAATTCGAGCTGGGGCGGGGCGCCGCCTTCCTGCTTTTTCAGTTTCTGTTCGCTGGCATTCACCACGCGCCAGTCGGCCACCGCCGCCACGCCGATGAACACATGCTGGCCTTCCACGCCCGCCATCACCGCGTCGTGCATCTGCGCCGCCGACAGTACGTCGATGCGGCGCACGCCATGCGGGGTGGCCAGGGCCGTTGGGCCCGACACCAGCGTGACTTCGGCGCCGGCTTCGCGCGCCGCGCGGGCGATGGCATAGCCCATCTTGCCCGAGGACAGGTTGGTGATGCCGCGCACCGGGTCGATGGCCTCGAAGGTCGGTCCGGCCGTGATCAGCACGCGCTTGCCGGCCAGGACCTTCTGCTGGAAGGAAGCGACCAATTCTTCAAGCAATTGCTCGGGTTCCAGCATGCGGCCAAGGCCGACTTCGCCGCAGGCCTGCTCGCCGGCCGCGGGGCCGAAGATGCAGACGCCATCGCCTTGCAGGGTGGCGACATTCCGCTGCGTGGCCGGGTTCTGCCACATCTCGACGTTCATCGCCGGCGCCACCAGCAGCGGCACGCCGTGCGGACGCGCCAGGCACAGCGTCGAGAGCAAATCGTCGCAGGCGCCGTGGGCGAGCTTGCGGATGAAGTCGGCCGAGCACGGCGCGATCAGCACGGCGTCGGCGCCGCGCGTGAGGTCGATGTGTGCCATGTTGTTCGGCATGCGCGGGTCCCATTGGTCGGTCCAGACCGTGGCGCCCGAGAGCGCCTGCATGGTGACGGTGCCGATGAAGTGGGTGGCGGCCTTGGTCATCACGACCTGGACCTTCGCACCTTGCTTGACCAGTGCGCGGCACAGTTCGGCCGCCTTGTAGCAGGCCACGCCCCCGGACAGGCCGAGGACGATTTTCTTGCCTTGCAAGTCCATGCTCATGTCAGCCTCCTTCTGTGTTGAATCAGTTTTTATTCACGCGGCGCAGTTCGTCCAGGATGAACAGTGCGGCGCCGATCGAGATACCGATGTCGGCGACGTTAAAGGCCGGGAAGTGGCCCCAACCGCGCCAGTAAAAGTCGAGGA
>Ga0308160_10002885_pt1 | contig 20027 bp, 28 predicted proteins | sample PhyFR1_FD_201036 | JGI IMG/M metagenome (GOLD analysis project Ga0308160, IMG submission 201036) | Phyllosphere microbial communities from UC Gill Tract Community Farm, Albany, California, United States - DLSLF.R1 | ecosystem: Host-associated > Plants > Phyllosphere > Unclassified | place: USA...
CTCCTCCTCCACCTCCGCCGTTGGGATACCCACTAGGCGAAGGTAATGGCATCGAGGGTGTGAAGGTATGACGACCCCATCCTCCCAGACCACTTGGTCCGGGTCCGTCGTGATGCTTTCCGACGGCGGATGAGGAAGAGACCGGTGGGAAGTGGCTCACGTACATGGGGCGAAAGAGAGTTGGGGGGTGGGTCGGAGTCTTTGAGTGGTTTTCCTGTTGGTTAGCTATCAATTGCTTGCATGCAAAACTCAGGGACGTACTTGTGTCTCGGCTTAGAAGCGGTGAATCACGGGTAATCAACAGTAGTGGATCTATCGGTCTAGGAGGTACTAGCTGGGGTTCCAGCATCTGCAACAGAGTGAATAGAGCGAGGATGCGAGGGTCACAGACAGACGATAATGTGATTGATCGTCTAGGGTGTTGATCCTCTTCTTGATGATAGTTCGAAGGTGTCGAGTGAAAGGATGGTGACTGGATGAGAGGGATGTATAGTAGGGAGTGAGGTACAGTAGTTAAGAGTGACGTGGCGTTTGTCGATAGTCGGAGTTTGCAGGTTGAACAAAAGACGACTTGACTTTCTGTCTGCCCTCTTTGTGATATTCCTGTTCCTTCTTCTTCTTGTTAGGGTACTACGGTATTCTTTGAACAACAATGAGATGGGATGTATGAGGTAGTAGACAGGAGAGGGACCAAAGGCTATAGTAGTCTAGTAGTAGTATACCCTGAAGCGTCAACGGAATCAAATCTAACTGAGATATACACACACACAAACGGATAATATCGGAATCAAGTGGCACATTCTCAGTGGCACTATAGATGGTGTCATATGAGAAAGGAGAGCAAATCATACATCGAACCAGTTGACCACATACAACGACAATAATAACAAGGCAATTGAATTATAAGACCGAATCATACATCTCCTTCCGAGCCTGAGATCCCGGCGTAGCGGGACCAGCTTCAACATCAGGCGCAAGCTGAGTAATAGCAGCCATGAAATCCATCTCTGACATCCTCCTACCCACCGGCTTCTCACCCTGTACCTGCTCTAATCCGGTATCCGCGACAGATTGATCGGGATTATAACTGATCATGGGCATGAGGGAGGAACTGATTTCAGTCTTCTTACTCATAAAATCGGAAGAGTTGGTGATATCGGCAGTGATGGCCATTGGAGGCAGCGGTGGCCCTGTATCCTTTCGCCAGGCTGCTTTGATTCCTTTCCGGAAACATGGGTCGACTATTAGGCCGATCTGATCGTGAGCTCTACACACAAGCGAGGAGAGTCAGGGACTTACTAAGGCGAAGAAGATCCCTCGACCACCATAGAGGAAATAGTACAAGCAATACAAATGGAATTGACGGGCAGTATGGATCCCACCAACATTTGCGACATGTAAATCGATGACTATTGTCAATAATGTCACGCACAGGATGAAGGGAACATACCAGAGATGAATCCATTAACGATAATCAACGTAACTGGATACATGGAAATCCTCAGTGCCATCTTGAGGAATTGATCATCGAAATCTTTTAATTTACCATTGGCTTGATTGAGTGTATTGGAGATGAACAACGCCTTGGAGGTTGCTCGTCTCAGCCGGAAGATCGACATGATTGTCTATTTGGTCAGCACACCTTCGAGGTCGGGTGACAAAGAGACGGACCAAGGCGACGGCTACCGTTGAAACAACACAGGAGAGCAGTTGCCAGAGGTACTATCTATCAGCTTCATCTTCAATGTCAGGACAACAGCACTTACCAGGTCGAGTATGAGGTAAAGAAATCGTTGAGAACCAGATTCTGCCATATCAGTCTCGTCGTTCGCTTGATGTCAAGATACGCACCAGCTGCAATCCAACTTCATATCAGCTATCTGCGTACCAATCAATGCGAGGGGAAGACGTACCAAGTATTCAACACTTCATCATGTCCGAAATGCCCAAGTGCAGTAGGGATGAGGGGTATGAAGAACCCCAAAGCGATAGATCCGCAGACATAATACCTCTCCAATCCTGCCCGTCAGTCTCCATCCTCGATTCTCCTTTTTAATCAAGATAACTCACTCTTTCCATTAGGATTGACTCCGAAACAGATTATTAACATCAGATTGATGGCTATGCATGTACACAAGTAGTTGACCCTTCTCATCAGTCCCATGACCATAAGAGAGATACAACTTACACGCCCATGGGTGCGATGAGGAGGTATATCCCCACAGCGCATTTAGGTCCCGACACAGTGTCTCCAGTCTTATCATCAGCCCAGTCCATTCCTTCGAGTGGTGAGTGGAACTCACGAAATATTCCCCAACAATATATGCAAAATCATAAAACAATTCGAATCCCATAGACCACCAAAATAACCTAAATGAAATTCGGTCGATAGTGGGCCTTGCATGTTTACGTGACCAGATCCAGATGGTAGTTACGAAGATAAACAGACATAGGGCGGTGGAAATACAAGCTGGGATTATTGAGAGCCATTTGACCAGCTACCTTATCAGTGATTCGCGTTTGGACGTAAACAAGTGACTAACCTGTTCATCGTCCGCTGTCCACACGTATTGGTCCTCCATCTCATATATGTTTATATTGAACAGAACAGTCGAACAACTTATTATAGCCAGGTGTGGTTCATGGCAAATGTTGGAATGCGAGATAGATCCAAGGTGTAGAAGGGGAATGAAGTCATTCACAATCTGTTGTGATTGCTTGCACCTAGGCTTACCAAAACCCATAACCCGGCGACTACGGTTATACTTGGAATTCCTGAATACGCCATCCCTACAACGATCCGGAATCTCGGATCCTAAAGTCTACCACCACGGGCTGTGCACGACAATGAAACCCCCAAGCCATCAGGTAGGACAGGGTGTAAAACCCGGCATAAATCAAAGGATGAAAGTCAAGAGGCGTCGATCTTTTCGTTCCTGGTTGGCCAAATAGGAAAATCCGGTGACACCAAATCACGTAACTCCGAGCCTTTCCAGAAACCCAATTGTTCTCGATGATCATGCATTTCTAGAGATCTACATCTGTATTTACGTACTAGGCCTCTTCTTGCCTGTACTCGAACTTGCCCCATCTACGGCACTTGGGCTCTTTCTCAATTTTTTACCACCATCAAAAGCGGTTACTGCTTTATGTTCTCGTCCTAGTGAATCTTCCTTCTTTACTGCGTAGATCCTCACAATCCAATTTTCAGATGTAAATGCTTCGTCTATGATATCAGCTTGGCCCTCAACGTGTAGGAGGGACTTACCTAGTGTGTCAAGTGTTGGACTTTGAGCTGGGATCTTTTGGTTCCTGACTCGGTCAGTTGCGGGGTGACCACCGTATAATTCGGAGAATCTATCATTAGCTCGTGACCTACAGTAGGAGTTTGAGCTTACCGGAAATAAGACATTTTGTACATCAACGAATTCTTCATGGTGGGAGTAGCCCGCTCATCAACAGCATACTCACCCCTCTGAGTGAAGTAGTTGACTTCTTGAACTTCCTCTGGCCATTCTCCCTGAGCGATCCTGACCATCCACAAGAACTTGTTGATATCGTCTCCAGAGTATCCCAAGAGACCACCAAAGATGACCAGAATGTAGTCGACATCGTGCTTCCTCAAGATGGGATAAGCGATATCTTCATTGCTCGCCATTGCTTTTCCGACGGTAGCGATATGGGTATTGTTCCATGTATTGTTATCTACCAAAGTGGGTCTGTCGGCCATTCCAGCGATCTGGTATCCGTAATCCCACCAAGACATGATGACTGCGTCTTCAGCCGTGTTTTGTCGAATCCAGTAGTATGCCTCTCGGAAATCGTCAATGATGTTCTGAGATCCATCGGCAGCTCGAGACGAAAGGACGACCGAGGGAGACGAGTAGGCGGATTGAGTGACCCAAGTACAGTGGTGTACAAACACAAGTAGGAAGACAACAAGAGTCGAGATAACAGCAAACCGAGTATCGAGGCCAAACACCCCACTAGTCCAATTGCCAGATAAGAGTCTAGCAAGAGGTTTCTCCTTATTCGCATTAGAAGCGGCCTTCTTTTGTTTCTTCGAAGTCACATCGGTAGTCTCGATCTCGTTCTCATCGGCAGGAATGACGGGATCGATATAAGCCTCGAGCATTTTCGAGAAAGCGATAGCGGCAGTGACACAGACGATTGGGGTGATGACTAGCATGAGTCGAACCATGACTCCGGCAAAGTAAGCGGATAGAGTAGCGTAGATGATCATGAAGACGTGCTCGTCCCTTAGTTCCTTGAAACACCAGAATACACCGGCGGGGAAGAAGAATATTAGCATCTCGAGATCAAAGAAGAACGCAGGCCAGGCGGTAGGTTGATGTTCTGATACCGATGCGATGATTGGCACTGAAGTTTAGCCTGTAGTTGCTAGACAAGAGAACTGCAGCTTACTGTGAACTTTGGCGTAACCGGTATCCCAGAGAGAGTAGAATCGACCAGTCCATGGAGCGATCCATCCCGAGAAAGTCAAGAGGACTAAGACAGTGAAACTGACGGCAAAGACAAGTACGACGAAAGCTCGTAGTAACATTTGGAATTGTCGACCAGGTACCATCTTCCTTACAATCTCGACAAAAGCGACAAGCTGGAGTAGACCGAATACACCGAGAGCGGCCATATGTTCACTGGTTCGAATGGGGAGGTATTCGACGAAAGGAACCTGCATCGATGCGACTGTACCGAGAACGTACCAAGATGAATAGGCAGTGTAAAGTCGGTTGTTGAATCGGCCCATCAAAATCAAGACGAAGGCGTGGAGAGGAATCACTAGTATCAGCGATGTTTAGAAGGTAGGACGTACTGTTGGTGATGAATACATAACCACCCCAGGCAGCTACCATCCAACCATAGAACAACGCAGTCAAAGTTCCATAGGTGGCACTTCCAGTCTTGACGGCCTTGATCCATAGGTAGAAGGTGAACATGAGGAGGAAAATGGCGATAGCCTCATTATCGTATGATCCAGCAACTGATCGAGAGATGTATCCGGGAACGATGCCGATGAAAGCAGCTGCTAAAAGCGCAGCGGACGCGTTGGCCATTTCTCCAGTGAACCTTTCGATCAGCTGACACTTTCATAACTGGATGTATGGAGCTCACATATAGGTAGCCCATGCTGTGAGGCCTGCAAATCCGGGAGCGAGCATGACGCAGACGTTCCTGATGTCTACTGGCATGTTGATCCATCGCAAGAAGTTCCAGATTAGGCCAGAAGTGACCATGAGACCTGGGTAGATTGTTCCTCCGACCGTACGCCCGAGAGGGTACCATGCGGATGGGTCGAACCAGTTCCAGAATTCCTGCGGGTCAGCTAATGACCATCGTGCATTTGAGGAGCTTACATAGAACCCATCATTCACCAGCACCTTTGAAGCTCGGCTAGACTGTCAGTACACCTACAGAGGCTTGTAGCGGTAATAACAACCCACTAATTGAACCAAGGATCACTACTCTGTCAGCTACACATACATCCTTTGTTCAGCAACAACTCACAATTCATGAATGACACTCTCAAATCTAATAACCGCAAACAATCGACTTCCAATAGCAGCAGCACTGATCAATCCCAAGATCACAAACCGCAGTAGACTCTGGGTATTATTGATAGTCGCAGGCGATATATAATCCGGGACAGGATAAGCCAGTCTCTGTTTCTGCTTTGATTGAGGTACTGCCTTAGTCGAGGGTGCTGTCTCTAGGACTTCCTCCTCGACCTCCTCGACTGCGCGCTTGATTGTCGCTGGGTCGGCTGGGAGTGGGGCTGTAGCCTGTTGTGGCTTTGCCGCCTTGTTCTTTGGCGCCATTGTGTGTGGTGCCGAGTGAGTGAAGTGGGGGTGTATAGCTACTGTCCCAGAGCGAGCTTCCACCGCGGGGTAGGCTGCGGGCCTATTCAACAGGCGCCTGAGATATCTGTCCGCACGCCTGTCGAAGATGTTGTCTTGTAGGCGCCCCACAGATTTCCATTCTCGTCCAATGACATCATGTCACTGTCGGACACACTGATCACGTTTATTACTTGTTTCGGTAATCTCGGGCAGTGTGATCCAGACACCGGGTCCAATTACCTTTACCGTCTCCCTCTCCCTCACTCTCATCACCTTAATACATATTCAGTCACTCTCTCTATACCTTGACCTCTATCCCTTTCTTATAATTTATTCTCGAGTCTCTCTGTATACTCTAGCCAAAGCTGGACTTCTGGGCTTCTTCGAGTGTTTCTGTTAAATTGTCCATATCGTCACTCAACCCGCTCGTATCTGTCTCCTTCACCGGCTGGACTTTTGGTCTGCACTTCAACACACGTACGCTGTCGACTTGATTCTTTCTCACTCGACACTTGGAATCTCTTGTTGTATCCTAGATGGACGCTCTACGACCTGGACATGCTCATCGGAGCTCGAGCGATAGGCTCTTGAGCAATTACCTGTACGTCATCAAATCTGTTCTTTGGGAAGTGACTAACCATCAGCGATGCTCAGAAAGCCCTATCCACCTCTCTCCTAACATTGCTATCACACTCTCACTCGTCGACCTCGTCTTTGCTCGCCTATACGACCTCGTCACCCGGTGTCAACATGAGTGTCCGTCGATCTGTACGACATGCCGCTTTTGAAGGTCCTCTATCCGCCCATCTACTTGAGAACCCAGAAGCACACATGCACGACGACCAACCCGACTCCCCCGGGTGGGCAGCATACGTCTCGAGCTTGGACCGATTCAGAAAGGATCTCAAGCAGATTCATTTGCTCGAAGAGGAAATGTCTCGAGTTAGGAGGGATAGGGAGATCTTGGTCACTCGGTTGATCAAATCTACCAAGTCGAGGCCTAAAAAGGCAGACTTGTCAGCCATGTCTGCAGAATACAGTCATCGAAGTCCTTCTTCCATGTCCTCCCGAGCATCTACGCTATCTGTCAGCTCGGTCGGATCATTCAGCACCAAAGAATCGAAAAGGGCAACCAAGCTTCAAGAGGCCCAGGCAGAATTACTAGGATGTGAAGAACATTTGCGAGGACTGGAGGTCAGGATTGAATCCGAGAGGAACAATGTTATGGCGAATGGTCTCGAGGAGAGATTCAGGGCTATGGAGGCTGTTGGCCGAATGTGGGTCAGGCAGGCCAAGAGAGGTCTAGAAGACATGGAAAAGCATAGCGGTATGTCTATTTCCTGAACACGAGACCAAAAGACTGATGGTCAGAACTACCACGCGACGCCTTCGAGCTAGACTCGAACGGATCCATCGCACCATCCCAATCCGCTTCCCAGATCGGTTATGAGGACGCCCAATCCCGCCGAGGAGGTGTACCATTCCCTCGAAGTATGGGTCAGGGATCCATCACTGGAAGTATCCAAGAAGAGAATGAAGACAGCTCGGACGACGGAAATGGCAACTACACTGTCCACGAGAATCGTCCCGCCGGCGGACGAGCCTCATCCATGACTGGCCGATCTGGACCACCAAAAGCTGCCCCTATCGGTGTCCCATCCGTCACTGCTCCCCGGAACGGAGGCCGACGTGCCGCTAGTGATATCGGATACACTGCTCCCACCAGCCGACGACAATCTCTACGCAGGACATTCTCCAATTCGAACGATCACGCCAAAAATGAACGAGCCGATTCCGATGCGTCAAGTGCGCGAGACTTCGGTGGTGGTGGAGGAAAGAAGAAGGGCGGATTCTTTTCCAAGATTGCCAAGATGTTCAAGGGTGATCCTTCCAGGCAGAGGAACCAGAGCCGATCAGGCCGAGATTCACCCGGACCCGTCTACCAGGGCAGTAAAGGTGGGTGGTCGACTCGAACCGATACCAACATTCGACGATCCAACTCGATGTATGGCGGTGGTCGAGGTGGAGACGATTCCAGTGATGACGAGGATAATGGCAACTTGGTGGCTGTATCCAATAATCGTAACTCGACCTTTTCAGTCGATACTGTAGGCCGAAACAATTCCAAACGAAGCTCGATGCCTATTGCTAGCGGTCTCATTCCAGCCAAGCCTGCCAGCCGGCCGATGGGTCAAAGATCCGACAGTCAAAGCACCGTGACCGGTCGACAGAGTGGAAACAAGACGCCTACTCAGCGACCTAGCTCTCGGGCTAGTACCGTCAGATCTGCTGGTACCGCTCCCGTCAAGTCTTCGGGTAACGCTCCCGTTCTCGGCGCTCCAGTCGCACGAACCAACATCGTCAAGTCGACCTCCACCACTTCGGGACCCGGTATCACTCGATCCAACACCATGAAGTCGACCACTTCGACTGCTACTGCCAAGTCTAGCCCTGCCAAACAGAGGATCAGGCCTAATGGCAGTATCTCCAGAATCGGCCAGCAGTCTGGTGAAGGTCGATCTATCATGTCGCTTGTCGATTCCGACCAGCCCCCTCCCATGCCTGAGGTCCCCAAGGCTCCCAGAAGTCAAGTTACTCCCCAGATGGAATTGCCCAGAGCTCCAGGATCTTCAATCGTCCCCACTCCTACATTGAAGTTTCCCGCTGCTGATGGTGGTGCCAAGTCTCTCGGTCGATCCAACTCGACTGCGGCACCTGGGTCTTTGGCCCGATCCAACTCGTCTAAACGAGTCTCGCAGGCTCCCCCAAGCCCACCCAGGTCGACTACCCCTCTACCGCCATCGCGATTGATGTCGCCACCTCTTAAATCGGCATTGAGGCCTACCAGCCCCAATCCCAACGACAACAAGTCGGTCATGTCTGAGCCAGCCCATCCCCCACCTCAGATGTTCTCCGTCACCGCGCCTGGACCTGTCAAGCTTCCTGTCGAGGAGAAGCCCGCTCCCGTCTCTACTCCCATGGTCAACAACACCACTGCTCGACCATACAGCAACAAGCGAAACTCGTTCCACTCGACTACTACCGCCGATGGCGAGAGTGTCTATGAGTCTGCCCAGGAGGATGGACAGGGTCAGGAAGAGGAAGAGGACTCGTCTTCTGATGAAGAGCACGACGACTCGAAATACAAGGTCTACGAGAACGACCGAAGTGTCCAGGCTGGTATGAACGTTGGTCCTCCTGCAATTGAGCGAATCCCATCCGACAGGCGAGATGAAGACAGTGGTGATGAATCCGACGGCACTGCTCAAGGTGTACCCGCTGCTGAGGAATCCGAACAGCCTCAACTCGCCAAGAGGAAATCAGTGCGAATGAACGTTCCTGATTCACCAGCCGTTACTGCCCCACCCCCAGTAACCCCAGCTACAGGACACGATTACTCTACCGAAGACCGAGCTCCTTCCCCCGAACCCACCAAGCCCGATAGTGCACCTTGGTCCAGCCGAATCGGACAGGCTGATGTCGATTCAGAAGATGAGCGTGATCCAGAGTACATGAACGCTAGGAGGGGATTGAAGAAGAATACCGGAAAATGGGAGGCTATCAAGGATGCTGCTAGTCCCAAGAGAACCAAGAGTACTAGGTCCAAGAATGGAAGTGTCAAGGGTAGAGCTTGAGAAAATGATACACGGATGAGAGAAAGAAAGTATATAGGTATATAATTGTTTAATTGATGCAACCGTGCCCAGTCGATTGTTGGCTTTTCACCTTGCTATCTGCGCTCTGATGATCTTGATCATCTTGCTCTCCTCTCTCTGACGGTTGTCTCTGTAGACTGATTGATCAACTGTTCTTATCGATCGGTACGCTATATGCATGAGCGCTCAGGACTGTGCCCGGCTGTGTTTCTGTTGCATATCTTGGTGGTACCAGGCCAGTCTTACATCATCAAGATTGCTAGACCGGCTAGTGAATGTCATTTGCTCCGTGACACCCTGTAAGCGCAATTATCGCTTCAGTCTGGCATCGGCTCCACCTAAGTAGGCCAGTTGGCGGCATCGATTTTCGAGGTGCTGGCATGCCAATGCTCAATTTGTCATGAAACTGTCGCTTACCAGGGTACCTGGTCGGAAACACCCCACCCTCTTCCGGTGGACCCGCAGCCGAACTAGGAACCTCCTTTCCGGTCATCAAAGATTCAAACACAGCATCTCCGTCTAGATTGATACTAAAAAAGCGGAAAGGACGTGTCAAGATAAAGGAAAGGGGGATTGCATGAAATAGGCTCTGTGTTCCATCAAAAGTCAGAAAAAACAAGGGGATCAAGGGGAAAGTAAAGGAGATTATGTTCTGGATATACAGGCACGTCCGAGCTTTGATTTCAGGGTATTAAGTGATCGTCCCGGATTACTGGATCCTTGAGTTTCCCTTTCGCTTGTCTGTGTAATTGGTTGTAACGCAGTTACAGGAATATATATCACCGGATCCATATTTACATTCCTGCATTTGATTCTTGGTGATGTGCCGAGAGGATATAGGAGGCCGGAGTTGTATTGACGTTATTCGGGTCAGTGGTTTGATGTGCGACTCTTGAGTATCGGGACCAGGGATGTGTCATAGGCACGCCTGGAGTCGACTGCTCTCTCGTGCGCGACGAGGAGCCGTTGATCCCGTCTATGGGAATGAAGAGTCGGTTTATACTCTCCGTATACCCAGCTGTTGAAGTGTGTTCCTGAAGATCGCTGACGAGTGGCTTTCATGCAATCTTAGCGTGCTATGAGAGTACATACTATCTCCATATTTCGGCTTCGTGTTCAAGCTGGAATGTAATACAGACTAGAACTTGCCACTCATCGTTTCTTGCTGCGATACTCACTCTGGCTGCGTAGAACTTGACTGCGACCAGAACATCGGCACGGGTAGAGTAATGACGTAAAAATCTCGGCGAAAACTTGGAACCTGAAACCTGGAACGCGACAAAGTCAGATCGGCCAGAGTGTTGGGTCAATAGTTTACCACCCTCAAAGGACCGTTCCGAAATCATAATTCTCCTGTTTATTGTATCCCGTCTTTCTTCTTGAGTGAACGGAACAGGAACGGGTAACCGATCAAGCTACCGATACAACGAGATATCACTTGGGATAAGGATAACTCGACCAGAAAAGCAGCTGCGCCCCCTGGTAACTCGGGACGAGGTTTAAATTACCCTGGATCGCCCAGGCTGGGGTAGTCTCCGGACAATCTACGTTTACCAAAGATCCCGGTCAGGGGTCAGACTTTATCAAGGGGTATCCCATTCGTTCAACTTGCTTCCCGTACTTGTCTCGTTTTCACGCCCTAGACGATACATGTAACATATTCCAAGTGTCTAGACCAAACACATACACACAAACATACAACATCGTTACTCGTAAACACCCGTCCCGTCTAATCTATCCGATCAAACGTCCTGGTGACCTTTTCTGGATCGACAAACTCTTTTACGCTCTTTCATACTTGTTACTTTGCGAATGATTATCGAGAGGAGATATACGATTTGGAGGATAGGAAGGAGACCAAAACATCGTTAAGGTCCCATCAAATCTACACTACTATCGAACAGAGCGGGGTGTGTGTACATCTCTCGTCATCAGGAAATTAAACGGGGGGGGGAAGGATTTGCGACAAGTGTCTGTGCTCAGATTGTTGGAAAGGAAGGGCACTTGTGTATTCGGTTACGAGTGTTGTGGGACCGTGCGCCCGGACAAGGCCGTGTATATAATATCAATTTATTATAAAACAAGTGAGTTCCCCCCCACCTATCATGATCACGCCCATCAAGTAATCCTCCGACCGCGATAAATGTTCCGACAGAGCGAAAAGAGGCTGACGATGGATAGTCTAATGAATCCAACTCCTTCTAAACGACGTCGCTCAGGCTCTCCATCAGGACCCGAACGCGGAAGCGGTGAATCTCGTCGTTCGGGCTCAGCAGCAACTAGTCACAGGAACCCTACAGCTTCACCCAACAACCCAATCCTACCACCTCCTTTACCTTCTTCAAGTCATGGACCCCCGACAGCTGCTGGCGCCCATCCTTTCCCACCTTTTGCGGCCGGACCCTCAAATTGGACCGCTACCAGTCCTTGGACAAGTTCGCAGAGCTCGCTCAGACCTCATAATGTCAGGCATTCGATGGAAATCAGGTCACCTACCCCAGTTTCTCCCAAGGAAGAGGATGAGATGGGTCAAGGAATGACTTTTGCTCGCGATACAAGCTCGCGTGCACCCAGAAGTATGATGGCATGTACTCGATGCCGTCGGCAAAAGTAAGTCCTTTGAAGATCACTTGATAAGGCTCGGCTAATATTAGAATGAAATGTGATGGACCTACCCAAGTTCCATGTAGAGGATGTCGTCAAGCAGGTCAAGCATGTGTTTTCGAAGCTCGGAGTCGACCAAAATCAATCTCCACACTTCCATCACGTGGACCATTATACTCAGGCGCACTACTCGCACCAAGTGGTCGACCCGGTACGCCATCAGGTCTAGGGTTCTATCCGTCCGGCCCACAACCTGCTCCTCCTATCACATCACGCGCTCCGCCAGAATATGCTCTCAGGCAAGCGAGGGAACCCATGCCCCCACCCCCACAGGCATCCATGACGGCTTTGACTACCGTTCCATACATATCCCATCGACCCATCTCCCCTCCGCCTATCCATCAGCCTATACCACAACCCGCCCCTCCTCTTCAGTCATATCACCCGCAACCCTCCTCGTCATCGAATTACGATTCACGAATACGCCACCTCGAAGGCAGTATAGCTTCATTATCATCAGTCCCCGCCTCCCTCCAATCACTCCAAGCAGCCATCAATGCACTCCAGCGTTCGATCGAAGGGCCACCGTCCTCGCGACACGAGACCAGGGCTGCTAGGGCTCGCACAGTGCATGCCGAGATTCCAGATAGCGTATGGGAGAACTATAGGACCCGAGCCTGGCCATTGACTCCTTGGCTCGTGGGATTACGTGATGCTCAAGGCCTGCCGTCATTGGTAGTCTCCCTCTTGGGAAGGCGACCACTGGTGGACCGAAGCGATGTGACGAGACGAGACTGCGATGAAGCTCTCGCCGCAGTGACTGGTGAGATTGGGGCATTAATATCACAATCGTGCGAATGGACAAGGGAAGAGATTCGCTCTCTTGGTGTCTATGCGTATGTCTGGTAATAATATGACGGGTCGGAAGCTGATGAATAGAACTTGGCTCAATGACACGGCTCTTGCTACCATGACTGTTGGCCTGTCGAGGCGGCACGAACAAGACCGATTACATGCCCGTAAAAGTCAAGACGACTGGCGTGAATGGATCTACGTATTCATCCTCGATCACATGTAAGTCGTCCTACACTCATTGCCCCTAGGCATGCATTGACGGCCAGGATCCAATTGAGCGATTTCAACCATCCAATGGCGAATGGATCATTGGCAAACTCGTGGCGAGATAGATTATCAACCTCCGTCCCTGGTGATCCAGCAGTTCGTGATCGTGATCTCAAACTTCTAGCTTGGTTAGAATACGTCGAGATGCTAAGGGACAGTAAGTCACTCGCTTTGGATTTGTGCCCAAGACTGACATTCAGTCCATCAAGCTCAGATAGCTTGTAAGATCCCAACAACCACTACTCTTGAAGAGGATGAACCCATGTCGGGCTCTGAAAGGGGTACAGATCGAGCCCAGACTCTTGAAAGGCCTGTGGGGCGTACGGCTAGTGGTAATAGTGCTGCTGGAGATCCACCCAGTGAGAGGCGTAAACTTATGGAGATCTGGCGTAAATACGGGGCTAGATGGGAAACATGGGCTTCAGCTTGGTCTGTCCGCGGTGATCCGTATGTCATCTGTTACTCCCTGCGTAAAGAAGCTAATCAGTAGTGTGTTGTCAATATACTTGAGCTATGCCGAGCTGTACACTTCGTCACCTTCTTTCTTGGGTAGTCCCACGATCTGGACTGAGCTGTCTCAAACACACGATGGTTACACCCAACTTGAACGAGCTCGTGATGCTGCTTTCGCCTTGATTCAAGCTATTTGCTCGCCTGAGATTGGCCGGACATTGATCTAGTACGTCCATCCTCATCTGCACAAACACGAGCTAATGACAGCTCTTTCGCTCTATACCGCCCTTTGCTCGGACTGGCTCTTCATACAATCCTCTCGATGCTCTCTGCTCTTCCCAGCTCCCCTTTAATCTCATTACCACACGTCACAACAGTCTTGAGATCAACATACGAAGTAATAGCCGAATCACGTCCTCTTGATATCGTCCCCCTAAATCCAGGTAGACCCGTGATTAGTCTATTAGCTGAATGCGTGGAAGGTGGAAGTGGGGTTATTGTTGCTCTTGGAAAAAGGGAGGTTCTCGGTGTAGAACTTGGGTCGGGGATTTGGAAGAGATTATTGGGTTAAGGGAGAAATATACGTTTACTTGCCTTATAGATTTTGTTTGAACTTGTTGTTGTAGTTGTACACTATTGATGGTATACATCTCCATCCCTTACTACCTGCCTACACATCACAATTGATCTCAGACTCGGACTTTAATGATGTCTTGTGCCTGTCAATCATGGAACTTTATTTCAAGCCGTGTTAACCGGATCATCCCCGATTATAGACTACGCCCCTATATTAGCAAGCACAGATCAGTCAGAGTCTAGCTATATAACAAACCACGCAGAATTACAGACATACACCAAGATGAGCTCAGTTCACCTCGACCTGAAACCTTTAACGCCCAAGGCAAGCTCTCGCTTGGTCATATCAGCATGATAGTCTGACAAGATAGGATATACCGGATCCATCTACGCCTGCTTTTGCTCAGTTCCTTGATGATCACTTCTCGGCAGGACAGAAGCTAGCTGATTCGATCGGGTCAGTCACTATTCCCATCCCTGCCTACCCCTCTAGTTTAAGCCTAAGCTGACGAGTAGGGACTGGAAGAAGACATCAGTGAAATGCGATGGCACCGTCCAGATTGTCACTCTGAACAACCACCCAGTGAGTGAATCGCTCAATCCCGACTGATATAAGGTGAAGAAAGAATTGGGTATCTCGGAAATGTGGTGTGGGAGGATTTCGACACATACAAATGAATCTGTCAAAGCTTTAACGCATAAACTCTCGACATCAGGACATAATTCGCATGATCACAAGAAAGTGGAACAGACGGAAATGCAAAGACAGGCTGATGTCATGACAACTTCGCCCAAAGGGTTATATGAGCGTTTTAGACGTGGATTGCTTGAATATCATTCAGAGGTGTGTCTACCAGTATGAATGGAGCTGATGATAGAATGAGAGGGAATATATCGAATCGATGAGAGAGACGGAATGCCTTCAAGTCTTCCAACCCCACATTGCTGAGGTTTGGAGATTGACTTTTAAAACTCCTCCACCAACTAATCCACGGACGTTTGTGGTTTTACTGCTCTCGAGGGAATTGAAGCAGGATCCACCAGGACAGAGGTGTTTCATGAATAGTACGTACCGACGATTGACAGGTTGTGGGAGAGATACTGAAATACAGTCTCTTTACCATTTGAACATCCCGACTGTCCTCCCAAACAGGGCAAGGAAGCTGGTACGGTGAGAGGGAAATACGTGTCGGTCGAGAGGGTATCGGAAGCTGCAAACGGGGCAGAGGTGGATTGGAGAATGGCAACGAGCAGTGATGCCGGTGGTGAGTCCCCCTTGTGCCATCCGTAATGGAAATTGACGACCAGGCAATATCCCACGATTCATCACCAACTCTTCCCTACCAAGTAGTATTGCCGAAGACGTACCTTCATTCCTCTCTTGGATAGAACGAAAGTTCCCAGATAAGGAAGGAGGTGCGGTGAGTTCGGAGGCGTTGTAATTGATTTTGGTTTGAATTCACTAGCATGTTGTTCGATGTGTACTCAGGTGCATATGTATCTCTTCTACAACTCATCTACAAACCTGTTCTTGATGCCCAAGAGCTCGACTTCAAAGACCAAGGTTGACTCTGGGGGAATGACGGGAGGGTGGCCTCGGACGCCTGGTTGTAAGCGCTGATTAGTGTTTATCAGAGTAGACTCACCATAACCCAGCTCTGGTGGGATCGTCAACTTCCTCTTCTCCGAAACACACATGTCCAATAGTCCCTGCTCCCAGCCTTTGATGACTTGGCCAGAACCGACTACTGATCAGCTCCATTGTCATCTACTTAAGTGCGACTCACTGGTAAATTCGAATGGCTGGTTTCTATCGAGGGAAGAATCAAACTTGCTTCCATCCTTGGCGAGGGTACCAGTGTAACTCATTGTCAGCTTGACTTCCTCCGGACGGACAGCTGAGAGTATGAACATACTGCATACTGAGACGATCACCGTTCCTTGTCTTGAGTGGACATTCGTCGGGCTTGTACTTGACGCCAATCTGAAGTTGTTCGGCTGATTTTGAAGCTAGTGCCATAGTGAGGCATAGAGCTAGTAGACCCAGAAGGGCTGTTACAGGTTTAGTGAACATAGCTGTAGATGGTACTAGAGTAGATGAACAGTAGGCGAAGGATGGGTAGACTGGGTGGAGAGTGGGGGATGCCACGTGACAAGTGCCACATTAGATATAATCCCGCTTTAATGCCTACTGCCACTCGAATTTCATAGTAGTATAGTTTAAATTTACTTCCGTCGCCTCGTCACTGCCTCTTCCCTCTTCCCTGCCCTACCCCGTTCGCCGCCCCCCTCCCCTTCTCACTATCATCACTCTTTCAAGTATCTTATATCAATAAACAACAGATATATAATACAATGTCCGCTAAAGTTTACGTCGGTATGTCAACAATCCTACATCAGCAACAACATCACATAGGATGGAGATCGGACCGAAAGAGCATGCAAATATAAATGGGAATAATGGGATCTGAGATCGGGATATCGTTTTTGGTGATGATGATCGGCTTGGGCTTGGATTTTGGGATATTGGCTTTGCTTGCTCTTTTCGGTCCGGGAATACTACTTCGTCTGTTCTCTCTTGTGATTTCGTGTGTCCTGACGTGTTTTTATAGGCAACTTGTCTTGGAACACCAACGATGAAATCCTACACCAGGTTCGCTTGTTTTCTGTCCTGTTTTGTGGTCTCATGTGCTCATGCTATCTTTCTCTTGGATCAACCTACATCTCGTCAAATTATATTTCATACTCTCTTTCGACTGTCGCTCTCGTTTCGTCGTCTGGAACCTTTGAAATGCGCCTCTTATTTCCGTTATTCGCTTTATCTCCCTCTCTGGCTCGGCACGTTCGCATCAATAGGCTTTCTCCCAATACGGTCAGATCGTTGACGTGCGTCCCTTTCTCCGATGTACTGACCTATGCTGACAGTATCAGTGTATTGTCATGAAGGACAAGGAGACTGGCCGATCCAGGGGTTTCGGTTTCGTCGTGTGTACCATTCGCCTATGTCGTCACATGTACTGACGATAGACCTACGGACAGCAGGCCGAGGCTGATGCCGCCATCCAGCAGATGAACGAGCAGGAGCTTGACGGACGACGTGTCCGAGTAGGTTCACATTCACAATGTATATTGTATATCGCTAACTAGAAGGTCAACATGGCCAACACTAAGCCCGCTGGTGGTGGTTACGGTGGATCCGGCTACAACTCTGGTTACGGAGGTGGTGGCGGTGGTTACGGTGGTGGTGGACAAGGTGGTTACGGAGGTGGCCAGGGTGGTTGTGAGTACCCTCACGGTCGACTTATAAACATAAACTAATATGTAGACGGAGGACAAGGTGGTGGATACCAGGGTGGTGGAGGTGGTGGTTACGGTGGACAGGGTGGTGGATACCAGGGCGGTGGAGGTGGTTACGGTGGTCAGCAAGGTGGCCAGGGTGGTTACGGTGGTCAACAAGGCGGCCAGGGTGGTTACGGAGGTGGTGGCTACGGTGGCCAGCAGGGAGGCTGTAAGTCTTTCGGGTAACTTTTGGGTGATCTAGCTGACGTGGTTGCTCAAGACGGTGGCCAAGCCGGTGGTTACTCTGGAGGCCAGGGTGGTGGATACCAGGGTGGTGAACAGGGTGGTAAGTCGGTTGGTCCATACTGGGTGTTTCTGATCGCATCCGTTTTTTCCTCTCTTCGTGTACATCCTTTGTCCGACCCATCTTGATCTCTTACATCAACATAACTACATCGTCTGAACTTTCCTTGTCCGATCTTTCTCCAATCGCTCGTTCCCTTCCTCCCTCGTCGCCATGTTCTGCTTGACTGTTCGAATCCGTAGGCTACGCAGGAGGATACGGAGGATCAGACTCATATGCTAGTGGTGGTATATCTCTTTCACTCATTCATTCATTACATGAGCTTGGCTAACTCAACAGGTCAGCAGGGAGGCTACGGTGGTGGACAGTACTAAGCAGTTCGCATCTAGTGATGTAAGTACCCATGTCTCTTTAAGGACTATTAGCTGACCTATAGTCCGTCTCGTCCCGTGACTGTGAAACATTAATGCTATCCCGCGTCGTACGAAGAGAATATTAAGCAGCAAGCCAAAAGGGCCTATGAATCTGTTTATAAAAGCGTCTCATCTGTCGTGGAATATCATGTCTTGACCATCTGACCACTGAAACATTCATCGGCTAAAGTGTCCACAGTGTATCGTGAGTAAGGTTGTTTCACACTGTGTGAGCGGCTTGTGACCGTACTGACGGGTCATGAACACTCGCGTTGTTTACATTGTCTCAAGCACAAGGATCCAGATCATCTGACCCAAACAATGCTTGCTTACCTATATTAACACTCGCTACCCACATCTCTCCCTTAACTTTTCCCCATTTATCACACTCATCAAACCCCCTTAAAACCATTGTTTCTAGATTAGATATACATTCCGACAATGTCTACCGCAGCCCCACTATCATCATACTGGCGCCATCGCCCTTCTACTATCCTTCCCCTCGATTCAGCTACTGTCCTAAACGCGCCGGCCGCTTCTGGGACGTTTATTACTGTGACGGATTTACCTACTACGCTATCTGCTATTCCTCCTTCTTCAGCTACTTCCTCGTCATCCTCTTCCTCATCCTCATTCGCTTCTCCCTCATCGACATTATCATTCGAAGGTTCTTCGACCTCGACCTCGACCTCATCTTCTGTGATGCCCACCTCATCGACATTCGTTCCTAGCGCTAGTTCCACCCCTGTCACCCTGGAAGAAGCTGCAGCCGCCATGTCAAACTCGTATAAAATCATAATCCCCTCCGTCTTTGCAGCTCTACTATTGGGGATGTGTCTCTGCCTCTACGGAGCTCGACTACGACGCCGATCACGAGCTAAGAAATCAGAAAAGAATCTATCAAATGAAGAGGAGGGTACTAGGGAGAAGGGAACAACACGCCCAAATACTGGATTTGGGGATTATGGCAAAGGTCGATGGAGTAGGAGATTGACATTCAAAACTGGTCCTGATAAGATTTGGAAGAGGTTGAAGGATTATGAGGATTCAGTAAAAGCTAGGGCTGCGAATGACTCTCATATCCCTTCTTTCCCACCTCCGGCAATTACAAGGGAAGAAGCTTCATTCACCGTTCCGACATTTTTTCATGGTCAACCACAAGGTCTGCCTCATGAGGTTTACGCTGGATCTTCGACGATCGCCCCCACTGGAGAGGTTATTTATGATCAGCATGTGAAACCGAATTATACAATGTTGACTAGGAAACCTACTGTTAAACTTGAGCCTAGGATTGAAAGTCAAATGGCAGAAGAAAGGAATACGAATGATTTATCTCTGGCGGAAATGTTTGAAGTAGATCTAGATGGGGAAGAGGAAGATCAGAATGCCATCTCACCGTTCGACGACAATATCTACGACGATGAGATCGATCAACCTCAACAAGTTCATGCTCTTACCCATTCTTTAAAGAGTAGTAGTAGTAGAGAAAGGATCAATACTTCCGCCTACCCATTCCACCCACCTGCCGCCACCACTTCCGCTGCGGCCCCAGTACATCTATCCGTACCAGAAACAATCGACCCATTCGCCGAATCCATCGACACAAGTACAGTCGGTTCCGCAATGTTATCAGCATCCCCAAACCCACCAAAAGTATGCATCCCCCCTCATCATTGAAAGTCGAGCTGATGAGATAGAGAAAACCAGTCCCAGAGACCACACTGGAAGTACCAGCCCCTACCTCAACACTCCTAACGCCGGA
>Ga0308160_10002886_pt1 | contig 20027 bp, 29 predicted proteins | sample PhyFR1_FD_201036 | JGI IMG/M metagenome (GOLD analysis project Ga0308160, IMG submission 201036) | Phyllosphere microbial communities from UC Gill Tract Community Farm, Albany, California, United States - DLSLF.R1 | ecosystem: Host-associated > Plants > Phyllosphere > Unclassified | place: USA...
AATCCGAAAATTGCAAGTGGCTGATGATCCAGGGTGGTGGAAGGGACGACAGTGCTACTGGTGTCGGTAGCGAGGGCGACAAGATCAAAGAGGCAGTTGCCGAAGCTTTGCGAGTGTACAAAGAGAAGGTCGAGGCTTAGTCTAGAGATCGGAGATGCATACCAAATATATCAGGAATGCACGTCTCAGCCACTTCACTGTGATCGACGCGTTCCTTCGTACTTGTTTTGACCACGACTAGGGCGACCACGCTGGTCTCAGGAACCTTCAACGCCTAGAGATGATCATTGAGGCGCTTGTTTCCATAAAAACAAGCTAATAGACCCGAAACCGGCTCGGATGCCGGCATGGAAACCGGTTGGCGTTTTCCTATTTGGATCAACCGACCTGATGAATTCTGTTCCTGACAAAGTCCAGACAAAATGGATTTCTGGAATTGTCTCACCCGGTGTCGATCTCTTTCATTGATTGTTCGTTGATCCAATTACTCCGAGCGCCTTCCGATGCTTCTTCCCTGGTCGTCCTGGACTGACTGCATGGAATTTCGATAAACCCCCCTGTATTACGGTAGAAGGGTACTGATAAGTAATCATGACTTTCTCCGATTTATCAAAGTCCGGACGCCACCTGATGATTTATTGCGACCACGCTAGGAGACAAATTGGATGATCTACCTTGGCCGGCTGCCGGTAGTAAAGAAACATATAGCGAACATGAAAAGGATATTAGTCCCTCATATCAATTTCGACCCAACTACTCACACTCCTTTTTCAGCTCCGATAGCTGACACAGCCGAAACACCAACACGATGGTTCGACTTATCACATTCACCGCAGCTGTCGCCCTCTTAATTACTCCTTCTCTCGCATTGGTACTACCGGAGCAGGCTCCTCCTACCCCTGAACAATTAGCAGTCATCGAGGCGATAGGTGTACATTTCAAAGATGTCGTTCCCCTCGTCGCGCCCACCTATGGCAAAGCCTCGGGTAACGCTTCCACCTCTGCTGTTGAACAATCTGGTCATCGACTTGGTAGACGACAGTACGCCAGTGGATCCGAGACTCCACTTTGGTACACTGGGAAGACCGATCCCTGGGCAAACTTCAAGTCTTTCAACTGGAACACATGGGTCAATTGGGGTTGGTCAGATCATACCCTAGGTTATGTGAAGGAGTGGTATATCGACGAGTGAGTCCCTAGTCCTCCCCATCTTTATCAAGATCTTTATCAAGAGTACTGGATTGTCTTTTTGCAAAAGGGAGTGAAGGAATGTCGAGATGTCGAACCCGCGGACAATGGGAACTCTCACATTCTGCCTCGACTCATCCTTCCCCCAACATCGAACGCTTTGCTGATTGACAGATATGGGCTCAATCTACCCCCGGGGGTCGGAAGCTGGCAAGGACTTTCCTACTATGTGACCTTTTTTGGAACCCGAACACCAAGTCCCAAGCCATTCGTCACCGTTTTCGGAAGCCCAAACACCGAGGATCCATGGGTTATCCCATCTAAACAAACTACCACCACCGCAAAGCCAGTCACTACCACCTCTACCTCCTCCACTTCCAGTTCTAAAGCTACTACCACCAGCTCGAGCTCGACCAGCGCCAGCCCAAGTCCTTCCGCTACTACGACGCCATCTGCTACTTCCTCCAGCAAATCTTCGTCTTCCAGTTCTAGTTCAAGCTCGAGCTCTGCTGCGGCACCTACCGTTGCCCCGACCGTAGCTCCAAGCTCGTCTTCATCCTCTTCTTCGTCCAAGCCGAGCTCTTCCTCCTCCTCTTCTTCGTCATCAAGCAGCAGCTCTAGCTCTAGCTCATCCTCTCCCGCTGCAGCTAGCAGCTCTTCCTCTTCCAGCTCGACACCTGTTACCCCCAGTTCCAGCTCGTCCTCTACTGCCTCCTCAACTTCTTCGTCCATCTCCTCCTCGTCCTCATCCTCCTCAGCCGCTACCTCTTCATCCTCCTCGGCTTCATCCGCTTCGCCCTCGTCCTCCTCATCTTCGTCATCGTCGACCTCGACAACATCTACGCCAGCGACGTCCTCCTCCTCGAGCTCTTCCTCTTCCTCTTCGTCCACGACCTCTACCTCGAGCTCGGCCCCCACCACCATGACCAGTTCGACTACCTCTTCGGTGGACCCCACGACCACCTCGTCTACATCCAGCGCTGCGCCATCCCCAACTCTACCCGCCGCACCATCTGGCTGGGCACAAGCCTCCACTCCCTGTATCGCAGAGGGCACAAACGGACGAGCCCTTGTTGGAGTCTACATCAACAATTCTACTGGTCAGACTGTTCCCCAATGTCTGGCCGAATGCGACCGACGTGGCTACCCTATCGGGGGTCTTGAGTGTACGTCTCGCACTCTAAATGAGATCTCAAAGCTGACTTTCCAGACGGTAGCGAATGTTGGTGCTCCAACTTCCTGACCAACTCGGCTACTCTGCAAAAGACTGGTAAATGCAACATGCCATGCCCTGGTGACAGTACTTCCCTTTGCGGTGGAGCTTTCTCCCTTCAGCTCTACGTATCTACCAAATTCAATTCGGTCGGACTATCGCCCGATTTGACCCAAGCTGCGGTTGCTCTACCAAACGGATGGCAACCTGCTCAAGTCGACAACACTACGGTCTCTGCCGCTCCTACTTGTATCAGGGAGGTAGCAGGTCGAGCCCTCACTGGCGCTTACATGGCTAGCGGATCGATGACGATCCAAATGTGTTTAAGCTTTTGTGGAAGTAAGGGATACCAGTACAGTGCTGTCCAGTACGGCAAGGAGTGTCGATGTGGGAATGAATTGAGGAATGGAGCCAGTCTGTCCGATACCAGCAAAGCCTGTGGAATGAGCTGTGGAGGTGATCCGACTCAATCCTGTGGAGGTACGTCCTTCTCGTCCAGTACATATGACACGCTGACGATCTAGGAAACTACGTCATGAACATCTACAGCAATCCCGCCTACTCGTATTCAAACACCATCGTCAACGGCTACGTCAAGACTGCTTGTATTCAAGAAGTTGTCGGTCGATCCCTCCAAGGCGCAGGGTTCCAAAACACAGCCATGACGGTCGAGATGTGTACATCATACTGTTCCAACAAAGGGTTCGCAATCAGTGGTGTCGAATACGGAGTCGAGTGCTACTGCAGCAATCAATTCAATGGGGAGGCGTCGCTCAACTTGATTTCTGATCAATGTTACATGCCATGCGCTGGTAACGAGGATCAGAATTGTGGTGGCCCCAACGCCATCTTTGTCTACATCAATCCCAGCCCACCGGCTGTCACCAGTGGTCTACCCTCAGGTTGGTCATCGAAGGGATGTATCGCCGAACCGAATGGTGGTCGAGCCCTCGCATTTGACGCCACCTCCCAAATCCGCGCTGCCGATTTGACAAATGAGCTCTGTGCTCAAACATGTATGCAGCTTGGGTACAGCATATCCGGGGCTGAGTACGGTTCCCAGTGTACGTCTCATTCCCCTTCTTCTTGGACTTAGCTGATGAACCAGGTTTCTGTGGAAATCAGCTAGATAATGGTGCCTCGGCCAATGCTGTCAATAGCAATCAGTGCAATTACCCCTGCCCTGGAAATCAATTTACATCATGTGGAGGATCATACAGGCTGAGCCTGACATCGGCTGGTCCATGAGTCCAGGACAATCATAGATATACATTATAATACACATATTTTGGGCTCATGCAAATCTGCCACATTCTTGATTTCTCTTATTCGACATACCACATATTCTCCACCTGTGTAGATCCACGTTTTGGAATTGCCATCAGCATACAATACATCATGGAAGATGCCCATTCAGTATATGCTTTCCACTCATCGCTAAGCTTGCTCAGTTGGCAATGCACCGGACCGCTGAAATAAGGGTGATTATGCCGGTTATCCGGAAAATCAACTCTCCGGATAACCAAGACCGAACTCTTGCCAGTAGTTGCGAGGAGTATATCTATCTGTTCTAGTAACAATCATACCCACCATCAATCAGCTATTCAGCATGTCTACACCACTCGCACTCAATGCTACAGAGCTAGGCTTCATGGGAAGGAACTATAAGTCCCCATTCCCAACCACAACAAACCATCCCCCCACCTTGACCCCCACCCAGCTCGTCCTCTCACCGTCAAACTTGGTAAACCCAGGCGGGGAGCCAGTCAACAAGCTCATCTATGCTGGGTTTCTGGAACACCTCGGTCGGTGTATTTACGGTGGTATTGTAGATGACCCCAAGGAGCCTAGCGACAAGAAATTGCTAATCGAGCAAGGGGATGGGAAACTGGGAGTCAGGAAAGATGTCGTCGAAGTTCTTGGGGCAGAGGGAGAGCTAGCTGTCCCTATGCTCAGGTGGCCTGGTGGTGTGTCCATTCCTCAATCTATCGAGAACATAGCTGAAATGATAGGAAACTTCGTGTCCAATTACCACTGGCAGGACGCCATTGGGCCGGTCGAAAATCGACCCAAGCGTATCGAGCTTGCCTGGTTATCGGACGAGTCAAACATGTATGCGATGCTTCCAATAGTTTTATAAGATCAGGCTGATATGTAGGTTTGGTACCGACGAGTTTATCGACTACTGTCGTTTGACCAAGTGCGAGCCATATATTTGTCTCAACAGTATGTGTTTCGCGGGTATCTCTAAGCTCGGACGCTGAAGATTGAAGTGGGCACAGGCACATACGAGGAAGCTCTGGCTTGGGTCGAGTACTGTAATGGAACCGGAAACACTCAGTAAGCTGGATCTATCTCCGGCTTTAACTCTGCTGACTATGCAGCTGGGCTAGTCTGCGAAGAAAGCATACTGGTCGGGATGAGCCTCACAACGTCAAGTACTGGGGTCTCGGTAACGAAGGTATGCAATCTGTCATCAGGTAGGAATACTAGCTGACGACCAGTTTGGGGACCATGGCAGGTCGGAAACATGAAGGCTGAGGACTACGCCGAAAAGGCTAGGCGATGGGCTCATGGTCTCAAGCTCGTTGACCCAACGATCAAGCTTGTCTCTTGTGGGCATGAGGTACATCCAATTCCCCCTTCATCGGTAAGCAGCTGAACAAACAGGGTAATGGAGAGTGGGACTCCAAGGTCCTACAGACTCTGGCTGGATGGGTCGACCTCCACTCGATCCATTTGTACACTACCCTCGGTCAAGAGACGGTACCTGGCGTCAAAGGGCTAGAGTACGAGAACAATGTTTTCGGACCTGCTGTAAGCTGTTCTATCGTGTGTTATATGAGGCTGTCGCTGACATCCAGGCCGCTGAGAGGAATATAGAAATCTGTAAATCGCTGATCGACCTCGCACAGATTAACCGAGTCAACTTCGGTCTACCCGCCAGACCTATCAAGATCGCATTCGACGAGTGGAATGTCTGGGATGAGCTAAAGGGTCATGCTGAGAATGGTCTGGCCCAGGTCTACGACTATAGTGACATGCTTGGTTTCGTTGCTTGGTTGAACGTCCTTGTTAGGAAGCATGATGATCTGGGATTGGCATGTCTTGCCCAGTCTGTCAATGTCGTGAGTCTCGGTCTGATGCCCATGAGAAATCAAGCTGATCCATCAGATCTCACCATTGACGACAAGTCCAAATGGTATCCTGAGACAGACTATCTTCCATCCGTGAGTAGCTATTCCAAACATTCGGGTAATATTGACACCTAGTCTCAAGCTGTTCTCCAACTTCATGCGAGACGGACACCTGCTCAGCCTCCCAAGCAGTCCCGATCGATAGTAAGCTGGACTGGCCAGAGCGAGATACCCTACTGACATCACAGCGTCGGACCAACCTATCCCGTTTGGATCCAAAAGGCAGAATTGAAGCCAGCATACATCGATACAGTAGCCATGATCACCGCAGATAAGAAGAGTATTCGACTCAGTATCCTCAACCGACACCCCTCTGCCGATTTCCATGTCGACCTTCGATTTGATGGATTCGAAGTCAGCTCAGTCGAGGTGCACGAGATGTACTCTGACGATTTGGCTGCGGTTGTGAGTCTACTCTCGTCTCCTGGGTCAAGTGGACATCGCTGATCAGCAGAACTCGTTCGAGAAGCCGGATACTGTCGTTCCAAATGTCAGAAAGTTGAGTAAGGACGATTTGGTAAAAGGCAAGACGACTGTCAAGAAGCATTCATGGTCGTTCTTCATCATCGAAGGAACGAAGGCATAGGCTTGGAAGAGGTGAAGATAGAATTCGGGTACGAGTGTACAGATTATATGGCAGGGTATTTGCATACAGGTGAATATAATCGGCATCTACCTTCTTATTCTCCTTTTTCAACACTGCTGATGAGCACTATTCACACTGATATCACGTCCAACTTACGCGACCCGCGTTGATCACTCCTTAGCAGATCCCCTTGCCCCCTTTCGACTGCTCCTGATTATACTCAAAATACCCCATATCCCCACCTTCCCAGAAAAGCGGGACTCGGCATCCACCAGCAGTGACGGTACAAGCCCAATCGGGCAAGGTAGCATCATCGAACGTTTTATTCTCTTTGTTATCGGATTCTCGGGAGTAGGAGTGAGTGATCGTATCGTGGGAGGGGTCGACGAGAGTGTACGAGTCTTCCGATCCGCTATCGTCGGTTTCGATATCATTGAAGACGGTAAAATGCTCGGGCGAGGTTTCGGTAGTCGACTCGTAGTGTGGATCGGAGTTGGCGTGATGGTCACCGGTAGCAGGTATAATCTGGTAGAGGTTCAGTGCTAGGTGTCGGATCGTGTCCAGACCTTTCTCTGCTTCAGATTCGGACAGGGAATGGAGACCGTTGATGTGGTTCTGGAGGGTTTGGAAAGCAGTGTTGATGTTTCTTGGAAGAGTCGAGGGGGTTGAGTCTTGCTCATTTTGGACAGCGAATGGATGTTCGTTGACTTGATAGTTTGGTGCTTGACCGTTATCGTCTTGTCGAACCTCGGGGAGACTCGTTGATGATGGGCTGTCAACAGCGACATTCTCGAGAGATAGTGTTGAGGACTGATAGGTCATGAGAGAAGACTTGATTTTCAAAGATGAAGACGACGAAGGAGATAGAGACGGGCGACTCCAATATATATACACCCACCGTATCCAAGGGGTCTCGTCCGTCCCTTAGCTCCACAATCAACAGACGGGCATCGCTTTCTGAAAAGGTTTGGTAGAGTGGATTCTCTGAACGCCACGATCAAATCCAACAAAGCTCAGCCACCAAAGGCACAACAAAGAAAGGACAGAAACGAAGCAAATAATCAAAGGATACCCTTCAAAACACGTCGAGGAAAGGGGTTGTTTACTGTCTCAGGATTCGAGATTGGTAGAGATTGACCTTATCATTTGTATTAGAAGACGATTACTACAAATAACATACAGTCCCAATATGAAATATCTCCGGGAATCGTGTTTTCGAAGCAGAACACTAAAGTTGCATTAAAATTGATCTGCAGGTCCAGTTTCACTAGTGTACAAGGGGTAGTCTGTGCATTAGGCACCGCAGTCTCTCTATATCGCCAAAAGGACCCCTAGACCCTTCCATTCGCTAATCGCTGGACGCGTCAACTCGAGGCTCTTGCTTGGGTCGCCTCCCAAACCCATACCCCCTGATTCAATGACGCCAGAGAGGATGACGTCGCGATCTCGCCATGCTTCAACGATTGATGACGATAGGTCCGAGCGCATGCTGTTTACCAGCTTTTGTAGCTCGATAGCCATTTGTCGATGCTCAGATGAAGCCGTGAAGAGATGTCGAAGGAGCGTCAGCGTTTCCGCTGAGTCGTTAGTCTTCTGTTTCCCACGGGAAACGGGAGGTGCTTACCACTCTTCTCGTCCACACGGATGACGAGTCGACCAATACTGGCAATTAAGTAATCATATTCGTCGACAGTGCCTTTACGTCCCGCAGCTCGCTTCCGCGATTTCTTATGCTTCGACTTGTTGGTTTGGCTGACTGTCAGCTGCTGACCATGTGAATTTCGGAGCAAACTCACCCGGTCATCTTGGTAGACTGTGTGAAAGCGGTAGTGGGCGCTGCAGTGTATCTCGTGAAAGCTGTGGCCACGGTAGTAGCGTTGGTCGCCACATCCACGCCCTCCAAAGCCGGCTCTGTGTCAACGATGTAGAAGGTATCTGGCCATCAGCAGGCAGTAAGGTAGATAGGCAAGACTCACCTGGATCCTCCTCCAAGACCTTCCTCAACTCCGCTATACGTCTCATCTCCTTATCCAGCTGACCCCGCATCTCCTCAAAGACCTCGGTCAATTCCTCATTCGCATCTTCGAGTCCGGGGTAAATCGTCGATTCGACGAGATCCGATCGATCATGTAAAGCGGTCTATAGGTCAGATATGGTGAGGGAGGTTAGTAGATGACGTACCAGACGTTGCGCTTCGGCAAACTCCAGACCCTTAGATAGAACTTGCACTGCACTATCCACATCGTTCGCGTAATCCATGAAGACCTGTGCGGCGTCGAGATTCTTTCCTCGACTGGATAGATGATCTGTATCGTCAGAGCACCGCTCAGAAAGGTTGGTATGTGCTTACCTGTGACTCTCTCGACCATGGCCGCGATAGCTTCCTCGTCGAGCTGCTGCTCTTTGGCCAAAGTGAATAGCTCTCTCCAAGCATGAGCCTTTTCATATGCCTTCATTGCCTTGGCGGGGTATTGAGCCATGGTATAAGCTATTGTCAGCTAAGTCTACACATCTCAGACATACAGATGGCAGCATGGTGGAACTCCCTTCGATCGTATAGGTAATCACCATAGAGATCATGTACGACCTAATCGTCAGCTTCAATGCGGTATAATGGAACAGCACATACCAGCAAGGATGCTGGCTTGTCGGCGTATAACTTGAAGGCTTCGTCGTACAACTCGTATCGCGAGAAGTACGAAGTCGCATCATCAAACCTCTCGTCTCCACCAGCGACCAGGTTCCGCAATGCACTCTCCCGCCTACCGAGGTGATCGTCAATCCTGAATCGTTGCTCGTGTTGATCAAGAGCTCGCAATTCTCTAAGGAATGGCAGGTATTCTTTGGGATCCTGTTTATCAGTCTTTACTCCTCACGCTCAGATCGACTTACCTTCTGAGAATACTGAGCGACCATGAGGACGAGCTGGAAATTGTACATTCCCAAAGCGACATCGTACAGCTTATTGACGTCGGACAGGAAGATGATGTATTTGACGGCGTCTTCGACGATCTCGGCGTGGTCGGCTACATGATCAGCACATATCGGGATTTGGGTCATTCAGAGCTTACCTTGCAATTGGAGCAGGAGTCTCAAGGCAGACTCGTAATCTGCAGGTTGTTTACATGCGTGTGTGGTCAATATCGTTTCGACGTATTTGACCAGATCTTGCGATTCGAGCAATTCGCGAAGAGCATCACAGATGGAGTTGACTTTGTTGGATCTAGTCCGTCAGTACTGAACACCTGATATGGAGGGGAACTTGCGATGAAGAGCTCGCTCTGTTGAGATCCCGGAAGATCTCTGCTGCTGAGTCCTTCTCTCTGGATTGGTCAGCCACGAACATCATCATCGGGGAACAGGCGACTTACTCAAGAGACGAAACGAAGAGGTTGAGGTAATCCCCCTCTGGAACCTGCTTGACGAAGTCGGGGAGGCTTTTCATGAACTGCTCAGGATCCAGGTCGTAAAGCATATTCAGGTCCAACCTGTGTTTTCGACAATGGACAAACGCAGATCGATATCGTCCCCTGATCAATGTCAGCTTTTTCACCCGGTCGATGTAAGATGGAGCTTACGCAAGAACATCACGCCTGATGACAGCTAGAACTAGTGGTCTCGGGTAGACAGTCTCAAGATTACCTCTCGGCATCTGAAGGACCAAGCTCATACTACTGGGGCAAGCAGCCACTGCCAATGCTCCTCGCTCGATCCTCCTTGTCTCCCATTCCTGCTCCGCCGAGGATACGTCCTCGCCAAGTGCAAGTCGCCGCAGTACGCTCATTGGGGCGTAATGCGAATTTTGGGCTGTTGTGGTGTAGATCAAGAATTCTGGAGTGAGGGTGAATGATGTGACGGCTGAGGCTAGCGGCGTGGCATCGATGAGGTCGGATAAGGATAGTGGTGCAAACAACAGTTTACCGTTCGCCGAGAGGGCGAAAATGAGTTCCGATCCTTGTGAGATAGAAACCGACTGAGCGTTTGGGCAAAGCTGAGCCTCGGACTCCGGATCATTGGCTGTCATATCAGCTGACTTCAGTTTCCAGGGCGAGTACACACCTAATTGGAAACCGCCAGCCTTGTTGAGGGAAAGCAGTCTCCCATCCGAGCTGAAGAGCACTCTCTCCACACTCGCATCCGCCTCCTGAACAGCATTCTCCTGGCCATTCGCCAAGTTGACAATCTGAGTCTTGCCAGCGCCACTCGCCAGCACGGCAACCTGTCCCTGCTGTCCTATCGCCAGGCTCATACCGACCAAACCATCCATCTGAGCGGTCTGTTCCCAAGCGAGTTTCGGTTCGGCCACTTTTCCACCTCCTCTCAACTTTGAACCCTTTCGATCTGGTACCCGGGTATTCAGGTCCCACACTTGGACTAATCCGTTACGATATAGGATGCTTAGTGAGTCGGTAGTATCCGACATGGCTACGTGGATCGGGGTCGCTGGTAGTGTGATGGTGTAAGATGCCATGGGCGGTGGGGTGTTTTGAGTTCTGAATGGGGTGATGAGGAGGTTCTTTCCGTCGACAACGGCTACTGAGGCGGTATCGTTTGGCATGGGTAGATGGGCAGCGTAGGTGTCCCAAACGAATTGACGGACCTGGATGCAACCTGGATTGTCAGCTCGCGTTGTTGGGACTCGTCTTGTGAGCACGACTTACCTTGCTCAACGAGGTAGAGGGTCATGGGCTGTTCTGGGTGCCAGCTTACATTGCTGAAACGACCAGAAGTTGTCGAGAACAGTTCCTGTTTCAGGTAGTAGTGATAATTCTTCATCGACCATAATTGGACTGCGAGATCAGCGCAATTCTTATCAATATCTCAGGGGCGACTTACCAACATCCTCTTCAGCTCTGCCAATCCAAATCGCCAATATCTCTGAATCCGAGTTCCAGCGCAATCCCTTGATGTTCCCATCTTTCCAATTTCCCATATCTTCCCTCAACTCAAATCCACCATGCCTCAGTCCATTTCTTTCCAGCATTGCTACCTCCCATCGTCCCTCCTTCCCAGGAGCTCCACCTTCATATCCATACCTGACTAATCCAGAAATGAGGTTTCCGCTCGGTCTCCAGTTGAGTGCCCCTTCTAAACCAGGCAGGTTTTCGGAAGTAGCTGATAGTTTGGGTATGAAGCCTGAGCTGGCTTCTCGGGAGTAGATACGGACTTGACGCCTGGCATCGGGGGATGAGGGATAGAAATCAAGCGACGATACGGCGAAGTATGAGGCGTCGCCCCGGAAGGTTATGGTTGGGAGACCGTCGTCGGTTGGGTGGGAGTGGTGCACTGTCGGAGCTGATATTTCCCGAGAGGCTTTCCCCGCTTGGCCGTGGAATTGAGTGGATTTAGATCCCCAGCCGACATTGATGAATTTGTCTGTGAGTCAGTATCTGATAACATGCGGTTTCCCAAAAAGACATACCCTCTCCGAAGTCTTCTGTCCTCAGAGGTTCCTCGTGCAGCGTATCAAGCTGTCTCGTCATGCAGACTACCATGTCCTCGCCTGTAAATTAGTGTTACATTTCTGTCGGGGAACGGTAAGCATACCAGTGACCAAGATGAGGTGTTCCTCGTCAGGAGACCAAGCAGCAGCTCTGATCCCACTGTCGATACTCCCAATCACCTCAATCTATCGGTCAGCTCAAGCTCCTGCTTCATTATATGCTAAGGAGACTTACGGGACCAGCACCTCCATCGGGTCCTTCGAGCTGTACGGTCGCAATATCTCCTCCGTAAAGCAGGATGACTAGACTTCGGTCGTCGGAGAAGTAATGGATATCTACCACTTGGCCTAGGTGTTCTGGTACCGGAAAGGGGCTGGTCACAGGCGATGAAAATGATCCGAGCTCCTACATTGATCAGTTGCACCTCTTGGGAGTCAAGGTAGAAGCTCACCTCGGTCTGAATACCTTCGTGAGTGATTTCATATTTCACCAATGCGACCTCGCCGCCATCTTCCATCCTCTCCATAGTTGCATAGACATCGTTCGTTTCCGGGTCGACAGCGCATTTCGTGATCCTACCCTCCTCTTTCCCACTCCGGGCGAGTATAGATAGAGCAGTCGGTGTCAGACTCCTCATTGTATTAATAAAAGTGGTATACAGTGACGATTTGAGCCAAAATTATGGCCACAAGTGGAGGGTTTACTTGAAGCGGCGTACTCCGCCTCCGCCAATGTTATCGCTGGAACCCGTTCAGTGGTCTACTAGGTAACGTCAAGAGCAATATAATATGGGAGTCAAAGCTGCGTAAGTTATCACTGGGACAGGGTGTGCATGAAGCTGACAAGTTTAGGCAGGATCTGTATCTGGATCCGTCCATCCGGGTAAGCTAATGGCGTCTCTGTCTCGAGACCAACAGCTGACAAGACAGGACTGGGTCTTGATCCCAATTACGATGATCATGGTATGTACAAGCTAAGGTGTACAATAATCTAGGAGCTCATGACCAGATACTGGTCGGTCTGTTACGGCACTACGTTACAGTCCTACTTAACTCCGCACCAAAGAAACAGCCCTCCGCAGCTGTCCGGGAACAGTCAGTCCATCCTCTTGGTGATAACGTACACAGCTCATCGACAGACGTGCAATGCAGCGAGCAATGATTCTGCGGTCTTCTGCTCCTCTATCTCCCCTTCCTCCTTCCACCTACCTCGCGTTCTCGAATCAATTTGCCCAGAATCTTGATTCAGGAGATTATCTCAAGCCTAAACCTGAATCGCAGGAGGGTGCACCACCAAATCCGTTCGAGGGTGGACAGATGGATGGTATGATGGATGGAATGAAGAAGCAAGCTGTCATGATGTGAGTGAACATTCGTTCTCGAAAGGAATGAGCTGATGTGTAGGGTGCCCAATATGGTGTTGATGCAGTACATTTCTGCTTTCTTTTCCGGTTTCATCCTTAGTACAGCTGCTTCACTTCACTTGGACTTCAGCTGACACTAAGTTCGTCTTCCCTTCCCTCTCACACTCGGCTTCAAGTCGCTACTGGCTCGTGATCTCGCCATGCCCGATCTAGACGTTAGATGGGTTTCGTACGTCCCGTCTTCTCTTTCACGATCGATCCCGCAACTAATCTACAGTGCTCTCTCTTGGTACTTCCTCAATCTCTTTGGGTTAAACGGAGTATTCAAGCTCATCCTTGGCGCTGACAATGGTACGTACCCCTCTCAACTATCAATAACCCAATCAAGCTAATTAATGCAGCGGCAGTAGACACCCGAGATGCAAGTTCCACAGCCATGCTTTCCGGGGCGGGAATGAACCCCATGGGCCCGCAGCAAGATATGGTCAAGCCTTTCAAGGCGGAAGTCGAGAACTTGGCTTTGGCGGAAGGACTATACAGATGGGCGGGAGAAGGCGTAGAAGACCGTGTTTTGGCTCGATGGGGTAAGACCCAGACTGCCAAGTAGATCATGGTTATTCTAGGAGCTATTGATCATTTCCAATTCACAATGCATTCATGATAGCCGAACTCGGCAGGATCCAGCCTCGCCGCCTGGCCAATGGAGGAACGTGGGTGTGTATGCGCAATTTGGGGCAAGGGGCGAAGTGGAGTAACCTTGTCCCGCTTAGCTCCCGCTCCACCCGATCAACTGGTTGTATGTGTTTGCTCACATCATGTAACGCCCTACCGATCTGACGGACTAATTCCAAGCTGACAGTCGTCGATCTCACTGTCAAGTCAGAATCTAAGGTATCGGTATGCACTACAATTGTCTAACTAGCCGGGAGCACGGACAGGTCCCATCCAAACAAAGCTAAAGCGGACTAATCAAGACATGAAACGAGCGGATTATTGATTTACCAAGTTAGTTCATCGATTAACACGCTCCATAGGACCAATCCACCTCCTTTGGCATGGGGGAGCCGAACAAGTGGTGTGAAATACCTGAATGCGAGGCCGGCGATCAACTCCGCCCTCAAACTGTCAATGTCTCCCGTCGTCATCGTCCGTCAGACGACCGAGCTCAATGACGAGACCCAAACAGCCCCTGAGTACCCTCTGACATCTATAAGAACCCCCCCATCCAGCCGTATTCTGTTCTTCATCAACTTACACTTCACTCACTTATCACTTCAATTCACTACTCTCACCAAACCACCAACCAACCACCAACAATTCAACACAATGCGATTCACTTCCATCCTACTCGCCCTTCCCTTCGTCGCTTCGGTCTTCGCTGCTCCCGTTGCCAACTCCGACCTCGAGGTCAAGACTATTGGAACTTACCCCACCCACTCTACCGATGTCATCAGCATCGTAACTGAGCTCAAGACTTCCATCGTGAGTTGAATTTCTCTCCTTCTCTTACTGTTGTTTCCCCCATTCTCTCTACCACTCGTGCCAGTACACCGCTGACAACCAGTACGCGGTCAAGAAGATCACCCCCACTTCCACCCAAGTCGAAGTCGAGGCCTGCCTCAACGCCGTCGTCAGCGCTTTTGACAAATGTGGTAAAGATCTCGGTATCGATATCGGACTCGACCTCAACCTCGATCTCCACATCCAGTCCCTCTCTTGGTATGTTTCCCCCACGTATATTCATGTTAGGGCTAACAATCAGCTCCCAAGCCGACAAAGACATTGCCGCTAAGATTCTCGTTGATGTCATCAAGGTCGTCAACGGCCTCATCGGCAGCGTCGACAAGAAACTCTGCAAGCTCAACGTCATTGTAAGTGCTCTTCACCAAGCCCCACGATTTGAGCTAACGGCTAGGCAAACCTCCTCAAGAAGATTGACCACGCCGTCCACGCTATCCTCAAGATTGTCGACTGCCTCCTCGCCGGCGTCCTCAACCTTGTCAAGGGGCTCTGCCTTCCCCTTGGCATTCATCTCGACAACCTCCTCGGTTGTCTCCTTGGTGGTAAGTCGCCCTCGTCACAGGGAATGAGTGTCCGCTAACATCCAGGTCTCCTTGGTTGGTGGTGTTAAGCTTTCAGCTCTCTCCTTCACTTTCTTTTAGAATTGGTATTCAGCTGGTTAATAAGTCGTAGCCGAGCTTAGTCGTAGTCCCCTTTTTATGAATCTCATCTCCTGTGCACCTCCGGCAGCATTCGGTTGGTTCGATGTCTTGATTCACTCGGTTTCCCGCAAATATGGCTTATAATTTGATGATGAGCGGTCCCTCAACGTCGGAGGGACTGGGAATCAGATACTCTGTTGCTCGAGGAAAGCGACCGTGTCCTTGGAACAGGTGCGTTCGTTATTGCTTCATGCGCTGGCATATTATTATAAAATGATCATGTACTTTACTGTAGAACTGTATGACGCTTCGATTCCGATCCGCAATTGACACTTCCGCATCTAATCGGCGTATAGGGTAGACTTCCTGACGCCGTAACCTCCTCGAGCGACGAAAGCGATGAAAGTGAGGAAGATGAGACCAATGAAGATGAAGATTCTACAAGTCAGCACGGATCAAGAGTTGAGAGAAAGAGACCTACGTGTCGATCCAACTGATGATGACCAGTCCTTTCACAATGTTACATCTCGAGAAAGCGTCCCCAGCGTTGGAACAGGTGATAGGTCGGGTCAATGCCGTCAAAGAAGCTGATCCAATGAGGAAGAGGATGAAGGCGATAGCGACGGGTACAAGGTGGGCTAGGAGTCCGAATGCGACGTGGTGACCCATGAAGAAGAATCCTGGTAGGAGGATTACTGCTTGTCAGCTCAGTCCTTGGCAATAAGGGGGTGACTTACAAGTGAAGGCAGTTGACCACACGGCGGCAACTAGCAGAATCCTAATTCGGTCTCGGTATCTAGACAGTTAGCGCTGAGCATGCGAAAAGAGGGAGATATGACTCACGCTCCGGTGTGTGCTGGAGGGTAACCCTCGTCATTGTAGTGCTTCACTAATGAAGCTGAGATGGCGAGTGAGACCACCGAGGCAAGGAAGACCAAGGTGAAGATGGCCACGTGACCCCATCGTACTCCTCGTTCAGAGATTGAAACCATGGTTGTAGCTGTGTGATAATTCTGATAGATGTATCGGTTGGTAGGTGAATGTTTCAGTGGGATGAATGTTACCAGATGTTGTTGATTATATAGCCTTTATCGGATCTTTATATAATCTAATGACAATTTGCGACAATGACGAACAGACAAGAAGACTACAATTTAAACTAGTGGCGAATCCCGTAACGGAATCACATTAAAGGACAAAAGAAGTAATTTAACAGTACACATTGACGTCATTTTAACGGGAAGGCGGTCGATCACTTGGCTTGAAACGGTTGGGAGATCTTTCAACAATAAGGAGGCGCAACCCAAGACTAGATCTGCCGGGGTTGGCTTGAGTCTGGACTCCATTGACCCCTGTTGGAGCTGGGATCCGGCGATCATCATGGGGCTGTGTTCTGACGTTTGCATCCGATGACACCAAATGAATCAAGACGGCCGTACAATAATGCCTCGGCCTGACGGTCAGGTACAACCCCCAGAGCAGTATCCACCTCCTCCAATCCCACATCCCCAACAGCTGATAGCTCCATGACCGGAACTCGTCAGGGCCAGGGTGACTATACTGACCACTCCCTCCCCTAGTACAAACCCGCTCGCTATGACTATCGCAAATAGCGGAGTTTCGCCCGTTGGGGAACTCCGAGCGGTTCGGTATGCAATGTATCCACCTATTAATCTTGCTAGGGAGAATGAAGGCGAGTTCAGGAATCCGACGGCGAAAGCGATTCCAGATGGGAGGTAGGTGATGTATTTGCCTATTGGTGAAGTAGGCGAGAAGCGAGTTGGGAACGCCTTGAGACCTGATATGAGGGCAAAGAAAGCTCCAAAGGCGACCATGAAGGGTACGACATGAGATGGGAGTGTTCCCGTATTCAGCAGACGAGCCAGATTGAGCCTGGATATCAGCTACCTACGCTCAAGGTCTACCTATGTCTGAGCAGCTTACCAGACACCAGCTGACGGGACGGCGAATTGAGGTCCAGGAATCTGGTACACAGAGGTATAGAACTTATATCCAGCAGCCGAGACAAACACGCTCGCGAGACTACCGATGATCTGACCGTAGAATTGAGACCTAGGCGATGCTCGAAGTAGATGACCAGTCTTGAGATCCTGCATCAGGTCGCCCGCCCTATCTGGTCAGTGCTGAACCACGCGGCAGGCGAGGACTTACTGCTGGGCTCCTGCCTCGGCTACACCACCAGCGATGATATTCGCCACCACATTTCCAGGTTGGAGAATAGCAAAGATCAACTGCGAGATCTTGCCGATACCCGATACCTATCTCGTCAGCTCTGTTCTCTGCCATTGGGTTGGACGTACAGGGTTGATATCAGTCTCTCCCAATGCCCTCACTCCAATCAAACTGAGTACACTGGCGAGTACCAATCCGACGGCAGTAGCCCAAGGATGGATCCCATCAACTCCAAACACCAGCCAGACGAGCACAATACAGAGGACAGCGCTGACTCCCAGCCCTATCTGGATCCAGGGCATCGGCACCAGACGCTCAGCAGGCTCATGTTCCGGATCTTCATCTTCATTTGTAGGCTCATAATAATCGTCATCCGTCAAATTTGAGTTTCGAGGAGAGTTTGAGGTAAAGACTTTGGGGCCTGACGAACGTTGTTGGTGGTGCCGGTAGGCAGTCGATATGGAAGAGTAGGTGATAGGGACGAGGGAGATTATAGATTCGGCAATCATGATTGCCAGCGCTACCCATAGCTGCAGATTAGTACGTCCTCCACTTTCCAGACTCACGATCCATCCTCTAGCCCCGTCTGTACTCGATGAGACGGGCCCTGGAGCCCACCCGAGGTGTTTGGACACAGGCGACAGGATACCCCAGCCGACAAACATCCCTGCAGTCATCGATAAAGTGACCGGGAATCCCATAATGACACCTAACGATCAGACTTCTAATTACTTATCCAGGACTGCACTCACCCTGCCCAACATATGATAGAGATGGGGTGAACCTGCCTGTTAGCCAGGTCCTTTATATACGAATCATGACTCACCACCACAACCAGCTTGAAGCTAGGCTTACTCCGAATGGGTATCCCAGAACGTCAAATACCGGAATAGCGAATATGACGGGGAACCAGAAACTGGCCAACTACCTCATCAGCTCCGTCTCACCTCTCATAAAGAAGCATACGGTCATAAATCCACTAGAGGCGAAACTCCACCCTAAAGCCCGCCATCCTCCACCACCCATCATCTCACTCTGCTCGTAATCCGGTAAAGGGCCTGTAGCGGGATGCTCTTCTGAAGACCGTCCGCCCTCAGCAGAACGAGCAACACGACGGTAGGCTCCTTTCTGACCTTGGGTCGTAGGCTCCGTAGGAGGGGGAATCTGGTGTAGAAGGGCGATAAGCTGAGCGGTGGCAGCTGTCTGTCAGCCTTTCACAAGTGCCAGGAAGATCGATGAGGGCGTACTACCGGATGGGAAGACCAGCTTCTCCTTCACGATCACCTGTCGCCGCAGTGGAGCAGCGAGGAAGACTCTGCTTAGTCAGCTGATATCACCTGGAGGCTTTGGAGTCACGAACCCGAAGAAAGCGACTGCTAGTCAGCATGTATTCGTCAATGACTCACGTGGAGACAACTCACCAGCCAGGCACCACAAGACCAGACTCCAATATCCCAACGTGATCCCCTCCCGCCCATCAAGTTCAAGGGTCATCATCTCTAAAGCGGGTATAATGCCCACCAACCCAGCAGCGAGAGGCATAGTTCCCGTAGCTACAGCTACTGTTTGGAGAATGACATTTTCTTGGGGTGTGAATGGTTTCTTCATAGGTAGCAATTTTGGTATAGCTGCGGGGAGGGTTTTGAGGAGTCCGAAGCCTACTAGGGCGGATTGGAGGGACATCATTGATACCCAGCCTTCTTATTAGCTCTCTCTCTCGCCGCGCTGGTCGGTGAGAATTGTACGTACCTGTTTGAAGACCAAAGTAAGTGTTTGTCATACATAACAACACTCTATGAGAGTCAGCACATAATCCTTTATACAGCTAGTAAGAGGTGACATACCCAACCAGTAACCCGACAGAAACAGCTCGAAACGTAAAGTCATTTTCCAACACCTCTTCATTCTCAGCGATCCATTCATCTAATCGATCATCGTCCTCCTCAAACGAAGGCCGCGGATGGAGGATGGGGGTGGAGGCGCTACATGTCAGCTAACTTCCAATACTACTGAAAGGGCTCACGAGGGGTTCATAGTGGCGAGCTCCACTTTGGATAGGGCCGAGTGTAGCTAAGCTTCCGATCGTCCGTTCGAGTCTTGGCTCTTGTATGAAGGGGGTACAGAGAGAAGATGATTATGGTCAGTAGATAGGGTCAAATCCTCTAGACTCGTAAGTAGATTCGCGATTTCGGCTAAAGCCGGCGGAGTGGAGGTGGTACCTCGAGGGCAGTATCAGACGGGCTTGATTTCTACCCATATTCCTATGCAAGAGGAATGTTCTGAGGCGTACCATGAATCGACCTCGCAGAATAGAATAACAAAACGATGAACTGATAGATACATTGACGTCTCTGTTCGACTCATGATGATTGGTAACGAATGGCCTGAAATGCCCAGCATCAAAGTTCTTCTAAAGCTACCTACTGCTCCCGTCCCCGATCCTGGCTCTGCCATTGAGGATCATACATCGGTGGTAGATGTTCTGTATCCTCTTCTCTCCCACCTCCGAGACTTCCCGCATCCTGTTCTCTGACGAAACCACCACTTGGCGCGGCCAAAGGTGGTAATCGACCTTCTGATCCTAAATTATTATCCAGGCGATGATCGTCCCTATCTGGGTTTGTTGGTGCGAATGAAGAAGCGAGTTGTGCTTTCGACATACTGCTCAGACTGTTGTTGTT
>Ga0308160_10002887_pt1 | contig 20025 bp, 18 predicted proteins | sample PhyFR1_FD_201036 | JGI IMG/M metagenome (GOLD analysis project Ga0308160, IMG submission 201036) | Phyllosphere microbial communities from UC Gill Tract Community Farm, Albany, California, United States - DLSLF.R1 | ecosystem: Host-associated > Plants > Phyllosphere > Unclassified | place: USA...
TATCCGTCCCGCGGCCAGCCTGGGACCGCCGCAGGAATTGATCCCGGCGTCGTCGCTGGCATTCACGGGCCTGCGGAGCCTGTACCGGCGCGACGGATTCGGCGCCGAACTGGTGTCGGCGGCGGGTCCGCGTCCGGGCGAGAACAAGGGACACGCCCCGGCCTGGAGCGAAATGCCATATCCGGTGGTGACGGCGCTGCTGCGCTTCGAGGGCGCTACGCTGGCCGAGGTGCTGGCCACGCGCACGGTCACCTTCGTCGCCTATGACGCTTATGACCACGAAGAAGTCGGGCTGCACGGGCAGCGCGTGCCGCTGGCGGCGAACTTCACGGCCGGCTATGGCTTGTGGCTGGCGCGCTCGGGTTTTTCCGGGCAGTCGATCCGCGGCCTGCTCGGACGCGAGCAAAGCCTGCAGCGCCCCCACCTCTACCTGATGCAGCCCTACGATCCGAAGCGCCGCGTCATCCTCATGATCCACGGCCTGGCGAGCAGTCCGGAAGCCTGGGTCAACGTCGCCAACGAAATCCTCGGCGACGAGCGCCTGCGCCGCGAATTCCAGGTATGGCAGGTCTTTTATCCCACCAACATGCCAATCGGCCTGAACCATGTCGAGATCCGCAGCGCCGTCGACGCCGCCATGCGCCACTTCGATCCGGCCCAGAGCGCGCAGGCCTCGCGCGACATGGTCGTCATCGGGCACAGCATGGGCGGCGTGATCGCCCACATGATGGTGGCGTCGACCCGGGGTGGACTGTTCCAGCAGCTGATCGACGACACCGGCCTGAGCGAAGCGCGCAAGAAGCGACTGCGGGCGCGCATCGGCCCGATCATCGATTTCGAACCGGTGCCGGCGGTGCGCCGCGCGGTCTTCATCGCAGCGCCACACCGCGGCACGCCGGCGGCCGGCGGACGCGTCGGCCGCTGGCTGGCGGGGACGATCCGCCTGCCGCTGACGGTGCTGCAAAACTTCGCCGATGTCCTCCAGGACGATGGTCCAGGCAACAAGGGCCGGAATGGCGCCGCGCTGCGCTTCCCCAACGGCCTGGACAACCTGCGCGAGGACGACCGCTTCATGCAGGCGGCCAGCAAACTGCCGATCGCGCCGCAGGTCACCTACCATTCGATCATCGCCCGGAGCAGCCCCGATGGTCCGCTCGAGCAGTCCGACGACGGCCTGGTGCCCTACCGCAGCGCCCACCTGCCCGGCGCGGCATCGGAAAAAGTCATCGTCTCGGGGCACAGCGTGCAGGAAACGGCGGCCGCGATCCTGGAGCTGCGCCGCATCCTGCACGCCGACATGGCGCGGCACGGCGATGCCGCGGCGGCGCTGGCGCCTGCGCCGGCAAGCGATTAGGGCAGCCGCGATGCACAGTCTTTCCCATCCGGTCCAGACGCTCGACTTGCGCGTGCGCGAAATACGGCAGTTGTTCAACTCGCTCGATCCCTCGCCTTTCCTGAACAAGGACCTCGACCGCAACTGCGAGGCCTTCATCGAGAGCTGGGCGCTGTCCCTTCCCCACAAGACCCGCCTGCAGCTGAGGATCCATGTCGAGCAGCTGGACTCGGTGGCCGAGACCGGCGAGCTGCTCGCCGAGGCCATCCATAACTATTACGCCTACAAGGCGTCCCTGGTGCGCGCGCAGCTGCGCCAGATGCTGCGCGAGGGCCGTACCAGCCTGCTGATAGGCACCGCCTTCGTCAGCCTCTGCCTGGGGGCCGCCGAGGCGGCAGGCAGCTTGCTGAGCGGCTCGGCGCAGGCGATCACCCGCGAAAGCCTGACCATCGTCGGCTGGGTCGCGATGTGGCGCCCGGCCGAGATCTTCCTGTACGACTGGTGGCCATTGCGCGGGAAGATCAAGGTGTTCGAGAACCTGCGCTACGCGCGCGTCACGGTCGTGCACGCCTGATCCAAGCCAGACAGCGGGCCGCTTACTGCGCGGTATAGCCGCCATCGGCGGCCAGCGCGGCGCCGTTCACGAAGCTGGCGCCATCAGACAGCAGGAAGGCGATGGCGTGAGCGATCTCTTCGGCCCGTGCCAGCCTGCCGATGGGGTGCAGCCCCGTCACGGCCTGGCGCTGGGCGGCATCGAGGGCGCCGAGGATCGGGGTCTCGACATAGCCCGGATGGATGGAATTGATGCGGATGCCGCGCGCCGCATACGCCAGCGCCGCCGACTTGCTCAAGCCGGCCACGCCGTGCTTGGCCGCCACGTAGGCCGGCGCCGTGGGGTTGCCGACCAGTCCGAGGATTGAGCACATGTTGACGATCGCTCCGCCGCCGGCGCCGAGGATCGCCGGGATCTGGTAGCGCAGGGCATGCGCGACGCCGCCGAGATTAATGTCGCTCACGCGCTGCCAGTCCTGCGCCGGCAACTCGCCGGCAGGCAGGCTCACCCCGCCGATGCCCGCATTATTGACCGCATACGCGAGGCTGCCGAAGGCCTCCAACGCCGCGCGCACCGCGCCTTCGGCAGCCTCGGGCCGCGACACGTCTCCCGTGTGCGCCACGGCCTGCCCGCCGCTCGCCCGTATCTCGTCGACCACGCGTGCCACCGCGTCCTGCTCGACATCGGACGCCACCACAGCCAGGCCGTTGGCCGCCAGCAGGCGGGCGGTCGCCGCGCCGATACCCGACGCCGCGCCGCTTACCAGCATCACGCTTTCCTTGAACGAATATTTCATTTATTTATCTCCTGTCGCGTCATACGATTTACTTGCGCTGGCGGTTTTTCGGTCCCGCCCCTTCCTGCGCGGGCGCACCGGATGCGGCAGCCTGTTCGAAAATTGCCTGTGCACGCTGCAGGTCGGCCTGTTCCCCGGCCGAGAGCCCCTCCGGGGCGCCGGCGAGCCCGCCCAGGAACAGCGCCGCCTCATGCAACTGCTGCGGCGGGACCTGTTCCAGCAAAGGCGGGATCGTCTGCAGCGCGGCGGCGCCTTCGCGCCGTACGGCATGCTGGCGCCGCACCAGATCGCGGAATTCCCCCATCCGATCGCCAAGGCGTGGACGCACCAGCTCCCACACGGCCGGAAGTAACGCTCATCGGTCTCGGAACGGAAACGGAAGACCCAGCACAAGGCGCGCAAGACGGCGTCCGGAAGGCCTTCCGCCAAGGCTTCGCCTGCCGCGTCGCCTGCGCGGGCGCCGGACTGCACGTGCCCGATGCGCCGGGGTATCGCCTGGCCACTCGCGCACGGGCGCGTCGTCGCGCATGCTTCTTCCGGCCAGCACCTGTAGCGCGGGCGAACCATACAACGCGTCGAAGGTGGCCGCATAGCCGGCGTCGCGCGCATCGCGGCAGCAGGTCGCGGTACAGGGCCAGGTTGATCTCGGAAACGCGTGCGGCGGCGGCGAATCGGCGTTCGCCGGCCGGGTCTGGCTTGACGATGGCGCGCAGCTCGTCGATGCCGCTGCCGCGGATTTTCATCAGGTAGGCGTCATCGCTCAGTTCGTCCCCGGACTCCTGCTCGGGGTGATCTTCGACCACGGCCCGATAAATGCCGCCCGGGAGCAAGTCGATTCAGGTGTAGAAAAGCCCTGCAAATGCAGGGCTTGTCAGGAAAATGAGAAGATCAACTTCCTATAGAAAACCTCACTCCCACTCGATCAGCAACGGCTGAGCTAACCCTTTGATTGCGCAGGACATCTATCAGTACTGCTCATCGATACCACGCGCGGTACCATCCCAGGGTCCCCTATAGGAGCGCACCCTCGGCTGAGGCACCGCGCTTACTCGGCGATTGTCTCACGCCACTGCACCGCGTGCCTCCGGCGTATGCCTCTATCGCGCCTCCTGGCGGCTCCATTGGCCCGATCCGATAACGACAGGGCCAGAGCACTTGTTCAACAGGCACGCCTGCGTCAAATGCCCAGCAATGCGGCCAGGGCATCCGATGCCAAAGGCTTGACCAGGTGAGCCGCAAACCCTGCGGCCTCGCTCCGCTTTTGATCGATCGCCTGCCCGAATCCGGTCAACGCGACATACCGAACGCTCGCGATGTGTCCGGTGCCGCGCATCAGGTCGGCCAACTCGTACCCGTCGGTCCCGGGCAATCCGATGTCGAGGATTGTAAGGTCCACGTGCCGCTGCACTTAGGTCTGTAAAGCATCCTCGGGCGTATAGACGGCTGTGACGACGTGCCCATAAGCGCGCAGGATCTCGACCAGGGTATCGGCCGCATCGATATTGTCGTCCACCACGAGGACATGTTGTTGCTTGCGGAGGGACGGCGCGGGCGGCACCGCTGTTGCAGGCTCGGGCGCCATCGCTTCCGATGTCAAGGGCAGACGCACGGTAAAGGTGCTTCCCTTGCCGACGCCTCCGCTGCGCGCTACCACGGAGCCGCCATGCAGCTCCGTCAGGTTCTTCACCAGCGCAAGGCCGATCCCGAGGCCGCCGACGGCACCATGCAGCGTGCGCTCACCCTGCGTGAAGGGCTCGAAGATTCGCGGCAGCAGTCCGCCGACAAGCCCGTCCCGTTGTCGGCCACCTCGATTTCCAGTTCGCCGTCCGCGACAGCGGTACGAACGACGATATCGGCTTCCGGCTGGCTGTAGCGGGAAGCATTGGTCAGCAGGTTGGAGACGATTTGCGCCAGGCGCGCCGGGTCGCCGTACCACTGTGCGGAGGCGATATCGACGTGCAGGCGCTGGTTTTTTTGAGCAATCAGGGGCGTTACCATGTCCACCGCCCGGGCCAGCACCTCGCGGACGTCCACCACTTCCTTCCGCAACTCGACTTTGCCACGCGTTATCCGTGAGACGTCGAGCAAATCGTCGACCAGGCGTGTCAAATGGGTGACTTGACGGCGGATGATGACCTGTTCGCGCTGTGTGGAACTGTCACGCATGCGCATCAATTCCAGCGCGGTGACGATCGGCGCAAGCGGGTTGCGCAGTTCATGCCCCAGCAGCGCCAGAAACTCATCCTTCGCCCTGGCCGCGGCCTGCAGCTCGACGTTCAGCTTCTCCACCTCGGCGCGCGAATCGACCTGGACAGTGATGTCGACGGCGATCACCATCAGCCCGTATACTTCGCCGGCGAGGGTGCGCAGCGGCGCCAGGTTATAGGTAAAGTAGCGGTCGTCGAGCGCGCCGCCATGACGGTGGATCTGTACCAGCGTCGGTTCCGAAACGTAGGGTTCTCCGGCGCGATACACCACCTTGAATTGCTCGTGCACGGGTGCTCCCTGCAGTTCAGGGAAGACCTCGACGAAAGGCCGGCCCACCATCGCACTTGCCGGCCGGCCGCTGACCATCGCGTAGATCGGGTTGACCAGGTGATAGACCAGCTCTTCGCCGATCATGACGGCTGCGCCGACCGGCGCATCGAGCAACAGCCGGTCACGCTCGGCTTCCACGGCCCTGCGTAGCGCTTCACTGTCGATGCGGTGGCGGGCAGTTGCCACCAGCAGCGTGAATTGTTCGAGAAAGAGCCGGTAATCTGCATTCGGCGCAACTTTCGGCGAGCGCCGGAAGACGATGCCAAGGTCGACATCGATGCCGACCTCGGGCGCCGTCACACACTCATGAAGTGGCGTCCGGGCTGTCCCCATCCCCACCGTGTGAAGCCCTGTGAGCTGCGCGCCGTGCAAATCGTCCCGGTTGGATCGAACTGCCGCATCGAGTGCGCCCCCCAGCGCATCGATGGTGTCAGCACTGGAAAGTTCATGCCGTAAAAAATCCAGTGTCCGCTGGCGGCGCCTTGTCAGGATACGCTCGGTCGTCTCGCTCGAGATCAGCAGTACGCCCTGGACCGCGCCACCATCATCGCGCACAGGGGTCAGCGAGTAGTTCCAGAACGTATCCTCGATCCTTCCGTCGCGCTCGATGCTCACCAGGAAATCCACGTAGCCTGTCGAGGGTTGGCCGGCCAATATGAGCTCGACCTGAGGACGCAGCAAGGCCCAGCCATGCTTCCAGCTCCGGGCGGCGGGCCGCCCGAGCGCGAGGACGCCGTCGCCGCTGTCGACCCGTGGCGCATACGCGTCGTTATAGATCTGAAGCGATTCGCGGCCCCACCAGACCACCATCGGCTCCGTCGAGTCCAGCATGAGCGCGACGATGACCTTCAGGCTGGCGGGCCATTGCGTCGTCGGGCCAAGCGGCGTCGCCGACCAGTCGTGGGTCTGCACCAGCTCGCGCATGCCGGGCCTGCCGCTGGGGCGATCGGCAGGAGCAGCGGCGCTGGACGACGTTGCTGGTGTTGGTGTTGGTGACATTATGGACATCGTGAGCGTGTTTACCTTCGATTCGGCGCGCGACTGGCCCCGGAGGACGGATTGTACCTATCCCAGCTGAAGCGCGCGTCGCGCACGCTATCCGGCAATCTCTCCCGGCCACCCTGCACACCCGCAAACCTGTGCTACCATTTTGATGGACATTTTTAGAATATTTGTCACATATTATTTTCGAGAAGGCGCACACGTGTCAGCGAACCACGAAGAGAATTTCACCTGGTCCGACCGCTTCCTGCTCGGTCATGGCGGCATGGATGCGACTCACCGCGAATTCGTGGACCTGGTCGGCGCCATGCTGTCGGCACCCAACAAGGAGCTAAGCCGTCTCCTGGATGCCTTCGCCGACCACGCCGGGCGCCACTTCGATGAAGAGCGCGAGTGGATGCTCTCGACCGGTTTCCCTGCTGCCGAATGTCATATCGACGAGCATAAGGCCGTACTGGCGTCAGTACATGAAGTGCAGACGCTGCTCGCCGGCGGCGGGCATGAGGCGACCTGCCGCGCACTCGCGCGCGAGCTGGCCCGTTGGTTTCCGGGCCATGCCGATTACATGGACGCGTCTCTTGCCCAATGGCTCGTCAAGAAGCGCATGGGCGGTATTCCCGTCGTGCTGCGCCGGGCGGGCGCGTCCGCTCCACCGCCCACGCCGCCCTAGTCTCCTTGTGGTGCAGATAGCGCACGCAAAATAAATCGGCGTCAGCGACATCCTTTTGTTGAACATAATTCTGATTTGTGTACAATTCAGAGGCAGTTAAAACAAAGGAGACGACGATGCACCAGAATGCCGAAACGAGACTGCGGGACGGGACCAGGATCTCGGACCTCATCAACCACGAGACCCGCGAAGTCAAGGTGCGGGCCCTGTCAGACCCCGAGCTGTACGAGCTCGAGATGGAACGGATTTTCGGAAAGACCTGGATCTTCCTGGGTCACGAGACCGAAATTCCGAACAAGGGCGACTTCATCACGCGCGACATGGGTTCGGACGCGGTCATCGTCGCCCGCGCCCGCGATGGCGACATCCACGTTTCGCTCAACGTGTGCCCGCACCGGGCCATGAAAGTGCAGACCCACGACGCCGGCAACACCAACGTCCACATGTGCATCTACCACGGCTGGGCATTCAAGCCCAACGGCGACTTCATCGGCGCACCGGTCGAGAAGGAATGCATGCACGGCCACATGACCCCGAAAGACCAACTCGGCCTCAAGAAGGCGCGGGTTGCCCTGTACGGGGGCCTGATCTTCGCCACCTGGCGCATCGACGGCCCCAGCCTCGAAGAATTCTTCGGCGACGCCAAGTACTACTTCGACACCCTGTTCCTGCGCACCAAGGGCGGCCTGGAAGTGCTGGGCCCGCCGCAGCGCTTCCGCATCAACGCCAACTGGAAGACCGCGTGCGAGCAGTCGGCCGCCGACGGTTTCCATACGCTGACCCTGCATCGCTGGCTGGCCGAGGTCGGCCCCTACGCGAAAAAACCGGATGCCGAAGGCAAAGGCGCCGACCTGTCGCCGGAAATGTATGGCTGCGAAGTCTGGACCGACCAGGGCCACGCCCTGCGCTGCATCGACCTCGACCGCAAGATCGTGCGCCTGACCGGCAAGAACCCGGCCGAACTGACGGCGGTCGAGAAACTGACCGCCCTGCCGCCACCCGGGATCACTCCCGCGATGGTCCCGGAACTGCTGGAACGTTTCGACGACGGCCAGCTCCAGCTGATGTCCTGGCGTCCGCCCCAGGTCGGCGGCTTCTTCCCCAACGGCCTGTTCGAATTCATCTACCTGCCGCAGCCCGACGGCACCATCGTCGGCGCCTGCGCCCTGCACGCCTACATCCCGAAGGGCCCGAACCAGCTCGAGTTCATGAACTGGATCTTCGCCGAAAAGGACACGCCGCCGGAACTGAAGGCACGCATGCTGCGCCAGTCGGTCCAGATGCTGGGCACCTCGGGCATGGTCGAGATGGAAGACTCCGACACCTGGCCGCACCAGACCGAAGTGGCGAAAGGCGCCATGGCCAAGACCATCACGCTGAAGTACCAGGCCAAGTTCGACAAGGGCGCACCGGAAGGCTGGCCGGGTCCGGGGCATGTGGGCGACGGTTTTACCAAGGACGACACCCAGTGGGCATGGTGGAAGTACTGGCACGAGCTGATGACCGCAGAATGATAATCCAGCCGCCAGCATCCCGACAACACCACCAGGAGACGCACATGGAACACAACCCTCTCGAGCCGACGCCGCTGCCGCCTTCGATACGCGCCAACCGCGTTCCGGTCGGCAGCCAGGTCTACAACGACATCGTCGAGTTCATGTACGACGAAGCAGAGTACTTCGACACCCTGCGACTGCGGGACTGGATCGCGATGGTCGCCAAGGATATCGAATACACGGTTCCCTTGCGCCATACCCGCGCCACGCGCGACCAGGACAAATCGATCGTGCGCACGGTGCAGCACATGTTCGACGACTACCGCTCGATCATGCTGCGCGTGATGCGGGTGATGGACACCCGCAGTGCCTGGGGCGAAGACCCGCCCTCGCGCACCAAGCACATGGTGTCGAACATCCGCGTCTACCGCACCGAGAAGGAGAACGAGTTCAAGGTCCACAGCTACCTCCTGCTGACCCGTAACCGCTTCGACAACGACAAGTTCGACCTTGTCCCGTGCGAACGGCACGACGTGCTCCGCAAGACCGACGAAGGCTATCTGCTCGCACGCCGCGAGGTCATCATCGACCAGGCCGTGCTAGGCACGCCGAACCTCGGCATCTTCCTGTAAGCGGCCGCCTCCCGAGCCCGCCCGCCGCCGTCAGGCGCCTGGCGGGCTTTCCTTCGTCAGGCGCAGCGCGGCGAGCACGCCCACCCCGCCACACAGCCACAGGCCTGCCGCTCCCCATGCGAGCGAGACGAGCGAACCCCACATCAAGGGCGCCAGCACGGCCGCGAGGATGGCATTGAATCCGGTCTGGACGAACAACTGGACGGACGAGCCCATCCCGCGGCGCTCCGGCACGCAGTCCAGGCCCCGGATGGTGAGCGCCGGCATCGCCAGCGACATGCCGAGATTGAAGACGAACAGGTAGGCAACATGCCAGCCGGGCGCCGCCGGCGCGATCCAGGCCACGCAGAGGTTGTAGCCGGCCGCGGCGCCCATCAGCGCGAATCCGGCGACCAGGGTGCGCGCGACGGACCAGCGCACCGCGACGCGGCCGGCCAGCGCGGACCCCGCGACCAGTCCGGCCGTCGCCGGCCCGAACAGCCAGATGAAATCCGCTTCCCCGAGTCCGAGGTGCCGCATGACGAACACCGGCGCCGACAGTACATAGATGAAGAAGGCGCCGAACATCAGCGCGTACGCCAGCGTCCATGCTATGAAGCCCCGATTGCCGGAGAGCGTGAGGTAGCCGCGCCAGAGGTCGCCGACGTCGAACGGCCGGCGTGCGCCCGCCGGCAGCGTCTCGGGCAGGCGCAGCGCCACCGCCGCCAGCAGGCAGGCGGCGAGCAATGCCAGGAAAAGGAAGACGGAACGCCAGCCGAAGGCCACCTGCAGCGCCCCTCCCACCAGCGGCGCGATCGCGGGCGCGACGCCGAAGATCATCACCACTTGCGACATCATGCGCCGCGCCAGCGCGCCGTCGTACAGGTCGCGCACGATGGCGCGCCCGATGACGATGCCGGCACCGGCGGAAAATCCCTGCAGCGCGCGCATCACCCACACCTGCTCGACGCGGGTGGCCAACGCACAGCCCAACGAGGACAGGGCGTACACCACCAGCCCCGCCAGCACGACGCTGCGCCGCCCGAACGCATCGGACATCGCGCCATGCCAGAGCGACATGAAGGCAAACGCGAAGAAGTAGACCGAGATCGTCAGCTGCAGCGCCACCGCGTCCGTATCGAGGGCGGCGGCCATGTCATGGAACGAAGGCAGGTAGGCATTGATCGAAAACGGGCCGAGCATGGCCAGCCCGGCAAGGATCAGGGTAATGCCGAACCGGCCCGGCGCGCGCGCTGCAGCCGGCTGCGGCATCAGGCCTTCATGCCGAGCAGCTGCGAGATGTCGGCCGCCGGGTCGGCGTCGGCACCATAGCTGAAATCGCCTTCGCGCTGGCGCTGCGCCAGCCGTGCCATCAGCACCCGGTAGCGGTTGCCTGGCGCATCGAAGCGCGAACTCAGGTCGCGCCGCTGGTTCGCCTCGAAGTAGCGCGCGTTTTGCGGGCGCAGCACCGAGTTGTCCTGCGGCTGGATCACGTAGGAGATGCGCGGCATCAGCCAGCGGAACGGCGCAGGAGCGTGGACCGTGTAGTTGGTCTGGTCGACGCGCGAGCGGTGCCTGCCGACCGGGACGAAGGGTTGCACGTTCGGAATCGCGTAACCGGGCTCGAAGCTGGGATAGGAAATGCACAGGTTGTTGCGCAGGTGGACATGCAGCACCGCGCGCAAATCCTGGTATTGCGCGCGCACGCCGCCGATCCAGCGCATGACCGGCGCCACCGATTTTCGCGTGACGATGCGGGTGCGCGTCAGCGTCTCCGAGGTCGAGCTGAACTCGACCACGTCGCTCTCGGACTGGCCGTCGCCGATCGTGTTCGCGTGCAGGAAATCGGCATGGGTCAGGTCGATCAGGTTCTCGACCGACAAGGGGGATGCGGCATCGAAGCGCACCGAGCGCTGGGTGTAGCGCGGGATCCTGGTGCCATCGGCGGGCAGGAAGGGGATCCGCGGGATCAGTTCCTCGTGCGCGTGGTCCGGGTTGCCGTACCAGACCCACACGTAGCCGTAGCGCTCGTGGGCCGGATAGTGCCCCGATCCGCCGGTAAAGGCCGTCGGCCGGGAGCGCATCGCCCCAGCCGCGCCTGGGCGGAACTCGGCGGCGCGCACGCGCCCTCCCTCGCGCCACAGGTAGACGTCCTGCGCGTGCACGATCCGGCGCACCGGATGGGCCTTGACGTCGGCGCTGTAGGCCATCGGGAACCAGGTGTCGCGCAGGTCGAGGTTACCGGGGATCCAGTCGTGTTTCGGGTCGGGCGCGGCAAAGCGCGCTGCCTTGTCGTCGATGTTCATGGGACGTTCTCCTGTTGCGCACGGGCCCCATTGCATCCGGCCGCTGCGCTGATCGATACGATCGGTATGGTACGCGCTGCCGCGCCGCTGCGTTCGCGCGACGGCGCGGCCTCGACGAGGGCGACGGCACGCGCATCGATGGCCTGCGTGACGCTGAACGGCGCCCTGCCCGCAAGCCGGCGCAGGCGCCAGCCCAAGGGCCCGCCGGCAGCGCGCGCATGGGCGAAACCGCGCCAGGCGAGGCTGGTGGTGCCGCGCAGGTTGGCGCCGGCGGCGATGAACACCGTCACCAGCGGCTGCTCGTCGGCATCGAGCAGTTCGGCCGTGATGTTGCCGCCGGCCAGCGGCACGCGGGTGCGCAGCAGCAGCGGATGGTCGCGCACGAAGGCCGGGCCGATGCCCTTGCCCGCCCACACCGCCCCGCGGTCGAGCACGAGGTAGCCGTCGTCAAGGCGTGGATCGCCCATGAAAAAGTCGGTGACCGCGACCCCGGGGAAGCCGAGCAGGCACTGCGGCCCGTCGAGCATCAGGTCAAGGTAGTGCCCGAACCCGAGACCGACGACCGCCGTCCCGGTATATTCCCGGCCGCCCGCGCGGTAGGCAGCGCCCGGCAGCGTAGCACCCTCGCCCTCGCCCTCGCCCGCCAGCACGTGGATGAACCCGTTCAGTTCCGCGACCGGATAGGCCGCCACCGCCGCCGGAGGAATCTTTTCGTCGCGCCGCAGGTTGGGAATGTCGGTGCACCTGCCGCTGGCGCCATCGAAGGTCCAGCCGTGGTAGGGGCACTGCAGACCGTCATACCTGACCTGCCCCGGCGACAGCGGCACGCGCCGGTGCGGGCAACGGTCCTCCAGCGCGAAGGCTTCGCCCGCGCTGTTGCGGAACAGGGCCAGCTGCCGGCCGTTGCACACCGCCGCCAGGGTCTTGCCGGGGGCGAGTTGCTCCGACAAGGCCACGATCCACCATTGTCCGCTCGTCACGTAGCGGTCTCCTTCGAAGCCTGCTCGCCGCTGCGCACGCGTGCCGTGATCTTCGCGTGCGGCCCGCTCACCTGGGCCGCCCAGGCATCCGCGGCGTCCTCGAAGGCGAAATCGGCGTAGTCCACCTGGATAGCCTGTTCGCGCGCGATACGCAGCAGGCGCTCCCAGATGGCGCGGCGGTCGGCCGGGGGCCGCTGGCCGGTGCCGATGCAGGACAGGGTGCGAAACAGCAGGTCGGCGATATCGAGGTTCACCTGGCGGCCGGCACCGGTGCCGATCGTCATGATGCGCGCACCCCAGCGTGTCGCCTTGAGCGCATGGATCATCGGCTGGCCGCAGACCAGGTCGAGCACCACGTCGAAGCCCGCGCCGGCCGCCGCCTTGAGCGCGGCCGCATCGTCCGCACTGCCCAGCGCCACCACCTCGTCGGCAATGCCGCGCTCCTTCAGGCGCGCCAGGGCCTCGACAGAGCGCGCGGCGGCCACGACCCGGCCCGCCCCAAGGTGGCGCGCCAGCTGCAGCGCAATCTGCCCGAGCGTCCCGGTCGCGCCCAGCACCAGCACCTGTTCCCCGGGCTGAATGCGGGCCTGCTCGAGCGGCACCAGCGCCCCGGTGGCCGCAATGCCCATCGTGATCGCCGTGCGGTCGTCGACGTCGTCCGGCACGTCCCACACTTCCTCGGCCGGAACCAGGGTGCGCTCGGCCCAGGCGCCGTAGGGCAGCACGGAGCGTTCGCCGAAGTAGACGCGGCGTCCGTCCGGCGAGCGTCCGACCCCTTCGCCGCGGATCACGCACGGGTACTGCACCCCGAGCCGGTACGCGCCCAGCACGTCCCAGCCGCCCAGGCCCGCGGTATCGACCTCGATCAGGACGGCGCCGTCCTGCGCGATTGGCGCCGGGAATTCGCCGACGACGGGCGCGGCGCCGCGTTCATGGATGATGGCGGCCTTCATCACATCCCCTTTGCGCCGGTCTGCGCGAACAGTGCCTTCATCGCGACCAGCGACGGCGTATGGCTGCCGAAGCCGCCGTCGGCCACCAGCGTGGTGCCGGTCACAAAAGCCGACTCGTCCGATGCCAGGAAGGCGACCACGTCGGCAATCTGCCGCGGCGTTCCGAGTTCGGGCGTCAGGTGGTTCTCGCGCAGGATGTCGAGCAGCGGCGCCGGCATGCTCTTGTGCGCATTCTCGGCCGGCGCCAGGCCGATCTGCAGGGCGTTCGAGCGGATGCCCTGCTTGCCGTACTGGGCGGCCACCGAGCGGCTCAGCATGATCAGGGCCGCCTTCGATGCCGCGTACGCCGACAGCGACAGGTCGCCCTGCACGCCCAGGCCCGAGGTGACGAAGATGACCGAACCGCGGCCATGCTTGAGCATTTCCCGGATCGCGTATTTACTGCATAACATGGCGCCGCGCAGGTTGACCGCCATCGCACGGTCCCAGGCCTCGACATCCATGTTGATCACGTCGCGGTCGCGCTGTCGTTGTTCGACGCTCAGGACCGCCGCGTTGTTGTGCAGGATGTCGACGCGACCGAAGCGGCCGACAACAAGCTCCACCATATTGCGCACCTCGGCTTCGAGCGACACGTCGCAGCGTACCGCCAGCGCCTGCGCGCCCTGCCCTTCGATCTCCGCCGCCACGCGCTGCGCGGCCTCGCCGTCGATGTCCACGATCGCCACGTGCGCGCCGTGGGCAGCCAGCACCCGCGCCGCCTCGGCGCCCAGGCCGCCGCCGGCGCCGGTCAGGATGGCTACCCGGCCGGCCAGTTTTTTGTCACTCATGCTCTTGTCTCCTCGGGTACGGCGCTTAGCGGCCGGTAAAGTGGGGTGGCCGCTTTTCGCTGAATGCCAGCGCGGCTTCTCGTGCGTCTTCGCTCGGCTTGAGCATGGCGAACAGGTCGAGCTCCAGGTCCAGCCCCTGCTTCAGTTCGAGCTCGCCGGCGCTGCGTGCGGCGCGCTTGACCGACAGCGTGGCCGCCGGGGCACGCGCCGCGATGCGCAGCGCAAAGGCGCGCACCTCGTCCTGCAGCGTGCCCGATTCGCTCGCGATGCGCGTGACCAGCCCGATGTCGCGCGCGGCGCCCGCGCTCAGGCGCTCGCCGGTCAGCAGCAGGTCCATCGCCCGGCCCGGGCCGACCACGCGCGCCAGGCGCTGGGTGCCGCCGCCGCCGGGGATCAGGCCGAGCGCCGTCTCCGGCAGGCTGAACACCGCGTCGGGCGCCGCATAGCGGATGTCGCAGGCCAGCGCCAGTTCCAGGCCGCCGCCCATGCAGTAGCCATGCACCGCCGCGATCACCGGTTTTTGCACCGCGTCGATCGCCTCGATCCAGCGCGCCCCCTGCATGCGCCGCCGCACTTCGATCGCGGTCTCCGGCGCGCGCTTTTCCTTGATGTCGGCGCCGGCGCAAAAGCCGCGTTCCCCGGCGCCGCGGATCAGGATGACGCGGATGGCCGGGTCCGCGTCGAGTTCGCGCAGCGCCTGCGGCACCCCATGCCGGATGTCGTCGTTGATGGCATTGATCTGGCCGGGCCGGGTCAGTACCACCCAGCCGAGCCCTTCTTCGCGCTCGATGCTGACGGCGTCATTGACCACCGTCGTGTGCAGCGCCGCCGTGTCGTTCGGAGCTAGCCTGTCCATTCACGCCTCCTCGAACTCGACCAGCTGGCCGCGCAACTCGGCCGCGTCGATCCGGATCAGGGGACGGCCGCCCGCGCTTTCCGATTCCTCGACCCAGGTGAAGCGCGTGCCGCGCTCGCGCAGGTCCTCGGCTTTCGCGCGTAGGTCGTTCACCGCGATGCGGATGTAATACAGGCCCGGTCCCCAGTTGTTCAGGTAGTGCGCGGCCGGAGTGTCCCAGGCGGTCGGCTGGATCACGTGCAGCGCGGCGCTGTTGGCGACCGTGAACGGCATGACGGCGCGGCGCTGGCCCTCGCGGCCCAGCAGTTCGACGCCACCCTCCGGCTCCCAGTCCAGGTTTTTCGAGCAGCAGCGCAAGGTGTGGTCGAGGTCGCGCACCAGGAAGGCGCGCGCGCTCACGCGCACCATCTCGCCCGGCTTCGGATCGCGCGGCCGGGCCGGCGGGCTGGCAAAGGTCTCGGCCGGCATTTGCAGCGGCTCGGTCGGCATCACCTCGATGCACAGGCCGCCGTCCACCTCGGGAGAGTAGCGCGGGCGTTCGGGCGTGGCGCCCAGCCAGAGCCGGTCGAAGGGCATCTCGGGAGTACGCTGGGCCATGCGGAAGGCCAGGCCGCGGCGCATCAGCTTGTCGACGAAGGCATCGAACTTCGGCCCCTGCAGCGCCAGCACCACCGAATGCGTCAGCATCGGGCGATGCCGTCCCTGGTAGTCCTTCAGGCTTTCCAGGAACTCGTGGAACATCGGGTCACCCGGATTATCGAAATCGAGATGCCACTGCGGCTCGAGGCGCGTCGGCGAGACTGCGAGCGACTTGTGCACGCGCAGGAAATGGGCGATGTACGGATGGTTGTCGAAGGCCTGGCGCCAGTTCGGGTGGCTGTGCACGCCGAGCTTGCGGACCAGCAGGTCGGTCATGCCGTCAGGATCGGGCAGCATCATGTCCGCGGAAAGCAGCAGGTCAAACATAAGTCTTCTCCAGGGTAGTGTTCACGCGTGCCTTGCCGCGTGCATTGTCGGGATTGAGCAGGAAGTACGAGAGCGCGGGCGTGAGCATCAGCGCGCCGAGCATGTTCCACAGGAACATGAAGGTCAGCAGGATGCCCATGTCCGCCTGGAATTTGATGGGCGACCAGGCCCAGGTGACCACGCCCGCCGCCATCGTCATGCCGACCAGCGCCACCACCTTGCCGGTGAAGTCGAGCGAACGGCGGTAGGCGGCGCGCAGGCTGTCGCCGCGGCGCTGGCAGGCGATCTGCACCGACAGCAGGTAGAGCGCGTAGTCGACCCCGACGCCGACGCCGACCGCGATCACGGGCAGCGTGGCCACCTTCAGGCCGATGCCCAGCCAGACCATCAGCGCCTTGCACAGGACGGTGGTGATCACCAGCGGAATCAGGGCGACGATGGTGGCGCGCAGGCTGCGGAAGGTGATCAGGCACAGCAGCGCGGTCGATCCGTACACGGCCAGGTACATCGTGATGATGCTCTTGCTGACCTCGATGTTGGTGGCCGCCTCGATGCCGGCGCTGCCGGCCGCCAGCAGGAATTGCACCGGTTCCTTGTCCCCTGCAGCCGTGTTGTTCGCCAGGGCGTACTGCTCGGAGGTCTTGAGGATGCGCGCGACCGTATCGGCCTTGTGGTCGGCCAGGTAGGCCACCAGCGGCGAGACCGAGCAGCTCTGGTTGGTGATGTCGGGCGTCGCGATGGCCGCGGCCGTCATGGCGCCGTTGGTGATCGACTGGTTGCGGCTGATGCTCATCCACTTGCCGCTGCCCTCCGTCATGGCCGCCGTCGTGAAGCGCACGGTCTCGGCCAGCGAGGTGGTGGTTTGCACCGCCGGATCTTCGCGCAGCAGCTGCGCCAGGCCATCCATCTTGTTCAGCGCCGAGTACAGCCGGCAGCCTTCGTCGGCCGTTTTCATGATGACCACGAACTGGTCGCTCGACAGGCCGTAATGCGAGGTGATGTAGGCGTTGTCGCGGTTGTAGCGCGAGTCGGGACGCAGCTCCGGCGCCCCGGCGTCGAGGTCGCCGATGCGCAGGTCCTGCATCACGAAGGCCGAGACGACGGTCACCGCCAGCGCCGCGCCGATCGCCGGGATCGCCCAGCGTCTTTCGGTCAGAGCGTCGAGCCGGCCCCAGATCCGGCCCAGCAGCGAGCGGCCCTGGGCCATTTCCTGGTCTTCTTCCAGCGCCCGTTGCGCCGCCTTGGCGCCGATGCCGATGTAGGACAGCGCCACCGGGATCAGGAACAGCTTGGTGAACACCAGTACCGACACGCCGATGCTGGTGGTGATGGCCAGGTCGCGGATCACCGGGATGTCGATGATGATCAGCACGGCGAAGCCGACGATATTGGCCAGCAGTGCGGTCACGCCCGCGACGAACAGGCGGCGGAAGGTGTAGCGCGCCGCCACGTACTTGTGGGTCCCGCGGCCGATGTCCTGGATGATGCCGTTCATTTTCTGGGCGCCGTGCGACAGGCCGATCGCAAAGATCAGGAAGGGCACCAGGATCGAGTACGGGTCGAGCTCGTAGCCGAGCAGCTGCATCAGGCCCAGCAGCCAGACCACGCCGAGCACCGCCGCCGTCACCAGCAGCGCGGTACTGCGCACGCAGCGCGTGTAGAGGTAGACGAAGACGGTGGCGATCGCGACAGAAACGGCGAAGAACAGCATCACCGACTTCAGGCCTTCGATCAGGTCGCCGACGATTTTTGCGAAGCCGACGATGTGGATGCCGATTTTGTCGCTCTCGTAGGCCCGAATTTTTTCTTCCAGCTTCTGCGAGAAGGCGCCGTAATCGAGGGGCTGGCCGGTCTTCGGGTCGGTGTCGAGCAGGGGCGCGACGATCATGCTCGACTTCATGTCGAGCGCCACGAGGCGTCCGACGATGCCGGCCTTGACGACGTTGTCGCGCAGTTTCGCCACCTCGGCGGCGCTGCCGTCGAACTGGGCCGGCATGACCGGGCCGCCGGTGATGCCGTCCTCCGTCACCTCGCGCCAGCGCACGATCGGCATCCAGATCGACTTCATCCAGGAGCGGTCCACGCCGTTGATCATGTACAGGTCGTCGTTCACCTTGCGCATGACCTCGAGGTAGGCCGGGTCATAGATGTCGCCGGTCTTGTTCTCGATGACCACGCGCACCGTGTTGCCCAGTCCCGGCAACTGGTCCTTGTACTCGAGGTAGTTCTGGATATACGGGCTGCCGAGCGGGATCATGCGCTCGAAGTTGGCATTGACCTTGATGCGCGTTGCCGAATAGCCGAGGAAGATGGTCGCCAGCAGGCAGGCCAGCAGGACCAGCACCCGGTTGTTGAAGATGACGCGTTCGAGCAGGTTGCCGGAACGGCGGTCGAAGTCTTGCACGTCCCGGATCACGGGCATGCGGGGTTGTTCGGTGTGCGCTGCCATGTCAGTTCTTTCCAATTGTCGGGGCAACCGCCCCGCAGCCCGGAATCCGGGCAATCCTGGCGCCGCCGGCGCCGGCCAGGGCGAGCTGCCCCGGTCCGGCAAGCGCCGCGCCGAACACTTCGCCGGCGCGCGCCAGCCCGGCATCAAGCACGCTGGCGCCCGCATCGCGGCTCAGCAGGACTTGGCCCGACTGGGTGACGAAGGCCAGTTCTCCGGGCGCGCAGGCGAGCGCCTGGACGACGGTCGCCTGGGTGCCCAGCGCCAGCTGCTTCCAGCTCGCGCCCTGGTCCGCGCTGAGGTAGGCGTTGCCGCGCAAGCCAAAGGCGATCAGGCCGGCTTCGCTCGCCTGCAAGCCGAAGAAGGTGCCGGCATACGGCGTCTCGAGGGTGACGAAGCGGCCGGCGGCCGCGTCGTAGCGGCGCACCAGGCCCTGCTCGCCGGCCAGGTAGAAGCTGCCGTCGGCGCCCTGCTCCAGCGCATACAGGTGCATGCGGCGGTCGTTTCCTGCCCGCTCGAGCCAGGGCTCCCAGCTCTTGCCGCCGTCCCGGGTGTGCAGCAGGAAGCCGAAGGCGCCGGCCAGAAAGCCCGTGCCGTCGGCGCCGATGCGGATATCGAGGAAGGGATAGGACAGCACGCCGGGCGTGGCCGATTGCTCGGCGGCGCCCGTCACCTCTTGCAGCACCGCGGCGGCGTCCGCGTTGCCGGAGGCCTGCAAGGCCCGGTAATGCTTCGTCAGGAGCGCCAGCAGGCTGCGCCCGTCCAGTACGCGCGTCCAGGTCAGGCCGCTATCGACGCTGCGCAGGACCACGCCGTCGTGGCCCAGGGCCCAGGCCTGGTTCGGGGCGGTGAAGCGCACCGTGGTCAGGTCGGCGCTGACCGGCGCGGCCACCTGCTTCCAGGTCGCGCCGGCGTCAGCCGAGACGAGGATGGTGCCGCGCATGCCGACCGCGATGACACTGTCGCCCTGCACGGCAATGCCGGACAGGGGGCGTTTCAGGGCGGCCGGCGAGACCGCCGAGGGCAGGTCGAGGACGTCGGCGATGTCGTTGGCTGCGGGGGCGCCGGCCAGCGCCGCCGCAGCGGCCAGCGCGCCGCACAGGGCCGCTGCACGCCGCACCGGCCATGATGAGGAAGGTGAAAAGCTGTTCAAGGCGAACTCCCGGATGCATGAAGACGATCGGCCGTCGCCGGGCCCGGCGCAGGCCGGGTCCGGGACAGGCCAGCCGGCGACGGCCGCTGCGGCCGCGCCAGGCGTACAGGCAGGTTCGCCCTTAACGCGCGGTTTCCTTGGCCACGATCGTTTCCGGGTTCAGGTCGCGGTTCGAGCGCGGCGTGGTCACCACCCCGTAGCCGCCGACCAGCCCGTCGTTCACCAGGGCGTACATGCCCTTGTTGAAGTCGAAGATCACGTTCTTGACGGTGTACGGCGCATTCACGTCGTACAGCTGGATCATCGAATTGAAGATCGAGCGGTACAGCTGGCCGCTGCGGTCATAGGCGTCGTACAGCATCGCGCCGTAGGTGTCCTCGTCGATGTAGTAGGTGCGCTTGGCGTAGGCGTGGCGGAAGCCCTGCTTGAGGGTGGCCTCGACCACCCACATGCGGTGCAGTTCCCAGCGCCAGCAGGCCGGGTTCGGGTATTTTTCCTTGAACTGCTCTTCGACGCCGCAGCCGAAGTACAGCTTG
>Ga0308160_10002888_pt1 | contig 20020 bp, 17 predicted proteins | sample PhyFR1_FD_201036 | JGI IMG/M metagenome (GOLD analysis project Ga0308160, IMG submission 201036) | Phyllosphere microbial communities from UC Gill Tract Community Farm, Albany, California, United States - DLSLF.R1 | ecosystem: Host-associated > Plants > Phyllosphere > Unclassified | place: USA...
AGATTTTAAAGCAGCATGATGTAATAATGAAAAACCAGGGTAGGTATGAACCATTAAATTAGGGTTAGCACCTGATTTTAATAGTTTATCCAGTAATTGATAATTCTTGGTTTTAATAGCATATAGTGTAGGGTAATCTTTTTTATTAGAACGAATCATCCTATTTTTATCAGTAGCCTTATCTAAAGGAAATTTTTTGCTATCAATAATAATATCAATGATTTCATTGTTTTTTGTTTTTAAAGCAAGCAAAACGATATCTTTATCTGAAAATGAAGATACATATTTCAGGTCTTCTGTGTCAAAGATATTAACCTGATTTTTCAATTTGTTAATATCAATTTTTTTAGTAGAAATAGTTTGAATCAAATCTTTGTATTGCACTTGATTTTTAGGCTTAATATCTTTTTTGGATTCTTTTTCTTTATTCATTAAATTAAAGTTATCGAAATTATTGGAGTAAGAGTTTTCTTTTTTGTAAGAGAAATAATCCAGGTCAGAAATCTTCATTATATAAAATCCTCTAAATTTTTCATAATTATATAATGTTTTATAAGTAAACTCAAACACTTTTATTGAAGATGGTTGAAATAAAAAGATTGTTTGTTTCACTCCGAATATGTATAATGTATTAATTAATATAAAACATTTTAGAGGTATAATTATGAGTGCCGAAAGCATGGAGCAGTATGAAAAATTTATATCTGAAACTCTAAGTGGAGCTGAACTGGAATATAAAGACAAGATAGATGTCATTATTTCATTATTGAAAATGAAAAATATTTCCCCATTAGAGCCTTTTAAAAAAGCATGTGAAGCACCTGTTATTGTAGAAGTCTTTTATAATTCAGAAGGTGTCGAAAGCGATGAAAATGAATTTGTGTATTTCGTAAAAAAAATGAAAATAGATATGAAAAAAGCAGGGGTAAAGGGTGAAGAATCCTTAAATTTGGTAATATCATATTTATTAGAAAATAATTATGATTACTCTGAACAAGAAATTTTTGATTTTATGTATGAATTACAAAAAAAATATAAGCTGGATTTAAAAAAACCTTATATTAAAAACATTAACCATAATATATATATGGGTAATATAATAAATGGCGGTAATTCTTTTTATCCTGAGCCGAAATCTGGAATGAATGTATTAGAGCTTGCTCTAAGTATGGGAAAATTTCAATTAGCTAATTTATTAAAAAGAGAATTTGATCTGGAAATCAAAGATAAAAATATTAAAAAAAGTATATTTAATGCATACCTGAAATCTCATTTTGAAAAATTATTTCCTAAAGATAATTCTATGAATAAAAATGTTTATATGGAAGATAAGTACTTTCATGATACTATAAGTATGTTGTTGAGTTTAGATGTTAATTTTAATAGTCCGTATGTTTTTTGTTTAGATGAGGATACATTAAGAAATAAAATATATAATCAAGATAATTTTAACTTACTGCAATCATTTAAATCAATAATAAAACAAAACAGAGATACTATTTATGAAAACATTCCTTCATCTCAGATTAAAAATATACTGTTTACAATAAAAGAGTTGAAAGGTAAACAAGTATTTGATAAAATAATCGATATTGGAAAATCGTCGTTTCCTGAAAGATTAAAAGTAGAGTTTGTTGAACTTGAAAGAAACGAGCTGGAAAATTATTTTAATGATGAATCAGCTAAAATTAATACAGAACCTAAAAAAGTAAGGTTGTAAAATGAAAATTACAGAACAAACAGAAGATGGCTATTATGGAACATACAATCTTACTTATATAGGGGTTATTAGCTTTAAGAAAATGGCTAAACATTTCCCTGATGATGATGGTGAAAGTTTTACTCAGTGGATGAAAAAATATCATCCTCGTAATTTTTTTAAAGGTTATTCCTGGGGATATGTAAAGCTTGAGCCTGGTGATAATTTTGGTGATATTGCTATTTTTGTCCCAACAGAAGAGGATAATCTGGATTGGAAGCCTGAAGGAACTGAGTATGGATTAAAAACTAAGTTTAAAAAGAAAAAATTACCTGTAGCTGTTCCACAAAAAAAGATAGAAATGTGGCTGGATTCACTTCCTGATGGAATGTTAACTCCAGAGGATTTTAAAAACTCTGATTCGCTCAAAGATTTAAAAGATAAATGGATTGAACCTGTTAGTAAAAAAATGAAGCTCTGATAGACAGGAAAAAGACAACGTTTTGTTGTGCTTTTTTATATTTAATATTTAAAAAAGAAAAAATGAGGTGTCTATGTTTTCACTTTTAACTTATGCATTACAAGGAAAGCCAGGTAAAAAAATATTTGAAGAAAAACAAGACGCTGTTCTTACTATTTTTAAATATCAAAATTCTATCTTATTTTATAGTGTAACAATGATGTTGATTACATTAATATTGTGTTTTCTTTTTCCTTTAGATTTACATTCAGAAGACTGGAGTGTGATAGCCTTATATACATCAATAATTACAGCAATTCAGCTAATTTTTACCTTTTTTTCTATAGGGGCAGACTCTAAATCAGCAAGTTTGGTATTAAGTAACCGCAGGGTCTATGTTTCTTTTGTCCATAAAGGCATTGTATTATATTTGATGTTGACTTTTTCTCCTTATATTTTTGCAAGAATGTATGATGTTATTCATGATATAAGTATTAATTATATAAGCCTATTAACATATTCATCAGGTGTAGGTTTTATAATGTTTTTTGTTTCTTTAATTTTTGGTCTTTTTTTGATGGGTTATATGGACTAAGGAATAAATGATGAATAAATATGTTAAAAAATATATAGAAATAAAAAATGGTAAAGAAATTACTGATAAACAATTAAAAGCGTATGTTGTAAGTAAAATACTTGTGATTATGCTTTCTGTTTGTTTTATGTTAATTCCAATTCAGTTGCTATACTCTGATTTTATTAAAAGAGGTAATTTAACATTTAATTTCATATTAATGGGAGTATTTATTCCATTAATATTATTTATGGCTTTTGCATATGTCAGAATAATAAAATACAATCAAGGTTATTTCCTGTCAAAAATTAATTTATCTGATGAAGATCTCAGGGGATATGATACGTTTGAAAATATCGAAAAAGAAAAAGAAGAATTGACAAAAAAAATGAATACAGCGTTGCAAGAAAATAAAGCTAATTCAGATTCTGAAAATATAGTAGAAATTAAAAATAAGGATGAATTTGAGGTAAATAATCAAGGTGATTTATCAGTAAAAAGAAAAAGATTATAATAAGGAGTAAAATTATGAAAAAATTAATAACGGTATTGTTGTCTATTTTATTGATTCCATCGTCATTTGCAATGTTATCTAATACAGACTCTGTTTTAACAAACAAAATAGATAATAATCCTGTAGTTCAAGCTTATGAAGATTTAACAAATGGCTCCCAAAAATATGATACAAAAAACATTCAAATTTCTTTTGATAAATTCTATAGAGATAATAGTAATAGTATTCAGAAAAAAGGTCGCAATTTTTCAAGTGAACTTTTAAAAATTATTGATAAAGATCATCCAGTATCTGAAGAAAAATTATTATGGTTAAAACAAAATTTTATGGGAAATAATTATATGTTGGCTGGATTTGTTAAACATGCTACAGATAAAGGTAAAAATGAAGAAGATGCTAAAAAAATATATCAACAAATATGGGATGATTACCTAAATAAGTTAAAAAATCTTGATACTAATATAACAGTAAAGGAATATGCTTTGAATTATAACAGTATTGGTTTCAAAAATTCTATATCTAAATTATATGCAGGTGTGAAATTTTGTGAAGGAGAAAAATCCTGTCTAGAAAAACATTTTAATAATTTACAGAATACAAATGATATATTTAATGCTATAGCTGTTAAATGTTCCGATTCTAATAAAAAAGAAATAGACAAATGTAGAGTTAATTTTATCAATAGTGAATATTTCCAGAAAAATGTAAGTTATATAGATTATAGAGTTGGGTATTATCTTTTTGATATAGTAAAATAAAATTTTTAAGTATAAAAAGATCATATTTATGGTCTTTTTATTTTTCTAAAATGTTTTTCTTCTCTATATTTTCTTGTCCCCCATTCTAAACCAGAATCACTCACATTAAAATCTCTAATGGTAAGTTCTTTATTTAACAAATTTTTTTCTGAATTATCCTGTAGGGAAATAGTTTTTTTATTATCCATCCCTGTTAAAGACCATAAAGTATTTCTGTCCATTATGTTTCTCCTGATGATAATATGTTTATGTTGAATATTAGCATATATATTAATTAATGATATAATAATTAATATAATTTACTAAATTTATATTTTGAAAGGGTAATAAATGGATTCAGATAATACGGTTGCCAGAGAATGGATTAGAAATAAAGAAGATCTTTTTAAATTTTTTGAAACTACGGATATTTCAAAAAGTTCAAGAATTTTTAAAAGTTTATTTTTTGTAAATTTAAATCAAAAGAACTCTTTAGAAAGAAATGCTCTCTTTTTTACTGATTTAGAAATGACTAAATATTTGTTGTCAAAAAATAAAATAGATGTAAATTGTAAGGATTTTTATGGAAATAATGCTTTATTCTTTTCAAAAAGTGAAAAATTAAAGATTTTAGTAAATGCAGGTTCTAATATTAATGAAGTAAATTTTAAAGGTGAAAATCTTCTCTTTTTTTGCAATTGCAATGAAAAAATAAAATATTTATTAGAGAATGGAGTAAATAAGGAACAAAAGGATAATGCCGGAAAAACACCATTATTTACAGTAAATAACAAAGATGCTCTAACATTAATGGTTCAGTATGGTTGTGATATAAATGCAAAAGATTATCTTGGAAGAAATGCTTTAGCTTATGCGTCACCTTTAATGTTAGAAAGCTTTATAGATTTAGGTATTGATTTATCTATTTATCCTTTTGATAAAAAAGAACTTAAATTAATTTTTAAGGATGATGAGAGAGTGGATTATATTTATGAAGCTAAAGTCAAAAAAATAGAACATGAAAAAAATATTATACTGGAAGCTATGAATGATATGCCTGTAAAGGAAAAAATTAATTATAAAAAGAGGTTGTAATTTTTATTTAAAGTCTTTTTTTATTAATACGCTCACTAGTCATATTAGTATTTAATTGTTCAGATATAATTTTGTTCTCAATATAAACTGAATATTCATTAAGAGTTTTATGTTTTAAGTAATATGATTTAAGAGGGTCTAATAAACTTGAATGACCTAATACAAAAACACTATGGTAAATACCAAACCTTTCAATGGCTTCTTGTTTATTCAGGGGTTTAAAAATATGATCTAATATTTTAGCATATTCATGCAGATTATCGAAATTCGATATAAATTTATCCCATTCAATATAGAAATTCATAATTTCTTTTTCAAAGAGACATTTTCTTGGATATGTATAAAGTTCTCCTGGTGAGATATAATAAATATCTTCATCCAGAATATCATGAATTTCTTTGCAATCGTTAATTATATTATCATGATTATTATTTAAATATTGAATAAATGATGGCACAAAATTAACATATCCATTTTCTTTATGGGTAGAAATAACTTGTTCAAGAGAACTTTTTAAGGATAAAAAATTTCTTATTTGATTTAATGTATATTGGTAAGTCATAAATGTGCTCATAAAAAAGGATTGCTTTGGCAATCCTTTTATAGATCATTTTTTTGTGTTAATCAATTTCACAAAGAGGGGACTGTAGATTTATTTGTCTCTACTTGTTTCACCTTACTTGGAACCTGATCTAAAGAAAGACCTAAATTATTAAATATTTCTACTTTATCAAAAATATCCTGAACTTGTACTTTCAGTCGATTGTTTAACGCCTGATACACATCTGAAAGTTCTGGGAAGTTTCTTTCTGCTTGTTTTAGCATTGGCATAAAATATTTGACAACATCTTCTGCATAACGCTTTTGTTTTTCCAAAGTAAAAACAGTTAGCATAGATTTCAAGTTGTTGCTACGATCTTCAAGTTTCACAACACTTCCATACATATCGAATGCGAGACCTTTATAATATTTCTCAGTTCTTTTTTTCTTTCCATCAACTACTTTAGAAATTGAATCAATAGATGCAGCAATTTCTTCACCGAAAATTTCTTTAGCTTTATCAATAGTAAAAGGCTCTAATCCTTTAAGGCGTTCTTTTTCAGATTCCATATCCCAAATTTTAGCATCCTGACCATAATCTTCTACAACATCGTGCATAAATGCTACGATAACCATACGAGCAGGGTATTTAAATAGACGAGTGAAATTAAGAATATTACCAACAATTTCCAGTTGATGTAAAAATTCTGGCGTCACACCATCTTTACGTAGACCATTGTGATAAGTTTCAGCAATATCCATAGCTTTAAGGGCAAGATTGAACTCTGGTTCATAGAGGCTCATTCCTTTAAGCATATAACGAATGGCAATCTTCTTTTTAGCATATGCTGTTAAGAGTTCATTTTGCATTTTAATTATCCTTGTTTTATGGTTGTAGAGAGAACTATATCACAAATAAAAAATATTTTAAATAATTTTTTATAATCTATTTTTAATTTTAACTCTATTTTCTAATCCATTATTTAGTAATTTATTTAAAGCTTCTCTCTCTACACTTATTTTAAATGTATGCATATCGTGTTTTACAGCTTTATTTTGTTCTTTTTTTTCAAAGTGTTCTAAAACAGGCTTGTAACATACAGGTCTAATAGAAAAATCCAGATTAGATGAATAAATATCATTAATTAATAAATATAAAGGATCTTTTTTTATATTGTTTGATAATGGATGGATAGAAACATTTTGTCCTTCTTGTTTTTTTACCATACCTCTTTTAAAATCTATATGTAGATCTTGACCATATTTATCAATAAGAGTCGAGTATATTTTAAAAATAAAATTATCAAGATATCCATTTATAAATGAAGCCATATCATTATTTATAATAGTATTATAATGTTCATCAATGTTATTTTTAATATTAAATAGCTTATCGTAGTCTTTGCATATATCTAAATAATTCATCATATTGATGTCATATGATTTTTTGTAGTTGTTTTTTGTTAAATAAGAAGTGAATACTAAAAATTTTTCTAAAGGTGCTGAATATTGTTTACTCTCAAACATATTTTTTATATGTGTTTGTAATAAATGGTCTTTATCTTCTATAGTGTCCAAAATCTTGCAACTAAATACAGAATTTGTATGGGAAACAAAATTTTTGTAATCCTTTTTGCTTTCTATTTCATAATGAAAAGTAGCATCTTTAAAAACATCACTGAGATAGAGATCTGGATCTATATTACAAAGATAGTCATCTAATTCTCTACAAAGACGATAAAAAATATTAGCAAAAATAGATTCAAAATTATCTTCAAATATTTGAAGATGTTGTTGTTCTTTAATGTGTTCTATATTTATGGATTTATCTATTATCATAATCAATACCTGTATTTAATTAAATATATTTATATATTATAAAGTTAAATGCTGTTATGGTAAATATCATAGTAATAAAAAGGTTAGTAACGCATATGCGTTACTAACCTGGAAAATGAAGTTTTTTGATTTTAATACATTGAAAAATAATAATTAGTTAGTAACGCATGTATAAATATACAGTTCTAAATTCTATTGATTTTTTTATTATTATTTTCAACACCTATCATTTGGCTTTGTATGTATTTTTTTTCTTTTTCTGCGTCAAACTGTTGAAATAAAATTTCAATTTCTTGAGTTTCTAATTGACCAGAAATCATAGTTTTTATATTTGAAAGATTATTTTCATTATGGTTATTATGTATCTCAATAGAGTTTGAGCCGACATAGAAACTTATATCATCTATATTAACAATATAATCAGTTTTTGTTTTTCCTTGGTTTTTATAAGAACTGACCTTACTTTCATTAAATATGGATAATATTTGATGATCATTATTAAAAATATAATTTTGATTATTTTTTTTATATGTAATTGGTTTAGATGTAACTCGACTAAAATATATAGAATCAGCATTTTTTATGTCAAAGGCTCTCTTTATTTCTAAAATTCGATATTGAGCTTTGTATTTTTCGAAATGATTATTAATTTTAGTGAATAAATTTTCATTAGTAAGATATTCTTCAAATAAAGGAACTTTTTCATTATTAATAAATAAAGCTTTTTGATTTTTTAAGTCTTCTTCAAAAAATAAAGATAGCTGGTCATCTTCTTTTTTATTTATATTATATTTTTTTTCCAATATGCTGGTTAAAAGTATAGCACTTTCAGAATTAAAATTATTTTCTATAATATTTTTATATATATCAAACCTAGTTTCTCTTTTTTTTAATTTATCAAAAGATTGTAAGTTATAAGATTTTATATTATTTTCATATTCCCTTTGTTCAGTGGAATAACAATTGTTATATATTAATTCTTCTAGTTTTGATTTTATTGGTTGTATTTCACTTTCATTATGACCTTTCATAAATTTTAAGTCTACATCAAGTGACACCATATCTTCTTCTTGTGTTAATTTAGTTGTAAAACTTAAAAAATTAGGATTTTTTTCATATATGCTTTCAATTTCTACTATAATATTGTGAACATCTATACGAGAATTTAAATGGCGAATGAAATCGATAGTTTTCTTTTCAATATATGCATTGATATTTTTACTATCATATGTAATCTCTGGTAAATTGTAATTTATTTCCATAATTATAACCTTTTTCTGTCTGGAATGTTAATTTGTGGCTGTTTCTTTTTGTTAATAGAGTTTTTTAATAAATTTTTTTCTATTTGTATGTTTAAAAGTAAATTAAGTTCTTTATGATAGCTTTCATCAGGATCATTTGTTTCAATTATATTTTCATAAATAGAAACTATATCATCATGTGTCAGAATTAAATTTTTATATTTAGAGATTAACTTAATATTACGTTCTATTTCCTTTTTAAATTGTTCACTTTTAACATTATCGAGAGAGTATTGTTCATGTAATTTATTATAAATAAAGTTGGTGAAACTTTTATCAAAGTTAAAATTAGAAGGTGAATCATTAAGAAGGCTGTTTAATAATCTTTTATTTCCAAATGAAACGGATAAATAAAACAGGTCAACTTCTATTATAATATTATCATATAAAACCAAACCGACTTCCTCTTTATTTAAATTAAATCTATTATTCTTTACTACATGTTCTATAAGGAAGTCCTCACTCTCTTTTAAGAATTTTTTAGGGTTAGATTCAAAAATCATAGAATGATTAAATATTCGAGCTAATGAAGTTATATTTCCCTTATACTCCAGATTATCTATATCTGAATATCTTTTTAAAAATTCATATGAATTCTGATGCATTCCAATAAAAGAATTGATGAGAGCTTTATTATTTTTATCGATAACAGAAGTAGCTATTGTTTCTTGAGTTAATTTTAATTTGTCTGAAATTGTAGAGTATACAGACATGTCATAATTAGAGTGAATTGCCCATCTTGCTAATGATATAGCTATTTCATTAGCATCTTCTGTAATCTCGTTTTTTAAAAAGAGTTCAATCTTTTCAGAAAATGCAATTTGCTGAAATAAATTTTTCTTTTGATTACATAAATTCAGTAAAAATGGTGAATAGCTAAAAGAACCATACTTATTTAAAAAAATTTTTTCATAATCAGGATTTGCACCTGTAGATTCCTGTGATAATAGATTCAAAAAAATAGCAGTTTTCAAATCATTGATAGTATCTTTTGAACAATTATTGCTATTGATGGCTGCACTCAGTAGTTTATCAGAAATATCAAAGAAATCATTTTTATCCACATTTTTTTTAGGATGGGTAAACATTATTTGAATAGTCAGATCATCAAAATTATATTCAAAATCTTGTTTTAAGAATTCGCTAATTTCTAAATAATTATTTGATTCAAGAAGAACTGAAATATAATTATTATATCCGTATATTTTTTTGGGATATCCGTTATTAATTAATTCTTGAACTACATCTTCTCTATTTTCATAAAGCAGATAAGAAATTAAACACCCTGAACGGTCGCAATTTGTTTTAACATATTCTTCATCAAATAAACCTAAATCTGATAGAGTCTTAATAAAATCTTTTCTGTTTGAATAAGGTAATATTCTAAGTATCATATCACTTAGAGTTGGTAATGGTGCCGTAAGAGAAATATTTAATTCTTTCAAAGCTTTTAAATTGTTTATATTCTTACTGGATATAGCTTCATTATAAAATACAGGAGAATAATCAGTATCATTATTAAAAAGATAAGGTGCGTCCTTCTTTATTTGGTTGTAATTGTTTACTATTTGCTCAGTATCCCAATTTTTTTTAGAAAAAGCACCCTTCATTTTCAATCCCCTGAATAGTTATATATAAATAATATTATACTTGCAAAGTATATTAAAAACAATGTTGTCTATGATTCATAGATTAATGTTCACATTCTTTTTTTGGGTGTAGAACTTGCTGGAAGTTCTTTTTCACTAGTAAAAATGTAATCATTTTTAACTTCACGTATAATTATATCTATAACCTCATCCATGTTTTTAGCAAAGTTTTGAAGTTGTTTAGTTTTTTCTTTATATTGACTGATATAATCAGAATTTAATTTTATGCTCTTTTGAACAACTAAAATTTCTTTATCTTGTTTAACAAGCTCTTCTTTTGAGATGTTTTGCTTTTTTTTAGTTAGAGTAATTTCTTTTTTTATTAAGCTATCGATTCTATCTTGCCTTTTTTCTATATCAACAGATAATTTATACAAGGTTAGATTATAAATATCAAAATCGTTTTTAGTGTAAGTGATATTTTCACCACTATTATAAAGGAATTTTAAAATATCTATATCTATTTCAAGCAAGGCATCTATAAATAAATTTTCGTTGTTGATTTTTTTATATTCATTTATTGTTTCATGAAAAACTTCGTATAAGTCTTTTAAATGATTAATATTCTTTTTTGTAATTGAATTTTTTACGCCATGCATTACATTTTGTCCAATACAAAAATCAGGATGTCTTTCTTTAATAAATAATAGCCTTTCTTTTCCCATAACAGAACCATCAAGTAAATGAGAAGTAAGAGGATCTTTCTTTTTATTATAGTTATAAGCAGTAAGTTTAAAACCATTTTTTTCAAGGAAGTCCATTTTTTTTAAATCTGAATAACGATTTTTATAAGGAGCATAAAGTAAGAAATCTACCATTAAATCAAATTGATATTTGTTTGGATCTGCTAATTCAGAAAGATTTAAGCCATGATCAAGAAGCAATTGAATTTTTTCTAAATTATTAACTTCACAAATAATCTGTAAATTTTGAATATTAAAAAATTTATTATTTTTAAAACCATCACGCAATTCATCTATGTTAGTTTCATTAAAATATTCAATACCTTCTGATGAATATAAATCTATCATATTAACCTCTTTTATTATTATAAAGATATTATAAATGATATTTTATGTATATTCAATCGCTTTTGTGCCGACATATTATACATGAAAAGGTAATGGATGCCTTTTTATCCATCCTCACCTTATATCCTATTCTTTCGTGGCGGGAGGATGTCAAGATAAAGTAGTTTTACAGTGTCAGAGAAAAAAAGCTTTTCAACAGGTTTCAATAATGTTATGATGTTCGAAATTTAAAAAAGGAGAGAAAGTATGACTTATTCTGAACGTTTTGGTGATATCGCTATTGTTGAACTGGATACCAATGGTTTTGAGCATTTGACTCACCCACAGAAGAAGCTCGCTTTTTATCTTTCAGAAGCAGGTCTTTGGGGAAAACGTATTGCACTTGAGCAAAATTCTCGTTATAACATTCCATTCATTAATGCTTTGATTAATATTTATAATAAAGCTGATGCTGATTCTTTTGCGAAAAAAGATGTGAAAGACATTTTGTTTGTTCTTTTCACTCATGGCGGTATTTACCATACAACTAGTGGTGAAAAGCTGGATTTACCGTTTAATGAAAAATTGATGGATACTTTAAAAAATATTTCATTAAATGATTATAATTGCATTAAAAATATTATTAATAATAAAGAAATTCCTAAGTTTCGTACTGTTCAAAAGGCAGGGGTTGATGTTGTAAAAGAATCTGGCATGAATTTCTATCAAGGTCTAACCACTGAAGAAGTTGAAGCATACCGTAAAGAAAATTACCCTGAATCGATGGGTGATGAAATTCCCCCATACGGTTTTAATGAACGCTTGGTTAAGAACCAGGATGGTGATGTTGTAGCTCAAACAATTTGTGTAGATGGTTTGTATGGTAAATATGTGGCTCAAATCATTAAAAATCTTCGTAAAGCTTTAGATTTTACTGAAAGTAAAGAGCAATATGATTCCATCAATACATTAATTCAATGTTATGAAACAGGTTCTGCTGAGGATTTTGATAAGCATTGTATTGCTTGGGTTAAAGACAAAGAAAGCCCTCTTTATTTTATTAATGGTTTGATCGAATCTTATAAAGATCCATTGGGTGTGGGTTGTAACTTTGAAAGCCTTGTAGCTTTTAAAAATCCACAGCAAACAGCAAAAGTTGAAAAAATCATTGAACATATTCAATATTTTGAAGATAATTTGCCCGTAGCTCCTCGATTTAAGAAAGATAAGGCTTCTGGTCTTTCAGCAAGCTCTGTAAATGTTATTTCAATGGCCGGAGAAACATCCCCTGTTCTTCCTTTGGGGATTAATTTGCCAAACAGCGACTGGATTCGTAAAGTTCATGGTTCGAAATCCGTAACTTTGTCGAATGTTGATTCTTCCAGAAATACTTATGATATTCCCTTGAAAAAGGCATTGTATTTGCCAGAATATCAAGGTGTAATTGATAAATATGGTAATGAAACAGGTGTATTGCATACAGACTTACATGAAATCGCTGGTCATGGTTCATGTAAAGTAATGGAAGGTGTGAGTGCTGATGATTTATCAACATATTATTCAGTGATTGAGGAATGTCGCGCCGATTTGGTTGCCCTTTATTATGTAGCAGATCCTAAATTAAAAGAAATTGGAGTGTTTGACAAAGATGTAAATGTTGAAGAAGCTGCATTGGCTAAATATGTCCATTATCTGACTAATGGCGCTATCGGTCAACTACGTCGAGTTAAATTAGGCAATGATCTGACACAGGCTCATTTCCGCAACCGACAAATTATTTCTACATGGGTTCTGGAACATGCAAGTAAAGATAAAGTTAGCCTTGTCGAGGATAATGGTTCTTATTATATTAAAGTGGATGATGTTAGCTATACGAAAGAACTTTTTGGTAATCTGTTATCAGAAGTGCAAAGGATTAAATCAGAAGGTGATTTTGAAGCCGCTAAACATTTAGTTGAAACTTATGGAACAAAAGTAAATCAGGATATTCATAAAGAAATTCTTGAAAGAATTTCTAAATTAGATTTGGCTTCTGTAACAGGATTTTTGACACCAGAGCTTAAAGAAAATGGAAACACTGTGATTATTGTTCAACCTGAAAGCTTTATGGAGCAGCAACTTCGTTTTTATAAAGTTTATTGTTCTTAAATTTAAGGGTTCATATAAATTTAAAGGTGGCTTTGCCACCTTTTTTATTTTAGTAATTGTTAAAGTTTTCATATCTTCTATAATAGAATATATAATTTAATGATTACAGGTAAATATAATGGATTTAGATAATGCTCAGGAAGTGATATGGGATATAACTCAATTAGAAGGAGTTTCAAATTCTACAAAAGCACTATTAATTAAAACTTATATAAATGCAGAAAATATTCCAGTAGATGTATTTTTGCATATAAAAAATGAAAATGGTAATTCATCCAATGTAATGCATAACCCTGACATCAGCCTTTTAATGCCTTTATTTATGCAAGATTTTTCTTTATTCAAAGAAATAGTCTCTCTTTTTGATATTGATTTAAATAAATTTAAGCGATACGAAGATGAAACATCTTATTTTTTAACATATATCCTGTTAAATGAAGAAAGTTTCGAAGAGCATTATAAAGAAAAAGAAGTTTATACAACAAGAAAAAAAGAAATTATAGATTTCTTATTAGAAAGAAATGTTTCTCTTGATAGTTATTTATATATAAACAATAAAACAATATTTCCAGAATACTCTTATGATTTATTAGTCAGCACTATAATAACCCAGGATAGCATTGGTTTATCAGAAGATGATAAACTATATTTACCTGATTTTATTAAGTGTTATAGACCAAAGATTTTTGTTGAAGACGTTAATAAAGAAGAAAAATTACATTTTTTCTATTCTTACCTGGTAGATAAAGTATTAGATTTACCTTTTGAGAATGATATTTTTAAAAGCCGATTTTTAAATTATTTTTGGGAAAAATGCGATCTGGAATTAAATCTAATGGTAGAAAATAATAAACTATTTTTTGATGATGCAAAAAACATTTTTAGCAGAAAAGGAGAAAGAATTAATAAAATTTTAGAAATGGAAGATGAAATTATAAACAATCCGGGTGTTTTTATAGAAAGTGAAAGCTTATTAAGAGATTTATTAAATAATAATAAGATAAACATAATGGGAACAATAAATCATTTATTAGATAGTAAAAGAGAAAATAAATATTATTCTAATGGTAATCAATTACTATTTAACGATATAACAAAATTGAAAGATAAAAAAAGTGTCATGAATTTTCTGGAAGAGAAAATAATAAATGGTCTAAGATTATCAATGAAAGATGATGAAATTGTGTATTTATTTAAAGACATTGTTCAAGAAGACTATAAAGATGAAATTAAGGTGGTTATTTCCAGAATGGAAAAAAATATAATTGATTTATCTTTATGTCGTAATGTGGAAGAATTCAATATTAATAAAAAAAGTAGGTTATAATATGAAAAACAAATATAACGTATTATTAGAAATAGAAGAACATATATTATCTAATAATATAAAGAAATTACCTAATAAAATTGGTAGTAGTGAATTTATGGATGCCATGTTATTTGATGAGGATAACTACTCCCCTTCTGAAACAAATAAATTAAGAGAGTATCTTCATAAAATATTATTAGAAGACAATAATTCTCTAAAGAATTATGATTTTTTAAAAAAATTTATAGGTATAAATAATATCAGTAAAATAGTTTCCAATAATTATATTATGATATTTTTTGCTTCAAAAGAAGTATTAGGTAAATTAATAAGCGATATTGGGCCTGAAATGATGTACTCATATGCTGAGTGTAAACAGAAAAATGGTTTCTCTGATAATTATTTAGCATATTTTTTATCCACCAATAAAACAGGTCATTTATTAGAAATCTATAAAGGTATTCAAAATCATGATAGCAGTTTTATAAAGGATAAGATCTTTAAATCTCTTGTTTCAAGTATTACTGCAAATATAAATTCAGTTCCACTAGATACGTTAAATTATATAATTAATGAAGATCCCTCCATATTACTAAAAAGATATAATTCAAAAGGAAATACATTTTATCTTTTAGCTAAAAGATTTTATTTGGCTAATAACGACAATAAAGAAGATATGCAAAATTTTATGAAAGAAAATATAATTAATAAACCAATATGGGATGAAGTATCTTCTAAAGCAGGTCTTTTCTCTAATTTATTAACACTCGTTCAAATGAAAGTAAGTGATTTATCAATTATATTTGAATTTGATAAAAATATTTTAAATATGTTAGGAAAAAAAAGTGATTCTAATATTATAGCAGATTACCTGCACAATTTAAGTTCTATAAATAGCAAGGAAAGTCCTTCCTTTAATGAATTTTCTTCATTTTTTGAAGATGAAGTATTATTTAATAATATTGATGTGTTAAATAATTATTTAAGAAATAAATTAGAACCAAATAATAAAAATCCCATATCAAGAAAAGCATTTAACCAAGTTTATAAGATAGTCATAAATAAAGTAAAGAATAAAGAAGCGAAAGCATTGTTTGATGAGCAGTATGTAAAATTCTTATTTACAACATTATCAGAAAAATTGATATTAGATAAAAATGTTTCAGAAGAGAAAAAGGCAATTTCTAAATACATATTTAATAAGAACACTGATAATCAATTTATAGAGAAATATCTTGATGAACAGAATAAATCTCGTTTTTATAGCGAAATAAAAGCTTTTATTAATCAAGAAATGTCTGCTTATGAAAAAGAAATAATAAATAAATCTATTAATTCGATTTCACCTAATATAAAGCATAAAAGACTCTAAAACAAATAGATAGTTTTTCAGTAAATTATAACAAACACTTGCCAGAGTGTTTGTTATTTTAACAGAGATGTTATAATAATAATATCTAAAATAAAAAGTAGGAATTTTTTGAATGTGGCCATTTAATAGAAAAGCTTTTGATATATATAATATAGATAATATCTCTGATAAAAAGTTTATAAAACAATTACCTGTTTTTTTGAATAAAAACATAATAATGAATCCCATAAAAAAAAGTATATTTAATATAAGGCGATCTATACCTAAACAATATACTTATTTACTTGATGAAGAATATTTAAAGTTAATATTTGAAAGACTTGTTAAGGCTGATAAAAAAGAAATTTTTAAAAACAAAAACAAATTATTTTCTTTTATGTTAGAAGTAAGCACTTCACCTTATAGATTTAATAAAAAAGGTGATTATAGTGAAGAAACTCCCCTTATGAAGGAATTAAGATCTATTATAAGTGACTGGATATTAGAAGATAACATATATAAAGAACATATTGAAACATTAATTAATAAAAAAGATATGCAACTGTTAAATACATTATTAATGAATAATGGTGTAGAGCAGAAGTATAAGGATAAAATAGTGGAATTCATTTATAATGATTTGCTGAATGCCTTTAATGAAATAAAAAAAGAGCAATCAAATGAAAATAGCAATATAATAAATGGATTAGCATATGACAAAAGAATGTTGTGTGACATCAACTATAAAAACGTTAATAATAGTGAGTATATACATAAAATATCTAATGTGTTAATTAACATTTTAAATCTTAATGACATAAAAAATGCAGAAAAAAATTATTATGCTTTTAATAAATCAGCGCTGGTTAATTTTACACTTAAAGAATCAAGCTTACTATTCAATCCTATATTAATTGATGATTTTTTTAAAGATATAAAAGAAGATAAAAACTCTACTTCAATTTCAAATAATACGTTAATAGGTAGATTTTTAAATATTTTATATGATTCCAGCAGAAAGGAGCCTACTAAAAGTGAATTATTAAGAATATATTTTAATTTAGCAATGAAAAACAATGTATGTGGTTTTATAGATAAAGACCAGGTTCAGGAAGTATTTAAAAAAGCAGATAAAGAAATTATTGAATTAATTTTTAATAAAGAGAATGTGTATTATCCTTTTATTTTCTTTAACGATATTTCAACCATTTCAAGTTATGGATTGAATGCTGAAAAACACTATTATAGTATGGTGAATATTATAGAAGAAGTAAATCCTGAATTCATCAAAGAAATGAATAAAATTGAGTTTAATAATTCAAGTATGGATTATCATTTTACGGGTGTTAATGACTTTGATTATTTATATTATGTTTTTGAAAATAAATATATGGTAAATAATAAACATTATCATAATAATGACAGAATAATAAATTTACTAATTAAAAATGCTGAAAATTTAACGCAAATTCATAAATTGGAAAAGCATGTAAAAGATAAAGAAATCTTTTCTATAATAGATAATAATATTATAACATCTTATAAATCGAATGAGTTTTATCAAATATTCTTATCAGTAGATGATGAATTAAAAAATGAAGAGAAATTCAAAAATATAATATCTAATGAAAAAATTAAAATGAATTATTTGTTGAAATTAGCTGATAATAATTCAACCAGGGTTAGTTTTATGGCAAAATTACTTGAATACTATAAAAATCCTGTAGATGAGATAAACATAAGATATAAACCTGATATGGAAATGGAATCAAAAAAAGTAGACGCCTGTAAAGAATTAAGTATATATTTTACGGATAAAATTATTGATATTATTTTATCCGATAATAATCTTTCTGCTAGTTCCTTAAAAAAGTTATCTAATAAATTAAAAGAAGAGGATAATATAAATCTCTTTATAAATAAAGTAAATAATAATATAAAAGAAGATTATTTCGATTTAATATTCAATAATGAAGACAATCCTATATTGAAAACTTATTTTGAAAAAAGAATGATAACTAAAGCTGTAAAAGAATCTGATGTAGATTTAAAAGAGAATTTAAATCCTATTAATAAAGAACAATTAACAACATCAGAGCCTTTGAAAAAGAAAAAAAGATTATAATGAATAGAAAACAGACATGCCTTGTCTGTTTTTTTTATATGAATTATAATTAAATATACAATAGAAAAAATAAAAGGGTAAATATGTTAGAGTATTTCAAAAATTTATTTTCACAAAATAATAATAATAATAATAATAATAATATGAGAAAAATATCTCCTGATGTTTTTTATATTGCAAAAGATTTAAATAAATATAGTGAAGAAAATATAACTCAATTATCTTTTTCTAAATTCAGAATTAATACAAATAATAGAAAAGAATTAACAGTTCTATTGCAAAAAATGAATTCAGAATTACCAGAAGATGATAGAAATAAATGTTGTGAAGAATCACTAAAAACATTGTGTCTAATTCAAAATAATTATGCTCAATGTTTTGAATATAATCCTGTTTTATCTGAAATAGAAAAAGAAGAAATTAAAAAAAATATAAACAAATCGCTTTATAATGTTTTAAGCACTAATGAGAAATTATTAAGTGAGAATATTAAATACCTAAATGGATTTAATAATGTTGAATTAATTGAAAATTTATTGAGTACTCCTACTATATCTGATGAGCATAAAAACAGATTAATTTATAATATTAAAATATTTAGTAGATGGGATAATTCAAAAAATAATTTAGATGAATATATTGAACAATCTGCAAATTCATTTGTTTTTTTGAAATACCTGAAAGATAATGAAATTGAGTCAATGTTAAATGAATTTAAAGATTATTTTAATGATTTGAATAAAAATAATAAGGAAGAGAATGAATCTTCTTATAATTCCCTTAAATTTAAATATAAATTTCAAAGAAGAAGAGATATTGTTGAATCTTTAATGTCTGATGCAAGAGGTTGTAATATAATAGCTAATAATAAAAATGTATTTTTATCTTTACTAAATATAAAAAATGAGCATGAATTAAAAATAGATCAGGCTGTTATATTGTTTGATAAATATTTAAACAATGAGATTAATACTCATGAAGCTATAGATATAGGTAAAAAAATATCCTTAAATAACCATGATTTGGTTCAATATAAAAAAATAGAAAAAAAGGATTTTATCAGCTTAAATAATTATTACATTTTTAATAATTTTAAAGACCTTGATTCAGAAAAAATAGATAAATTAAATAAAATATTGCTATTAAGTAAGCATATATGGGTAGAAGCTTATAACAGTTATTGGGTTGAAAAATTTGAAGATACTCAAGAATCATCTTTTCAAAAATATAATAAAGAAGAACAACTTGAAATTGTGAAAAATTATATAAATATAAAAAATGAGATTGATGACAATATAAAAGAAAGATTACTCTATTTACTATCAGAAGTAAAAAATGATAAAGACTCAACAAATATAAAAAATATATTTCAAAATGAAAAACAATATAAAACCTTTATTAATAAAATATATGACAATAATATATATGAATCATCAGTCAAAGAAAATAATTTTTTAGATAGAAGCTTAATATTTGAATTAGAAAATATTACTGGCGGCAATGGAGAAATTAAAAAAAATGAAATAATCAACAATGAAATTAATAAATATATATATTTTAAAGAAGATGTTTTTATTAATAAAGATAATGATAGTTCACTTTTTCAATTAGAAAAGTTATTTAAACTAAGTGATTTTTATATTAAAGAAGATTATAGGAATAAAAAATC
>Ga0308160_10002889_pt1 | contig 20014 bp, 18 predicted proteins | sample PhyFR1_FD_201036 | JGI IMG/M metagenome (GOLD analysis project Ga0308160, IMG submission 201036) | Phyllosphere microbial communities from UC Gill Tract Community Farm, Albany, California, United States - DLSLF.R1 | ecosystem: Host-associated > Plants > Phyllosphere > Unclassified | place: USA...
CTTCGCGATCAAGGCCGAATCGCCGCTGCCGCCCAACGTGCTCGGCTACGACCCCGCCTATCGCAGCCCGGTGCCGTATGACCCGGCACTGGCCAATGCGCTGCTCGACCGCTATGGCTACGACCGGCGCGACGCCGACGGCTTGCGGCGCGCGCCCGGCGGCAAGGCCTTGACCCTCACCATGCACAGCGAAGCGACCGTCGGCGGACGCCTGCGCGATGAATTGTGGCGCAAGTGCCTGAACGCGATCGGCCTGCGCGTCGTGTTCAGGTCGGACAAGAAGACCGAGATCATCAAGGCCTCGCGCCTGGGCACGGTGCAGATGTTCGAGAGTAACTGGATCGCCGATTTCCCCGACGGCGACAATTTCTACCAGCTGCTGTATGGGCCGAACGCCGGTCGCGCCAACTACGCGCGCTTCGACCTGCCGGCCTATAACGCGCGCTACCAGCAGGCGCGCCAGCTGACCGATGGCCCCGAGCGCAACAAACTGTATTTTGAGATGAACCAGCTGCTGCACGCCTACAATCCGTGGGTGCCGCTGACCCATGTGCTGTCCGGCGACCTGCGTCATCCGTGGTTGAAAAACTACAAACGTCACCCGGTTGAATTCACGACCTGGCGCTATCTCGACGTCGATGTTGCGCAAAGATCACGCTCTGCATTGGGCGCGCGCTAGTTGCGTTGTGTTTTCCTAAATTAAATATTCCTGCTGGTTATACTTCCCTCCGCATAATTCATTGGATAACGCCAAATTCGTCGGCGTACTCTGAATTCAAGACATAACGTCATGCCAACAATGCGTGGACATGACGACAGCGCAGACCCCTCCGCCGAGAACGGGCTGTCGATCCAGCGGCCGAGCAACAGGAGAACCACGTGAAACCAAACAAATTGGCAGGATTGCTTGCCCTGATCGGCGCCGTCGCGCCAACGCTGGCGCAAGCCCAGAGCGAGGGCCGCATGGAGCGGGTCGAGATCACCGGCTCGAGCATCAAGCGCATCGCGAAGGAGGGCGCGCTGCCGCTGGAAATCATTTCGCGTAAACAGCTCGAAGACCAGGGCATCGTCACCGCCGAGCAGCTGATCGCCACCCTGAATATCAACGGCAACGGCTCGGACAACCTGGCCTCGAACGCCGACGTCACCTCGGGCGCGCAGCGTGGCAACAACGGCGCCTCGAGCGCCAACCTGCGCGGCCAGGGCGCGGACTCCACGCTGGTGCTGCTCAATGGCCGGCGCGTGGCGACCCACGGCATGAAGGGCTCGGCAGTCGACCTCAATTCGATCCCGATGGCGGCCGTGGAACGGGTCGAGGTGCTCAAAGACGGGGCCTCGGCCGTGTATGGCACCGACGCCATCGGCGGCGTGATCAACTTCATCCTGCGCAAGAACTACAAGGGCCTGGAGGCGCAGGCCTTCACCGACGTGGCCGAGCAAAGCGGCGGCGAAATCGGCCGCGTGTCGCTCACCGGCGGCTGGGGCGACCTCGATACGCAAGGCTTCAATGTTCTGGTCACGGCCGCGCACAGCGAGAACAAGGCGCTGCGCGGCGACCAGCGCGACTTCGTCAACACCTTCCAGTCCAATCGCGGCGTCTCGGTCGACACGCGTGGCACGCCGCACGCCAACATCTTCGCCACCACCCTCGGGCCGTCGCTGCTGTCGCGCACCGGCACCGGCCCGACCCTGCCCGGCGGTGGGGTGGCGTACAACGGCATCAGCCTGCTCGACCTGCCGGGCGGCGCCGGCTGCGACAGCGTCGACGGCATGGCCGCCTACGACGCGCTGCTGTGGGACACTCCAGGCGCCGCCTATGGCTGCGCCTGGGACACCGGCCGCGCCGCCGTGCTGCAGCAGCCGGTCAAGAACAGCAATGCGCTGGCGCGTGCCACCTTGCGCGTCGGCGAGCATGAACTGTTCGCCGAAGCGGTCGGCTCGCGCGTCGAAGTGGCCAAGCGCTTCTCGCCGAACCAGGTGTCGCCGTCGGCATCGACCTTTGGCGCCACCTCGTTCTACCCGAGCACCGGCGCGGCCTACAACGACGTGTACAACCGGCTGGTGGCGGTGTTCCCGTCGATCGCCGCCAACTACGGCCTGCCGATCGCCTATCGCTGGCGCTGCATGGAGTGCGGCAACCGCGAGATCGCGACCGAGACCGACGCCGGGCGCCTGCTGGTGGGCGCCGATGGTCCACTCAACCTGTTCGGGCGCAGCTTCGATTACCGGGTCGGCCTGTCGCAGGCCTACAGCGAATCGCAATCGACGCTCGGCGCCGGCTACAGCTACACCCAGCCGCTGGCCGACGCGCTGGGCAGCGGCATCATCAATCCGTTTTTGCTGCCGGGCCAGGCCCAGAGCCAGCAGGCGCGCGACCTGATCGCCGGCGCCTCGGCTGCCGGCGTCACGCTGTACGGCGGCAAGAGCACCATGACCCAGCTCGATGGCGCGGTCTCGGGCGAGATCTTCAAGCTGCCGGCCGGCACCGTGATGGCCGCGGTCGGCATCGACCTGCGCCGCGAAGAATACAAGTTCAACGGCGACGAGCGCAGCATCGCCGCCCGGCGCGCGATCCTGAACGCGCCGTTCGACGATGTCAATGCGCTGGCCAAGGTCAAGCGCGACATCAAGGCGGTGTATGCCGAGGTGCTGGTGCCGGTCACCGAGGCGCTCGAACTGACGTTCGCGATCCGGCGCGACGACTACACCGGCTTTGGCACCACCACCAATCCCAAGGTCTCGTTCCGCTACCAGCCGCTGGCGTCGCTGATGTTGCGCGGCTCGTACAACGAAAGCTTCCGCGCGCCGTCGTTCAACCAGCTGTTCAACGGCGTCACCATCACGCCCTACGCCGGCAAGGACCTGGCCGACCCCGCCACCTGCGCCGGCGGCAAGGTTGACAGCACCCGCCCCGGCTGCGAAGCGGTCAACCCCGAGACCTACAGCGGCGGCAAGCCGGACCTGGGTCCGGAAACGGCCAAGCAGGGCAGCATCGGCGTGGTGTTCGAGCCATCAAACCTGTTCTCGGCCAGCGCCGACCTGTGGGAGATCCGCAAGGAAAACACGATCGACTCGTTCAACCTGGCGACGATGCTGCAGAACTACGCCTACTTCGAGGGCTCGTTCCTGCGCGACCCGGCCACCAATGCGCTGGTCGCGGTCGACCAGCGCTGGATCAATACCGGCGAGCGCATCACGCGCGGCGTCGAAGTCGGGGCCCGCTTCAACGGCAAGTTCAGCACCGGCTCGCTGTGGAGCGTCGGCATCGACGGTTCGCGCCTGCTCGAAAAGAAGTCGCGCGCCACCACCGCCGCGCCGTTCGGCGAGAGCGAGGTGGGCCGCTTCCTGTTCACCGGCGACCTGGGCCTGAAATGGAAGCACAGCGCCTATGCCACCTACAAGTACGGCAACTGGAGCGGCATGCTGCAGAATATCTACCGTTCCGGTTATACCGACCAGGTGCTGCCGGGCGTGGCCAGTGGCCGTGTGACGCCGCCTGATTACAACGCCAAGGTGGACGATTACTCGATCTTCAACCTGTCGGTCAATTACACGGGCTTCCAGAACCTGACGCTGACGGCGGGCGTGAAGAACCTGATGGACGAAGATCCGCCGTTCGCCATCACGTATGACAGCAACACCGGCGCCGGCAGCAGCTGGGAGCCGCGGGTGGCCGATCCGCGTGGACGTTCGTTCACGCTGATGGCCACCTACAAATTCTTCTGAACCTGCTGCGGGCGAATGGCACAATGATGCATTACCGTTCGCCCGCACCGAGTTCATGAGAATCAGCCGTCGCGGCTTCGGCGCCATCGCTGCAGCTGCTCTTTCCAGCCACGCCGCCGCGCGCGGCGCTTCGCGTTCCCAGCCGATGCAGCCCATCAAACCTCCACGCTTGCGCCCGGGCGACACCGTCGGCCTGATCGCGCCGGGCGGTTACACGACTGAGCGCGCCATCGAAAAAGCGCTGCGCAATATCGCCGCGCTTGGCCTGAAGGTCAAGCAAGGCGCGTATCTGCGTGAAGTCTTCGGCAACTACGCCGGCTCGGTCGAACAACGCTGCGCCGACCTGCACGCCATGTTCGCCGATCCCGAGGTGGCCATGATCTGGCCGATCCGCGGCGGCTCGGGCTGCATCTCGCTGCTGGCACACCTGGACTATGAGCTGATCAGGCGGCATCCGAAGATCCTGCTGGGTTACTCGGACATCAGCGCGCTGCACCTGGCGATCCATCGGCGCACAAGCCTGGTCACCTTCCACGGCCCGGTGGCGTCGTCGACGCTGACCGATTACGCGCGCCAGCAGATGATGGCGGTGCTGTGCGAGCCGCAGCCGCGCACCGTCATCGCCATGTCGCGCGAGAATGCGCAGCAGGCTGTGAGCGAACCGCACTTCGGCATTTATACGCATACCCATGGCGTGGCCACCGGCCCGCTCATCGGCGGCAATCTGTCGATGGTGGCGGCGCTGGCCGGCACGCCGTATGCGGCGCCGATCGCGGGCAGCATCCTGTTCCTGGAAGAGGTCAATGAAGCCCCTTACCGGATCGACCGCTGGATGACCCAGCTCGACCTGGCGGGCGGCTTCAAGAACACGGCGGCGCTGGTGATCGGCATCTGCGAGAACTGCGGCCCCGAACACGAAGACGTGTCGCTCACGCTCGAGCGCACGCTCGGCCTGCACCTGCATCCATTGACGGTGCCGGCCGTCAGCGGCTATTCGATCGGCCATATCCGCAACCAGTGCACGCTCCCGATCGGCGTGCGCGCCACGCTCGATACGCGTGCGCAGACCATCACGCTGCTCGAGCCTGCGGTGGTGTAGGCGCTAGCGGACGCGGCGCGTCATCGACACCGACCCGTGCGATTGGCCATCGATGCGGTACAGATCGGGTACTTCGCCGGTGACCACGAAACCGGCGCGCTCGTACAGCCGGCGCGCCGCATGGTTGCCCGACATGACGTCCAGGTCGACCCATTCCAACGCTGGGGTCGCCCCCGCCCAGGCCAGTGCGCTGGCGACCAGTTGCATCCCGAGTCCCAGGCGCCGCGCGTCGCGTTGCACGCCCATGCCGAGCAGCGCGCGGTGGCTGGCCCCGGCTTCCAGGCGCGCGCAAGTCGACGTGACCGGCAATCGCGCCGTTCGCATCGACCGCGACCCATACCCGGCGCCAGCCGGGATGGCCGACCCCGATCCGCAAGCCATTGGCGAAGGCGGTCGCCTTGTCGAGCGGGAAGCGCGACAAAGCGCGCGATTGTGGCTGGAACAGCGGCCCGTCACGGCCGTTGTCCTGCAGATGGTCGTCCAGGTACAGGAACAGCTGCGACAGCTGTTCCCGGGCCAGGGCGTGAATCTGCAGGGCGGGGACAGTCAAAGGGCGCGCGCGATCAGGATTTTCTGGATGTCGCTGGTGCCTTCGTAGATCTGGCACACGCGCACGTCGCGATAGATGCGCTCGACCGGGAAGTCGGCCACGTAGCCGTAGCCGCCGAACACCTGCATCGCATCGGACACCACGCGCTCGGCCATCTCGGAGGCGAACAGCTTGGCCATCGCTGCCTCTTTGAGGCAGGGCAGGCCGGCATCCTTCATCGACGCCGCGTGCAGGATGAGCTGGCGCGCGGCTTCGATCTTCATCGCCATCTCGGCCAGCCTGAACTGCACTGCCTGGTGCTCGAAGATCGGTTTGCCGAAGCTCTCGCGCTGCCTGGCATACGCCAGCGCCGCTTCATAGGCGGCGCGCGCCATGCCGACCGATTGCGAGGCGATGCCGATACGTCCGCCCTCGAGGCCCGACAGGGCGATCTTGTAGCCCATGCCTTCGGCGCCGATCAGGTTCGCGGCCGGGATGCGGCAATTGTCGAACACGATCTGCGCCGTGTCGGATGAATGCTGGCCCATCTTGTGCTCGACGCCGGCCACGATGTAGCCGGGCGTATTTACCGGCACCCAGAACGCGCTGATGCCCTTCTTGCCGGCGGCCTTGTCGGTAACCGCCATGACGATCGCCACGTCGCCGTATTTGCCGCTGGTGATGAACTGCTTGCTGCCGTTGATGATGTACTCGTCGCCACTACGGGTGGCGCTGGTGCGCAGGGCAGCGGCGTCGCTGCCGGTGTGCGGTTCGGTGAGGGCGAAGGCGCCCAGCAGTTCGCCGCTGGCCAGGGGCCGCAGCCAGCGCTGCTTTTGTTCTTCGTTGGCATACATCATGGCGATGCTGCACACCGGGCAGTTGTTGACCGAGATGATGGTCGAAGTGCCGCCGTCGCCGGCCGCGATCTCTTCGAGCACCAGCGCCAGCGCCACGTAGTCCAGGCCCGCGCCGCCGTATTCTTCGGGCACGGCGACGCCGAAGGCGCCCAGCGCCGCCAGCTCCCTGAGTTCATCTTTCGGGAAAACGTGCTCGCGGTCCCAGCGCGCGGCATGCGGCGCCAGGCGCTCCTGCGCAAAGCTGCGCAGGGCGTCGCGGATCATCTGGTGTTCTTCGCTCAGGATCATGGTGTCTCGACTATTCTGGTTGGGTTGACGCCGCGCGATGCCTGGAGCGTGCCGCTACCAGGCGATCGGCGCGCCGTCGTGGTTCAGGAAACTGCCGTTGGCGCTGCTGTCCGCCCTGGCCAGGGTGGCGCGCAAATCGCGCACGCTCTGTTCGGGCGTCAGGCTGGCCTCCGCACCGCCCATCTCGGTCTGGACCCAGCCCGGATGGAACGCGATGCAGGTCACGCCCTGCGCGCCATAGGTGATCGAGGCGTCTTTCAGCACCGAATTGAGCGCCGCCTTGCTGGCGCGGTACAGGGTGCCATCGGTGCTGCTGCGTTCGCCGATCGACCCCATGCGCGAGGACAGCACGGCCAGCTTGCCGCGGGTGTCGGCCAGCAGTGGCGCCACGATCGGGATCAGGCGCATCGCCGACAGCACGTTGGTGTGCATCACCGCATCGAATTCGGGGCCGGTCGGGAAGCTGCCGTGGCTCGGGCCATACACCCCGGCCACCAGCCAGGCGCTGTCGATCTTTTCGTCGTCCAGGCGCCAGCCGAGGGCGGCGATCGATTCGGCATTGGTGACGTCGAGCTGATGCGCCACCGCGCCCAGCTGCGCCAGCGCGTCGCAGTCTTGCTGCTTGCGCGCGGTGGCGATGACGCGCCAGCCGTCGTTGCGGTATTGCTGCACCATCTCGTGGCCGATGCCGCGCGAAGCGCCGATGATCAATACGGTAGGCATGATGAACTCCTTGTGAATGGATTGACGACAGAAGCCGTCAATGGTCGCATGGATCGTTCATCATCGCCGCGCGCGCCGCTTACACCAGCTCGACCGCCATGGCCGTGGCTTCGCCGCCGCCGATGCACAGCGCCGCCACCCCGCGCTTGCCGCCGCTGCGCTTCAGGGCGCCCAGCAAGGTGACGACGATGCGGGCGCCGGAAGCGCCGATCGGGTGGCCCAGCGCGCAGGCGCCGCCGTGCACATTGACCTTGTCATGCGGGATGTCGAGATCGCGCATGGCCGCCATCGGTACTGCGGCGAAGGCTTCGTTGATCTCGAACAGGTCGACATCGGCCGCAGTCCAGCCGGTTTTCTTGAACAGCTTCTGCATCGCGCCGATCGGGGCGGTGGTGAATAGGTTCGGTTCTTGCGCGAAGGTGGCGTGACCGAGCACGCGCGCGATCGGGGTCAAGCCCAGTTCCCTGGCTTTTGACTCGCGCATCATCACCAGCGCGGCGGCGCCGTCGTTGATCGACGACGACGACGCGGCGGTGACGGTGCCGTCTTTCTTGAACGCGGGTTTCAGCGACGGGATCTTGTCGACCTTGGCCTTGAGCGGGCCTTCGTCCTTGTCGATCACGGTGTCGCCGGCGCGGCTGCTGACGGTGACCGGTGCGATCTCCCAATCGAAGCCGCCGTCGCTGCTCGCGGCCTGGGCGCGCTTGACCGAGGCGATCGCAAACGCGTCCTGCTCTTCGCGCGTGAACTGGTAGGTGGCCACGCACTCTTCGGCGAAGGTGCCCATCGAGCGCCCTTCGCCAGTCTTTTCGTTACGCGAGTAGGCGTCTTCGAGGCCGTCCATCATCATATGGTCGAACATCGGCGCGTGGCCGATGCGGTAGCCGCCGCGCGCCTTCGGGATCAGGTAGGGCGCGCCGGTCATCGATTCCATGCCGCCGGCGACCACGATGTCGGCGCTGCCGGCCAGCAGTTGGTCGTGCGCGAAGATCGCGGCCTGCATCGCCGAGCCGCACATCTTGGAGAGCGTCACGGCGCCGGTCGACATCGGCAGGCCGGCCTTGATCAGCGCCTGGCGCGCCGGGGCCTGGCCCTGGCCGGCCATCAGGCAGTTGCCGAAGTAGACGTGTTCGACCGACTCAGGATTGACGCCGGCGCGTTCGACCGCGGCCTTGATCGCCACGGCGCCAAGGTCGCTCGCCGTTTTCGAGGAAAAATCGCCCTGGAAGGCGCCCATCGGGGTGCGCGCAGCGCCGACGATGACGACTGGATCGTTCATGGTGTTTGTCTCCAAGTGTGAAAACGGTTTATAAGGTTTCGCCGAACAGCTCGCGGCCGATCAGCATGCGCCGGATCTCGCTGGTGCCGGCGCCGATTTCGTACAGCTTGGCGTCGCGCCACAGGCGCCCGACCGGGTATTCGTTGATGTAGCCGTTGCCGCCCAGGGTCTGGATCGCTTCGCCGGCCATCCAGGTGGCTTTTTCGGCGCTGTACAGGATGGCGCCGGCGGCGTCCTTGCGCAGCGCGCGTACCTGTTCCGGCATGCTGGCGCGGTCGCAGGCCTGGCCCACCGCATACACGTAGGCGCGGCACGCCATCATGGTCGAATACATGTCGGCGATCTTGCCCTGCATGAGCTGGAATTCGCCGATGGCCTGGCCGAACTGCTTGCGCTCATGGATATAGGGAACCACGACGTCCATGCAGGCCGCCATGATGCCGAGCGGCCCGCCGGACAAGACGGTGCGCTCGAAATCGAGCCCCGACATCAGCACGTTGACGCCCTTGCCGACGCCGCCCAGCACGTTCTCGAGCGGCACTTCGCAATCCTGGAACACCAGTTCGCCCGTGTGCGAGCCGCGCATGCCGAGCTTGTCGAGCTTTTGCGCGATCGAGAAACCCTTGAACCCCTTTTCGATCAGGAACGCGGTCATGCCGCGCGCGCCGGCCTCGAGATCGGTCTTGGCGTACACCACCAGGGTGTCGGCGTCGGGGCCGTTGGTGATCCACATCTTGGTGCCGTTGAGCACGTAGCGGTCGCCCTTGAGATCGGCGCGCAGCTTCATGCTCACCACGTCGGAACCGGCGTTCGGTTCGGACATCGCCAGCGCGCCGACGTGCTCGCCCGAGATCAGCTTGGGCAGGTAGGTGCGTTTTTGTGCTTCGGTGCCGTTGCGCTTGATCTGGTTGACGCACAGGTTCGAGTGGGCGCCGTAGGACAGGCCGACCGAGGCCGAGGCGCGCGAGATTTCCTCCATGGCGACGATGTGGGCCAGGTAACCCATGTTGGCGCCGCCGTATTCTTCGCTGACGGTGATGCCAAGCACGCCCAGTTCGCCCATCTTCTTCCACAGATCCATCGGGAACTGGTCGCTGCGATCGATTTCGGCGGCGCGTGGCGCGATTTCGGCGGCGGCGAACTGCTGCACCGCTTCGCGCAATGCGGCGATGTCTTCGCCATGGTCAAAGGTCAAGCCGGGAAGGTGCAGCATGTCGTCCTCACGATGAGCGGTGTTGGGGCAGGGAGCCGATGAGCAATCATCATACTCGCCTGTGACGTTAACGTAAACGTCAAGCAGAACCGCGTTGTGAAACGACTTTTGGTATCAGAAACAGGCGTTCAAGCGGCGGCGCGCCGGGCCTCGTCCTCGGCCAGCAGGCGCCGGCATTCGTCTTCGTGAGCAGCAATTTCTTCGAGCGCCATTTCGATATCCGCGCGCTGTTGCTCGAGCGTCAGGCGCTGCTGCGCCAGCACGCCAAGGAAACGGTCGATCTGGGCCGAGGTGTCCTTAGGCGACTCGTACATGTCGACGATGCTTTTTATTTCGGACAGGGTCAGGCCGAGCCGCTTGCCGCGCAGCGTCAGTTTCAGGCGGGTGCGGTCGCGCGGGGTGTAGACGCGGTTGCGCCCGCCAACGCCTTCGCGCATCGGGCTGAGCAGGCCCTGGTCTTCATAAAAACGGATCGCGCGCGCCGTGATGTCGAATTCGCGTGCCAGCTCGGCAATGGTGTAAGTGGCCATGGATAAAAAAGGATAGCAAAGAACAAATCAAATCGCTAAAATCAGTATGCAGTTTCCGTTTACGTTAACTGCCGGTAGCCGTTGCATTGTAGCGCGACGTCTTTACTTCGCACACGAAAGATTGCCATGAATCCGCTCGAAGCCCAGCTGGACTATCCGCTCGGGGACCTGATCCCGGCGCCCGGCGCCCTGCACGAAATCGTGCCCGGACTGCGCTGGGCGCGCATGCCGTTGCCGTTCGCACTCGACCACGTCAATCTGTGGCTGCTGCGCGACGTCGTCGACGGCCGCGCCGGCTGGAGCGCGATCGACACCGGTGCTGGCACCGATGCCACCCGCGCCGCCTGGGAGGCGCTGTTTGCGCACGGCCTGCAGGACGAACCGCTGGTGCGCCTGATCGCCACCCACTGCCATCCCGACCACGTTGGCCTGTCTGGCTGGCTGTGCCAGCGCTTCGCCATGCCGTTCTGGATCACCACCGGCGAGTTCGGTTTCGCGCGCATGATGGCGGCCGCGCTGCCGGGCGTGGATGGGCCGTCGGCGATCCCGCACTTCGAGCGCCATGGCCTGCGCGAAGCGGCGGCGCTCGACCAGATGCGCAGCCGCCGCAATTACTATCCGTCGCTGGTGCCGTCGGTGCCGGATGCGTATGTGCGCCTGCAGGATGGGCAGCAGGTGACGATCGGCGCGCAGCGCTGGCGCGTGATCACCGGCTTTGGCCACTCGCCGGAACATGCGGCGCTGTACTGCGCTGAACTGAATGTGCTGGTGTCTGGCGACATGGTGTTGCCGCGCATTTCAACCAATGTCTCGGTGTTCGCGGTCGAGCCAGACGGCAATCCGCTGCAGCTGTACCTGGATTCACTCGACAAGTTCGCCGACCTGCCGCACGACGTGCTGGTGTTGCCATCGCATGGCAAGCCGTTCCGCGGCTTGCATACGCGCATCGATCAGTTGCGCGAACACCACAAAGAGCGTCTGGCCGAGGTAATGCAAGCCTGCGCCACGCCGCAATCGGCGATGGATATCGTGCCAAACATGTTCCGCCGCCCGCTTGACGCGCACCAGCTCAGCTTTGCACTGGGCGAGGCGCTGGCCCATCTGCACAAGCTCTGTTACGACGGCCAGCTGGAAAAGTTACAAAGTAACGACGGGATTTTCCGTTTTAAGGTTTATGACACACAATTGTAACTACGAAATACATTTATCTTGGAATGTATATTCTCTACGCTTCGCTAAGTAATGGTACGTAAAGGATATATTTCCAGACAGTCCGCAGATGCTGAACAAAATATCCTTCGGAGACTTGCTTTAGGGAATTGATCCCGTCGGTAGCAAAAACTATTAAAAAACCACATCATTGTGACATTTTAAGCGTATGATTTAGGATTCACGCTTCTCAACAGAAGAAGTTACCCGTCCGCATCAAATAACTAGTATCACGATGAACTCAACGAATGAACGGGAGAGCTTCAGCGAGCGACTGCAGCAGGCCCTCAAGAACGCACACTATTCTCCAGATAGCCCAACCCGACTTGCTCGGGAATTCAATATCCGTTTCGAAGGACGCCCGATCACGGTCCATGCCGCTCGTAAGTGGCTGGTAGGCGAGGCGATTCCAACCCAGGAAAAACTGCGCATGATCGCCCAGTGGCTGGGCGTACCGGCCGACTGGCTGCGCTTCGGTGGGACCGAACAGGCTGCCGGCACCGAGGCTGGTGGCGGCGCACGTTTCGAATCGGCCGATGTCAAGCTGATCGCCGATCTGCAGCGTCTGGACGAGCATCATCGCCAGCTGGCGCGCGAATTCATTCGCATGCTGGTGCGCATGAATCACCAGAAACCAGAAGTCAAGTAATTCCCGTCAGCACTCAGCGTTGTGGTTTTCGTCATGCCGTGCAGCACAAACGGCCGCAGCTGGTACATAATCAGTACCGGTGGCTGCGGTTGCCGCCACCCGATCCATCGAGGAGCAGCTGACGCATGCGAAACAACTACGCCAACACCGCCCAGCTCAAGGAATTGATGACTGCGCCGCCGATGACGGCAGCGCGTCATGCCGAAGTACTGCGGGAACGCAATGCCCGGCGGCGGAAGCTCGAAGAAGCACGCGAAGCAAAAAAGGTCGACGACGGCCGGTACGACGACAGGCGCTGATTCTTGCGCTGAGTTTCAGGGCCGGGTTTCAGGCCAGGCAGCACAGCCCGGCAGATCAGTCTGCCGGCGGGTCTTGTTTCACGCCATCTTTCATGCCACCCCAGCGGGCGGCCTGGGCATTCTCTATTCCCAGCAAATCCAGCACGCGCTCGACCGTGTGCTCGACCATCTCCTCGATCGACGCCGGCCGGTGGTAAAAACTCGGTAGCGGTGGAAACACGATGCCGCCCATCTCGGTGACGGCCGTCATATTGCGCAAGTGCGCCAGGTTGAACGGGGTTTCGCGCACCATCAGCACCAGGCGCCGGCGTTCCTTCAGGACCACGTCGGCTGCGCGCGTGACCAGATTGTCCGAAAGACCATGCGCGACTGCCGCCAGGGTCTTCATCGAACACGGTGCGATCACCATGCCGTCGCTCGTAAACGAGCCGCTGGCGATGGTCGCGCCAATGTCGCGATTGCGATGCACCACGTGGGCCAGCGCTTCGACGTCGCGCCGTTGCAGGCCCAGTTCCTGGTGCAGGGTGAGAGAGGCGGCTTCGGAAATGACGAGGTGGGTCTCGACGCCGGCACTGGCGCCGAGCTTTTTCAGCAGTTGCACGCCATAAGTGGCGCCGGTGGCGCCGGTGATGGCGACGATGATACGGCGGCGGCGGCCGCTACCGTTGCTACCTTCGCCATCGCCCGCGCGCTCACCCATGGCGATCAGCGGTTTTGCAGCAGGGTCTGCAGTTCGCCCGAGTCGTACATTTCGTTCATGATGTCGGTGCCGCCGATGAACTCGCCGTTCACGTACAGCTGCGGCACGGTTGGCCAGTTCGAGTAATCCTTGATGCCCTGGCGCACTTCAGGGTCGTCCAGCACATTGACGGTGGCCACATTGTCCACGCCGCAGGCTTTCAGCACCTGAATCGCACGGCCCGAGAAGCCGCACTGCGGGAACTGGGCGGTGCCCTTCATGAACAGCACGACCGGGGTGGAGGTCACGGTCTCTTTGATCCAGGTTTGTACGTCGCTCATTTTGGTTCTGCCTTTGAAAAATAGGTTGGATGGCGACATTCTATAAGAATTCCACCCGGCGGGCAGGGGCCTCTTCGGCACTCTTGCCACAACTGCCCATCAGCACCAGCATCAAGCGCTCTGCTGCTATCATCAATCCGGTCTGAACCTTGAACAGCCCCATGCAGAACACTTTCGCCAACCTGCCGCCACTGGCCCTGTGGATCTTCGCCGCCCTGCTTGGCCTGCCGGCCCTGTACGACATCGCGCTCGGCATCAGCACCGGGCAAGCGGCGCGTCTGTTCTTTGCCATCGGCCCACTGCTGATGGCGGGCTTCCTGACCTACTGCGCGCTGCAGCGCCGGGCCGGGCGCGACGCCAAACTGGCCTCGCGCGAAGTCACGCTGGCCGGCTATATCTGCTTCGGCGCCTTCGCCGGCAGCTTCCTGGTCAGGATCGTGCTGCAAGGCATGAATTCGCTGGCCTGAGCGGGCGCTGCCCGCACTGGGTAAGCACCCGCCATTGCGGTATGATCGCCCGGTTCTGATTAGCTCACCGGAGAATCCCGATGCAACAGCCCCGTCCCCGCGTACCGTCGCCGAATGCGAACTTCGTGATCGCAGCCCTGCTGGGCATTCCCGGCCTGATCAACCTGTACAGCGGCATCACGCGCCAGCTTCCGGGCGACATCCTGTCTGGCCTGGCGGCGCTGATCTATGCGGTGCTGCTGGTGCGCGACGCGCTGCACATCAAGAAGACGGGCGTGCCGGCGATTGCGCAATCGAAGATGCTGCTGATCGGCTTCGGCTGCCTGGCGGTGTACCTGGTTGGCATCCTGATCAAGCATAGCTAAGCAGCTAGCGGCACAGGCCACCAGCCAGGTCGCAGCGAAGGCGGGCCGGCGCTCGCGGCGGATGCTGCGCTAACGATGCGCAGCATTCGTTTCGCAGCATGCGCTTATTTCTTCAGCTTGGCGAAAGCTTCCATCATCGCGTTGCCCGATGGCGGCGCCGAACGCTGTTCCTGGCGCTGATGCTGGACCACGCGCTTGGCGTCGGTGCGATCGGCGCGCTGTTCCGGACGCGCGCCGGCTTGCGGCGCACTGTCGCTCAGGCGCATGGTGAGCGCGATGCGCTTGCGTTTCGGGTCCACTTCGAGCACCTTGACCTTGACCACCTGGCCGGCCTTGACCACCGTGTGCGGGTCCTTGACGAAGGTGTTCGACAGCGCCGAGATGTGCACCAGCCCATCCTGGTGCACGCCGATATCGACGAACGCGCCAAACGCGGCGACGTTGGTCACCACGCCTTCCAGGATCATGTCCGGACGCAGGTCCGAGATCGCTTCCACGCCGTCCTTGAAGGTGGCGGTGGTGAATTCCGGACGCGGGTCGCGTCCCGGCTTTTCGAGCTCCTTCAGGATGTCGGTCACGGTCGGCACGCCGAACTTCTGGTCCGCGTATTTGGCCGGATCGAGTGACTTGATCAGGGCGCCGTCGCCAATCAGCGCTTTCATGTCGCGCTGTACGTCGAGCAGGATTTTCTCGACCAGCGGATACGATTCCGGGTGCACCGCCGAGGCGTCGAGCGGATTGGCGCCGTTCATCACGCGCAGGAAACCGGCCGCCTGTTCAAAGGTCTTGTCGCCCAGGCGCGGCACTTTTTTGAGGGCCGCGCGACGCGAACGCGCCCTGCGCATCGCGGTAAGCGACGATGCTCTGCGCAACAGTCGACGACAGGCCCGAGACCCGCGCCAGCAGCGGCGCCGAGGCCGTGTTGACGTCGACCCCGACCGCGTTCACGCAGTCTTCGACGACGGCGTCGAGCGAGCGCGCGAGCTGGGTCTGCGAGACGTCGTGCTGGTACTGGCCGACGCCGATCGACTTCGGATCGATCTTCACCAGTTCGGCCAGCGGGTCTTGCAGGCGGCGCGCGATCGAGACCGCGCCGCGCAGCGAGACGTCCATGTCGGGCAGTTCGCGCGAGGCGAATTCGGACGCCGAATACACCGAGGCGCCGGCCTCGGACACCACGACCTTGGTCAGCTTGAGTTCAGGCTGCTGCTTGATCAGGTCCTGCGCCAGCTTGTCGGTCTCACGCGAGCCGGTGCCGTTGCCGATCGAGACCAGCGACACATGGTGTTTCGCCGCCAGCTGGCCGAGCGTATGCAACGCGCCATCCCAGTCGTTGCGCGGCTGGTGCGGGTACACGGTGGCGGTATCGACCACCTTGCCGGTGGCGTCGACGATCGCCACCTTGACGCCGGTGCGCAGGCCAGGGTCCAGCCCCATGGTGGCGCGCGGACCGGCCGGCGCGGCCAGCAGCAGCGCTTTCAGGTTGCGCGCGAAGACCCCGATCGCATCGAGTTCGGCCTTGTCGCGCAGGGCGCCCATCAGATCGGTCTCGAGGTGCATGAAACTTTTTACGCGCCAGGTCCAGCGCGCGCTGTCCTGCAGCCATTTGTCGGCCGGGCGGCCCTGCGCCTTGATGCCGAAACGGGCCGCGATACGGCCTTCGCACGGGTTCAGGGGCGCGTCCCACTTCGGCTTCTCGGGTTCGGAATCGAGCCGCAGCGTGACGTCCAGGATGCCCTCGCGGCGGCCGCGCAGCAACGCCAGCGCGCGGTGCGACGGCACTGCCGCCAGCGGCTCGCTGTAGTCGAAGTAGTCGGCGAATTTTTCGCCTTCGTCTTCCTTGCCGGCGACGACTTTCGAGTCGACCACGCCGTGATCCTGGACATACTCGCGCAGCGACTGCAGCAGCCCGGCGTCTTCGGCGAAGCGCTCCATCAGGATCTGGCGCGCGCCGTCGAGCGCCGCCTTGGTGTCAGGCACGCCGGGATTGGCGCCGCCGTCGGCATTCGTGAACGCCTCGCGCAGGTAGCCGCCGGCGGCTTCTTCGGGATTCTGCATCGGGTCGGCCAGGAGCGATTCGGCCAGCGGCGCCAGGCCCGCTTCGATCGCGATCTGGGCCTTGGTGCGGCGCTTCTGCTTGTACGGCAGGTACAGGTCTTCGAGACGGGTCTTGTCTTCGGCCAGCGCCAGCGCCTGCAGCAGTTCGGGCGTCATCTTGTTCTGTTCCGTGATCGACGCGATCACGGCGGCGCGCCGGTCTTCGAGTTCGCGCAGATAGCGCAGGCGCTCTTCGAGCAGGCGCAGCTGGATGTCGTCCAGGCCGCCCGTGGCTTCCTTGCGATAGCGGGCGATGAAGGGCACGGTGGCGCCTTCGTCGAGCAGGGCGATGGCGGCGGCCACCTGGGCCGGCCGGGCGGCCAGTTCTTGGGCAAGGCGTTGTTCGATGGAAGGCAGCATAGAAGGAATCAGACAGACCTATAAAGCGAAGGACAATGACGAACGATGACGGCCACCGAGGCGCGTCGTATTTTGTGGCACATGTCGTGGCAATCGAGCCAGGCGATCAATGATACGCAATCAGGAACGATACGCCAGTCTTGACAGCGTTATCCGAACATGAGAGAACAACCGGTTGAGACAAGAACGCATGCGTTGCGTACGGATGCGATTTGCCTGCTGCGTGCGATTACGAACAAAACGGAAGTGTTCGCATGCGAGATAATGGCCGTTATTGCCTTTTTTGTTACCAGCCACGAGACCCAATGACCACAGTTGATTATCTTCGCGAGAAAGCCGGCGACGCAGCGCCGGTCCGCGCTCCAGCACGTGCTCCAGCCCTGCCCGCGCCGGTGGTGAGCTGGCTGCAGCGGGTCGAAGCGGCGGCGCATCCGCAGCCGAAGCTGACCGACGAAGTCGTGGATCCCAAAGCCGCGCAGTACAAGTTCGTGTACGTGATGGCGCCCACCAGCGGCGGCCGCCACGTCGCGGTATGCCTGTGCAAGGCGCGCCTGCGTTCGAACGGCGAAGTGGCCGCGGCCAGCCCGGTGAGCGAAGTGTTCTCGCTCCTGTCGGCGCCGCCCGCATATCTCGAAGGCGATGACGTCGAACTGGTGCGCTTCTTCATCGCCATGCGCAGCGGCTCGTCGCAGGGCACCAGCGCCACCGAGCCGAAAGGCAAGGTCGGCGCCATCCTGCTGCAGTTGTTGCTCGAGCAGGGCAAACTGCTGTGGGCCAATTCGTGGTCCGACATGGCCAATGGCCTCGTCTATCCGCTGCAGGCCGGTCCGACCCGCGTGGCCAGCCTGGCCTGGCGCGACGAAGGCCGCAGTGCCAAGCTGGGATGGTCGGTAGCGCCGGTGGGCGGCGCCGCCACCCACAGCGCGGCCGACCAGATCGACTACATGCTGCCGACCGATCCGCCGTGGTACATCGACAACCTGTCGTGCGGGCCGCTCGAGCTCAATCGCGGCGGCATCGACATCTCGCTGGCCGAACTGCAGGCACTCGTGGCGCAGGCGCCGCTACTGACCGGCACCGATAAAAAACGTGTGTCGCAGCTGCTGCTGGCGCACGGCCTGCAGCAGCTGATGCCGCTGCCGCAGCCCTTGACCCAGCGCCTGCGCAACGACGTCAAGCCGCTACCGCACCTGCTGCTCGATTCAGTGCAGCTGGCCGATGGCGGCGTCACCCGCTGGCACGACTTCGCCGTGCTGGCCTACGATTACGACGGCCAGCGCGTCTCGTTCGACCCGTCGCAGCGCGTGGTGCGCCAGATCGGCGACCTGACCGAGATCATCGAACGCGACCCCAAGCTCGAAAGCGACGCGGTCGACAAGCTCGGTGAACTGGGCTTTCGCAAGCCGGGCAGCGCGCCATTGAACGCCATGGCCGGCGCGCTGCAGCTCGAAAGCCAGGCGCACTGGTTGCGCTTTGCCGAGAGCGAGCTCGATGCGCTGTCCGACGCCGGCTGGCATGTGCAGAAGTCGGCCAAGTACCGCTATGACGTGGTGGCGGTCGAAGACTGGTACGCCGACATCGACGAACCGGCAGAAGCAGGCAACGCCTGGTTCGAGCTCGAACTGGGCATCGTCGTGGCGCGCAAGCGGGTGCCGCTGCTGCCGGTGCTGGTGCAGCTGATTCGCAGCGCGCCGCTCGAATTCGATCCAAGCGTGCTGGCCGCGCACGACGAGGCCGACCAGATGCTGGCGCTGCTGCCGGATGGCGAGCGCGTGGCGCTGCCGTGGGGCCGCCTGAAGCCGATCCTGGCCACGCTGGGCGAGCTGTATTTCAATGACAAGATCAAATCGAAGGTGCGCCTGTCGACGCTCGACGCCGCGCGCCTGGAAGAACTGGCGCGCGGCCTTGAATTGCGCTGGAGCGGCGGCGAACGCCTGCGCGAGACCGGCCGCAAACTGAGCCAGTTCGGCTCGGTGAAAAAAGTCGAGCCGCCCAAAGGCCTGCAGGCGACCTTGCGCGACTACCAGCTCGACGGCCTGTCGTGGATGCAGTTCCTGCGCGAGTACGACCTGGGCGGGATCCTGGCCGACGATATGGGGCTGGGTAAAACGGTGCAGACGCTGGCCCATATCCTGACCGAAAAAGAAGCCGGCCGCCTGACCAGCCCGGCACTGGTGATCGCCCCGACCAGCCTGATGACCAACTGGTGCGAGGAAGCGGCGCGCTTCGCCCCGAGCCTGAAAGTGCTGCTACTGCAAGGCAAGGAGCGCATGGACCAGTTCGACCAGATCGATACTGCCGACATCGTCCTGACCACCTACGCGCTGCTGCCGCGCGACGAAGAAGAACTGCGCAAGCACCACTATCACCTGGTGATCCTGGACGAATCGCACTACATCAAGAACACCCGCTCGAAGGCGGCGCAGACGGCCGGCTCGCTCAGCGCCAGCCATCGTCTGTGCCTGTCGGGTACGCCGCTCGAGAATCACCTCGGCGAATTGTGGTCGCAGTTCCATTTCTTGCTGCCGGGTTTGCTGGGCGACGAAAAGACCTTCAACACCCAGTTCCGCCATCCGATCGAGCGCCAGGACGATCCGGTGCGCCGTACACTGCTCAATCGCCGCATCCGGCCGTTCCTGCTGCGCCGCACCAAAGACAATGTGGCCAAGGAGCTGCCGCAAAAGACCGAGATGGTGCGCCGCATCGAGCTCACCAGCGCCCAGCGCGACATGTACGAAACGGTGCGCCTGGCGATGGACAAGAAGGTGCGCGACGAGATCGACCGCAAGGGCGTGGCGCGCAGCCAGATCGTGATCCTGGAGGCGCTGCTCAAACTGCGCCAGGTGTGTTGCGACCCGCGCCTGGTAAAAGCCATGCCGGCCAAGAAGAATACGGCGGCGGTGTCGGCCAAGCTGATCGACCTGATGCAGATGGTCGAGGATTTGCTGGGCGAAGGCCGGCGCATCCTGGTGTTCTCGCAGTTCACCAGCATGCTGGCCCTGATCGAGGAAGAACTCGAAGCGCGCGGCATCCGCTACGCGCTGCTCACCGGCGAGACGCGCGACCGTTCGGCCCAGGTGGCCGCGTTCCAGCAGGGCGCGGTGCCGATCTTCCTGATCAGCCTGAAAGCCGGCGGCGTCGGCCTGAACCTGACCGCCGCCGACACCGTGATCCATTACGATCCGTGGTGGAACCCGGCGGCCGAGAACCAGGCCACCGACCGCGCCTGGCGCATCGGGCAGGATAAACCGGTGTTTGTGTACAAGCTGATCGCCAAGGGCACGCTGGAAGAAAAGATCCAGTT
>Ga0308160_10002890_pt1 | contig 20009 bp, 18 predicted proteins | sample PhyFR1_FD_201036 | JGI IMG/M metagenome (GOLD analysis project Ga0308160, IMG submission 201036) | Phyllosphere microbial communities from UC Gill Tract Community Farm, Albany, California, United States - DLSLF.R1 | ecosystem: Host-associated > Plants > Phyllosphere > Unclassified | place: USA...
GCGATCGCCATGCCGAGGATGACCACGTTGCCGGTCATGTTCGCCGTGAAGACGCGGTCGAGGCCGAGGTAGCCGACGGCGTCGATGATGCCGGTGGTGAAGGTCAGCGCGAGCATCATCACGAGGTACATGCGGGCCTGGTCACGGCGGAGGCGCGTGACCGGGTTCCGGCTGGCGCGCTCGGGGGCGGAGGGTGCGGCGGTGTCGGTCACGGCGGTCCTTTCGTGGGGCGGTACGAGTCTGGCAGCCCCGTGGCGGGGCCCGGGCGAGCCCGGCTCAGCACCGCGGGGCGGGCCGGCTCACCCGGCGCGGTGGGAGTGGGCCCAGCCCCCGTCGCCGAGCACCCACTCCTCGCGACGGCTCGCGGTGTCGGGCGCGCTCGACCAGGCGGTCACGCGGGTGGGGCGCACCACGAAGCCGGCCCAGGTCGGGGGCGGCTCGAGACCCGTGCCTCCCGCGGTGGCGACCCGTGCCTCCCTCTCCGCCTCGGCCGCGGCCCAGCGGGCGCGTCGCTCGTCGAGCGGCAGCGCGGCGAAGTCGTGGGTGTTGAGCCAGGCGAGCTGCTGCAGGTACGGCGAGCGGGCGGCGTACGCCGCGGCCACGGCCGGGGGGTCGGCGGGCTCGGCCCGGCCCCGCACCACGAGCTGGTGCGTGAAGCCGGGCCAGAGCACCGTGACGGCGACGAGCGGGTTCGCCCGGATCTGGGCGACCTTGCGACTGGCCGCGTCGGTGTGGAACGACAGCCCGTCCCGGGCCACCGACGAGAGCAGCACGGTGCGGGCGTCGGGGCCCCCGTCGGCGTCGACCGTCGACAGGGTCACCTGCGGGCGGTCGGGGTCGTCGTCGGGCGGCAGCCACGCCTCGAGCACGGCCCAGGCCTCGTCGGGCAGCCTCACGCGGCGGGCCCGCCCGGTGGCCGGTGCCGGAAGCGCGCGATCTCGGCGAGCTGGGCCACCCCGTTCCGCACCGCCGTGGCGTGCAGCTCGGCTCCCCAGGCGGCGTTCGCCCCGCTGGCGTCGCCGACCACGCCGTCCGGCCCGAAGTCGTCGCTCGTCCAGCCGAAGTGCACCGGCCCGCCGTTGAAGCGCACGTACTCGGTGTCGAGCAGATGGTCGGGGATCCACCGCCGGGCCTGGCTCATGTCGACGAGGTCGGGCCGCAGGTGCAGGATCATCGACGTCTCGCTGTGCCCGCCGTGCACGCCGAAGCCGTGCTCGTCGGGCCCGTTCACGCCGTCGCCCGCGACCATGCCGGTGCCCATCAGGAAGGTGCGGAGACCGAAGCGCCGCCGCAGCTCGCGGAGGGCCACCTGCAGCAGCGCGATGTTGCCGCCGTGCCCGTTGTAGAAGACGAGGGTCCGGGCGGGCGTGGCCGCGACCGAGCGGCCGATGTCGACGACGGTCTGCAGCAGGGTCTCGGCCGTGAGCCAGACCGTGCCCGGGGCCCAGTGGTGCTCGTCCGACTTCGTGTAGGCGAGCGGGGGCAGCAGCCAGACGTCCTGCCCGCCGGCCGCCGCCTCCTCGACGACCGCCCGGCTGATCAGGTCGGCCATCAGCCAGTCGGTGGCGAGCGGCAGGTGCGGGCCGTGGTGCTCGATCGCGCCGGTGGGCAGCACCACGATGCTGTCCTCGCCGAGCGCGGCCGACAGGGCCGGCCCGCTCAGCTCGACGAGGTCCCGCGAGCGCGAGCGGACGCGAGGCCGGGGCCGCAGGTCGCTCACGAGACCTTCGCCCCGGTGTCGACGCCGACCGCGGCCGGCGCCCCGTGGCCGCCCTTGACGCCCGGGTCGGGCCCGCCGACCGTCGCCGGGTCGACGAGCTTGCCGGGGTTGAGCAGCCCCTCGGGGTCGGTCGTCGCGGCCAGGGCGCGGGTGCGCTCGGGCTCGAAGTCCACGTACCACTGGTGCGGGTTGTGGTAGCCGACGCCGAGCGCACGGAGCTTCGCGAAGCCCGCGTACACCTCGGCGGCCGAGCGGTAGACGCCGGCGAGCATGCCGATCGGCCGCCCGTGCTGCGACTCGATGTGCAGCATGCCGCCCTCGTAGACCGCGTGCACCTCGTCGATCCGGTCGACGAGCGCGTCGCCCGAGACCTCGACGTGGAAGTACGTGTCGGGGTAGGCCTTCTGCAGCCACTCGATCGGGTGGTTGTACGACATCATGCTGATCTTCATGGCGGTCTGGGGGCCCTCCCGCACGTCCTCGACGCGGCCCCCCGCCTCCTCGACCATCCGGGTGGCCTCCTCGACGGTGGCGACGTCGAGGATGGCCCGCAGGCTGACGCGCCCGGCGGGGATGCCCGGGTCGTCGGGCAGGGCGTCGGCCAGGGTCGGCAGGTCGGCGCTGACGAGGCGGGGCGTCGGCTCGAGGGCCGCGAACGGGCGGATCAGCGACAGGGCCTGCTCGAAGCGGTCGAAGCTCGCGAAGAACCCGCGCCAGTCCTGCAGCGGCTCGAGCGCGACGGTCGCCCGGGCGATGACGCCGGCCGTGCCGTAGTTGTGGACGTACGGCTGCGCGTCGTCGCCCTCCACGTGCACGAGCCGGGCGTCGGGCACCGCGTGCACGACGTCGAGCGCCGTGACGAACCCGGAGCTGTTCGAGCCGTGCTTGATCGACCCGGTGCCGCCGGAGCCGCCGGCGAGGAACCCGCCGATGGTCGACTGCGCGGTCGACGGGTACATCAGGATCTGCTGCCCGGTCTTCGCGGCGGCCTGCTCGAGGGCGACCATCGTCGCGCCGGCCTCGGCGGTGATCCAGCCGACCCCCACCTCGACGACGGCGCGCGCCCGGGTCAGGTCGAGCACGAGGCCGCCGGCCATCGGGATCGCCTGGCCGTAGTTGCCGGTGCCCTTGCCGCGGGGCGTGACGGGCACGCCGTGCCGCACGGCGGCCGCGACGACCGCCGCGACCTGCTCGGCGTCGGCCGGGTAGGCGACGAGGTCGGCGAGGCCGAGGGGCAGCTGCTCGCTGATCACCGGCGAGAGGCGCGAGCCGTCGAGGCTCGCCCTCTCGCGGGCGGCGAGCTCGACCGAGACCCCGCGGTCGCCGAGCAGCTCGCGGAGCTCGGCCTCGAGGGCGGCGGTGCCGGTGCCGGTGGGCGTCAGCGTGTCGGCCACGGCTCAGAACCCCAGGCTGATCGAGTCGTCGAGGAACTCGTTCGTGTAGAGGTCGCTCGGGGCGAGGCCCTCCTTCAGCGTCGAGCCCTGTGCCTCGAAGATCTCGGTGTCGAGGTCGATGATCTTCTGCATGCGCTCCTCGTCCATGTCGCCGACGTAGCCGTTGTCGCCGTCGGTCGCGATGCCGAGCGCCTTCATCTGCTTCACCGCGTACGCCGCGACGTCGGCGTCGTAGACCCAGCCGGTGTCGTACTGCTCGACCAGGTCGACGATCTTCTCGTTCGTGGCCTCGGGCGAGGCGAAGTAGTCGACGTCGGCCTGCTGCAGCACCGGCACGAGCTTCTCGAGGCAGGGGCTGAGCTCCTCGAGGTCGCCCGTCTTGACGGCCATGGCCTCGGGGTAGATCGGGTAGCCGGTGTCGTTGATCAGCTGGTACTCGAGCGGCTTGCCCCAGGCCGAGACCTGGTTCTCGTAGACGAACGGCTCGGCCGTGGCGAAGCCCTGCTGGGCGTCCTTCCCCTGCGACACGACGAACTTCGACGGGGTGCCGTCGTAGCTGCCGTCGGTGACGCCCTCGGGCAGGATGTCGTTGCCGATCAGGTAGTCCATGTACGCGGCGCCGGAGAAGTACCGCACGACGCCGTCGTCCTTCGCCAGCTCCTCCCCGAGCTCCTCGATCGTCGTCACGTCGGGGTAGGTCTCCGGGTCCCACATGATCATCTGCGGCGAGATGTCGTTCTCGGCGAAGACCGCCGTGGTCGGCAGGTCGGCCGAGTTCTGCACGGCGACGTCGGTGGTGACGTAGCCCATGGTGATGTCGTCGTCCTGGTACATCTGCGAGGTGACGGTGTTGAAGCCGATCGCCGGGCCGCCGGCCCGGATCTCCACCTTCACGCCGGTCGGCTGGCCGCCGGCCATGAGGTCGCTCGTCACCGTCTTCTGGTCGGCGTCGACGGTGTAGTCGTCGCTGAGCAGCTGGTACGCGTGGCCGTGCTCGGCCTCCGGGTTCCAGTCGGTCTGGATCACGACGGTCGCCGGGCAGACGCCCGAGAGGTCGACGCCCGAGCCGCTCGCGGCGGCCTGGGGCGCAGCGTCGTCGGAGGGCCCGGCGGAGCAGGCCGAGAGGGCGGCGGCCGTCACGACGACGAGTCCGAGGGCCGTGAGGGTGCGGGAGGTGCGGGGCATGGGGTTCTCCTGTCAGGGGGTGGAGCAGGGGAGCGGGCAGAGCGGTGCTGTGCTGGGGGCGGAACGGTGAGGGGAGGTGCGGAGGGGAAGAGGGAGGGGGAGGCGCGGGTCGACCGAGCGAGCCGCCGCGGTCGTGTCGGTGGTCGGCTAGTTCGCCGTGAACCACTTGCCCGTCGCGACCCGGCCGAGCCAGCCGAACGCGACGAAGACCACGACGCCGAGGACGCTCGCGACGACGATCGCGGCGAACATCTCGGCGCCGTTGAGGCGCTGGTTCATCACCGAGATCAGGACGCCGAGGCCGCCGTCGCCGCGCTGGAAGAACTGGTCGGCGACGATCGCGCCGATCACCGAGAGCCCGGCCGAGTTGCGGAGGCCGATGAAGATCGACGGCAGCGCGGCGGGGAACCGCAGCTTGGTCAGCAGGGTGAGGCGGGAGGCGCCCTGCAGCTGGAAGAGCTCGCGCTGGCCCTTGTCGACCGACTGCAGGCCGAACAGGGTGTTCGACACCATCGGGAAGAGGGCGAACATGACCGTGACGATGATGCGCGACGGCATCTCGTAGCCGAAGAGCGACCCGATCAGCGGCACGAGCGCCAGGATCGGGATGCACTGCAGCACGACCGCGTACGGGAAGAGCGCGCTCTCGATCCAGCGCGCCTGCACCATGAGCACCGCCCAGGCGACCCCGATCACGATGGCGATCGCCAGGCCGATCACCGCGATCAGCGTCGTGTTGCCGAGCGCCTCGAGCAGGTCGGGACGGAAGTCGGCGTCGAGCAGGACGGCGTTCAGCACGAGGTGCGGGTAGGGCACCAGGAAGGGCAGCCCGCGCACCTGGTCGTAGTACAGCGCGATCAGGTAGCCGACCCCGATCAGCGCCACGAAGACGACGATCGGCAGCACGACGTCGCGCGTCCGCGCCGCGCGGGGCGTGAGCGCCCGGCGCGGGGCGCGGGGGCCGGTCAGCCGGGGCTGCGCGGCGGGCGCCGTGCTCGGCTCGGCGGGGGAGACCCGGGTGTCGATCGCCATCAGCGGTGCCCTTCTCGGAGTGCGTGCGAGACCTCGCCGACCAGCTCGGCGAACTCGGGGGTGAAACGGATGTCGGGGTCGCGGGGCATCGGGAACGGCACGTCGAACTCGCCGACGATGCCGCCGGGCCGGCCCGACATGACGATGACGCGCGTGGAGAGGTAGACGGCCTCGGAGACCGAGTGCGTGATGAAGAGGCCGGCGAACGACTTCTCGACGAAGAGCCGCAGCAGCTCGTCGTTGAGGCGCTCGCGGGTGATCTCGTCGAGGGCGCCGAACGGCTCGTCGAAGAGGAACAGCTCGGGGTCGAGGGTCAGCGACCGGGCGAGCGAGGCGCGCATCTTCATGCCGCCCGAGAGCTCCTTCGGCAGCGAGGTCTCGAAGCCCGACAGACCGACGAGGTCGATGGCCTCGGCGGCGGCGCGGCGCCGGTCGGCCTTCGAGGCCCCGTTCAGCTCGGCGAGCAGCTCGACGTTGTCGCGGACGTTCCGCCACGGCAGCAGGGTGGCGTCCTGGAAGACGTAGCCGATGCGGTCGGTGTCGACCTCGGCCCGCCCCGCCGAGGCGCTCTCCAGGCCGGAGGCGATCCGCAGCAGGGTCGACTTGCCGCAGCCCGAGGGCCCGACGACCGTGACGAACTCGCCGCGGTCGACGGTGAGGTCGACGCCCTCGAGCGCGACCGTGCCGTTCGGGAACCGCATGGCGACGTCGCGGAAGTCGAGCAGCGTGCCGACGGTCGTCGGCGCCGGGGCGCTCGGGCGGGGGGTGGCGGTGGTGGTCATGCGGGTCACCTGGTCTCCGTGAGGGTGCGGTCGGTGGGGGCGGCGCTCCGGGCGCGCTCGGCGGCGGGGGCGGCCACGTGCCGCGTGACGACGCTCTCGGCGACGACGCGGCCGGCGTGCAGCACGGTGCGGTCGGCGGGCGCCGAGGCCACGGCCTCCGCCAGCGAGGAGGCGCGGATCGCCAGCAGGTCCGCCCGCGCCCCCGCCACGGCTCCGGCCACGGGCAGGCCCATGACCGACCGTGCCCCGTCGCTCACCGCGTGCCAGGCCTCGTCGATCGTCAGGTGGCCGGCGACGACGAGCAGCATCGCCGTCTCGAGCGCGTCGCTCCGGCCGAGGGGGTTGAAGGGGTCGCGCACGTTGTCGGCGCCGGCCGCCAGCCGCACCCCGGCGTCGAGCAGCTCGCGCACGGCGGTGAGGCCGCGGGGCGTGGCGACCGGCGACTCCCACCCCTGCAGGTAGAGGTTCGTGATCGGGTTCGCGATCACGCCGACGTCGGCACGGCGGACCGCCTCGACCACCTCGTCGCGCTGGGCGGCGGGCATGCTGCCGAGGCGCACGCAGTGGCCGGCCGAGACCGGCGTCGTCCAGCCCTCCACCCGGCGTGCGAGGGCGAGCAGGGTGTCGGGCCCGTGCAGGCTCTCGTCGGTGTGCAGGTCGACGCCGACGCCGCGGCGCTCGGCGATGTCGAGCAGGCGGTGCAGGTCGCGCTCGGGCTCGCGGGAGAGGTGCGGGGCGCCGCCGACGAGGTCGACGCCGAGGTCGAGGACGGCCTCGACGTCGCGGTCGGGGCTGTCCTGCGAGGCGAGGGCGACGATCTCGACGTCGACGAGGTCGCGCAGCTCGTCGCGCACCCGCACCAGCGCCTCCGCCCCGCGCGTGGCCTCGGCGCCGAGCAGCACGTCGACGTGGGTGCGGACCGCCGTGGTGCCCTGGGCCAGCATCGCGAGCAGCTGGCGGCGGGCGCGGTCGGCCACGTCGTCGACGGTCATCGTCGCGGCGTGCACGCGCCACGAGGCGATGGCGAGCTCGAGGTCGCCCATCGGGGGCCGGATGGCGTCCCAGGAGAGCGCCTTGTCGAGGTGGGCGTGCGGCTCGGCGGGGGCGGTGAGCAGCAGGTGGCCGGCGAGGTCGAGGGTCTCGGCCTCGGAGGCCCGTGCCGCCGTGCCCGCCGGGAGGACCGCCTCCACCGTGTCGCCGGCCAGGACGACGTCGACCACCGAGCCGTCGGGCAGGGTGGCCGCGGTCAGCAGCGAGATCGGGCGGGGGAGTCGGCTCACGGGTCGTCCTCGGGTCTGTCGGCCGGTGGCCCCTCGGGGGGGGAGGGCCGGACGGTGCAGGGTGCAGAATGTTGATCGCATCAACATGGTTCAATCTAAGGACGGCTCGTTTCGGGCACGTGACGCGGTCGTTTCGCCGTGTTAATTGCGGGCCGGGCCGTCCGACCGCCGTGGTAGACCTCGTCTGTCCACCCGATCCAGGAGGCTCCCGTCACGTCCCTCGACGACCTCGACACCGTGGCTCCCGCCGCCGGGTCGGCAGCGACCCCGGCGCCGGCATCGGCCCCGGGGCCCGCCGCCGTGACCGCCGCGCCCGCCGCCGCGCCCGCCGCCGAGCCCGTCGACCCGCAGGCGCTCGCCGTGGGTTCGCGCATCCGGCGGCTGCGCCGGGCCCGGGGCCTCACCCTCGTGCAGCTCGCCGGCGAGGCCGAGCTGTCGCACCCCTTCCTCAGCCAGCTCGAGCGCGGGCTCGCCCGGCCGAGCCTGGTCTCGCTCGAGCGCATCGCCCGGGCGCTCGGCACGAGCCAGGTCGAGATCCTCGCCGCGGTCGACGACGACCGCCCCGGCGACCAGCCCGGGGTCGTGCACGTCGCCGCGGCCGAGGGCTCGACCGGGCGCTACGGCCAGGCCTCGGCGCGGCTGCTGACGCACGGCGACCGCGCCTTCCACCCGATGGAGATGACCGGCTACAACCGAGACCCCGGCGACTTCTTCGAGCACGCGGAGGACGAGTTCGTCCACGTGCTCGCCGGTCGCCTGCGCGTGGAGCTCGGCGACGAGGGCGTGCACGTGCTCGGCCCCGGCGACTCCCTCTACTACGTCGGGGGCACCGCCCACCGCTGGGCCGCCGTCGACGACGACGGCTACCGCCTGTTCGTCGTCAAGCAGAGACCGGAGACCCTGTGACCGCCCCCACCCGACTGCCCGACACCGCCCTCGACGTCGTCGTGACGGCGCGCACCCGCTCCGCCGACCGGGTCGAGCTCTTCGAGTTCGCGGCGCCCGACGGCCGCCCCCTGCCGCGCTGGCAGCCCGGGGCCCACGTCGACGTCGCCCTGCCCGGGGGAGATTTGCGGCAGTACTCGCTCTGCGGCGACCCCGACGCGCCCACCTGGCGGGTCGGCGTGCTGCGCGAGACGGGCGGACGAGGAGGCTCGGCCTGGCTGCACGACTCCCTGGCCGTCGGCGATGCGGTGCGGCTGGCCGGGCCCCGCAACCACTTCGAGTTCGAGCCGCGTCGAGGCACCTCGTACGTCTTCGTCGCCGGCGGCATCGGCGTCACGCCGATCTCGGCGATGGCGCGGGCGGCGGCGCGTGCGGGCGTCGAGTACGTGATCCACTACGCCGGCCGCAGCCGCGCCTCCCTCGCCCTGCTCGACGAGCTGGCCGAGCTGCACGGCGACCGGTTGCACGTGCACGCCGCCGACGAGGGCGACCGGCTCGACGTCGACGCCCTCTTCGCCGGGATGGCCGCGTTCACGACGACCTACTGCTGCGGGCCCGAGCGGCTGGTCTCGGCCGTCGAGGCGGCCGGTGCCGGGCGGCAGGTCGTCGTCGAGCGCTTCGAGCCGAAGGAGGTCGGCGAGCCGGTGCGGCACGAGTCGTTCGAGGTCGAGCTCGTCGCCTCGGGCCTGACGGTCACGGTGCCGCCCGACCGCTCGGTGCTCGACGTCGTCGAGGAGGCCGGCGTGCTGGTGCTGTCGAGCTGCCGCGAGGGCACCTGCGGCACCTGCGAGACGCCCGTGCTCGAGGGCGAGGTGGACCACCGCGACTCGATCCTCACGCCCGACGAGCAGGCCGCCGGCGACCGCATGTTCCCCTGCGTCTCGCGGGCCGCGTGCCCCCGGCTGGTGCTCGACCTGTAGCGCCCGCGCGCCGCGCGCCTCCCGTCCCGACTCGACCCGCGCCTCCCGCGGTAGCTCGTCCCGCGCCTCCTGCTGATGTCGACCACGCACGCGGCCGGTGTGTGTCAACTCCTGCAAATGCCGACAGATCCGCCGTCAGAGGCGGTCTGGTAGAGGTTTTTCCACGTCCCAGAGACGCCTCGGTCGGCAATTGCGGGTGGGGGAGGCGGGCCGGACGGGTACCGGTCGGGTTCTGCAGGCAGGGCGGCCGGTGGGCAGCAGCCAGCAGCCAGCGGTCAGGGCGGCCGGTGGCCGGCTAGCGGCCGACGCGCTCGCGGAGGGCCGCGACCAGCTCGTGCTCGTCGGCCCCGAGGAGGCGCCCGTCACGCACCACAGGACGGCCCGCCACGAGCACGTGGCGCGGACGCCGCCCCGGGCTCGCCCAGAGCAGCCCCGCGACCGGGTCGGCGACCCCGGCGTCCGCGACGCCCGAGACGTCCCAGAGGCAGAGGTCGGCGGCGGCGCCGGGCCGGAGGTGGCCGAGCTCGGGGCGGCCCAGCCCGGCGGCCGAGCCGGAGGTGGCGAGCCCGAGCGCGTCCCGGGCCGTCAGCGTCGACGTCGACGACGATGAGGCCGCGCCCGCCGCACCCCCGGCGACCCCCGCGCCCCCTGCCCCCGCGCCCTCCGGCCAGGGAGCCAGCGGCGCGACCTGCATCGCCAGCCGCGCGTCCGCCAGCAGGTGCCCCGCGTCGTTGCTGCCGCCGCCGCTCGTGCCGAGCCCGACGACGACCCCCGCCGCACGCAGGGCCGCGACCGGCGCCACGCCCCATCCCATCGGCAGGTCGCACCCCGGGGCGTGCGTCGCCGTGACCCCGGCCGCCGCGAGCCGCGCCACCTCCGACGCGTCGACCGCGCAGAGGTGGGCGATCGTGACGTCGTCGGCGAGCCAGCCCCACTCGTCGAGCAGGTCGAGGGGGCGACGCCCCCAGCGCTCGAGGGCGATCGCGACGTCGACCTGCTCGTTCGCCTGGGTGCGCCTCCTCAGCCCGTGGCGGGCCGCGACCTCGGCCAGCAGCTCGAAGGTCTCCCGCCCGTCGCTGTGCACGCCCGCCGGCCCGACGGCGAGCTGGAGCATCCCGTCGGCGCTCACCCCGCCCGGCGGCACCGGGCCCTCCGCCCCGAGCAGCCCCTGCACGATCGCCTCGGCCGACGCCGCGGCGCGCTGGGGGTCGTCACGCGCCGAGCCCCGCACGAAGACGAGCCGCCCGCCGAGCCCCCGGGCCGTCGCCGCGATGCTCCGGGCGATCTCGACGGTGTCGGCCACGGCGGCGTCCGCCGCGGCCCCGCCGAGCGCAGCCCCGTCGAGTGCGGGCGCGGCGGGCCAGTTGAGCTGGTGGTCCGCGACCGTCGTCACGCCCGCGAGCAGCCCCTCGGCGACCCCGACGGCCGTGGTCGCGGCGACGAGCGACGGGTCGATCACGGCCGAGCCGTACGCCGCCGCCATCGCGGGCAGCCACTCGGCCATCGGCACGTGGCGGGTACCGGGCAGCGTGCGGAACCCGCTCTGCAGCAGGTGGTGGTGCGCGTTGACGAGCCCCGGCGTGACGACGCACCCGCCGGCGTCGAGCACGTCGTGCCCGCCGCGCAGCGCGTCCTCGCCCGGGGGCGCCACCACGACGCCGTCCCGCACCCAGAGGCTGTCGGTGGTCTCGGTCGCCTCGTCGACGACGACGCGCACGGCGCCGCGGACCTCGAGCAGGCGGCCCGGCGGCAGGGAGGTCGGCAGGGGAGTCGTGGCCATGCGAGATTCCTAGCAGCGCCGTGTGTCGGGCGCGTTTCCGCCCCGTGCGAACAGGGGGAGTCGCCTCCCGCCCCCGCAGATAGGCTCGCCCGCATGAGCGACCAGAACCCCGACCGCATCCTCATGTTCGGCGCCGACTGGTGCCGCGACTGCCGCCGCTCCAAGGCGCTGCTCGACCGCGAGGGCGTCGCGTACGACTACGTCGACGTGGAGGCGGTGGAGGACGGCGCCGACCGGGCGTACGCGATCAGCGGTCGCACGCAGATCCCCGTCGTGGTCTTCCCCGACGGCAGCCACCTCGTCGAGCCCACCGACCCCGAGCTCGCCGCGAAGCTCTAGGCGCAGGCGCAGGCGCAGGCAGGAGGCGAGCGCCCCCGGCCCCCGCGTCGCGGGCGGAGCTACCCGCGGCCGCCGATCCGCTGCCGCCGCTCGGCGACGACGCCCTTGACCGCCTCGTCGAGGTGCGGGTGCACGAACTCGTAGCCGCCCTCGACCAGGCGCTCCGGCAGCACCCACCGGCTCTTCAGCACGAGCTCCGTCTCCGTGCGCAGCACGGCCGTGCCGAGCTCGAGCATCCACCGCGTCGCCGGCAGGCCGACGGGCATCCCCACCGCGCGGCGGACGATGCCCATCATCGTCCGGTTGTCGGACGGGTTCGGCGACGAGAGGTTCACGACCCCGTCGACCTCCTCGTGCTCGCGCAGCCACTCGATGCTGCCGAGCACGTCGTCGACGTGGATCCAGCTGAACTTCTGGCGCCCGCCGCCGGCCCCCTCGCGGTGGTGCGTCCCGGCCGCGAGCCGCGCCCGCGTCGCGGGCCACGGGCCGTCGAGCTGCGGCCCACCGAGGCCGGCGCGGGCCAGCCCCATCAGCGGCACCAGCGCGCTGCCGTCGCCGAGCACGATCGCCATCCGCAGCGCGACCCGACGGGTCGCGGGCAGGTCGGGCGCGAAGAACTCGCGCTCCCAGGCCGTCGCCACGTCGACCGAGAAGCCGGTGCCGACCTGCCCGGTCGACTCGGTCATCGGGCGGTCCTCGGCGTGGCGGTAGATCGTCGCGGTCGACGAGTTGAACCAGACCGCAGGAGGCGCGGTGCACGCGAGCACCGCCTCCGCCAGCTCCCGCGTGGTCTCGACCCGCGACCGGAGGATCTCGGCGCGGTTCTCCGGCCCGTAGCGGCAGTCGACGCTCTTGCCGGCCAGGTTCACGAGCACGTCGGCGCCCTCGAGCAGGGCCGTGATGCCGGCGGTGTCGCCCCAGCTCACGTCGGAGCCGGAGCGCCCGACCGTGCTGACGCGGGCGCCGCGCGCCCGGTACGCGGCGGCGAGGTGCTGGCCGATGAAGCCGGAGGCCCCGGCGAGGACGACGTGCTCGGTCATGTGGTGGTTCCCCCTGGGTGGCGGTCGGCCGCCGCGGCGCGGGGCTCGATCCGGTAGTCGAAGTGTCCGGAGTACTGGTAGATCCGCCCGACGACGGGGGCGTCGAGCGTCAGCGAGACGCGCTGGCGCCCGGCCGCCGGGTCGAAGGCCTCGTGCAGCGTCACGCGCGGCGAGACCGCCCGGGGCAGCGGGAGGTGCCGGCGCCCGACGCGCAGGGCGAGCGCCCCCGACGTGAGCACGAGCCCGCCGTCGACGACGGCCACGGCGAGGTCGGCCGACCAGCGGCGTCGCGTGCCCAGGTGGTCGACGAGGCCGCTCGGCCCCGCGGTGATCGCGTCGACCATGCTCCGGTGCGAGTCGGGGTCGTCCGAGAACGCGAACGTGCGCACCGCGCCCACCACGACGTCGCCGGCGGGGTCGACGCCGGGGGTGTTCACGACGCCGAAGGGCACGTCGTGCTGCCAGACGGGGAAGAGCACGCCCTGCCGGCCGAGCACGGCGAGCACCGGCCACAGCCAGCGCCGCGGGGTGCCCACGCGGTCGAAGACACCGTGGCCGACGCCCACCGAGCCGGCCGGGATCGCCGCGAAGTACGGGCGGAGTCGCGGGTGCAGCCCGTCGAGCAGGTCACCGGCCACGGACTCCCACGGCGACGGGGGCGGGGTGGTCGGGGCGACGGACACGTGCCGAGCCTAGGGGCACGGCGTGGGTAGCCTCGGCGCATGGAGACCACCGTGCACCCCCTCGTGACCGCGGCCGAGCTGGAGCGCGAGCTCCGGGGCCCGCGTGCCCCGCGACTCCTCGACGTCCGGTGGCGGCTCGACCGCCCCGACGGCCGTGACGACCACCGCGCCGGGCACCTGCCCGGGGCGGTCTACGTCGACCTCGACTCGGAGCTCGCGGGCCACGGCGCCCCCACCGACGGGCGGCACCCGCTGCCCGCGACGGCCGACCTGCAGGCCGCGGCGCGACGGTGGGGGCTCGGCCGGGGCGACGCCGTCGTCGTCTACGACGACCTGGGCGGGCTCTCCGCCGCGCGGGCCTGGTGGCTGCTGCGCGTCTCGGGGGTGGCCGACGTGCGCCTGCTCGACGGCGGGCTGGCGGCCTGGCGCAGCGCCGGGCTGCCCGTGGAGGAGGGCGACGTGACGCCCGTGCCCGGCGACGTGCTGCTCGAGCCGATCGGGGCGGGGCGCGACGGCCTCGGCGTCGTCGACACGGAGGCGGCAGGCGGGTGGCCGGGGCACGGAGCGCTCGTCGACAGCCGCGCCGCCGAGCGCTTCCGCGGCGACGTCGAGCCGGTCGACCCGCGGGCGGGCCACGTGCCCGGCGCGCTGAGCGTGCCGACGGCCGGCAACCTCGGGCCCGACGGGACGTTCCTCGAGCCGGCGGCCCTCGCGGAGCGCTACCGGGAGGCGGGCGTCGACCTCGGGGGCGACGTCGCGGTGTACTGCGGTTCGGGCGTGACCGCGGCGCACGCGGCCCTGGCCCTCACGCTCGCCGGGGCCCGACCGGCCCTCTGGCCGGGATCGTGGAGCGCCTGGTCGTCCGACCCGGCGCGGCCCGTCGCGGTCGGCGACCCGGATGCCCCTGACGGCCCGGCTCCTGACGGCACCTGACGACACGGGCCGAACGCGCCGTTTGACATGCGACATTTCAGCTGTCACACTGGGTCCATCAGCGCGGCCGCCGGTGAGCCTCCTCCCCCCTCGGAGGCCCGGCGGCCGCGCTGACCTGCTGTGCGGTCCGACCTGTTGTGCGGTCTGACCTGCTGTGTGGACTGACCTGCTGTGCAGGCTGACCCGCTGCTAGTCGGCGACGATGACGGCGATGGCGCGCTTCAGGGCCTCGCGGTCGGCGCGCAGCTGCGCGACCTCGGCCTCGAGCTCGCTGATGCGGTCGCTCGTCGCGGCGCTGCCCGAGCCCGGGGGGCGGCCCCGGCGGGGTGCGGCCACGGCGGCGGCGGCCTCCCCGAGGCTCTCGTCGGCGTCGGCGGCCTCCGCGGCGACCTCGGGCTCGACGGGCGCCGGGGCGTTGGCCTTCTCGTGGGCGCGGATCCAGCCGCGCAGCGACTGCTCGCCGACCTCGAACTCCTCGGCCGTCTCGCGGATGATCGAGCGGTTGCCCGGCTCGGCCTCGCGGCGCTCCAGGACTCGGGCGAGCGACTTCTCGCGGGTCTCGTCGGTGTACTTCTGCTCGAAGGGCATGGGGGCTCCTGTGTGCGATGTCGTGATGATGGTGTCTTCGTCACCGTGCGCGGGAGCCGGTGATGTGACGACGGTACTGCATCCATGTAGATCGTCACCGAGTTGTCCACAGGGCGGTGCGGGATGTACTGCGAACGCATGTTGTCGAGCATGATGCGCGAAGCATCGTCATGTACTGCGGGTGTCGCGCAGCACGACGAGCGTGCTGCGCGATGCCGTCGAGCTGCCTGACGGGTGTCGCTCGCCACGCCCTCGACGGGGGCCGGGGTGGCTGACCGTCCGCCCGTCCTCCCCGACATGTCGGGCAAAGCAGCTTAAGGTGGGCCGTGTGTGGCGCGCCGACAGACAGCATGACGACGGCGACGACGGGACTCGTTCCGCCGTCGCCCCGACGAGCGCGCCCGGGGTCGTGGCCCCCGGCGCCCTGAGCCTCGGCAGGCCCGGCCTCGAGGTGGGCAACGCCGCGGAGCCGATCCGCGAGGGCTGGCGACGCACGCTCTCGAGCGTCGGCGGCTCGTCGACCCTCCTGCACTTCGGCGACGAGCAGCGGGCGCGCATCGAGCTCAGCACGACGCACCCCGGCGGCCTGGCGCAGTTCATCACCGGCAAGACCACCCTGCTCTCGAGCCTCATCCGCGACGACCTCGCCCTGCGCACGGCGCGCGTCGCCGCCGGCGAGATCGCGGCGAAGGGGCTCGAGCTCGCGACCGTCCGCGGCATCGACGCCGTCCACCTCGCCATCGGCATGGCCGCGTGGTCGTTCGCCGGCGAGGACTTCCGCGCCCCCGTCCTGCTCCGCCCGCTGGCCATCCGCCGTCACGGCCGCGACTTCGAGGTCCGCCTGCTCGGCGAGCCCGTGCTGAACCCCGCGCTCGCCGACGCCCTGCACGACCAGTTCGACATCTCGCTCGACGCGGAGGCCTTCGTCGCGCTGGCCGGCCGCGACGGGTCGTTCACGCCGAACCCCGTCATCGACCGCCTCCGCGGCCTCACCGCCCACCTCGACTGGTTCACCGTGCAGCCCCGGCTCGTCGTCTCGACCTTCGCCGAGGTCTCGACCGAGATGGCCCTCGACGCCCGCCAGCTCGACCACCCGGTGCTCGACGCCCTCGCCGGCAACCCGATGGCGCTCCGCCAGGTCGAGGAGGCCTACCGGCCGACGACCGCCACCCCGCAGGACGAGCGCAGCCCCGAGACCGACACCCTGCTGCTCGACGCCGACCCCGAGCAGGAGAACGTCGTCGCGCAGATCGCGGCCGGCAACTCCGTCGTCGTCAAGACGCTGCCCGGCACCGGCGGCACCCAGACCATCGTCAACGCCGTCGGCCGGCTCGTCTCGCAGAACAAGCGCGTGCTGGTGGTCAGCCCCCGCCGGGCCACGCTCCGCGGCATCACGGCCCGCCTCGCCGACATCGGGCTCCCCGGCGTCGCGGTCGCGCCGACGACCCTGCGTCGCGACGTGATCCGGGCCATCGCCCGTGACGAGAAGGCCACCCACCCGCAGATGGGCGAGGTCGACGACGCCCTCGTGCGGCTGCGGAAGGTCCTGGTCGACTACCGCGGCGCGCTCAGCCGCCGCGACCCCGAGCTCCGCGTCTCGGTGCTCGACTGCCTCACCGAGCTCAGCCGCCTCGCCCTCCTGCCCGCCGCCCCGGCCACGACCGCGCGCCTCAGCCGCCGCAGCGTCGAGGCGATGGTCGAGGGCCGTCGCCGGGTCGCCGAGACCATGGTCAACGCCGCCAACCTCGGCGAGTTCCGCTACGGCCCCGGCGACTCGCCGTGGTACGGCTCCCGGTTCACCGACTCCTTCGGGGCCGGCGACGCGCACCAGCTGGCGAAGTCGCTGCACCACCGCGACCTGCCCCGGCTGCTCGAGCGTGCCGACGAGGTCATCGGCAGCACGCGGATGCGCCCCTACGAGTCGGTCGCGGAGCTGGGCGTCTACCTGCGCCTCCTCACGGAGATCCGCGACACCCTCGACAAGTTCCTGCCCGTGGTCTTCGACCGCTCGGTCGCGGAGCTCGTCGCGGCGACCGCGCCGAAGCGCGACGCGCCCGACATGTCGAGCGCGAACCGTCGCCGCCTCAAGAAGCTCGCGAAGGAGTACGTGCGGCCCGGCGTGCACATCGCCGACCTGCACAGCGCCCTGCAGCGCATCCAGCAGCAGCGCATCATGTGGCAGCGCTACGTCGCCGCGGGCACGCCGCCCGAGGTGCCGACCGGCATCGCCGACGCGCACGTGCTGCACCAGCAGGTCTCGCACGACCTCGAGCGCCTCGACGGCCCGCTCGGCCTCGCCGGCGACGAGGGCCTGACCCAGATCGGCGTCGTCGAGCTGCGTCAGCGCCTCGAGGCCCTGGCCGCCGAGAGCGACGTGCTGCAGAACCTGCAGGAGCGCACCGAGCTCATGACGACGCTCCGTGACCTCGAGCTCACCCCGCTCATCACCGACCTCGCCGAGCGCCACGTGCCCGAGCAGCAGGTCGCCGCCGAGCTCGAGCTCGCCTGGTGGCGCTCGGCGCTCGAGTCGCTGCTCGAGGCCGACCGCGCCCTGCTCGGGGCGAACACCGCGATGCTCGACCGCCTCGAGGCCGACTTCCGCCTCGTCGACGAGGCGCACGCCGCGGGCAGCGCCCAGCTGCTCGGGTGGCAGCTCGCCGAGAACTGGAAGATCGGGCTCGTCGACTGGCCCGAGGAGGCCTCGGCGCTGAAGATGCTGCTGCGCCAGCGCCACGTCACCGCGCGCCTGCTGCACGACGCGGCGCCGCACCTGTCGCGCGCCGTCGCCCCGGTGTGGCTGGCTTCGCCCTACGAGGTGCACACGATCGCCGACACGGTGCCCTTCGACACGGTCGTGCTGGTCGACGCCGGCGCCACGACCATCGCCGAGAACGTCGGGGCGATCCGCCGCGGCAAGCAGACCGTCGCCTTCGGCGACCCGGTCACGCAGACGCCCTCCGAGTTCGACGTCGCCGTGACGCCGGGCAAGCAGCCGCCCCGCCACGACGACTCCGAGCTCGACGCCCTGCACGCCGACAGCGCCCTGGCGCGGCTGTCGACCCTGCTGCCGACGCTGTCGCTGACCCGCAGCTACCGGGCCGGCGGAGAAGACCTCGCCGAGCTCGTCAACCGCCGCTTCTACGGCGGCCGCATCGAGTCGCTGCCGTGGGCCGGCAGCTTCCTCGGGCACGGCAGCATCGCGCTCGACTACGTCTCGGGCGGCACCGCGGTGCCCGACCCCGAGTCGGGCGCGGTCGAGAGCGTCGACGCCGAGGTCGACCGGGTCGTGTCGCTCGTGCTCGAGCACGCGCGCACGCGCCCCTCCGAGTCGCTGATGGTCATCACGGCCAGCGCCAAGCACGCCGTGCGCGTGCAGCAGGCCGTGCTCACCGCTGTGTCGGGACACAAAGACCTGACGGAGTTCGTCGTCGGCGACCGGAGCGAGCCGTTCATGGTGGCGACGCTCGAGCAGGCCGTCGCCCAGAGCCGCGACCACGTCGTCTTCTCGATCGGCTACGGCCGCACCCCGCACGGCCGCGTCCTGAGCGACTTCGGGCCGCTCGGCCAGCCCGGCGGCGAGCGTCTGCTCGCCGTCGCGATGACCCGTGCCCGACGCTCGATGGTCATCGTGACCTGCTTCCAGCCCGCCGACATCGACGGCGGACGGATGGGCCACGGCACGATCGCGCTCTCCGAGATCCTCACCGAGGTGCAGGCGCGCACCGCCGCCGAGCACGTGCCCGACGACTCCGACCCGATGCTCGTCGACCTCGCCCGCCGCCTCGAGGCGCGCGGCATCCCCGTCGCTCTCGGCCACCGCGGCAAGCTCGGCCTCGTCGCCGCGCACGACGGCGTCTGCGTGACCATCGAGACCGACACCACCCTGTCGCGCACCAGCCTCCGCGAGTCGCTGCGGGCCCGCCCCGAGACGCTCCGCCGCCTCGGCTGGCACTACGTGCGCGTGCACGCGTTCCAGCTCTTCACCGACCCCGACTCGGTGGCGCAGCGCGTGGCCGAGGTGCTCGGCATCGACTCCGCCCGCACGCAGGAAGTGCCGAGCGTGCCCGCGCGCCAGCACGTCAACCGCGGCTGAGCGCCGTGAGCGACCGCGAGGCCCCCGCCGGAGGCGCGGTGCCGGCCGACGAGGCCGGCCCCGCCCTCGAGGCGGTCGCCGGGGCACCGCTCGTGGTGCGGCGTCGGGGTGGGCGTCGGGTCACCACCGACCCCGTGCCCGGAAGCGATCCGACCCCCGCGCCCGCGCCTCCGGACCGCTCCTCGGGCGAGAACGACCGCCAGCTGCGCGACGACGTGCCGCCGCACTGGGGCTGACGCACGGCTGCTGACGGCCCCGTGACGCCCGTACGCGACGACGCCCCCGACCGGTCTGGTCGGGGGCGTCGCGTCGACGGGGGAGGCGGGGCGTCAGCGGCTGCCGAGCGGCCCGTTGCCCTCGCCGACCACCGGGACGGAGCCGGTCGGGGCCGCGTGGCTGCCGTGCGACGCCGAGGCGCCCGCGGGCGTCACGGTCTGTCGCAGCAGGTCGCGGATCTCGCTGAGCAGCTCGACGTCGGTCGGCGGCACGTCGACCGGGGCCGGCTCGGAGGCCTGCTGCTTCGCGAAGGTCCGCTTGAGCAGGTTGTTCACCGGCAGAACGAGCACGAAGTACACGACGGCGGCGATCACGACGAAGTTGATCAGCGCCCCGATCACCGCGCCGAACCGGAGCTCGGCGGTGTCGCCGGAGACGGTCGGGATCGAGACGACGAGGGCGTCGTCGAGCATGGACGCGTTGAACGCCGCACCGATCAGGGGGTTGAAGACGTTCGTGACCAGCGAGGTCACGATGGCGGTGAACGCGGCGCCGATGACGACCGCGACCGCGAGGTCGATGACGTTGCCGCGGAGGATGAACTCCTTGAATCCCTTCACGGGATGCTCCTTCGGTCGGTGGTCGGAACGGTCGTCCCGGTGGACCACCTAACCACGGGCCGGGTCAGGAGGCGGTGGTCGAGCCCCCGGAGGAGCCCGACGACCCGCTCGACGACGCGCCCGACCCGCTCGACGGCGACGCGCCTCCGGAGCCGGACGACGACGACCCGCCCTTGTCGGACGACGACGACGAGCCCTTGTCGGACGACGAGGTCGAGCTGGTCTTCTCGGCGGAGCCGGACGAGCTGCCGCTGCCGCCCTTCGCGCCCGAGCTGCGCGAGTCGGTGCGGTAGAAGCCCGAGCCGTTGAAGGTCACGCCGACCGGGCTGAACACCTTGCGGAGCACGCCGGAGCAGACGGGGCACACGGTGAGGCTGTCGTCGGTGAACGACTGGACGACGTCGAAGGCGTTGCCGCACTCGGTGCAGCGGTACGAGTAGGTGGGCACGGATTCCTCAC
>Ga0308160_10002891_pt1 | contig 19997 bp, 27 predicted proteins | sample PhyFR1_FD_201036 | JGI IMG/M metagenome (GOLD analysis project Ga0308160, IMG submission 201036) | Phyllosphere microbial communities from UC Gill Tract Community Farm, Albany, California, United States - DLSLF.R1 | ecosystem: Host-associated > Plants > Phyllosphere > Unclassified | place: USA...
GCGCTCAGCCTCGCTGCGGCCACTGGAGGAGGAAGCCGCGCTCGTCGCGGACACCAAAGAGCCAGACGAGGCCGGCCTCGTCGGCCCCGCCGCCGCTCGGGCCGGAGCTCGCCGGCGGGTGACCGTGCCCCCCCTGGGCGGAGGGTCCCCAGCGCTCGCGGAGTGCGTCCCGGACCCGCGCGAGGTAGGCGGCCTGGCCCGGGGCGGCGGCGCTCCGCTCCTTGATCGCCCGCCAGGCGGTCGACGCCGCCGGCTCGTCGGCCGGGTCGAGCAGCCAGGCCGGCTCGAGCGCCATGAGCGAGAGCACGCCGGCCGGGACGTCGACCGCGACCAGCGGCAGCGGCGAGCGGACGAGCGCGAGGAACGACCGGGCCTTCTCGTAGTAGAGCGCCTTGGTGCCGTGCCGGAAGAGCTTCTTGGGCTGCTGGCCGCCGCCGCCGCCGCCGCCGCCGCCGCCCTTCCCGTCCTTGGCTGGCTTGTCGGACGGCAGGAGGAGCCAGATGGGATCGGGCCCGTGCGCCTGCCCGGCCGCGTTCTTGCCGCCGCCGCCGCCGCCACCGCCGCCGCCGGGGAGGAGACCGCCGTCGAGCGTGGCGAGCGGCAGGCTGTGCGTCGGCGCCGGCGCAGCGAGCGAGTCGACCCGCCTTTGGTCGGTGATGTGCTGCCGGAGGTAGGCGAGCAGGTCCTCGCGGAAGACGTCCTCCTCGGTCCGGCGGAGGATCGACCGCACCTTGAGCAGCGGCCGGCCTCGGCCCTTGGTGATGACGAGGAAGCTGGGCGGGGGAGAGAGAGAGAGAGAGAGATCCCTTCGATCGCATCAGTCTTTGTGGGGAGCGTCTCTCGAAGGGGGGCAAGCAAACGAAAGCGAACACCTACAGGACGCCTTGCGCAAGACACTCGGCCGTCACCTCCTCGAGCGCCATGTCGAGACCGTCGTCGTACATGAGGTCCGCCCGAAGACCGGCGCCCCAGAGATCGCCGGCGATCTCGACGCGGTCCTCCATCGAGCCCTTGGAGCCCGTGCCGAACGAGCCGATGTAGACGTCGCACCGCCGGGGTGCGTGGCCGAACGATCGCGCGTCCTCGTTCTCGAGGTTAAGGAGCCGCTTGCCCTCGGCCGACTCGAAGCGGCCGACGAGGTAGGTGATCTTTTCGAGGGCGACGTGCATGCCGACGAGGTTGGCCTTGGGCGCGACCGACGTGTTGGTTTCGGGCAGGCGAAAGTGCTCGACAAGGTTGTCGTACCTTCGAGCGGACGGGTCGAGCAGAGCAGGGTCAGAGGGAAGGTCCCGAGGAGCACGAGCGGCTGCCGGGCGACGACTGACCGACCACCGACGGCAAGGACCTCGCGCTTCGGCGACTTGCGGACGCATTCGATGAGCACGCCCGACCGGAAGAAGCGGTGCGAGAGCGTCGGCTTGAAGACGATCTTGCGCCGGACGCCAAACCTGGTGGCCAGGCTGATGACCTCGGCCACCTCGCGCGTGGCCTTGCGCAGGCCGGCGGCGAGCGGCGGGAAGCGATGGCAGAGCAGGTCGAGGACCGACTCGAGAGAGTCTGTAGGAGCCGAGAGCAGCGCTTTGAGTCAGTCACGCAAGGCCGCGGAGCCTGCAGGGCGAAACGCACCGGCGACGGCCCACTTCTCGAGGTAGTCGAGCACAGACCGGGCCAGGCCAAGCTTGCCGCGCACATGCGGGAACGTGGTCTTGCCGCCAATCTCGCGCAGTATGTCGCACACGTCGGTTCGGCGCGACGAGGGGATGCGCTCGAGTAGGAGCTCGAGCACTGTTGGCGGCAAAAGCCCGGCAAAGTCAGCTTCGGTGAGAGATGGAAGGCGCAAGGAGGGGGGGGGGGGGGACAGACCGGCAATGTGCGAGATGTGGAACTCCCACTCGCGCTCAGCGAGACCGGGGAACGAGTCGAGGATCCTGTCGAGCACAGAGATGAGCTCGGCCTCTGAGGCCATGGATCGCACGGGCGAGAGGATATCGTAGGCTGGAGGGGCAGAGTGTTCAGCGATGGGTCCATGATCCGGGGAAGCGGAACGCGGAACGGACCAATCTCGCCGAAAGCATGAGGCTGGCCTCCCGCCGACGACTCGCGGAAGCTCGAGCCGATGTGATAACGCTTGAGACGCAGGCGCTTGGTACGCGCAATGTGCCTCGCGAAGGCTGTCGGATTCTTTGGGTCAGCCATCACGCCCGATGGTAGCTGAGCAAGGGGAAGGGTCACTCACTGACGAGTCCGTCGTAGGGAAGCTCGACGAGCTGGCCTTGCCTGTTGAGGAAGCGCGCTCCCGGCTCGCGGCGGAAGTTGAGGAGCTCGGTGACCGGCAGCAGTGGGGGTGGGTCGTAATCGATCGCCCCGTGCCGGCGGAAGATCTCGACGAGGCGCTCCTTGACGAGCGACTCGTACACGCGATGCTCCCGATAGTCTTGGGCGGGGTCGTCGAACGTGTAGTCGGAGACCGGGTCGGGCATGTGCGAGAAGACGTGGTCAAACAGGACGGGGTAACGCGTCGACGAAGGGTTGCCAAAGGTCCGGAGCGCCTCGGAGAAGTATTCGTCCTCCTTGACCGAGGGCAGGAGCCCGCTCGTTAGCAGATTGATGGCCCGCGGCCGCTTCGAGGGCTCGTGCTGGAGCAGCTGCTGGATGATTTTGGCTTGCTGCGCTTTGGCTGCCGGCCAGGCCGGGGGGAACTTGACCTGTGGGCTGCGCAGGTCGCGGATGAGAAAGGCCCGCTCCATCGCCGTCTCGAGTGGGAAGCACATCTCGAAGAAGATGATCTGCGACGAGCGAGACGTCAGCTCGAAGGCAAAAGAAGAGGGGGGCACGATGCAGCACGGCAACGTACGCCGAGCGAGTAAAGGTCGGCCTTGTCGTCGTAGCGGCCCTCTGAGCTGCCGCCGCGACCAGACGTCGACTCTACTTCGGGCGCAATGTAGAGCGACGTGCCGATGCCAGAGGTCAGATCAAGCGAGCTGTCCATAGGCTGGAGTGGCGTCCCGGCTTGCGGCGTGTCCATCGGAGCAAAGTCGGTCGCCGCCAGGCCAAAATCACCGATCTTGATGCAGTTCTCATGATCTGGGAGCAGAGGCAGCACCATCGTCAGCAGAGAATAGCTCGCAAAACGAGGTCTGGTGCAAGGCGCACTCACCGATGAGGAGGTTACTCGGCTTGAGATCTCGGTGGACGATGCCGAGCGAGGCCATGTGGACGAGGGCCTCGAGCGTCTGCCGGAAGAGCCGCCAGCTCTCGTCCTCCGACAGGCCTCGGCCAATGGCCTCTTTAAGCGTCTGGTTCTCGACATACTCCTGCGGCCACCAGCTTGTCAGCAGTTGAGCGGAGAGGCTGCTTCAGGACCGCTTCCCACGCACCATCTGGATGTAGAGCACGCGCGAACCCCAGCCGATGGCGCTCAGACCCGAGTGTTCAAAGTCGGTGCTCTCCTCGCGCTCTCGCTGGCCAATGACCTTCCGCAGCAGGCGGCCCTTGCGGTCGGATGACTTGCGTCGGCTCTTGAGTCTCGCCAAGCGGCTCCGCTCCTCCTCGGTGCCGCTGTCGTCGGTCCCGCGTGTGCTGTCGCTCTGGGTCTCGCTCTCGCTTGCGTCGTCGTCCGACGTGTTGTCCTCGTCATCCTCGTCGTCTCCAAAGTGGATGCGGGGGAAGGACAGACTGCGGCTCTGCTGGCCGCCGCGGACGGAGAGGAAGTCGGCGTCGTCTGGCTCAAACTTGAAGCCGTCAAACCCGAGGAAAGGCGACGGCGCGGTCGTCGAAGGGCTGTGCGCGTGGCTGTGGTTGACGGACGAGACGTCGGTCAACGACGAGACGGACGAGGTCATGGCGGTTGACTGGTGCGAGGCGCTGGCGGCAAGCGCGTCGGGTGGCGGAGCCGTGGTCTCTAGCCAACACGTGTAGTAGCTGCGATGCCAGTCGGGACGATCGAGCGTCAGCGGTCGGTCATCACGCGGCAGGACTGACAGAAGGGAAGAACGCACCGGACGATAAACTGGTGGTTGAGTCGGCTCAGGGCGTTGACCTCGCGGAAGACCTTCTGCTCGTTGTCCTCCGGCCGCAGCTTGATCTTCTTGATGGCGTAGAAGCGGCCGTCGAGCTTGTTCTTTGCTTTGACGACCTTGCCAAAGCCACCCTCGCCGAGAAATTCAACCTCCTCAAAGTCGGCCTGGTAGCGCGAAACCATGCCGTAGGGCGCCGCCTGCGGCAGCTGGCCCTGAGCGGATGCCGTCAGGAACGGATAGTGGGGCGCCTGCTGGAGAACGTTGTTGGGCGACCGCGCCGGGCCGCCGCCGGCGTTACGCAAGACGAGGGCCTTCGACAGATCTGCATAGACAAGGGTGGAGGAAGATGGTCAACAAAGCAGGCACAGGGGCGACGGACGAGGCGGGGCCGAGGACCGACCCAAACTCTTGTCGCCGTGGCCACCCCGACCGCCGTTCTCCTTGGAGCGCTCAGCGCCGACCCATGCGCCCTTCAGCGATCCGACCCCATCGAGGTCGGCCTGCGAGAGCGTCATGATGGCCTGCTGGGCGGTCCAGCGTTCCTTGCCCGAGGGATGCAGCATCCCTTGCAGCACCTCTTGCAGCACGGGCGGAAACAGGTACTCGTCTGCAAGGCGGGCGAATTGTACCGGACAGTCAGCCGGATGACCACCGCCGTCCAAGAGCAGAGCGGACTGGCTTACCCGATTCGAGCACGGCCTCGAGGTTTGCGTAGCGGTAGACGACGTCGGTCCCGGCGAGCATGCGCAGGAAGCAGACGCCGGCGTGCCAGACGTCACGCTTGTGGCCAAACGCGTAGCCGGCCTCGATCTCGTCGGGACTGAGCCAGTTCCACGGCAGACGCTCGCCCTCGTTAGAGTCGCCCCGCTCATCCTCGTAGGCACCGTGGCCGTTACCGACATCCGCGCCGTCGGCCAGGCCGACGTCGCGCGTCAGGCTGAGGAACGGGTTGGACCGGTCGAGGTCGGCTATCCGACGACGAAAGCAGGGCTCAGCGAGGCGCGCCCCACCAAAAGACGAGGTGGAGAGGACGATGGTGTCGAGCGAGATGTCTGAGACGGGTTCGAGGGAGGCTGCGGTTAGCGTCGAGGCCGATCAGATCACCGAGCAGCCTTCGATGAAGGAATCGCACCGTCATGTGTAAGCCCGACGGCGCGCAGGCTTTCGAGGCCCGCGAGGACCTGGACGAGATGATCCTTTGCGACCCCGCCTTCGAGCCGGCCGCAGACCCGCATGACGCCACGCAAGCGCTCGCCCCGTCCGACGCGCTCTTGGAGGATAGCCAGCCGTCGGCCACCCCGAGGGAGGATGGCGAGCTTCGCGCCGAGAATGGGAATAATGCCGCCTGTCGACTGGAGCCGCGTCAGCCGACCAAGCGTGTCAAAGAGTGCGGCGAGCTTGGCGAGCCCTTGCGGGGCAGCATAATAGCCCCGGGCCGGGAAGTCAACGGTGATGACGTTGAGGTTGCTCGGGATCGGCCGGTCGAGGACGTCGTCGCTGGCGCTGCCGAGAAGCGTCCTCGAACCGCCCCAGCCGGCGTAGTCGTCCGAGGTGTCAAAGTCGCCGTCGTCGGCCGGGAAGCGGGGCTCGGCAGGCAGGGCAAGGTACTCGGTCCATAGCTTGGACCGTCGGCCGCCGAGCAGCTTGAACGTCATGCGCGGGCCACAGGTCTGCTCGACCTCGACTGACTGAGCCCCAGCCGAGGCCGATGAGGTCGAGCTGAAGTTGACCTCGGCCCAGACGTGTGGGATGTCGACCGCGCCGGAGCTGGTCGAGGAGGGGAAGGGCGAGCCGTCATGGCCATCAACCGGCCCGCCACCGCCGGCAAGATGCTCGTGGCCGACCTTGCCGCGGAGGTGGGCGGGCAGGGTTTGCGAGAGCCGTGACTGCTGAAGCCGCTTGACCTCCTCGACCTGGTGCGAGAGCCGAAGCGCGCGCTCGCGCTCGGCTTTCGCCTGGAGCGTGAGCGTCTCCTTCTCCATCTCCTTTGCTGCCTGTCGAGAGCGCCCGTAATTGGCGCTGCAATCAGCCAGCTGGCTCATCAGACTCTCGTCGGAGGCGAACGTACGATGGCCTGCTCCTCCTCTCGCCGACGAACGACGGCGGCCAGGCTTTCGCGCATGGCCTCGCCTTTGCCGAGCTCCTCGAGCGCCTTGTCGACCGACGGCTTGACCCGGTCCGTCAGCCAGTCCTCGACAAACGAGGCGACATTAAAGATGACGACCTCGGGCAGCTGTGAAGCCGCGAGCGCGACGGCCTGCTTGAGCAGCGGCTGGAGCTCGGACGGCGGCAGGTGAGCCGAGGGCGAGGTGAACGAGAGGATGGGCGGCGAACGGGGGTAGGTCTTAGTGTACTGCGAGAGGCCGGTGCGGACCAGGGTCGGTCAGGTAAGTCTCTAGACGGCCCAAGGACTGGGTCACCGCCGGCGCTCTGGGACGGACGAGCCGGGACGAGGACGGACCTTAACGACGAGGACGACTTCGACGCGGGCGTCTGCGCGGCTCCGGACCCGGATGCCATACTCGCCGCCCTTCTTCTCGGCTCCCCAGGCTCTTGGCGCGTTCGGCGTCGGGTCGGTCAGGAAGTCCGACGGGCCGTAGATCGACCGAAGAACGTCAATCTCGGTCGCTTGAAGCTCCTGGGGGCTCGAGACGGACATGCAGTCGGTGCGAGAGGGAGGTCGGGATGTGAGGGCGTGGGGTTTAGGAGGGTGCGGCTGCTGACGACGGGCGCGAGAGCGGACGAGGGCAGGAGAGGGAAAGCAGGGACCGCAAGGCGGAAGTCCCGGCTTAGGCGACCATGGCGTAATGTAGGAGCTAGACGAGATGTAGGAGGCGAAGCCGGGAGGACGAGGTGATGGTCGAGGAAGGTGGGCTGACCAGCGGCGTTGGGCCGCGTCGCCCGACAAGGCCGAGGGCCGGGGCTTCGCAGCACGCCGGCCGACGACTCATCCACCACAAATCCGAGTCATCGCTCGCGCTCAGAAGACGTCAAATCCAGGAGCGCAGAACGACGTCGCGTGTGATGAGCAAAACCGACTTTGGTCGGGGAGCGACAGATGGCCACACATCCTGTCCCCGCCCGTGCGTGGACGGACGTTTCATGTCAACCCGGCGAGACCAGCCGCCCTGCGCTCAACGAGCACAGAGAGCCGGCCTCGACGCCGGAAAGTGCGAGTCTGCCGAGCAGGCCAAGAGAATACGGGCGTCGCCCCTGCAGGGAGGACGACACCCCCACCCCTCCGAGTTTGCGTACCACTCGACATTCGGGTCGGGCGGCGCCGCGCATGTGTCTGGGAAGCCACATCGGGTCGCGCTCCCTTCTCGCAGGTGAGCGTGGGAGGAGACGGCCGACAGGCCGAAGAGGTCTGACACGCAGGACCCACGACGCTTGGAAGCACCTGCGATGAGAGCGAATGAAGCCGACTCCCCGCTTCTCGCCCCGACCGGACAGACCGGTGAGGAGAAGACGGATCTTCGATGGCCTTCGTCCTGAGTGGAGGAGGGGAGGAGGCTGCGGTCGGAGAGAGGTACGAGGGCAGGCGGCAAGGCAGGTTGTCAGCAGAAGGGAGGTGCGAGAGGTACGACCGCCGAGGCCCGTGCGCGAGACTGACAGATGGGCGGACGGCCGGGACGGAAATGTCCATCTTGACTCCGACGTTCTTGAGGCACATGACCAGGCCCGATATGGCGGCGTCCTTGGAACCAGGTGAATCTTAAAGGGGTGCCGACACGAGCGGCATCGTACCACCTTCATGAGCGAGAGCTGCATGGACCGCCTCGCGGTGGATGAGTGTCTGGTGCGTCGCCGCCGGCCCGCTCAAAGCCTGCGCCAGCTCGTCACACGGCAGCCGCTAGGAGCACGCGCGCACGGACGGAGCAAGACGAGGTTCGAGAGCTGGGTTAGGGGACGGGGGCCCTTTCGGGCCCGCTGCAGCCGCCAGCTTGCACCGTGCGGCCGCCGTGGGTCAAAGACCTCAAGGCAGGCGCCGTGGGCCAAAGACCCCCAGGCAGGCGCCCCTCCTCGCCGTTGGCGTTGTTGGGTGGTACGAGGGCAGACTGGGGTCGTGCGTGGCCTCTGTGGCTTGGAGGGCGCTGCCCGCAAGGGGTCGGACCACCTCCTGTGGAAGCAGGAGGGGTCGAGTCGGTCGGCGGGCGAAGCGCGGCCTTTGGCCTGCTCGGAGGCTGCGAGGAGGAGGCAGAGGGACAGAGGTCAGTCCGACCGCTACGCGAGACCTCTTTAGGGCCTGTCTGGGACGTACAGGATCGCAGGGTGGTGGTCGAGAAGGAAGGCGCGACGGCCGGCCGGCCTCCCTTTGTACCGCGTGCTGCTGGTGCTGCTGCTGCGCGGAGGGGGCCCGGCGGCGCGCCTGCTTGTCACGGGCCAAGCCCCTGTCAGCTCTCGCACCGACCCACCGCCAGCAAAGCCGCCTCTCGTACAGCCCCCCGCCCTTCCGCAGATGCCGCTATGGCCGACATTCCGAACCTGCTCGCCTCGAGACGCTACCGCCAGCTCGTGCTCGGCATTGTAGGCCGTGCGTCGCCCGCCTCTGGCCGCCGGACCCGACCAGCTCTCCTTTCCTCTCGGCTCCGGCCGCGACCGACCGGGCTTTCGTCCTAACCCTTCGCTCCATCTACCGGCTCTTTGCCTCTTCAACGACGCAGTCCTCGCTGTCCTCCTCCTGATCGCAAGGCTCCCATCCATGTCGGTCGCCCGCGCTCGCTGTTTTGTTGGCGGCTAGCTCGCAGGAGCCGCCGGCGCTGACCTCGCCGCCCGAGGCACCCCTCCTCGTCGCCTCGCTCCCTCGACCTCCTCCTTCGCAGCTACCAGCTCAAGAACTTCTTCACCTACACGACCCGGCCGCTCTGGGACACGCCGCTTGGACCATCCAAGCGCCTACCGCACTATTACGCCGAAGGTCTCGGCGGCTCGGCTGCGCTCTGCGAGCTCCATGGTTGGCCAAAGCGGGCGCTGGGCGAGGAGGTTGAGATCTGGGACGCCGTCTTGCTCGTGCGTATTTGTCTGTCCGGACGGAGACTCGCCATTCCCTGCGTGACTGCCCACATTAGATGGTTGACCCACTGCTTTGCCTCGCTCGTCGCCTCGGCTAGTCGTCCGAGCTCGACCTGCTTGAGGTCCGGCTGGCCGAGCTCGCGCCCCATACGGCCCTGTTCATCATCGTCCTCTCGACCCACTCCTTCACCGGGCTCCCCCGCCCGCTTCTCTTGCCCGGCTCGACCCCCTCCGCCCCCTCCTTATCATTGCCGGCCAACCTCGCGCCGTTCGCGGACAAGCTCCTCATCGTCCACCATCCGGGCCGGCCGCTCGCTCATGCACACGAAGACCCATTCGTCCTCGAGCGCGAGCAGCGCGCGACCGTTTCGCAGGTACTCGAGCGCGAGATGGCGGCTCGCGGGAAGACCGAGGGCGACGTGGTCGTCTTGATGGGCGATGTCGATGAGATACCGAGGGCGGAGACCGTCCAGCTGCTAAAGAGCTGCCAGTGGGAGGGTCCTCGACCGGCCGCCAACGAGGACGTCAGCAGCTGGGGGAAGCTACATCTCCAGCTGCGCAACTACCTCTACTCGTTCGAGTGGCCGACGGTACGTCTTGCTCCCCGGGCCCTTACCCCTCCCAGCGACATACGAATATGAGGCTACATCGACTGACCCATTTCCTGCGACGACGCGCTTTTCGCGCGCTGATAGGACTACGACTCGTGGCGGCTCCAAGCCCAGGTGTTCGCCCCCGGCCGGTCGACCTACGTCCACTCGCAGACGACTGAGCGACTACTCGTCGACAGCGGCTGGCACTGCTCGTTCTGCTTCCGGACGCTCGTCGAGTTTCAGGCGAAAATGACGGGTGCGTCTGCAATTGCTCGACGGCGCAGCTTTGCGTGCGGGTTAGACAGAGGGTTGACACCTCCGACCGACGGGCGACAGGCTACTCACATGCCGACAGGCTCGGCTCGGCCGCTCGGAAGCTGCTCGACCCGGAGCGCATCCAGCGCGTCATCTGCGCCGGCGAAGACATCTTCGGCATGTGGCGCGAGGCCTACCGCGTGCGTTCTCCCTTTCCATTTCCATCTCGCAGCTGGCCCTGCGCTGACCACCCCCTCATCCCTACGTCTCTCGCACCGCACAGTGGAAGGACTTTGTCGCCCTTTACTCGCTCGACCGCTCGCTCTCGGCCGTCGGTCTCCCGCGCAGGCTGATCGAGGCCGGCCAAGAGCGTTTTGGCTTCCTCCTCCCGGGTGGCTGCAAGCGCGAGCTTGGACAGGAGCCGTCGCCTCCAGGCTCGAGGAAAGGCGGGTAAGACGAGGAAGGGAGGGTGAGAGCATGTAGATCGTTTCCAGATGCACTCTCACAGTGTCGACTGCTAGGTTGGCCCGACTTGGCAACCGGGCAGCAATCAAAAGTGCTCAACAGCATGACGGACTTTCGCTGAATGTCGCTCAGTGTCGCTGAGCAAGCTCCGGCACAATGCGGAGTCGAGCCGCGTCGACTCCAAATCCGGTCGGGCCTCAAAGAGAGGAGAGGGGGAGCTGGCTTGTTTCGGACGTCAAGGGTCACGCAGCGGAGGATGATGGATGGGAGGGAGCGACGACGACAGGCCAGGCGTGGCCGGCTGATTGTCGAAAAAGCCCAGCTGTCAAGAAAAAGATACAAAATTATATTTTTGAGCATAAGAACCACAAATATCAACAGGAGAGATGGCCGAGTGGTCTAAGGCGCTAGCTTAAGGTTGATCTAATCAACTCGCTAGTCTTCGGGCGCGGGTTCGAATCCCGTTCTCTTCACTATCTTTTGCCCGTTCAGAACGGGCAAGGATCTTTTGTTGACTGGTGTCAGGGTAGGCATGCTCATCTCTGGGTTGCGGGCCGACAATCCTCAAAGGGTTGTCAGTGCTCGCTCAGTGGCTCGGCGCCAAATCGACCGTGTGCGTCGTCATCCTCCCACCTCCCCCTGCACTTTTGGCGATTGCTGGCCGACTCAGGTCAAAGCCAGCGCGGGCATCGCACAGGGCTGGTCAATCAACTCTAGGACGCCAGAGCAACGGTCACTTCGCAGTGTCAAGGATCTGCAGGGGAACTAGTCATCATCATCGGGAGAGGGGGCGTCGTACAACGAGAGCGGGTGGGCGTGCAAAAGTTGGTCGAGCGCAACCATTGGAGGCTGTGCTCGCCGTTCGTGCAGCGCTTGACAGGTTGCGGGCCGCGTTCGAGCCCGCTTCCAGCCGCCGGTGTTGCCGCCCGACTTGTCGGCGGTGAACGTCTGGCCTGAGCCGGTCGTGTAGGTCGCTTGGCCCGAGCCCGACTCGTGGTAAGTCGAGCCGTTGGGGTTCGAGTAGTAGTAGGACGAGTTGGCGTATCTGCAAGCGCGGGGCGGCGGAAAGGGTCGGGGAGGAGCGCGTGAGAGAGGGGCGCGAGGGGCCGAGCGGCATAGGGATGTCATCTCGTAACGAAGGGGCGGCCGGTGGAAAGGAAGCGGGAGACGGGCTAACGAGTAGTGGTATCCCTGGCCGCCAGACTCGTACGACCGGCTGTCGTAGTTGTTGCCCTGCATAAATCCACCAGCCGCGTCAGCCTCGATGATAAGACGGAGGGGAGGGGGGCAGGCGGACGGGCAGGCGGGACGACTGGAGCGGGCAGAGCGAGAGGAAGGGACCGCCAGGAGCAAGCGGACGGACCTGGGAGTTTGTGCCAGAGCTAGTGACGTTGTAGCTGCCGTGGTGGTTGTTGCTGGGCATCTGGCAAAGCGAGTGGGTGGAAAGAAGGCGTCAGAAGAGAGGCTGACTAAGGCGAGAGACAGGAGGCGGGGAGGCGGGATAGGATCAAAGGGGGTGAGCGGGACGAGGGATCGGATGGGATGGAAAGAGGGGCGCGCTCCTCGCTGGCAGGCAGGCGTACAGTCGGGCGGAGGCGAGGGCAGACCATGCGCCTCAGATGGGACGGACCTTTGTGAGCTGGTTCTTCGGGTGGTTTGGTGCGAGAGAAGGGAGATGGGGGCCGGGTGGTGGTTGCGAGACTAGAGGCGCCCGTAAACTGACTGTCGTCTCGGCGCCTCTCGCCCCGGCTGCTGCGACAGTACTCGTCGGCCTAGAAAAGGGGCAGGACAAATAGATGCCGGGCTGGCCTTTCATCTATTTTTCCCGCGCGGGCTGTCAGGCACGCGCGCGCGCGCAGGCCGCCCAGCAGCCTCCGGGCCAGGCCGACCAGACAAGAGTCACGGAGCTCGACCTGCCGCCTTGACCAGCACCAGCACCACCACCAGCCCACGACGACGTTCGCCACCACGTTCGCCCGCCGCCTGCAGCCCGTCCGCCTCCTGGCCGCCAGCAGCCTCGTCGTTCACCCGCGCCCCTTCTCCCTTCGCCGCCCGTTCAGCGTTTCCTCGCCCAGCATGGCCACGACCGCCGCCCAGCAGGCCCAGCTCGACCTGCCGAGCCTACCCGAGGTTCCCGGCACCGCGCCCGACAAGATGGTCATGGACTCATTCCGGTCCGTCCGCCCTCCCGCCGCTGACGCCAGCTGCTGCCCAGGCGCTCCTCGGCCTTGAAACCGTGCTCTCTCGCCGAGCGTACGCGCGCGTTGTCGCAGAAGGTTGACCCCTCCCTCGGTCTTCCCTGGCTGCTGTGCCTGTGCTTGCTCGTGCTCAACCCGCTAGGATCGCCATCGCCGCCCAAGTTGCGCCCATCATCGGCAAGACGGTCGCCGAGGTCTTTGTCGGCGTCGACACGCCCAGTGCGTCCTCCTGGGGCCTGGTGATCATTCGTTTGCCGGCCTGGAGCTGACCCGCTCGCTCGCCCGTATTAGCCAAGAAGGGGGCCGACTTCCAGATCGCGATCGCTCGCTTCCGGCTCGGCGGCAAGCCTGATGAGTGGGCGCAGAAGGTCGCCGAGGCTGTGCGTGCTTTCTGCAGTTTGGGGCTGGTCAGAAGAGGATGGAGCGCGGTCGTTGTCGACGCTGGCCTGACCTCCTCCCTCCCTGCGCCTCGTGCAGTTCACGCCCAACGGCTACGTCGCGACGTGCAACGTCACCAAAGGCGGGACCCTTCAGTTCCACCTGAAGTGCGTCGCTTTCTCTCGTTTGCCGGGGGTGGCACGACAGCTGACCCTCGCTTGTCGGACCGTCGCAGCCGCAAGACGCTGGCCTCGCTCGTCCTCGCCCAGATCCGGTCCTTCCCGGTCCAGCCGCCCTCGGAGCCGGCCTTCAACCCGAACTCGTACGGCTCGTGGCCCGAGCTCGGCAAGGGCAAGAAGGCGATCGTCGAGTTTTCGTCGCCCAACATCGCCAAGCCGTTCCATGCCGGCCACCTCCGGTCGACCATCATCGGCGCGTTCCTTGGCAACCTGTACCAGTACTGCGGCTGGGAGGTCATCCGCATGAACTAGTGCGTCCTGCGTGCCGCTACTGCTACGTCCCTTCGTTCGGGTGAGGGACTGATAAGCCTCCCCTTCCCCTTCCTTTGCAGCCTCGGCGACTGGGGCAAGCAGTTTGGCCTGCTCGCCCTAGGCTTCCAGCGGCACGGCAGCGAGGAGGAGCTCGAAAAGGACGCCATCAAGCACCTGTTTGACGTCTACGTCCAGGTCAACGCCGACGCGGCGGCTGAGAAGCTCGCTGGCTCGACCGAGACCGAGGACGCCGCCCGGGCCTTCTTCAAGGCGATGGAGGACGGCGACGAGGCTGCGCTCGGCCTCTGGAAGCGCTTCCGCGACTTCTCCATCGAAAAGTACAAGGAGACGTACGGCCGGCTCAACATTCACTTCGACGAGTACTCTGGCGAGAGCCAGGTCGAGACAGCCAGCATGACCAAGGCGATCGACCAGCTTCAGGAGATGGGCGTCGTCAAGGACCAAGAGGGCGCGCTCATCGCCGACCTGACCCAGTACAAGCTCGAGAGCACCGTCGTCCGCAAGAAGGGTGCGTCCGCCGCGAACGCGCCCCATGAGGGAGGCTGCCTTTGCTGACCTCGCTTTGGCTCTCGCGCTGCGCAGACGGCACGACCATCTACATCACGCGAGACATTGGCGCGGCGGCCGAGCGGTACGAAAAGTACAAGTTTGACAAGATGATTTACGTCGTCGCTTCGCAGCAGAACCTGCACCTCGCCCAGTTCTTCAAGGTGCTGGAGTTGATGGGTTACCCCTGGGCGCAGAGCAAGGACCAGCTCCAGCACATCAACTTTGGCATGGGTCCGTCTCGCTTGCTCGCTCGCTCTTGCTGGCCCCTCTCATCATATGCGCTGACTAAACCGCCTCTCCTGCCTTGCCGCCAGTCCTCGGCATGTCGACCCGCAAGGGTACCGTCAAGTTCCTCAACGAGATTCTCGAGGAGGCCTCGTCGACCATGATGGAGCAGATGACGCGCAACGAGGAGAAATTTGCCCAGATCGAGAACCCGGAGCACTGCGCCGACGTCCTCGGCATGAGCGCCGTCAAGATCCAAGACATGAGCGCCAAGCGGTGCGTTTCCCCCTCGGAGGGCTGCCGTGTCGCATCCGGCCGAGCAGCGGCGCTGAGATTGTCCATTCTCCCTTTCGCCCACACCCCAAACCAGCCATCTCGACTACACCTTCAACATGAAGAAGATGACGTCGTTCGAGGGCGACACGGGCGTCTACCTTCAGTACGCGCACGTCCGGCTGGCCTCGATGGAGCGCAAGAACCCCAACGTCGTCCTGCCCGAGGACACGTCGCTCGTCCAGACCGACCTGCTCGTCGAGGACCGCGCGCACGACATCGTCTACCTGCTCGCCCTCTACCCGGACGTCGTCCGGACGGCGTATAACCTGAGCGAGCCGAGCACGATTGTCACGTTTGCCTTCCGGCTCGCCCATGCCATCTCGGGCGCCTGGGACGGCCGTACGTCCCGCGCATGCCCGCCACCCGCCTCGCTCCCCCGAAGACAGGATCGTCACGCTGACCCGCGCTCGTCGCCCTCCCCTCTCTCGGCCTAACTTGCCCTTTGTTTGTGCCGTCGGCTTCCTTCCCCCTCGCTAGTCCGTGTCCGCGATGTCGAGCCCGAGCTGGCCAAGGCTCGGCTGTACCTCTTTATCTCGGCTCGCGACGTCCTCGGCACGGCGCTCCGGCTGCTCACGCTTACCCCGCTCGACCGCATGTAGAAAACGAGCGCCCTGATCTCCTTTCTTACATGGGTGGCAAAGACAAACGGCCCTCGCAGCGAGAGAAAGAGATCACGCGGGGGCGTCAGCGGCGTCGCTTGAGCGGCTCGGGCGAAGGCGGGGACCGACGCGGCGCGCAGGCGCGGAGGGAAGACGAGCCGAGCCTTGTTGACCACCGTCAGTCGTCTCTTTGCTCGTTCGCTAGCTCCATCGAGCGGCCGGCCCCTCCGGCCTCGCCTCCTGCTGGCAGCTCCGGCTCAGGGCAGACGGACCAGCATGGGCGACGACCCGAGCCGGCCGGCCCACCTGACGACGCCCAGCCTTTCGGAGCAGCGTTAGGCCTTGAGGCCGAGAGCTGGCGCCTCCCTCCTCCCGGCCTTCCTCCCTCTCCTCCCTCAAAGGGGAGGGCCGAGCGAGCTCTTTCGCTAGCTGACCTCACGCTCATCCTGTTCAACCCGCTCTCGGGAAGGCACCTGCACTTTGCTCCCTTCCGACATGCTCGCTCTCCTGCCCAGCCTCCTCACGCTGCTGCTGGCAGCGGCCTCGACAGCTCAGGCCAGCTCGCCGCCAGGCACCGCCGGCTCCCTCTCGAACCGCCACCTCTACACGCCCCGCAAGCGGCTGACGGCCGACGTCCCGATTGTCAACCCAAACGTAACCTATCTGAGCCCGTACGCGAAGCCGCACACGACCGGCCTGATCGACGACGTCGCCTGGGATCGCTACTCGCTGTGAGTCTTGCCGGGCGCGCCCAAAAGCGCCGCGACGAGCCTGCGCTGATCGACTGCCGAGCTGCCGACCGCACCCATCAGCTACGTCAAGGGCCAGCGCCTCTTCATCTATTCCGGCGAGTTCCATCCCTGGCGCCTGCCGGTCGTCGACCTCTGGCGCGACATCCTGCAGAAGGCCAAGGCGGCCGGCAATAATGCGATCTCGTGCGTCGACCGCTTGCTTTGCCTGCTTCGCCGAAGCACCCGGCTGACGTCGCGCCCCTGCCCGCACCATTCCGACAGCATCTACGTCCCCTGGCACATGACGTGCGTTCAAGTGGCTGTAGCAGACGAGCCCGTTGGCTCCGTTGGCTGAATGACGCCGCTTCTAACCGCCCTGCTATGCAGCAACCCGAGCGAAGGCGTCCTCGACATGGACGGCATCCGCGACCTCCAGCCCTTCTTCGACATGGCCAAGGAGACTGGCATCTGGATCATCGCCCGGCCCGGCCCTTTTGCGAACGCAGAGACGTCTGGCGGCGGCATCCCCGGCTGGGTCATCCGTAAGGGGGGCGACATGCGTACAAACTCGACCGACTACTTTGACTCGTGGCAGCTCTACTGGGACGCCATCACCCAGCTCGTCGCCAACAACCAGATCTCGCAGGGCGGGCCCGTCGTCCTCTTCCAGCTCGAGAACGAGTTTGACCGCGGCGTCTTTTACGACCCGCACATGGAGGAGCTTAAAGAGTCGGCCCGACGTAACGGCATCACCGTCCCCTTGACCCACAACAACCCGAGGTACGTCAGGTGCCTGGACGGTTACGCGACCGTTCCTCGGCCGCAGCTGACCGACATTGCCTCGTCCCCTTGCAGAGGCCGCGGTCACTGGTCGGCCGGTCCGGGTGCCGTCGACATCGCCGCGGTCGACGCTTACCCTGTTCGTTTGATTCGCTCAACACGCCCGCTGCCTCTCGCACTCAACCGTTGCTGACGCCCGAGCCCTCCACCACTCTCAGGCCGGCTTCAGCTGCAAGAAGGGCAACTCGAGTTTCCCAGCCCTCGTCGATGCCTTTGTCAACTGGTGCGTGTCCCCGACCTTCCCTTTTAAATCCGGAGCCACCCTTTCTTACTCGTTGTCCTCAACGCCGCCTGCAGGTCGGAACGGGTGAACAGGGACGCGCCGTATTATTTCGCCGAGATCCAGGGCGGAAGCTTTGACCCGTCAGTGGCCTTCTTCCCATCTCCGAGTCGTCGCCGTGGCTGACCCGCCCGACTGTTCTCTGCCCGCAGCTGGGGCGGCGACGGCGGCTACGACCAGTGCCGCGAGATGACTGGCCCTGCCTTCGACCGCGTCCAGTTCCGGTACCTGCTCGAGGCGCGCGTCACGCTCATCAACAAATACATGTGGTACGGCGGTGCGTGCCGGACGATCCTCCTTGAAGAGTCCTGTCGGTGGCGCTGCGCCGAACGCTGACGCCTTTTTCCTACACTTGGCCTTCCAGGTACCAATTGGGGCGGCCTCGCGGCGCCCGTCGTCTACACCTCGTGCGTTTTGACCGACCACTCGCTGCGATTCGATCGCTCTGCCGCTGACAGACCCCACGATGGCCTCAGCTATGACTACGGCACGTACGTCCAGGAGTCGCGCAGTCTGCCCGACAAGTTCCAGGAGCACAAGCTTCTTGGCCTTTTTCTTCGCAACGCACCCGACATCCGGCAGGTGCGCGCCGGACGGCTGCCTGGTCCGATTCCATGACGCCAAAGCTGACTCTCTCGCCCCTCTCCTCCTTCTCGCCTCGCCCCCTGACACCAGGCCGAGGTTGTTGGCTACTTTGGCGAGTTCTCGGAGTACTCCCTCCGTCGGCAGCCGTACATCGGCCGGCCCGCTCAGAACGGCACGTTTTACACGCCGCAGGATGGCGGCCTCTGGACGACTGAGCTTCGCAACCCCGACACGCTTTCGGCCTTCTACATCGTCCGCCAGGCCAGGTGGGCGACCAACATCACGGCCGACTTTGTCCGCTCGTCTACGCTCGACATCTGGACGCCCGAGACCGGCGACCTCAACGTCCCGCAGTATGGCGTTCGTCCCTCCTAGCATGCTTGGGACCCCCGCCTGCACTCTCATATCGACTGACGGAACCTCGTACTGCGCTTCTGTCCTCTTCAGAGCCAGCTCGTCATCGGCGGCCGCGACTCGCGCATCATCCCAACCGACCTTACCTTTGGCAGCACGACCGTCCGCTACTCGACAGCCGAGGTCCTTCTTTCGGCCAGCCTCGACGACTCGCACGAGATCCTCATTCTTTACGGCGCGCCGGGCCGCAACGAGACCTTTGAGGTCGTCTTTGCCGGCCTTGGCAGCGCTCAGGTCCAAGGCGGCGAGCAGGGCTCGACCAACGCTACAACCTGGGACGTCGTGCGTCGCCCTTTCTTCCGAGCATCACCGGTATCGTGTGACCTCTCGACGCTGACCGCCCTCGCCTTCCCAGAACGGCGACCTCGTCTTGACCTTCCGGATCCCGTCGGCCTCGACGTATGCCTCGATGAAGATCGGCTCGACGACGGTCCTCATCCTCGATCACGCCTCGGCCTACAAGGTCTGGCAGCCGACGCTCGCCACCGACGATGGCGAGTGGTTGGCCTTCGCCGAGGTGGGCACCAACTCGTCGGCGGTTGTCCTCGGCCCTTTTCTCGTTCGGAACGGCTCGGTCGAGGACGGCGGACGGCTCGTCCTCTTCGGAGACACCGACGCGCAGACCTCGGCCACCATCTTTGCACCCTCGTCTGTCAGCAGCGTCACCTGGAACGGCGCCGACGTCCCCTTCAACGTGACCGACTTTGGCATCCTGTGCGTCGCTCTCTCAGCCCGCAACCTTCCGTCGGTCAAGGCTGACCTGCTTGCGCGGGCGCTCGCACAGGGCTACGCTTCCCGGCCCGGACATCTCGAACGCAACGGCTCCGGCCTTTTCCGCTTGGTCGTGGGCGGACTCGCTGCCCGAAGCGTCGCCCGACTTTGACGACTCGACCTGGGTGACCGCCGACCACACGTCGACCAACGCGACGACGCTCCCGCTAAACGGCCAGGTCGCCCTAGTCGCGACCGACTACGGCTTCGTCACCGGGACGTGAGTGCCAGACCTGCTTGCGACCCCTTACGAACGATCAGCTTGCTGACGAGCGAGCCCTCGCTTGCTCAACGCCTTTGGCAGCATCCTTTGGCGCGGCCACTTCAACGCAACGGACGACGCAACCGGTCTCTACCTGAACGTCACTGGCGGTACCGGCTTTGCTTTTTCGGCCTACCTGAACGGCGTCTTCCTCGGCTTCAATGAATCGGTCAACGGCCTCACCGACACGGCCTTCAAGACGTTGCAGGTCGATTTCCCCGCCGGCGCGCTCTCGTCCAATGGCTCAAACGTCGTCCTCGTCATCCAGGACCACATGGGCCTCGACCAGGGTAAGTCAGCATCCGCTTGTGACGGCGTCGAGTCAGCCGCCGACGACTGACGCTTCTCCTCTGTGTCGTCTCGCTAGACACCGAGCTCGACAAGGTCCGTGGAATACTCGTCTTGTTTCCCGACTGCCAGTCGTGTCGATCGCTGACGCCGTCCACGGCCTTCCCTCGCGCACGAGCAGAAGTCGAAGAACCTCCGCGGTATCTCCGAGGTCCGCCTGCTCGGCTCGACGGCAACGCCGCCGCTCTCGTTCACGACGTGGAAGGTCCAGGGCAACCGGGGCGGTGAGGTTGCCTTCCCCGACCGGGTCCGGGGCATCTTCAACGAGGGTGGTTTCCTCGGTGAGCGTGAGGGCTGGCACCTGCCCGGTTTCGACGACTCGGCCTGGAACCAGTCGGTGGCCGCGCCGGCGCTCGACGGACCGGGCGTCCGCTTCTTCCGCTCGACGCTCGACCTTGTCCTGCCCGATGGGCACGACGCCGGCATGTCGTTTGACTTTGGGTCGCTTGGCGGCCACCACCGCGTCTTCCTCTACGTCAACGGCTGGCAGATGGGCCGGATGGCGGCTTCCGTCGGGCCACAGGTGCGCGCCCGCCCCTTCCCTATCACAACCGTGCCTCTGCACGCATAGACTGATGCCCTTGCGCACTCGCCTCCCCCCCCCCCCTTTCACTTCCACCCGTC
>Ga0308160_10002892_pt1 | contig 19993 bp, 13 predicted proteins | sample PhyFR1_FD_201036 | JGI IMG/M metagenome (GOLD analysis project Ga0308160, IMG submission 201036) | Phyllosphere microbial communities from UC Gill Tract Community Farm, Albany, California, United States - DLSLF.R1 | ecosystem: Host-associated > Plants > Phyllosphere > Unclassified | place: USA...
GCTGCTACCAGGGCTTCCAAAACGGAACCATCCACTACGCCCCCGGCATCGGCGCCTACGCCACCTGGGGCGGAATCCGCGCAACCTGGGGCAAACTCGGCTACGAAAACGGCAAACTCGGCTACCCGGTGGAAAACCCCGGCTGCGGCGCCACCGGCGCAATGTGCGTGCAGAAGTTCCAGCACGGCAAAATCAGCGACTCAGGCGCGGTTTCGATCGAATGACTCGCTTCCAGTAACGTTGAGGCGAACGCCGCCTATCTGAGGGGTGTCCAACGAAGCCACTGCGCACCGCAGAAGGGCAGGACGCCTCGCCACCAAACACAAGGATCGCCGCCAATGACTACCGATCAGAAGCCATACGTGTCGGTCGTGGTCCCTACGATCAGGCTCGATTCCTGGCTCGATCAAGCTGTTGATTCGCTCCTTTCCCAGGAAGGCGTCAACCTGCAGCTGATCGTCATTCTGGACGGCGTCGAGAATGACGAACACCGCGTTTGGATGGATGAGCCCCGAGTAACCGTGCTCAGGAACTCGGTCCGGTTGGGAGTGGGGTCAACTCTTCGGAGAGCTATGACGGAAGCACGCGGCGAGTTTGTCGCACGACTGGACGCTGACGACATTGCTAAACCGGGCCGCCTGCTTGAGCAGGCGGCCTATCTTCGGGACCATCCAGGGACAGTCGCCGTGACGTCGCAGACGGAACTCATTGATGGCTCCGGCAAGGTAACCGGAACAATGCGTTTCGGCACCGGCACTGATATCCGAAGACGGCTGCTCCTTCAAAACGTGGTCGTTCAATCTGCGGTCATGTTCCGACTCAGTTCCTACCACCTGGCTGGCGGCTACGAACCGCTGCGACAGATGGAAGACTATCTGCTGTGGCTTCGTCTCGCCCAGCTCGGTAAAATCGCCATCCTGCCTCAGACACTTGCGCAGTACCGCGTCCATGGCTCCCAACTGAGCCGTGGGGCAAAGCCCTTCGGCAACCACATTCGTCTGGTTCTTATTGAGCGACACAACCTGCGACAACACCTGAGCGCGACAACTCTTGAAGGTTGGGCCAAGAATGCGGTGTGGATCGGCATTCAGTACCTACGCTATTACGTCATCACTCCGCTGCGGAGTATGACGAGAAGGGTCCAAAGCAGTTGATCAGGAGCACCATCTGGCTCACGCTGGCGTTAGCCTTCCGAAGCTTGGGACAGGCTGGCCTGCTCATCGTATTTGCGCGATTCGGGTCTCCGGAGACCTTGGGCAGCTACTCACTGGCACTTGCCGTGACCGCCCCGATATTTGTCTTCTGTGAGTTCGGGCTACGCACTGTCTACTTGACGCACCGCGGCAATCAGCCTTTCAGCGCCTACCTCCGCGTCAGACTGGGAACCCTCGGCCTGGCCATGATTTTGACGGCAGCAATCGGTGCGATATTCGTCCCCGAAATGACGGGAATCCTGCTGTTGGTCAGCCTCCTGCGGGCCGCCGATTCGGTTGGTGAGCTGTATTCCGCCCCGCTTCAGCGCCACGGAGAACTACCAACCATCCTCAGGGCATTTAGCATTAACGCCGTCCTCACTATCGGAGTCGGTATCGGCGCATTGGCCGCTTTTCACAATCTTTACGGCGTCATCGCCGCGCTGGTCGTCGTTTCGAGCGCCACCACCCTGTTTCTAATGAAGCGGCCCACCGACGCGCTGCTCGTCCTGAAGGAACCGACGACCGCCGGCGTCAGGCCGCCTTGGGTCGACCACATATCTGTAGTCAGGGCCGGCCTCCCCACCGGGATCTCGTGGGGCCTGCTTTCCTTGCTGTCGTCGATTCCTCAATACTTCCTGGCTGCCTACTTCTCCCAGGTTGAGGTGGGATATTTCGCCATCATTCTGTACGTCGTGGTCGTCGTGGAGATATTCCTGAACGCCGTCAGCCAGTCCTGGATCCCCCAGGCAAAGAAACTGCTCGCCGGGGCCCCCTCCTTCATTCGAGCTGTTGCCCGGACAGCCATGCTCTGGACCGCAGCTTTCTTTCCCCTGTCAGCTCTTGTCTGCGCTGCCGCCTATCTCATGTTGCCGATAATCTTCGGTCCCACATACAGGATCACCTGGGCTGAGGCCATCCCGCTGTTCGGCTCGCTTGTGGTGCTTCCTTTGGTCTTCTTCTCAGCAATGGCGCTGAACGTAGCAAACAGTTATGTCAAGGCGTTGACTACCAGTGTCGCTGCTGTCGTTATAGCGAGCGGCGTCGCCTTTATCGCTATTCCCGGCGGGGGTGTTCCGGGAGCCCTGTGGGTGAGTTTTGCGGCCCTGGCGAGCCGCAGCATCCTATCAATGGCTGCTCTGGCTGTGGGCCAGCGCAAAAGAGCCTCGCAACTGCTGCCCTAGAGCCACGGGACGCTCAGCTTCGTACGATCCTCCGACAGCACCGGCCAAGGTCCCAAGAGGTGCGCGACGGATGACGAAGAGCAGTTCGCGGTGCGCTGCTAACGCGTATCTGGAGAATTCGCCGCCGCGCTGCCGACGCACAGCCGCCGAAGAAGCCGCAACGCCATAGGCGACCTCAGCCCAGCGGACTGGACCTCCAGTCCAAGGGACGTCGAGAGACTCGGCTATCCCAGACCAGGCGAAGGTTCAGACGACCAGCCTCGCCTGCTGTTATGCCAACGGCGTGCCTTGCTCCGAGGAGACGTTGCCCCTGTCGAGCCTTACGCCGGCGATCTACTCGCCGAGCTCAGTTTGGTTGCCGAGGCAATCACCTGCATGTCTGCTCAGGCATCGTGACGTCTTACGGTTCGGGATATCCACAGCCGAGACCCGAACCGTCACGGTACCCCTCAGGCGTGGTTCGAATCCGCGGGCGGTTCGGTGGCGACGTTGGCGGCCGGTCGCGGAACCTCATCGATGGCGATCCGCCGCGCGAGTTTGGTCATGGAAACCTCCATCACCCGGAAACGTTGGTAGGTGGTGGACATGAAGACCAGCACCGAAACAATCGTTCCGTAGAGCACCAGATCCGTGCCCCGGCCGACACCAAAGAACGTGGCGACGCTGGACAGAACGCCGGGGAAGAAGATCGAGAGAACGGCCACTGCGGCGAACAGGATCAGCATCATCCGGCGGATGGCGAGGTGACGAGCGTTCGAACCCCCGCGCATGAGTGCCACGGAGACGATGATGACGGCAAGGACGAGCGCAATCTGCACGAAGATCAACATGTCAGGGGGCCTTTACTACTTGAAGAAAAGTTCGAAGACGATATTGACGGCGTTCAGCAGCGACTGCCCCTTCGCCTTGGAGTAGTCCGTATAGATGATCTCCACGGGGTGCTCCACGTAACGAGGCTGCATCTTTGCCAACTGGTGCACGAGTTCGGAAGCGTGCGCCATCCGGTTCTGGGTCAGATGTATGCGGCCTGCTACCGAGGGGCTTATGGCGCGAAGTCCGTTGTGCGCATCAGTCAAGTTCATGCCGGTCGCGAGCCGTGATTGGATGGCAGCGGTCTTGAGCACCACTCGTTTAGCGGGGGACAGCTTAGTCCGCCTGTCCAAAAAGCGCGAGCCGAGAACGATGTCCGCCTCGCCTCGGCGGATCCGCTCCACCATCGCTTTGGCGTCCTCGACCCGGTGCTGGCCGTCGGCATCGAACGTCACGATACAATCCAGCTCGGGATCCTGAAGGGCGTATTCGAAACCGGTCTGCAGCGCGGCGCCCTGGCCCAGGTTGATCGGGTGCTGGATGACGACCGCGCCCGCTTGCCGCGCAATATCCTGAGACCCATCGGAGCTGCCGTCGTCAACGCAGACAACGTTGGGAAACTCCCTCCGGAGATCCGCTACGACTCCCCCTACGACGGTAGCCTCGTTGTACATCGGAATAACGAACCATGTGCGACTCACAAGGGACCAGTATTCCATATGACAGGCTCAGGGCCCGCGCGGGCCCTGAGCCTGTCGGTATAGTGGTCACACTTAGACCCGGCGCATCGGGCCCGTCGCTAAGTACTGACGGCGGCGGTGTGCAGCCCCCAGAGAAAGCCGCCAGCTACCTTGACCGCATCTGTTTCCCCGGTTCCGGAATCCGCCCGCCACATTGCGTTCGTGGTCAACAACTACCTGCCGAGCGTCGGGGGCGTGGAATTCCACGTCGCTGCACTGGCCAAGGAGCTAGCCACTCTGGGCGTCCGGGTTACCGTATTTTGCTTGGACAATGACACGCCGTCCGAGCTGGACGCTAACCCAAAGATTGTGCGTTTTTCGTGTACTCCGGCTGTGGGCGGCATCCTTGCCTGGCCGTGGCCCGGCACCGCGCGAAAGATCCGGCGCTTGCTCGCGGACGGCCCCGTGACCGCAGTCTCGACGCATACCCGATTCTTTCCGATGTCCTTGATCGGCGTGCTCATCGCACGGCAACTCGGCGTCCCCGGCATCCACACCGAACACGGCTCCGCAGCGGTAAAGGGCGTCTCCCCACTCGTCGCCTTGGCCAGCAAACTTGTAGACCGAACCATGGGCAGGCTGGTGCTGCGCAGCGCCAGCCGTGTCCTCTGCATCTCCGACGGCGCGCGGGAATTCGTCGCCGACCTCGCCGGCGTCGACGGCACGGTCTTCCACAATGCGATCGACACGGCCGCTTTCACCCCGGCTCCCGCCTCCCACACCGGTGCCTCGGGCCGCGGCCGGCGGAACCGGCTCGTTTATGTAGGCCGGGTCGTCCCCGGCAAGGGCTGGGACTTGGCACTCGCGACGGCGGAACAGCTCGTCGCCGACCACCCGGGGATGGAACTGCATATCGTGGGCGACGGGATCGACCGCAATGCCTTGGCGGCCCGCGCGGCCGCTTCCCCCCTCGCGCACCGCGTTGTGATTCATGGGCAGCAGCCGCAGGCTAGGATCGCCGAATTGCTCCAAGGCAGCGTCTTCCTGAACCCCACGACACTCTCGGAGGGGTTCCAGACGACGCTTTTGGAGGCGGCCTCGGCCGGCGCCGCAATCGTGAGTACACCCGTGGGAGCGGCCCGGTACCTCCTGGCCGAAGGAGCCGACGTCCGCCTCGTAGAGGCGGATGACCCCGGCGCATGGGTAGAGAGCGTCAGAGCCGCCCTCGCCTCCCCAGCGGCGCCGCCAGCTGCCGCCCTCGTCGAATCCTTCGATTGGAAGCGTAGGGCGGCCGAGTACCTGACGATAGTTGACGGCCTCCACCCCGGCACTTAGCCGCCGCGCGGTGCGCCCTGCAGGGCAAGGAATCGATCGGACGGTGGCATATTATGATGAAACGACCTATTACGGTAAGGCCGCATGCCCTAGCTTTAGTTTCGCTCCCCATTACCCGACGGGCATCCTCCGGCGGCCCCTTCTGTTTCGGCGCCACGGAGTGTTCTTACCTGTTGCCTCGGAGCGCGCCCGGAAAGTAGTTTGATGTTCTCTCTCAGCGTGGTTGGCGCATGATCTCGACCGGATTGATTCCAGTAGTAGCCGCCGCAGTTGCAGTCCTGATGCTGCCAGGCCTGCTGGTAGCCTTTGCGGCTGGCGCACGGGGTTGGGTTTTGCTCGGTGCGGCGGCACCGGCCAGCGTCACGATCATTTCTCTTACAGCCATTCTGACCGGGGCCGTCGACGTGCCTTGGGGGGTGCTTCCGGTGGTTGCAGTTGCCGCACTCCTGGCTCTCGGGGTGTATATTCTCCCGCTCCCCTGGTTGTTGCAAGTGGGCCGGCGCCGTCATTCAGGACCTGGGGCGTCCGCGGCGACGACCACTGGGCCATCCCGCGCCGGAGGGCTTCTGCAGCGTCGCCGCCCGAAGCGGTTCGGCCGCGACCTGATCGGACTCATCGTCGGCGGTCTTGCCATAGCAGGGGTTTTCACTGTCATCGCTTGGCGCCTAGGTCAGGTCTTTGGTGGAGCAGAGAACATTTCACAGACCTTTGACAATATTTTTCACCTCAATGCGGTCCGCTACATCGTGGATACGGGCAACGCATCTTCGCTGAAGATCAGCGGTTTCACGGCTTCCAGCGGCGTCGCTGGGTTCTATCCCGCAGCCTGGCACGACGTGGTGTCGCTGACGCAGCAGCTGGCCGGAAGTTCTGTACCGGCCAGCATAAACGGAACAAATGTGGCCATCGGGGCCCTGGTGTGGCCGTTGTCCTGCCTCCTGCTCAGCACGTCGGTCTTCGGTGCCCGGCGCAGCGTGGTTGTCGGTACCGCAGCACTTGCCGCCGGCTTCAGCGCATTCCCATACCTGATGGTGGATTTTGGTGTCCTCTACCCCAATCTTCTGTCCATTGCCCTCATGCCGGCGTGCATCGCTCTCTTCGCACTCGCAATTGGCATTGCCCGCGGAATCCGTCTCAACCGTAGGTCCGCCTGGCTGTTGCTGTTCGGTTCCTTGCCTGGGCTGGCCCTCGCCCATCCGAGCACCCTCTTGGCCGTTCTCGCATGGACTTATCCGGCGGTTCTGGCGGCCATGGCCGCGCAGTCCCGGAAGCTTTCGCCCCGGCTCGGTGCATGGCGGACCTACGGAGCCGTCCTGCTCGGTGCGGCTGCCTATACGGGCGCCGTCGCCCTGGCGTGGAAGAAACTCCGTCCCGACGAGGCACAGTCCACATGGGAACCGGTTCAATCGCTCAGCCAGGCTTTCGGCCAGGCGGTGACGAGCGCGCCGCAAGGCCGGCCCGTTCCTTGGCTCATCTTCGCTCTGACGTTGCTTGGTATCGGTGCGCTAATCCAGCAGAGGCGGCACCTGTGGCTTCTAGGGATGTACAGCATCTCGGTCCTGATGTTCATGGTGGTGTCCGGCTATCCCTTTAGTCCGTTCCGAACTTTCATCGGGGGAATTTGGTATAACGACCCGTTCAGACCAGCTGCGTTGCTCCCGGTAGCCACCCTGCCGGTTGCCGTTCTCGGCGTCGTCTGGCTATGGGACCGCGCGCATGCCGCGGTCGATGCCCGAACCACGCTCGCGGGGCGGGGCGCAGAGTCCGGATGGAGATCCGCCAACCGCGTTCCTGCCGCGGCGCTGGTGCTGACCCTCCTGGCATTCGGCGGCCTGGTCGCTCTTTCGCAGAGGGGCGCCGTGACCGCAGCCGTCCGCTCCGCTTCCGCAAACTACGTGGTAGCGCCGAACTCTGGATTGTTGTCCACTGACGAACGGACCTTGCTGGGGCGGGTGGCGCAGGAGATTCCAGCGGATAACACCGTTGTGGCCAGCCCGTGGACGGGCGCATCACTGGTTTATGCGATCTCTGACCGAAAATCGCTGACTCCGCACGTTTTTGGTGATTATGACGCCGATACGACGGAGGTCCTCCGCCGGCTGAACCAGGCAGGGGAAGACCCGTCCGTTTGCCAGTCCGTTCGCCACCTCAGGGCGTATTACGTTCTGGACTTCGGAGACCGCGAGGTCCACGGCGGTCACCACCCGTTCCCGGGAACCCAAAATCTGTCGTCCGACCCTGATTTCGCACTCATCGATTCACAGGGCGAGGCAAAACTTTACAAGGTAGTGGCCTGCGGGTGAGGTCAAATGCCCGCGAGCGAACTGTCTACCTGGACTGAATTGACGGTGCAGCGGTGCTGACGGCTCTCCTCGGCCGAGTCCCCCGCTGGCGCGCAGCCAATCAGCCCCTCCACCGAGGTGTTTATCGACCTACGTTCGATGAGAGCCTTTGGTCCAGGTAGGGAGCAAGCTGCGTAGTAAATTGCCGATTCAGGTGGTCAGCATCAAAGTATGTGACTACTCCGCCGGCGCCGCCGTAACAAAATGATGCGTCGCAGAAGTACTCCGACATGTCCACCAGCCGCACCCGGTCGCCGTCGGAGGCGGCGTTGGCCGCCTCGCTCAACGGGTCGATCGGGAGGGCCCGGTCGCGGGGGGCGCGGCACTCCCCGGGGTCAGCGGCCTTCACGGCAATGCAGTTCACGTCCCGCACCTTGTCGTTGAGCGGAGGGTCAGCGATCGGATACACCACCGCGCCCGCGGCGGTCCATCGCGACCAGTAGCGCCGGAACCCGTCCTTGTACTGGTCCAGCTGATTGCGGCCGGTGCCGTCGTCGATCTGCTCTCCCGCAGCAAAGGTGGAGGTGAACACTCTGGTGGCCTTGTCGTGTTCGACGGCGGCAGCGACATTTAGTCCCCAGATGCGGCAACTGTGAGTCCTAGCGGGGTCTGCCGCCTGCCCGCGGTACCCGACATAGGTTACGTCGGCGAGGGGACAGCCGCCGCTATAGCTTAATTTCAGTTTCCACTGCTTCTTCCGGGCAAGTTCCACGATCGCCGGCTGCCACTGTTGCGCATGGGAGTCACCCACGAGCCACACTGTTTCGGCTCCCGGACGGCCTCCCGAGAAGTCGCAAACGGCCGGGCCGCCCGGTTCGTCCAGACTCAGCGTGTCTTCCTTCTCCTGACAGTCCGACGGCCATCCCCAGTATTGGTTGGCCGGCCCCATATTAGGGTCCAGGATCGGTCGGGCAAACGGATCACCGCACTCAGGCCTGCCGACCGCGCGCGGACCGAAGCAAGGACCCGCCGCATCGGTCCGCGCCAGCTCCGCAGCCGCTGCTGCCTTGGGAGCTACTTGAAGGTGAAGGGCTACCCCGACCAACAGTATTGTCGCCATACCCGCCGCGACGGCCAAGAGGACGCGTCGGGCTTTCACGGCCTGCCGGGGTCGGACCACCCAACGATCTTCGACCCACCTCTTGGTCATCCAGGCCATAACAAGCGCAGTGAACCCCAAGGCGAGCCTACTGCTGGTGCCGAGGGTACTACCGAGGACGAAAGGCGCCACCACAATCAGCGGCCAGTGCCAGAGGTAAAGAGAGTAAGAGATGTTTCCGATGAACTGCACCGGCGCGAGACCGGTCAGTCTGTCGTGCCACAACCGGCCGCCACCGCCGCCGGCCAGAATGACCAGTGCCGTTCCGGTAGCGGGGACCAGCGCGGTCCAGCCCGGGAACGGTGTGGCATGGTCGTAAACGGCAGCAGAGCCCAACACCATACCGAACCCCGCCAGCGCCAGGATGTTCCGCAGCGTCGATGAAAAGCCGGGCGTATTGCCGGCCAGAGCCAGGAGTGCACCGAACCCAAACTCCCAGACCCGCACAGGCGTGTTGAAGTACGCGGCGCTGTGAGAGGCCTCGGTCAGATAGACACTGAACCCTAGGGACGCCGTCGTAATGACTGCCAAGCCGGTGAGCAGGACCGGGCGCTGGGGCCGTCCCCACCTTACGGCGGCGGCGAACATCCCTACCAGCGCCAAGGGCCACACGAGATAGAACTGTTCTTCCACCGATAGTGACCAGTAGTGCTGAACCATCGACGCCGCGGAATTCATCGCGGAGTAATCGACGGCCTTCGCGGCCAGCGTCCAGTTCTCCACATAGAAGGCGCTGGCCACGATCTCTTGGGCGTTGGCGTTCCAGCGCGTGTAAGGCAGCCAAAGCCATGCACCCACGAGCGACACCGACAGCACAAGGAAAGCCGCAGGAAGGAGCCGCCGCGCCCGCCGGGCGTAGAAAAGTCCCAGCCGCACGCGGCCGGTGGCAAAGAGTTCCTTACCGAGATGGGACGTAATGAGAAAGCCGGAAATGACAAAGAATACGTCGACGCCCACGTAGCCGCCAGGAAGCCGCTCCGGCCACAAATGGTTAGCCACCACCAGGCTGACGGCCAGGGCACGCAGGGCCTGAATATCCGTGCGGAAGGAACGCCTCGCGGTTCCCGTCGCCGCGCTGGCGCTCAGCGCGGCGACGGGCCGCTCACGGGAGTGTGCGTCTTGGGCAACTGTTTCCGAGGGCACGTGGATCAGCGCGAGCTTTCCGTCCGAAGCCGGGCTACAGCCTCGTGAATCGGCCCGTCGAACACCACATTGCCGTGCTGCAGTACCACTCCCCGGTCACAGATCCGGGAAACCAGTTCGAGGTCGTGGCTTACCACCACGAGGGTCTTCCCGGCGGCGGACAGTTCCTTGATTTTGTCCAGGCACTTGCGCTGGAAAGGCTCGTCGCCGACGGCGAGGATCTCGTCGACGAGGAATACCTCCGGGTCGGTGTGGACTGCCACCGAGAACGCCAGGCGCAGGTACATACCGGATGAGTAGAACCGCACCTCAGTGTCGATAAACTCGCCAATTTCAGCGAAGTCGACGATGGAATCGAACTGCTCGTCGATTTGCGCCTCGGTCATTCCGAGAATCGCGCCGTTCAGGTACACGTTGTCCCGTCCGGACAGATCATGGTGGAAGCCCGCACCCACCTCGATGAGTCCCGCAACCTTGCCCCGGGTCCTTACCGACCCACTGTCCGGCAACATTACGCCGGAGATGTGCTTGAGCAGAGTGGACTTTCCCGAGCCGTTGAGGCCCAGCAGAGCCACGGTTTCGCCCTGCTGGACCTCGAGGTCGACGTCGTGCAGGGCGTGGAACTTCTTCGACAGATCGCCCTTGCGACCCGTGAAGAGCCAGACAATGGTCTCCTTGAGGGAACGGGTGTGACGCAGCACGAACTGCTTGTTGATTTTCTTTACTTCGATTGCCACCGGCATGCTAGAGCTCCTGCGCGAATCGGCCCTCAAGCCTACGGAACGTCCACTGGCCCACGAACAGCAGAGCAAATGACACGACTAGTCCGACCGGAAGCCACAGCGAGAGCAGGTTCGGCGGGATCGGCGCCGACCCGTCAGTGGTCGGCAGCCAGAAGGCGTAGTGGAAAGCCTCGACCCCGATGGTGATGGGGTTCACCTGATAGACCGAATACCAGCCCTCGCCGAGCTTGTCCCGCACCATCGTCCACGCGTACATGACCGGTGACGCCCACGTTGCGACCATCAGCAGCATGTCGACGATGTTTTCGAAGTCGCGGAAATAGACATTCGCCGACCCGAAAAGCAGGCCCAGGCCCGTAGCCAGCATGGCCACGATGATGAAGCCTGCGGTTGCGGCCAGGAGCTGGAGCAGCGAGGGCTGCCAGCCGACCACGAGGCAGGCGGCGACGAGGACCGCCAGCTGGGGTACGAAGTGCACCGCCGACACCCAGACGGAAGCCACAGGGAAGAGCTCCCGGGGCAGGTAGATCTTCTTGATCAGGCCGCCGTTGCTGACAATCGACCTCGCGGCGTTGCTGAGCGCCTCGGTGAAGAAGTTGATCAGCACGATGCCGGAGAACAGGTAGATGGCATAGTTGGCCAGGCCGTTCGGGTTCCTGGGGCTGCGCTCGAGGCCCAGGAAGACTCCCAGCGCTATGTAGAACACGAAGAACTGCACCCCGGGCTTGACGTATGACCAAAGGAGACCCAGGACCGACCCGCGGTAGCGGATCTGCAGCTCCTTGCGGACCAGCAACTTGAGCAGGAAGCGCTGTCTGAAGACTTCGGCGAGCCCGCCGCCCACGCCCGGGCGGACGAGGGCGTCGGGGCCGCCGTTGGAAACGGCTGAGGTCACTTCGACTCCGGGGTCTGCGCCGCGGGCTTCTCCGTCATGGCCTCGAAGGTCTGCTTCCAGGTGTTGGCGGAAGTGAACTCCGGCAAAGCCTCGGAATACATCGTGGACAGTTTGTCCCAGTCACGCAGGAGCTGTTGGTGCAGCTTAATGCTTCGGGCCATCATGGTCCGGAACTGCTCAGGCTGCCTCTTGTACCAGGAGGCACCGGAACCGTCAGCCGAGGAAACGATCGCCGAATCCAGCTGCGACAGGCGCCACCAGCGGGCATCCATGGCCGGCACAAGTGCCTCCGGGTGCTCCAGGGCACCCGGACGCACGGCCTGGACCTGGCGGATGCCAGCCGTCGCTGCCGTTGCAAGTGCGTTCAGAAGGGATTTGGGCGCCCTCGGCTTCTTGCCGTGCCGCGGGGGTTTGACCCGCTTGACCGCCGGGAAGCCGGAGACCTCCTTGGTGATCCGCGCGTCGTCGAAGTCCGCGCGGCGGGCCCGAATCTCGGGAAGCTTGGTCGTGATCGTTTCGTGCAGGTGCGAAGGTCCCTTCAGCAGGTCCTCCAAAGCGTCGAGGCGCAGGTCGACGGCCGAGTACTGCATCGACAGGAGATGCTTGACGTCCACCATGAAACTCATGCGTGGCAGGATGCCGCCCTTCTTGTACGGCGAGTAGACCAGGGCCGCAAGCCAGCGGTTGCGCTGGTGGAAGTAGGCCTGCCAGTCGATGGTGTCGTCTTTTTCAGTCCACGGCATGTGCCAGACGGCGGCACCCGGGAGGGTGACGGTCTGATAGCCGTGACGCCGGGCGCGGATGCCGTATTCGGCGTCATCCCACTTGATGAAGACTGGAAGAGCCAGCCCGATCTCGCGGACAATGCTGGTGGGGATCAAGCACATCCACCAACCGTTGAAGTCGACGTCGATCCGACGGTGCATCCACGGAGTGGTCCGCAGGTTGCTGGCCGAGAAATCATGCGCTTCGCGGGTGCTCTCCACCGCACCCCAGAAGAACTTGTATTCGTTCACTTCTTCGCCGAACGTGTGCATGACCGAGCGTTCGTAGAGGTTGAACATGTGGCCGCCGACGATGGTCGGCTTGCGCGTGAAGTCAGCGAAATTGATGGCCCTGAGGACACCCTCGGTTTCGATGATGACGTCGTCATCGAGTAGCAGGACGTACTTGCTGCGTCCGTCTTCAACCGTCTCGTGCATACCGCGGGCGAATCCGCCGGAGCCGCCAAGGTTTCCCTGTTCGATGATACCGAACTTGTCGCCCAGCCGGGCCGCGGCCTCCTCGAAGCCCTCCTGGTCGCGCACCTTCTGCGTGCCCTGGTCGGTGATCAGCAGCCGGTCGAGAACCTCAAGAAGCTCCGGGGATTCCGCGAAGGTGGTCAGGTGCTTGACGCAGTAGTCAGGCCGGTTAAAGGTCGTCACAGCAACCGTGGCGGTCCCGGGGACGAAGCCTTCCGGCTTACGCACCGACCACTCGGCGCCGACCAGTTTGACCGGTTCCGAACCGGCGACGAGGTCGAACCAGTACCAACCGCCGTCGCCGAAGTTGGCGAGGGGAAGAACGACGTCGGCCGGCGATTTTGCGTCTACGCTGATGCTCTCCACCCGGTTCGACGTTCCCCGGGCGGTTGAGCGGGAAATAACCACCGTGGCGGGGGCATCCACTTCAACGGTGAGCCGGACACCGGTGACATCGGTGTGGGCCCGCCAGTAACTGGCCGGGAAGGCGTTGAAGTAGGTGCCGAACGATACCCGGCGGAAGGCCGGCAGGTGGAGCTGGCGGCGGTTTTCCAGGAAGTCCGTCCGGACCTTAGCGCCGGTCGAGGCCACAGCAGTGACACCCGCGCCGGACTTCGAGTTCTGTGAGTCCTCGGACACCACGCGCTGGGCGGCATTGAAGTCAAGGTAGAGCGGAAGGGTGTCGGTGTCTCCGTCGGTCGGGAAAACGACCCGGTGAACTGTCTGCCACTCTTCGTTCACGGGAGTGCGGGACCCTTTGTTCAGAATTTCAGTCGCAACGCTCATGCGTCCACTCCTCCGCTTTCAATCGTGGCGCCGGCTTCGAAGTGCGGGCGGATCTTGTTCTCGAACATCGTCAGAGCCGACCCGATGGCCATGTGCATGTCCAAGTACTTGTAGGTGCCGAGGCGTCCGCCGAAGAGGACGTCCTTTTCGGCGGCGGCAAGGTCGCGGTACTTCAGGAGGCGGTCCCGGTCCGTGGGGGTGTTGATCGGGTAGTAAGGCTCGTCGCCCTTTTCTGCCGCTCGCGAGAACTCCCGCATGATGACGGTCTTTTCAGTCTGGTAGTCGCGCTCCGGGTGGAAATGGCGCGGCTCAATGATGCGGGTGTACCGGACGTCGTCGTCGTTGTAATTGACCACGGAGGTGCCCTGAAAATCGCCGACGTCGAGTACCTCTTCCTCGAAGTCGATGGTGCGCCAGGAAAGGTCGCCCTCGGCGTAGTCAAAGTAGCGGTCCACCGGGCCGGTGTAGACGACCGGGACGTTTCCGACGACCTTGTTCTTGGAGTATTCGTGCGACTCGTCGAAGAAGTCCGTGTTCAGCCGGACCTCGATGTTCGGGTGCTCCGCCATCTTCTCGATCCATGCGGTGTAACCGTTGGTCGGAAGGCCCTCATACTTGTCGTTGAAGTAGCGGTTGTCGTAGTTGTACCGCACCGGGAGCCGCGAGATGATGCCTGCGGGCAGGTCCTTGGGGTCCGTCTGCCACTGCTTGCCGGTGTAGTGCTTGATGAACGCCTCGTAAAGCGGGCGGCCAATCAGTTGGATGCCCTTGTCGTTGAGGTTCTGCGGATCAGTACCCGCGAGCTCGCCGGCCTGTTCCTTGATCAGATCCTGGGCCTGGCCCGGGGTCATGTTTGCGCGGAAGAACTGGTTGATCGTCGCCAGGTTAATCGGCAGGGAGTAGACCTCGCCTTTGTGGACACCGTAGACCTTGTGCACGTAGTTGGTGAACGTGGTGAACCGGTTCACGTACTCCCACACACGGTCGTTGGAGGTGTGGAAGAGGTGGGCACCGTAGCGGTGGACTTCGATTCCGGTCTGCTCCTCCTTTTCGCTGTAGGCATTGCCGCCGATGTGATGGCGGCGGTCGATGACGACGACCTTCAAGCCCAGCTCAGAGGCGGCCTGTTCTGCGATTGTCAGGCCGAAAAAGCCCGACCCTACGATAACGAGGTCAGCGGTCACAAAATCTCCTGGTTCGAATGCGGGCAGCACAGCGTTAGGCAATGTCTGCTGCTCTAGCGTACCCGAGTCAGGCCGTGGAACCGCGCCCCAGCACGTCGTCGGACACCTCCGCAGTGACCCTGGGTTGTCCACATACCACTTGTTCGTCGCCCCCGCGCCGTCGGAAAACCCTACTCTGGATCGCGGAGGAAGGGGTGAAGGAAACCGCGCGATGATCTTGCAGTGCACCTTGGCGGGCGGACCTGGGTCGGTGATCCTTTCGCCGGTGGAACTGGCCGTGGAGCTGCCTGATGGCTGTGCGGGCAGCCGGCTCGAAGCGGCCCTCGGGGGAAAGTTCGCCGTGTCTCTCCTGCGAGTGGCCGGGGAGCCCCTCTCCGCTTTGTCAGCGGGCACTCCCCCTCTGGTCAACGGCGCCGTCCTCGTCGACGGACCTATGCCTTCGGCTGGAACCGAACTTGCCGCCAGCGCCGAGCCGCCCCTGATGCTCGCCGCCGTAGGCGGTCCGGCGGCGGGAACGCTCCTTCCCCTACGACGCGGCACTTACCGGCTGGGCCGAAGCGGCTTCAACCTCGTCATTGCGGATCCGGGGCTCTCCCGCGAGCACGCGAAGCTCGAGATCACACCTGCGTCCGCCACTCTTGAGGATCTTGGAAGCGCTAACGGTACGTGGGTGAACGGCCGCCGGATTTCGATGGCTCCGCTCACCACGGGTGCTGAGATCCGGTGCGGTAACTCGACTTTGAGCCTGTTCGGCGGCACACCCGGTGATCAGCCTGTTCTAAACGACGAAGCCGGCGGCGATACATCCGCACCCCTTCCGCTCCCGGATCCGCCCTCCACGGGTCAGCTCCCCACGCTGATCATAACGTCCTTACTCCCCCTGCTCGCCGGAATTATCCTGACCCTCGTCACCGGGACGTGGATGTTCCTTGCCTTCACCGCCTTCTCCGCCCTCCCGGTGCTGGTCTCGGGCTTCAGCGGACGACGGCGCCGTCGGCAGTGGCGCTCCGATGTCGCCGCTGCGGCACTGGCGGATGCAGATCGACGACGTCGGGCCGCGCCGTCGCTTGCCGCACTGGTGACCGCCTCCGCAGCTGGGCGCCAGTGCGTTCCCTGGGAACCGGTCGGCAATGGACTCCGTGTAGCAGGGGATCTTCCCGATCGCGCAACTGCTGTAGCTCCTGTGTGGCTGCGGCTGGGATTGGCCGAGCAACCGGCCAACGTGCGGCCGGCGTCGGACACCGGCAGTTTCCGTCCTCCGGTCAACGGAAGGTTGCCCGTCACCCTCGACCCCGGGATCGAGATCTTGCTGTCGGGGCCAACTCAAGTGGTGGAAGGACTGCTGCGCTCCTTCGTCATTCAACTCGCCTCCTATCCCCGCGCCGCTCAAACTTCGATGTATTTCATCGGCTCACCCGGGAAGCTTCTTCTCAGCGCGCGGTTCCTGCCGAGGGTCTTCGCGACAGCCGTGGAAGGCGAAGCCGTTGCCGCACTGAGGCAAACTCTGCCGTCGGCGGCCGGTCCTCCCGGTGTCGTCATATGCCTGCCCGGCTACACCCCCTCGGAGGCGTTGCGGGTGGAGACGGCTCGGTTGGGCTGGCAACTCATCTCCTGCTGCCAAGACGGTCCCACCGGGGCACGGTCGGGACAAGCGGTGAGCCTCACGGCCAGCACCGGCCGACTGACTACGGCCTCGGGGGTGACAGAATTCGTGCCAGACCTTGTCCCGGAGGCTGTCTTCGATAGTTTCTGTCGTCGCCGGGGTGGTCAGCCGGGCGTCCCGTCAGCGTCGGGCGGCATTCCTGCACGATGTGAGCTGCAAGAAACGCTGCCGCTCACCAGGGATTCGGTGCGGGCCCGTTGGGCCGCCACGTCACTGCCCTCTAGACAATCGGGCGGCCTTTGCGTGCCGGTAGGCCGAGGCGCTGCCGGGCCGGTGTCCATCGACCTGCAGCGTGATGGGCCACATCTGCTCGTTGCCGGGACGACCGGCTCCGGTAAATCGGAGTTCCTCCGGACGCTCGTGCTCGCTCTGTCAGCCTCCCACGCGCCGAGCGAGGTCAACTTCCTCCTCGTCGACTTCAAGGGAGGCTCGGGATTAGGCCCACTGGTTGAGCTGCCTCACTGTGTCGGTGTCCTGACCGATCTGGAGAGCCACGAAATTGACCGCGCACTTGTCTCACTCCGGGCGGAAGTCCGCCGCCGCGAACAACTTCTCGCCCGGGCGGACGTTCCCGATCTCGCCAGCTACAGGCTCGGCGGAGACAATCCGACAACACTCCCCCGTCTCATTCTCGTGGTCGATGAATTCCGAGTGCTGGTCGATGAAGCACCGGCCGCGCTATCCGAACTCATGCGCCTCGCCGCCATCGGCCGCTCGCTGGGCATCCACCTCGTCATGGCTACCCAGCGTCCCCAGGGAGCACTCAACGCTGACATCCGCGCCAACGTAACGAGCTCCGTCATCCTGCGGGTCCAGTCGGAAGTGGAGTCGCTGGACGTCATGAATGCGAAGCTGGCCGCGACCATCCCCACCGATGTTCCCGGCCGGGCGTACCTCATTCGGGGCAGCGCGGCGCCCGAAGAGTTCCAGACGGCCACCCTCGGCGGGACGGCGCACGACACTGAGGCGGCCCACGTCACCGTGATGACCGCCGAAGAATTCCTTATCGCTCCCCCGCTGCCGGAAGCACATGGCGACAGAGCACCTGATGATACGGCGGACGCTGCAGCATCCTTTATCGAACTGACGCGCATACTGTGGCTGGACGACGGCGGCGAACTTCCGCACCGGCCCATCGCGCCACCCCTGTCGGCGAGCGTAGCTTTCCCGGGTCCGGTGCCCATCTTTGGCTCCTCTGCTGGTCCCGGCCCGATTCGGGGGGCTGGCTTCCGTTTGGGAATCGTCGACCTGCCGGAGCATCAGCGTCAGAGCACCCTCGCATGGTCGCCTCCTGATGACGGTCATCTGGCCTTGATTGGCGGACCTACCCGAGGACGGGGCACGCTCTCCGCGGGCCTGCGGCTGCTGCTTGCCCAGTGGGCTGCGGACGCAACTACGCCCGCGTACCTCCTCGACGCCGACGGTACTTTGGCAAGCGCGGCCAGCCACCCGCTGGCGGGAGCAGTCATCGGACCGGGGGAAACGCGGCGCGCCGCCCGACTCCTAGCCAGATTATGCGAGGAAACGGAACGCCGACTCGCTGCACCGTCCGCTACGGGGGCACCACTGCTGTTAGTCGTCCACAGCTGGGGATCCTGGGTTTCTGCATTTCGTTCCGGCCCGTACGCCTGGGCCGAAGACCTGTTTCAGGATCTGATCCGGGGCGGTCCCGGAGCGCGGATCACCGTCATCGTCACCGGCGACCGAGAACTGGTGACCGCCAGGTTCTTCGCGTCCCTGCCCAACCGGATCTACTTCCCCGCCACCGCGACCCCGGAGAGCCGCCTCCTGTGGCCGGCCTTGCAGAAGGTTCGGGCTATCCCGGGCCGGGTGGTCGTCTCCGGGCCCTTCGCGGCGGGCTCTCTTCCCGGCGCCGAATGTCACGTGCAGGACTACACGGCACCGGAAGATCGAGACGACGGGGGTGGGGTGGGACAGACGCGCTTCCGGGGATCGACCGTCAGCGGGAACGACGACGGTCCGGCCGACGACGCCTCAGACGGCGACGCGTTCCGGGTGGCGCAACTCTTCGAACAGCCGTCGTGGGCCGGGCGGGCGATAAACGGTGAGTTCGTCGCCACTGAAGCCCGGCGCGGCCTTCCCTTTCGGGTGGAGGCGCTCCCCGACCGGGTCACGGTGCGGGATGTGGCATCCCGCCTCCTCGCGAGCGAGGCAGACGAAGGCACGGCGGAGGGAAACGGCCGAGACGATGGCCGATTCTGGATCGGCTTCGCAGGCGATGAACCGGGGCCCGCGGGCATCGCACTGCCTTCCTCCGGTGTCGCCGCCGTGTTGGGAGCTCCCGGGACGGGCAAAAGCACGCTCCTGAGAACCCTGGTCACTCTCAACCCCTCGATGAGCTGGTTGAAACCGGATAAGCAAACACCGCAGGAGTACTGGACGGAGATCTGCCGGAAAGCCGACGCGGGAACCTTGGACCGGCAGGCGGTGGCGCTCGCCGACGATCTCGACCTCTCGACACCGGAGACCAACGCGGCGCTGCGGGACCTCAACGGCCGGGGTTGGACGGTGGTCTTCACCGCAGGATACGGCCCCCTCCTCCTGCACCGAGTGCCATTGGCGATGCAGGCCCGCGTTTACGGCAAGGGCATCCTGCTTCGACCCCGCAACCTGATGGATGGAGACCTCTTCGGAGTACGGTTCGACCCCGAGCCGCATCAGCCCGCCGGACGGGCGGTTCTCATCGGCGACGGTGCGGCAACCTGGGTTCAGCTCGCCGTTCCGGAGCCATCAGCGTTGTCCAGGAAAGATGGCAAAGGACAAACCTCTGGGATACATCCGGAGGAGGCTTCGAAATGATCCGGAACAGCCGACGGGAATGACACCACCGCGACGAGCCCGAACCCGGCGCCTACAGCGCTGGCGGGGATCCACCGTCCCGAGAGGCATAGGCGATGACGCGCTTGTCGAACAACAGCACGATCGCGACGGCGGCGGGCACCAGCATCGCAAGCCCGGCCAGCGGGTACCCGCCCGTCAGTGTGGGGAAGCCGATCGTGAGCGCGAACAGCTGGGCCACCAGAGCGCCCGCGCGGGGCCAACGGTAGCCGCGGAACAGGAAATGGCCCACCGCGAACAGCCAGGCCGAGAAGGCGAGCAACAAACCGAGGGTGAAGACCGCTCCCCAGAAGGAGAGCACCGGCGCTCCGGTCAGCAGCTGCAGCGCATACCAGCCGGCCGCCACCAACAGGGCCGCCGCCTCGAGGGCAGCGACGGCCGAGATGACGGCGATGCCGGCGGGGCGGGGAGGCCGGGCCGGGTCCGGTGTGCCAGCGGGCGAACCGCTCGGGTTCTCGGGCTCAACCGGCCCCTGGGGATTCTCTGCGGGTCTTGACACACTGGCACCATACCCGACATAGTCAAAACCACTTGGGGGACCGCCGATGCATGTGATGCATCGCTCACGAATCGGCGGCATATGGACCGCCAAAACCCCTTGTTTACGCAGCGTTAACATGACACGCTTAATCCAGATGACCGAGGGGGCCCACTGGGCCCCTTTCTTATGAAGCCTCTAGTGAATAATTTCACAAGAGGCCGAACGAATTCCCAGGAATGGAGTTACTGATCAGCATGGATTGGCGTAACCGCGCAGCGTGCCTCGACAAGGACCCGGAGCTGTTCTTCCCGGTAGGAAACACCGGACCTGCCCTCCTGCAGATTGAGGAAGCCAA
>Ga0308160_10002893_pt1 | contig 19993 bp, 17 predicted proteins | sample PhyFR1_FD_201036 | JGI IMG/M metagenome (GOLD analysis project Ga0308160, IMG submission 201036) | Phyllosphere microbial communities from UC Gill Tract Community Farm, Albany, California, United States - DLSLF.R1 | ecosystem: Host-associated > Plants > Phyllosphere > Unclassified | place: USA...
CATTTTTGCTGCCGGTTTAGAAATGGTCTGCCTATTCTAGCCCCACGGAAGCAAAAACCGGCAAATTAATTCTGACGAATTCAATAAGATGGTTCCAGCCCCGCGGGCGCACGCGCGCGTCCGCACAAAAAAAAATACTGGAGATCACATGGGAGACATCCCGAAGCATTTCAATCCGCAGCAGCCAGCCGGCCTCGTCTATCCCGACTACCGCCTCGACGACAACCTCGTGTGCGAGGACGGCCGCGTGTTCATCACCGGCACCCAGGCCCTGCTGCGGATCGCCATCATGCAAAAGCGCATGGACGCACGTGCCGGCCTGAATACCGCCGGTTTCATCAGCGGCTACCGCGGCTCGCCGCTGGGCGCGGTCGACCAGGAAGCCTGGCGCGCGAGCAAGGTGCTGCAGGCGCACGACATCGAATTCCTGCCGGCGATCAACGAGGAGCTGGGCGCCACCGCCGTACTGGGCACCCAGCAGGTCGGCGCCGACCCGCAGCGCAAGGTCGATGGCGTGTTCGCGATGTGGTACGGCAAGGGACCGGGCGTGGACCGCGCCGGCGACGCACTCAAGCACGGCAATACCTACGGCAGCTCGCCGCTCGGCGGGGTGCTGGTCGTGCTCGGCGACGACCACGGCTGCGTCTCGTCTTCGATGCCGCACCAGAGCGAGCAGGTCATGATGGCCTGGTCGATGCCCGTCATTAATCCCGCGAACATCGAGGAATACACGGCCTTCGGCCTGTACGGCTGGGCCATGTCGCGCTTCACCGGCAACTGGGTCGGCTTCAAGGCGATCTCGGAAACGGTAGAAGGCGGCGCCGTCATCGAAGCCGGCCTGCCGGCCCCCTTCGCCGCCACGCCCGACTATGTGCCTCCAGCGGACGGCCTGCACATGCGTTGGCCCGACCTTCCCAGCCTCGCACTCGAAGCGCGCCTGGAAGAAAAGCTGCGCGCCGTCGCCGCCTTCGCCGCCGTCAACTCGATCGACCGCACGGTCGTCGCCGCACCGAACGCGCAAGTCGGCATCATCAGCGCCGGCAAGGCCTATCTCGACCTGATGGAAGCGCTGGAGCGCATGGGCCTCTCCACATCGCGCCTGGAAGAACTCGGCGTGCGCATCTACAAGCCCGGCCTCACCTACCCGCTGGAGCGCACGCGCCTGCTCGCCTTTGCACAAGGCTTGAAAGAGATCCTCGTGGTCGAGGAAAAAGGCGCGGTCATGGAAGAGCAGCTGAAAAGCGCCTTCTACAACCTGCCGGCCGAATCGCGCCCGGCCATCCTCGGCAAGACCCGCCTCGATGGCGCACCGCTGCTTTCCGCCCTGGGCGAGCTGCGCCCTTCGCGCATCGCGCCGGCCCTGATTCACTGGCTGGCGCCGCGCTTCCCGGCGCTGGCGCTGGAGCAGCACCTGCCCAGCTTTTGCAAGGCCGAGGCCCTGTCGAACAAGGGCGACGGCGTCAAGCGCACGCCCTATTTCTGCTCGGGCTGCCCGCACAACACCTCGACCAAGGTCCCCGAGGGCAGCCGCGCCCTGGCCGGCATCGGCTGCCACTTCATGGCGACCTGGATGGACCGCTCGACTGTCAGCCTGACCCAGATGGGCGGCGAAGGCGTGCCCTGGGTCGCCGCCTCGCGCTTCACGAACGAGAAGCACGTGTTCCAGAACCTGGGCGACGGCACCTATTACCACTCGGGCTACCTGGCCATCCGCCAGGCCATCGCCGCCCGCACCAACATCACCTACAAGATCCTGTACAACGACGCGGTCGCCATGACGGGCGGCCAGCCGGTGGACGGCAAGCTGACCGTGCCGCAGATCCTGCAGCAGGTCGTCAGCGAAGGCGCGGCCTACGCCGTGGTCGTCACCGACGAGCCGGAGAAATACGAAGGCATCACCCTGCCCGAAGGGGTCGAAGTGCACCATCGCAGCGAACTCGATGCCATCCAGCGCCAGATGCGCGAGATGCAGGGCGTGACCGTGCTGGTCTATGACCAGACCTGCGCCGCCGAAAAGCGCCGCCGCCGCAAGAAGAACAAGAACGGCCACGTCGAATTCCCCGATCCCGCGAAGCGAATGGTGATCAACCCGGCCGTCTGCGAAGGCTGCGGCGACTGCGGCGTGCAGTCGAACTGCCTGTCGATCCTGCCGCTGGAAACCGAATTGGGCCGCAAGCGCCAGATCGAGCAATCCTCCTGTAACAAGGATTATTCCTGCGTCGAAGGCTTCTGCCCGAGTTTTGTATCGGTGCTGGGCGGGACCTTGCGTAAGCCTGCCGCCGCGACGATCACGCTGGCCGACCTGGAAGGCATCCTCGCCAAGCATCCGCTGCCCGCAGGGCACGACTTCGCGCGCCCGTTCGAGATGCTGGTGGCCGGCGTCGGCGGCACCGGCGTTGTAACGGTGGGCGCGCTGATCACGATGGCCGCGCACCTGGAAGGCAAAGGCGCCTCGACCCTGGACTTCATGGGCTTCGCGCAGAAAGGCGGCGCCGTGATGTCGCACGTGCGCCTGGCCGCCTCGCCGGCGCACCTGAACCAGGTCCGCATCGACCTGCAGCAGGCCGACGCCATCCTCGCCTGCGACCTGGTGGTGGCCGCGATGCCGGACGCGCTGGCGGTGATGCAGCGCGAGGTCACCCGCGTGGTGGCCAACGAGCGTGAGATCCCGACCGCCGACTTTACCGCCAATCCGGACGCCATCGTGCCGAAGGAAGAACTGCTGGCCAAGCTGCGCGCCTCCGGCAGCGAAGCCGGCACCTTCGTGCTGAACGCGCAGGACGTGGCGCTCGAGGTGCTGGGCGACTCGATCGTCGCCAACATCCTCCTGATGGGCTATGCCTGGCAGCTCGGCCTGATCCCCGTCGGCCTGCCGGCGATGATGCGCGCCATCGAACTGAACAACGTCGCGATCGACATGAACAAGCGCGCCTTCACCGTCGGCCGCGTGCTGGCCGCCGACAAGGACGCGCTGGCGCGCCTGAAGCGCTCGGATGCGAAGATCATCCAGTTCGCCGCGCCGAAGTCGCTCGAAGAGATGGTGGCCTTCCGCCGCGAGCAGCTGACGGCTTACCAGGACGCGGCCTATGCGCAGCGCTACGTGGAACTGGTCGGCGCGGTTGAACGCAAGGAACGCGAAGTCGCCGGCGACGCCTCGAAGCTGCCGATCACCCGCGCGGTGGCGCGCAGCCTCTATAAACTGATGGCCTACAAGGACGAGTACGAAGTCGCGCGCCTGCATGCCGACCCGGCCTTCCGCAAGATGATCGCCGAGCAGTTCGACGGCGACTACGCCCTACAGTTCCACCTGGCCGCGCCGCTGGTGTCCAAGAAGCGCCCGGGCACCGACATCCCCGCCAAGCGCAGCTTCGGCCCCTGGATGATGAAGGGCTTCGAAGTGCTGCGCCACCTGAAGTTCCTGCGCGCGACGCCTTTCGACCTGTTCGGCTACACCGACGAGCGCCGCACCGAGCGCGCGCTGCGCGACGACTACATCGCGCTGGTGCAGACTTTCGCATCGAACCTGACGCTGCATAACCGCGAGGCGGCGTTGAAGCTGGCGCAGCTGCCGGAGAAGATCCGCGGCTATGGGCACGTCAAGCTGGCGAACCTGGAGAAGGTACGCGACGAGCAGAAACGGTTGGTGGAGGAGTTCAAGGCGCCGGCGAACGTCATCCAGATCCGCCGCGCCGGCTAAGGGCTAGGTTTTGTAGGGTGGGCAGTCCGTGCCCACGCGGATACACAAGGTGCGTCGTCCGCGACTTGTTTAAAACAGCTCGAGGTTGAGTGACGGCGCCGGCGCCTTGCGCACCGGCGCGCTCGGCGCCGCCCAATCACGCATCTTCTCCGCCGGATAATGCCGCAAAAAGCTGCGCGCCACCTCCAGATCCGTACACCCCAGCCACTCATCCACCTCATCCCGCGGCAAAATCACCAGCGAGCGCTTCTCATCATCCGGCTTGTGCATCCGCTTCATCAGCGGATGCTCATCCGCATTGATTGTAATCTGCGTGAACGAAGTCGACGCCGTCCCATCCTCCTCCGGCCAGTCGCGCCACAAGCCCGCCACGAAGAACAGCGACTCGTCCGCCATCCCGATCCCATGCCGCACCGCGCGCCCGCTCTCGTAGCATGGCTCATAGAACCACGCCATCGGCACCGCGCACAGCTGCAGCCGCCGCCAGGCCAGCGCAAACGAACGCCGTTCACCAATCGACTCGGCGCGCGCATTCATCGTATCGAAAGGTTTGACCTCGGGCGGAATCCGTCGCCGCGGCACCATGCCATAGGTCGCCAGGCGCGCTTCCAGCCGGCCGTGGGCGTCCCGGCGCAGGATAGGCGCAACGTAATCCTTCCAGGTCTCCTCCGGCCAGTGCCAGTCCTTCGGCAAATCGCTAAAGGCGCCCAGCGTGCCGAACTGCTCGGGCGTGGGCGGACGATAATTCACGCACATGACTCAGAAGCCCTCGAGCACCGTCTCCAGGTGGCTGACGCTGGGCGCACCGTCGAAGCAATGCCCGACCAGCCGCCGCCACTCCTGGAAATCCTCGCTACCGCGGAAGTGGACGTTATGGTCCTCCACCGTCTGCCAGCGCACCAGCAGGCGGTAGGCGCGCGGATTCTCGATGCCGCGCTGGAGCCGCATGCCTTCGCAGCCACGGGCGCGCTGGAACAGCGGCGTGGCCTGGCGCACGGCGGCTTCGAATTCGGCTTCCATGCCGGGTTTGATCAGGAGTTCGGCGCTTTCGAGGACCATGGGTGTTCCTATGTTTAGCTGAGATGTGCATGCAGGTTCGATTACGATTATGCCATTGCGCGTCGACACGCGTCTGGCGCGGAGCCTTCAGCTCCTTACTTGCTCCGGAAGCAACTGTCTCGTACACTGAGCCGGTCCGAACGTCTGCAGCCGGCCAGGAACGGACTTTCAATAAGCGAGATTCAGCCCCTGCTCCGGCTGACTAGCTGGCAGGAGCAGGTAGTTTCGCGTGCCAGAAGAAGACCTACCATCGACGATAAGTCTTGCAAAGTTGCAAACAACAAGTAAAATTTCCTTTGATGAATGTTCGTAAATTTTAGGGATTTTTACATGAGAAAACTCGGTGAATGGTTGTTGGTCGGCAGTTTAGCGGTGTTCCCTATCACTTCGGCCCAAGCGAATGTGGTCACTTATACGTTTTCCGGCTCTCTTTTTGATATTCGCAATACTGGTGCGGGCCTCACGTATGGGCAGACCTTCACCGCTACCTATACCTACGACGACACTGAACGTTGGACTGCGCCGATTGAACAAGGACGCGTCGTTTCCTCTGGAGGACAGTTTTCCGTAAACGTGGGTTCCACATCGTTCATCGGAACGCCCACATCTGAACTGCAGATTTTCGATAACTACGTAAATCTTTACAGCGGGTACAACGGAGCGGACGGTTTTTTCGTCAGTAGTTGGTCCTATAACAATTGGTCGGACGAGCGGCCAATCAGCTATCTGATTCAGTTCGATTTATGGGACTTCACTCACACGACGCTGTCATCCTTGTCCATTCCTTCGCAAACGCAAGTAACGCAACTGGCGAGAAGCGGCCGAATCTTTATTCGTGAGTTTTCGCAATCAGGCGAAACTGGACTTGCTGGAGGGTATTTTCAGGAATTCGTTCCCGAGACTGCCGTTCCCGAACCGAGTTCGTTCTCAATGGTTTTTTTAGGGCTTCTAGCTTCTATAGCCACACGATTGGTGTCGAACAGAAAATGGATACGCTAACGCCTTCCGCTCGAAACTGCGGCTTACCTTGCTGAACAAGCATCGCGAATAACGCGACCTCTGCTTTGGGTCCGTCTGCTCTGGGTCGGAAGCGGACGCCACAATAGGTCTGCAAACGGCCAGAAGCGGACACTCCAGCTCAGTAAGCTTAGAGCACTTCGCATCAATCACATGACAGAGGCCAGATGGGCAAGGAACTCGAACTCGCTGACGAACTTCACCAAAAAATCAAGGTGCATTGCGCCCAAGGGGACAGCTTGGCGGAAGCACGGAAGTTCGAAGATGCGATCGCAGAGTACCACAAAGCATGGCGTCTGATTCCAGATCCTAAGAACGACTGGGAGGCAGCCACGTGGGTTCTTGCAGCAATTGCAGACTCGGCCTATTTGGGCGGCTATGCAACGACAGCGCGGGAAGCAATTGAGTACGGTATGACTTGCCCCGGCGCGATCGGCAACCCTTTCATGCATTTGCGTTTTGGCCAAATTCTTTTCGACAATAACGAGAAAGATCGGGCGGCTGATGAGTTAATGCGAGCCTATATGGGAGGTGGTCTGGAGATCTTCGCACTAGCAGACTCCAAATATCTGTCGTTCCTGAAGTCGCGAGCGATACTGTAACAATCGAGAGGGCTGCTTTGGGTCGGTTGCGGACGTATAGCGCGCTGTCCTAGCGCTATGAACAGTGCAGCCGTGTCCGGAAACTAATGGAAGCAACGCTCTATGCATTTTGCTGAGAAGACCGCTATCACATAGCAGATCCGACTCGAGCTTCGCCACTCACCGATGGCAAACGGCCAAGCATGTCAGTCGAGGGAGCGGATCGATTCTCTGCCGGGAATCTGCCACAATGTCGAACCAAGACAGCGAGCCCCATGGCTACTAGTTATCGACGGGGCAGTCCTGATTTCAGCCGTTCCGAAGAAGCGCCTCATTCAAGCAAGCACCACCATGCACACCAAACCCACTCGCGACGCCATCGCCACCCTCGTCCACGACTTCTACACCGACATCCGCCGCGACACCCTGCTGCAACCGGTTTTCGACACCGCCATTGGCGACCACTGGGAACCGCACCTGGCGCGCATGGTCGACTTCTGGTGCTCGGTGATGCTGTCCAGCGCTGAGTTCAAGGGCAACGTCTACGGCAAGCACATGGCTTTGGTGGGAATCGAACCCGAACACTTCCGGCGCTGGCTGGCTCTGTTCGAAAGTCACGTGCGGCACCTGTTCGAGCCCGAGGTGGCGGAAGGATTCATGGCGGCGGCGCGGCGCATCGCGGCCAGCCTGCAATACGGCTTCTTCGGCCGTCTCGAAGTGGCCTGAGCCGGGACACCATGCCCATCTTCCATCCCTACCCCAACGACGACGGCGAGCCCGTACTCATCCGCCAGCCCTCGACGCCCACCTCCCTGTTTGCATGGGCCGATCCGCAACAGGTCGCGACGGTCGTACCCGGCGGCGCCCTGCCCGCGGTACTCAACGGCATTCCCCTCGTTCCGTGGGACGAAGCGCCCGCCACCAGCCAGGGCTGGAGCGCCTGCGCCGTCTATCCGGACCTGGACGAGCCACTCTACGTTCTGCCGCCTGGCTATGCGGCGGCGGCCGGCGCGGTGATCCTGGAAGACGATGGCCGCGTGTGGCTGGTGGCGCCCTCGAACCGTTTCGGAGGCTACGCAGCGACATTCCCGAAGGGCCGCGTCGATCCCGGCACCAGCCTGCCTTGCGCCAGCGTGCGCGAAGCCTTCGAGGAGTCGGGCTTGCGGGTAGACATCGTCGGCTTCCTGCTCGACGCAACGCGCACCCAGACCCATACCCGCTACTACATCGCGCGCCGTGTCGGCGGCACGCCCGCGCGCATGGGCTGGGAGTCGCAGGCGGTGCACCTGATGCCGGTGGCGCGGCTGCGCGAGTTGGCGGTCCATCCGAACGACGAGGCCGTGATCCAGGCGTTGGAGCGTTGGCTCGCGAAGTGATCCGCTCCGGCGTGCATCGAGCGCGCAAGTATGGCAGGATCGATCCTGATGCCGAGTCAGGGCAGCCTGTTCGACGCACCATATTGGTGCAAATACAGCGGAGCGAGCGATGAGCCTACTATCCCAACGGGTCGGCGTCCGTACCTACTCCTTTGCAGACCTGCGCGAGCTGCTCGCCAAGGCTTCGCCGCCGCGCTCGGGCGACTACCTGGCCGGCGTCGCGGCCGGCAGCAGCGAGGAGCGCGTCGCTGCGCAGATGGCCCTCGCCGGCCTGCCCTTGACCACCTTCCTGAACGAGGCCGTGGTCCCTTACGAAAGCGACGAGGTCACGCGCCTGATCGTCGACAGCCACGATGCCGCGGCCTTCGCCCCCGTCCGCCACCTGACGGTCGGCGCCCTGCGCGACTGGCTACTGGGCGACGAGGCCGACACCGCGGCACTGGCGCGCCTCGCCCCCGGCATCACGCCCGAAATGGCGGCCGCCGTCTCGAAGATCATGCGCATCCAGGACCTGGTGCTGGTCGCCCGCAAATGCCGCGTCGTGACGCGCTTTCGCAATACCATCGGCCTGGCCGGCACGCTGTCCACGCGCCTGCAGCCGAACCATCCCCGCGACGATGCGTCCGGCATTGCCGCCAGTCTGTTCGACGGCCTGATGTACGGCTGCGGCGACGCCGTCATCGGCATCAACCCGGCCACCGACAACGTCGCGCAGGTGGTCAAGCTGGTCACCATGCTGGACGAGATCATCGATCGCTACGCCATTCCGACCCAGTCCTGCGTGCTGACCCACGTGACCAATACGCTGGCCGCGATCGAGCGGGGCGCCCCGGTCGACCTGGTGTTCCAGTCGATCGCCGGCACCCAGACCGCGAACGCCAGCTTCGGCATCGACCTGGCGCTGTTGCGCGAAGCGCGCGCGGCAGCGCAGTCGCTCGGGCGCGGCACTGTGGGCGAGAACCTGATGTACTTCGAAACCGGCCAGGGAAGCGCACTCTCGAGCAACGCGCACCACGGCCTCGACCAGCAAACCTGCGAAGCGCGCGCCTATGCCGTCGCGCGCGCTTTTCAACCGCTGCTGGTCAATTCCGTGGTCGGCTTCATGGGCCCGGAATACCTCTACGACGGCAAGCAGATCACGCGCGCCGGCCTCGAGGACCACTTCTGCGCCAAGCTGCTCGGCCTGCCCATGGGGGTGGACGTCTGCTACACCAACCACGCCGAGGCCGACCAGGACGACATGGACGTGCTGCTGACGATGCTGGGCACGGCCGGCTGCAGCTTCATCATGGGCGTGCCGGGCGCGGACGACATCATGCTGAACTACCAGACCACCTCCTTCCACGACGCCCTGTACGCGCGGCGCGCGCTCGGCCTGCAGCCGGCGTCCGAGTTCGACGCCTGGCTGCGCGGCATGGGCGTTTTCACGGGCGGCGACGGCCGGGTCGAACTCGGACGCACCTTGCCGGCGCCCTTCCAGCGCGCGCTGGCGCAGCTGACCTGAGGAGCCTCCATGATCATCCCTCCCGATCCATGGCAAGCCCTGCGCCGCTTCACGGCCGCGCGCATCGCCCTCGGCCACACCGGCATCAGCCAGCCGACTCAGGTCCAGCTCGACTTCCAGCTGGCCCATGCGCGTGCGCGCGACGCCGTGCACCAGGCGCTCGACACGGCCAGCCTGGCGCCGGCACTGGCGGCAGCCTGGCCTGGTGAACCGCTGTGTCTGCACAGCGCGGCCGAGAACCGCAACGTCTACCTGCAACGCCCCGATCTCGGCCGCCGCCTGGACGCACCGTCGCGCGCCCTCCTGGCCCCGCACACCAAAGATTACGACCTAGCCATCGTCGTCGCCGACGGCCTCTCCGCCCTGGCCATCGAACTGAACGCCACGCCCTTCCTGGCGGCGCTGCATTCACGGCTGGCGCACGACAAGTGGACCCTGGCGCCGCTGTGCATCGTCGAGCAAGGCCGCGTCGCCATCGGCGACGAGGTCGGCGAACTGCTCAAGGCGAGAATGGTCGTGGTCCTGATCGGCGAGCGGCCGGGCCTGAGTTCGCCCGACAGCATGGGCCTCTATCTCACCTGGGCACCGCGTGTGGGCCTGACCGACGAGCGCCGCAACTGCATCTCGAACGTGCGGCCGGCCGGCCTGGCCGTGCAGGACGCGGCAATCAAGCTGCATTACCTGCTCCAGGAAGCGCGCAGGCGTCAACTCAGCGGGGTCGAACTCAAGGACGAGACGGAGCACACACCGACATTGGCGCAAGCCGGTCCGACGTTTTCCCTCACCCGCCAATATCCCTGAACGGATCCAGCGCCAGGTCGATCATCCTGCGCTCCCGCACGACGATTTCCGCTACCGCCGTCATCCCGTAGCGCAGCGGATAAACCGTCTCGCCCACCGTGTACTGGGTCCGGTCGAGCGACACGCGTCCCTCGTACACGGGCTGCTTGGTTTGCAGCGAAGGCTTGGTGGCCGGCGAGATGAATTGCAAAGTGCCGCGGATCAGGCCATATCTCTGGTAGGGAAAGGCGTTGAACTTCATCTGTACCGGCAGGCCTTCGCGCAGGAAGCCGCGGTCGTGCTCGGCGATCTCGATTTTCAGGATCGGCTTGGCGTTCTTCGGCGCGATGCCGCCCAGCGGCGCATTCGCCTGAATCTTGTCGCCCGGCTGGGTCGAGGTGACGTCGGTGATTACACCAACCAGCGGCGCGGGTCTGGGTGTTTGTCGCGTGCAAGGCAGGCGCGGATGCGCGTCTGGAGCTCGTCAACCGTCAGGCGCTGGTAGTCCAGGCTGCAGTTCAGCAGCCGGCTCCCGCCCGATTGTGGATGCATGTGGGCGTCGACCAGGCCCGGCATCAGCATGCGGCCTTGCAGGTCGACCACACGCGTGCGCTTGCCCACCAGGGCAGCGGCACCGCCATCGTCGCCGACATACACGATGCGTCCCGCACGTACGGCCAGCGCCTGGCGCACGCTGTCCGCGCTGTCGAGCGTATGGACGGCGCCATTGCGGTAGACCAGATCGGCAGGACCTTGCGCCGCGCCTGACGCGGCGCTTGCGCACAGCAGCAACAGCAACAGTGCGCGCCGCAGCATCTCAGGCGGCCCGGCGCCGGCCGAAGTCGCGCAAGATCTCGCGCGCGGCGTTGTGTCCCGGCGCGCCGGTAACGCCGCCACCCGGATGGGTGCCCGAGCCGCAGGTGTAGAGGCCGGCAATCGGGCCGCGGTAGTCCGCATTCCCCAGTATCGGACGTGTCGCGAACAACTGGTCCAGTCCCAACGCGCCGTGAAAAATGTCGCCGCCGACCAGGCCGAAGGTCCGCTCGAGGTCGAGGGGACTCATGATCTGCCGGCCGATAACCGAGCGCTTGAAGTTCGGCGCCCATCGATCGACCGTCTCTATCATCAGGTCGGCTACTTCCTCACGGTGGTCGTCCCAGCTGGCTCCGTCGGGCAGCTGCGGCGCAACGTGCTGGCAAAACAGGCTCGCCACGTGCTGCCCCGGGGGCGCCAGGGTCGGATCCAGGGTCGATGGAATCAGCATCTCGACGATCGGTTCGCGCGACCAACCGAAGCTACGGGCGTCGTGGTAAGCGCGCTCCATGTACTGCAGGCTGGGCGCGAGGATGATGCCGCTGCCGTGGTGCTCGGCCGGTTCCAGGCCGGGCAGGCAGCGGAAACTGGGCAGCTCGGACAGCGCGACGTTCATGCGGAAGGTGCCGGAACCGCAGCGCCAGGCCTGCATGCGGCGCAGGAAGTCGCCGGGCAGCGCGCCGGGGTCGACCAGCTTCGTGTAGAGGAGGCGCGGATTCAGGTTCGACACGACCACGCGCGCAGCGAGTCGCTCGCCCTTCGCGGTGACGACGCCGCTGGCGCTGCTTTTCTCCAGCAGCACCTCCTGCACCGCGCAGCCGGTGCGGATCTCCACGCCGAGCTGCTGCACTGCCCTGGCCATGGCCTGGGTGATCGCGCCCATGCCGCCGATCGCGTGGCCCCAGGCGCCCTTCTTGCCGTTGACCTCTCCGAACACGTGGTGCAGCAGCACGTAGGCCGAACCCTGCGCATAGGGACTGGCGTAGTTGCCGACCACACTGTCGAAGCCGTACACCGCCTTGATCGGCGCGCTCTCGAACCAGCCGTCGAGGTAGTCGCCGGCGGATTTGGTAAACAGGTCGAGCAGCTCGCGCTGGGAGGACAGCGAGAGCGCGCGCATCCGGTTGCCCAGCTTGCCGGCCTTGATCAGTTCCGGCAGCGCCGCGAGCCAGCTGCCCTGCACCCGGTTCGGCGGCGTCTGCAGCACCAGTTCGCGCAGCAGGTCGGCCGCGCTGTCGAGGTGGCTGTTGTAGGCCTCCAGGCGTGCGGCGTCACGCTCCGAGAACTTCGCCACCTCGGCCTGGGTGCGGCCGGCACCGATCTTGAGGTAGCGATCGTCCTCGAGCGGCAGGAAGTTGGACAAGGGCCGCTCGACGATGCGCAGGCCATGCGCGGCCAGGTCCATGTCGCGGATCACCCTCGGGTTCAGCAGCGAGACCGTATAGGCGGCGACCGAGTTGCGGAAACCCGGGTGGAATTCCTCGGTGACGGCGGCGCCGCCGACGACCTGGCGCGCCTCCAGCACGGTCACCTTCAGCCCGGCGCGGGCCAGGTAGAAGGCGCAGACCAGGCCGTTGTGGCCCCCTCCGATCACGATTGCGTCGCGCATCTGTTTCCTCCTCGGGTAACACGAGCATTATGCGCCGCTCCGGCGGCCTGCGCACCTGCCAGTGTGAAGAGGTTCAGCCGCTTGGGGCCTCCTGTGGTCCGTGCGTCGGACCGGCGGTGACCGGCCGACCGTCCTCCCAGTCAAGCCGGTCGATGCACATGCGCCGTGCCGTCTGCCCCACGTCCCAGGCGTGGTAGACGATCCAGGTCTGGCTGCCGTCGGGCGAGGTCGTGAAGGAATTGTGGCCGGGGCCGATGACGGCGCCGGGCCGGCTGCGCATCAGCAGCGCCTCGTGCCCGCCTTCGGGGCGGCGATACGGTCCGAGCGGATGTTCGGCGACCACATAGCTGACACCGTAGTTCTCGCGCTCCCAGGCCCCACCGCTGTAAAAGCAGTGGACCTGGCCTTCATGCACCAGCACGGACGCGCCCTCCACCGTGTGCCAGTCGTAGACGCCGCCGTACATGCTGCGGCCCTTTCGGAACACGTGCCAGTCCTGGTGCGGACGCACCACGACTTGCGGCTGGCCGGCCAGCGTGGTCATGTCCAGCAGGCGGTCGACCACGATGCCGGTGCCGATGCGGTGGTCGTCCGCAAGCTCGAGGAAGTCGACACAGTAGTACAGGTACCACTCGCCGTCCGTGTGCCGATAGGGATGGGCGTCGATCGAGAACGCCTGGTCGGGCACGAGGATGGCGCCGGTGTCGGCAAAGGGGCCGGCCGGATCGTCGGACACCGCCACGCGCAGCTTCTGGTCCGTGCCCTCGTCGGCCGAACCCGAGGAGTAGTACATGTAGAAGCGCCCCTCATGGAAGGCCACTTCCGGCGCCCAGTAGTGCGCGGCGCCGTTCGGCAGGAGTGCGTGGCCGAGCGGCTCCCAGTCGACCAGGTCGCACGAGCGCAGCACCGGCACCTGGCGGCCGTCCGTTCCGCCCGGGCCAGTGCCGTAGGCGTAATAAACCCCTTCGTGCTTGAGGACGAAGGGATCGGCCATGGTATCCGGATAAACCGGATTCTGGTACGTGCGTGCCAAGCGCGCCTCCCTTTTACAGCTTATAGCGAAGACTCAGGCCATAGGTAGCCGAGTTGTAGCGGATGTCGCGCGGCTGGTAAGGGCCGAGCGAGCTTTCGTACTTCGCGTTCGTCAGGTTGATGCCGTCGAAGTGCAGCGACAGATTGCGATTGAGCTCGTAGCCAATGCTCAGGTCCACGAAGGTCGTGGCCTTGACCACGCGGTCCTGGTCGAAGGGCGCTTCGGCGATCTGCTCGACGTAATCCCCGCGGCGCGTCGCGGCCAGGCGGCCCGTGATGCCATGGCCCTCGTACAGCAATGCGAGATTCCAGCTGTTCCTGGCGACGTCGATCAGGCGTGTCTTCGTGAATGCGCTGCTGTTCAGGCTCGTCTTGGTTTCGTTCTCGCCATCGGTCCAGGTGTAGTTGAACTGGGCGCCGAAGTTGCTCCAGGGGCCGGGCAGGAAGTCGAAGAACTTCTGGGTCGTGAATTCCATCCCCTTGAGCGTACCCTTGCCCGAGTTCTGCGGGCGCGAGACGCGGTAAGTCTGCCCGCCGATCGACTCGTCCTGGGTAAAGTTCTGCAGGTAGCCGTCGATATCGCGGTGGAACAGCGCAACCTGGGCGAAGCCGTTCTTCGCAAAATAATACTCGAGCGTGGCGTCGAGGTTGGTCGACTTGGTCGGATCGAGGTTCGGGTTGCCGGCGCTGCCGCTGCCGGGCGCATTCACGGTCGGCGGAACCAGCGACAGCGCCGGGTTCATCTCGCGGAAGCCCGGACGGGTGATGGTCTTGCCGGCGGAAAGGTGCGACTGCCACTGCTCGGTCCAGGACACGATCGCCGATACGCTCGGCAGCACATTGGTCTCGGAGGTCGAGAGGTCGACGTCGCTCACCACGTCGCCGATCCGGCTCTGGCCGCGCAGTTTGCGGTTCAGGCGCACCACGCGCGCGCCGGCCTCGCCCTCCACCGACACCCCGGCCAGGTTCGTCTTCCAGCGGCCGGAGAGGTACAGGGTGGCGCTGCGCTCGCGCTGCTCGAACAGGCGGGTCGGGTCGTCCGGCACCCGGCCGTTCGGCGCGCCATAGGCATTACGGACGGCGTCGGCCCGGTCGATCAGGAAGTCCGACGCCGGCGTGTACCAGGGGCCGCCGAGGCGGTCGATGCCCGGCACCAGCTGCTCGAAGGACTCGCCGAAGGCGCCGACCGGGGTCGGGCGGACCGCGCCGCTGAAGTCGGAGTGCCCCTCCGCGCCGTGGTAGCTGGCCTTGCGCGAGGACAGGCGGATGCCACCCAACAGGGCCGTGAAGAAGTTGTCGCCGCCGAGTCGGTAGGTGGCGTCGGAGCGCCACTGGAACTGGCTGCCGGCCTGCTCGTTCCAGTTCTGCACCAGGCCGCGCAGCACGAACTGGCTCGGGTCGCGCAAGGCGTTGGCGCTGGTGGGTGTGGTCACGGAGGTGTAGCCGCCGTGGCCGTCGTCGCCATACGCGTACACGCTGGAGCTGGCGCCCGGAATCTGCTGGTCGACGATGACGGTGTCGTTGACGAACTTCGAGCGGGTATAGGCCAGGTGCGAATTGACGGTCAGCGGACCGTCCGAATACTTCAGGCCGAGGTCGAGGTAATGGGTGTTGGTACGCTCGTTCTCGCCCCAGGTGCTGGTCGCGGTGTACGGGTCCCAGTCGTAGGCGTTGGGGCTGAACTGGGCGGCAGCGGCATTCGCCGACAGGATCGGGCAGATCGTGCCCAGCGGCGTGCTGCAATGGGCACCCTGCGGCGCCAGCACCACGTTGGTGAGACGTGGCGCCCAGGTCACGATGTCGAGGATGTAGTTGACCGCATTGCGGCCCTGGTAGCCCATGCCCAGATATTGCGCGCTCGCTTCCAGGTTCGGGTTGATCTTCCAGCCGAAGGCCCCGTGAATGCTTTCGCGCTTGCGCTTGCCGTTGTAGTAGACGCCGCCGATATTCGGCAGCTGGCCCAGCACCTCGCCCGGCGCCGCCGCGAAGGGCGGCGTGTTGCCGATGCGGGTCGCGGTGCCGTCCGGGCGCACCGAGAAGACGTTGGTCGGCCGGTCCACCCACTGGACCGGATAGGCATAATCGTCGCGCTTGAAGGTGACGTCGATCAGCGCGCCCATCTCGCCCATGCCGGTTTGCCAGCGATCGCTGAACAGGAAGCCGGCGCCCGGATTGTGCTTGTTCTTCGTCTCTCTGCTGCCGTTGGTCTTGTTGATGCGGTCCTCGATGTAGCCGGAGGCGGTACGGCCCTTGGCATCGAAGGGCGAACGCAGGCGGATGTTGACGGCGCCGGCAATGCCCCCTTCGAACTGGTTGGCGGTCGCCGACTTGTAGACTTCCATCCCGCCGATCGATTGCACCGGCAGGTCCTGGTAGGACAGGCGGCGCCCGGCGGCGGTGAAGATCTCGTTGCCGTCGAAGGTGGTGGCGACGTCGCGCAGGCCACGGATGATCACCACGTCGGTCTGGCCGCGGTCACGCCCGACCTGCACGCCGGCCACGCGCTGCAGCGCGTCGCCGGCCTGGCGGTCGGGGAACTTGCCGATGTCGTCTGCGTTGATGGCGTCGACCACCTGCAGCGAATCGCGCTTGATCGCCTCGGCCGAGCGCAGGGCCTGGCGCATGCCGGTGACCTGGACCACGGCGGGCGCCGGCTGGGCCTCGGCGTCGGTGCCGGCGGTATCGGTGGTCTGCGCCAGCGCGGGCGCCCCGTATGCCGTCATCAGCATGATGGCGGCGCAGATCGGCTTGACTTGGAATGGGGTCATGCGTGTCTCCTGGTGTCGTCGGAAGGTAGCGGTCGTCGCCGCTTCAGATGCCTCGACACATGGTAAGAGAGCGGGACATGCGCCACCAATAACGAAACGCGCGCGAGCTATCCGAAAACGTCATGGCATGCGCAAGGCATGCGCATCAAGGCATCCGCGCCAGCGGTTCGGCCGCGTTCTCGGTCCAGGCGGGGGCGAACACGTCGCCCCCTTCGTCGAACAGGAAGGCGCGCGTGGCCGGAAACACCAGCTCGACCCGGCTACCCAGGCTCGGCGGCGCGGTATCGGCGTCGCTCTTCACGGCCACCATCTCCTCGCTGCCCTCGACCTGGGCGTAGACCAGGGTCACGTCGCCCAGGTACTCGACCAGGGCCACCGTGGCGCCGATGCCGTCGCCCTGCCCCGGGCGCACCAGTTGCAGGTGCTCCGGACGCACCCCGAGCGTGACGCGCTCCCCTGCCCCGGCAGCACGCGCCACGTCGGCCGCGACCTGCACGCGCGCGCCGCCCGCCAGCGCGATGCTGGCGCTGCGGCCCGCCTTCCCGGTCAGCGTCGCCTCGAAAAAATTCATGCGCGGCGAGCCGAGGAAACCGGCCACGAACCTGTTGGCCGGGCGCTCGTACAAATCGGAGGGCGTGCCGACCTGCTCGATCCGGCCGCCGTTCAGGACCACGATCTTCTGGCCGAGCGTCATCGCCTCGACCTGGTCGTGGGTGACGTAGATCATCGTGCTTTTCAGTTCCCGGTGCAGGCGCGCCAGTTCAACCCGGGTCTGGCCGCGCAGCGCGGCGTCCAGGTTGGAAAGCGGCTCGTCGAACAGGAAGACCTCGGGTTTGCGCACGATCGCGCGGCCGATCGCCACGCGCTGGCGCTGGCCGCCGGACAGCGCCTTGGGCTTCCTGTCCAGCAGGTGCTCGATCTGCAGGATGGCGGCGGCGCGCCGCACCCGCTCCTCGATCTCGCTCTTGGGCACCTTGGCCAGCTTCAGGGCGAAGCCCATGTTCTCGAACACGCTCATGTGCGGATACAGGGCATAGCTCTGGAACACCATTGCGATGCCACGCTTGGCCGGTTCGACCTCGTTGCTGATGCGGCCGCCGATTTCCAGCGTGCCGGCGCTGATGTCTTCCAGGCCGGCGATGATGCGCAGCAGCGTCGACTTGCCGCAGCCCGAGGGGCCGACGAAGACGACGAATTCGCCGTCCAGGATGTCCAGGTCGATGCCCTTGATCACGCTGTGGTTGTCGTATTGTTTTTGTATGCCGCGCAGGGTCACGGATGCCATGTCTTGTTCCTTGTTTATCCTTTGAGTCCGCTCGCGGCGAGGAAGCCTTGCGTTACGCGGCGCTGGAACGCGATGTAGGCCAGCGCCACCGGCAGCGCGCCGAGCAGCGCGGCCGCCATCAGCTGGGCGTAGCGCACGCCGAAGGCGTCGTAGGTCTGGGTCAGGCCCAGCGGGATCGTCATCATCTCGTTCGAGGTGACGATGATGAAGGGCCAGAGGAAGTTGTTCCAGGCCCCGATGAAGGTGACGATCGCCATCGCCCACACGATGTTCCCCGAGATCGGCAGGTAGACGCTCCACAGGATGCGCAGCGGGTTGGCGCCGTCCATCACAGCCGCTTCGCGGAAGTCGGCGGGAATCGCATCGAAGAACTGCTTGAATACGTAGATCACGACCGGCGACACCACCTGCGGCAGCACCAGGCCCGCATAGCTGTTGATCAGCCCGAGCTGGTGCATCGTGCGAAACAGCGGCACCAGCAAGGCTTCGAAGGGCAGCAGGAAGGCCAGCATCGCCAGGCCGAACAGCAGGCCGCGCCCGCGGAAGCGCAGCTGCGAAAAGGCGTAGGCCGCACAGAGGCTGAGCGCCATCGTCACCAGCGTCACCAAGAGCGAGACCAGCGCGCTGTTGAACAGCCAGCGCGGCATGTTGCCGGCACTGAGCGTGGTGCGGAACGCATCCAGGGTCCAGGTCTGGGGCAGCCAGTGGAAGACGCTGGAGACGGTTTCGTGCTCCGGCCGCAGCGCCGTGGACGCGGCCCACAGCAGCGGGAAGGCCCATAGAAGCGCCAGCAGTACGGCGGCCGTGACCGCGGCAATGGTCCAGCCGAGCTGGGAGCGATTGTTCATGCGGCCCTCTTTGCAACTGCGCGCGCCAGCAGCGACAGCGCGATCACGACCAGCATGAAGGCCATCGCCACGGCGGCGGCATAACCGGCGTCGCTCTGCGTGAACGCGGTTTCGTACATGTAGTGCAGGGTGACACGGCTGGTGTTGTACGGCCCGCCGCTGGTGAGAATATAGGTCTGGCCGAAGACTTTCAGGGACGCGATCAGCTGCAGCAGCAGTGCCGTGCCGACCACCGGCTTCAGGGCCGGCCAGGTAATCGCGCGGAACAAGGTAAAACCGCGTGCGCCGTCCAGGGCCGCCGCTTCGTACAGCTCGGCCGGAATGTTGCGCAGGCCGGCCAGCAGCATCAGCATATTGAAACCGACGGTCCACCAGACGGTGCCGATCGCCACCACCGGCAGCGCCCAGTGCACGTCGGACAGCCAGGCGCGCTGGCCGCCGACCAGATGGTTGATCACGCCCGACGAAGGCTGCAGCATCCAGTCCGCGATCAGGGTCATCACCGAAATCGGCAGCACATAGGGCAGGAAAAAGGCGCCCTGCAGCCAGCCCTGCACCCGCACGAAGCGATGCACGAGCAGCGCCATCACCAGGCCGAGCGCGGTCAGCGGGACCACCGTCAGCAGCGCGAAATAGAAGGTCGTGCCGAGCGAAGCCCAGAAGGACGGGTCCTGCACCAGGGTCGCGTAATTGGCCAGGCCGACGAAGGCGCTGGTGCGCGTCAGGCTGCTCTCGGTGAGGCTGAGATAAAAGGTCTGCGCGGCCGGCGCCAGGAAGAACAGCAGGAAGACCAGGGCGAAGGGCGCCAGCAGCAGCGCGGCTGGCAAGCCTTCGCGCATGGCCTGGGGCCGGACGGTGGCGGTGGCGGTCACGGGCATCTCCATCATCGGCCTCAATAGCGCGGCGGCTTCTTGCGCAGCAGGCGCGAGGCTTCGCGTTCGAACATCCCCAATGCCTCCTGCGGTGTAAGCTGGCCGGTCAGCGCGCCCGGCATGAACTTCGAGGCCATTGCCTCCACCGGCCCGGCGGCGCCCATGTACCAGCCGTCCGGATCGTAGACGACATTCTTTGCCGCCTCCGCATACAGGGCGTTCGGCATCAGGGCGCGCGCCGCGCTTGACTCCGCCACCGGACGGTAAGCCGGCACGTGGCCGCCCTCGGCCCAGCCCATCGAATGGCGGCTGACGTAGGCCATGAAGGCGAGCACCGCCTGCACCTTTTCCGGTGCCATCGGGCGTCCCTCGTTGGCAGGGATGGCAAAGGCGTGCGAGTCGGTCCAGACGCTGGCGTCCTGGTAGAGGCGCGGCAGCGGCACGATGCCGTACTCGAAGCCGAGCGTGCCGGCCTTCGTGGCGCGTACGACTTCCGGCACCTCCCATACGCCGTTGATCATGAAGCCGGCGCCGCCGCCCATGTACTGGCTGGTCGACGCCGGATAGTCCAGCCCCGCAGGCGCGTAGCCGCGCGTGAACCAGGCGCTGACCCTGGCCAGTTCCTCGACGCCCGCCGCGCCGTACACGAAGCGCCCGTTCTCGATGATCGGCACACGGCGCTGGGCCAGCAGCGACACCCACAGGCGCCAGATCGCATACGAGCCCTGCCCCGCCTCCATTGCCAGCCCGGC
>Ga0308160_10002894_pt1 | contig 19990 bp, 17 predicted proteins | sample PhyFR1_FD_201036 | JGI IMG/M metagenome (GOLD analysis project Ga0308160, IMG submission 201036) | Phyllosphere microbial communities from UC Gill Tract Community Farm, Albany, California, United States - DLSLF.R1 | ecosystem: Host-associated > Plants > Phyllosphere > Unclassified | place: USA...
GGCCCTGGCAGTCTTCCCGGCACACCGGCTGGAACGGCAGGTTGGTGACAACCGCGTCCCGCAACACCGGTTCAAGATCGATTACATCGTGCTCGACTCGACGTTGCTCTTCATCTTCTTCTCCGTCAGAAAGCTCAACACCTTCGTAGAAGAAAAGTTCTTGCACATTGACCTCAAGGTCATACGCAAGGGGATCCAGGCATCGGCCGCATTCCCCGGTTACACCGGCGTTGACGGTTCCTGATACCAGGATTCCTTCGTGTACGGCCTCCAGCCTCAGGTCCAGCCCGATATCCGAGCCTTCCTGAACGCCAATGAGCGCCACACCAAGATCACCAGGTGCGGGTACATGTTCCTTCAGTGTCCGCATGCTTCCCGGGCTGCGCCCGAGGTCCTTGACGTCGAACGCCAGGGGCGAACCAGCATCTCTTTTAATGAGAACTCCTGTTGAACATATGACCGACGTACCATCTTAGCCTGAAGAGCCACGGGGACTCAAACCGGCCGGCGATACCGCCGAAGTACCGGACCAGCCTACCGCCTGGGCTGCTGATTTGCCGAAGGCTCGCCCGCCAGCAGCCTCCGCAGCACGGACCTGGGAACGTACTCGGAGACGTTGCCGCCCAGCCCGGCCACCTCCTTGATGAGCGTCGACGACAGGTGGATGTAATGCGCTTCCGCAGGCAGGAAGACAGTTTCCACGCCGCTCAGTTGCCTGTTCATCGTGGCCATGGGCAATTCATAATCAAAATCCGAGGAAGACCTGAGTCCCTTGACGATGGCCGAGACGCCCCGCTGCCGGCAGTATTCAGCCAGCAGCCCCTCACCTACGGGTTCCACCACGATTCCCTTGAGGGACGCGAGGGTTTCGCGCGCCATTTCGAGGCGCTCATCAAGGCTGAACCGGTACTTCTTGGCGTAGTTGGTGGAGATGGCCACAATGACTTCGTCAAAGAGACCGGCAGCGCGGGCAATGACTTCGAGATGGCCGTTATGGATGGGATCAAAGGATCCGGGGCAGACAGCTCGTCTCATGCTCCGAACCTACCCCATGCGAAGCCCGGGATACCATGACTGGATGCACGCGTCACGGGAACTTTCCGCGCCTTCTGCCCCCTCTCCATGGCAGCGGACCGCCCTTGGAGCCAACCTCCTGGCTGCTGACGGCGGCCTCGGCGTCACGATCTTCGAGGAGATGACCAACCTCGCGGTCCACACCGGGGCGATCAACCTGGGCCAGGGTTTCCCCGACGAGGACGGCCCACAGGAAATCCTCGACGCCGCCCGGAACGCCATCGCAGCGGGCGCCAACCAGTACGCACCCGGCAAAGGTATCCCCCAGCTGCGTGCCGCGGTGGCCGCCCACCAGGAACGTTTCTACGGGCTGACCCCTGACCCCGACACGGAGGTCCTGGTCACCACCGGCGCCACCGAGGCCATCGCCGCATCGCTGCTGGCCTTTACCGGGCCCGGAGACGAAGTCCTCACCCTTGAACCGTTCTACGACTCGTACGGCGCAGTGATCGGGTTGTCGGGCGCCACGCATGTCACCGCGCCGCTGCTCGCGCCCGATTTCATGCCGGACCTGGCTGCCCTTGAGGCCGCGTTCAGCGAACGGACCCGCGTGGTCCTGCTGAATAATCCGCACAACCCCACCGGGGCCGTTTTTCCCCGCGAGGTGCTGCAGAAAATCGTGGACCTGGCACAAAAGCACGACGTGCTGATCATCACCGACGAGGTCTATGAGCACCTCACCTTCGGCGTCCGCCACATCCCGGTGGCGTCCCTGCCCGGTGCGGCCGAACGGACCATCACCATCTCCTCCGCCGGAAAGACCTTCTCCCTCACGGGCTGGAAAATCGGTTGGCTGACCGGCCCCGAAGAGCTGGTGGCCGCCGCACGCACCGTCAAGCAGTTCCTCACCTACAGCTCAGGCACCCCCTTCCAGCCCGCCATAGCAGCAGGGCTGGGCCTCCCTGACAGTTTCTACCAGGGAATCGCGGCCTCGCTTGAGCACAAGCGCGACATCCTCAGTGAGGGGCTTCGCGCCGCCGGCTTCGGCGTCTACACCCCGCAGGGCACCTACTTCGTCAACGTCGACACGGCGCCGCTGGGTATCACCGACTCGGTGGACCTCGCGCGGCGGTTGCCCGGGCTGGTAGGGGTGGCAGCGATCCCGGTGCCGGTGTTCTGCCACCCTGAAGGAGCTGAACGCACGCGCAGCCTGCTCCGCTTCGCCTTCTGCAAGAAAGCGGACGTCCTCGAAGAGGCGGCCCGGCGGCTGGCCACGCTGAGCAGCAGGCTCTGATGGCGGCAGGCAATCCCGGGCACGCCTCCCGGTTCCTCCGCGCCACCGGCCAACACGCCACCATCGATCCGGACGCGTTCACCGACGGCAGCTATGTGCTCAGCATCGGCGGGGCAGAGCAGTCGCATGTGAACCTGTCCCACCCCGAAGACATCTTCTACGAATACCTTCGCCGGATCGGCCACCTGGTGGACCTGGCGGCCCCCGCCGGAGCGCCTGTCCGGGCGCTGCACCTCGGGGCGGGCGCGCTGACCCTGGCCCGTTATATACAGGCGACCCGGCCCGGCTCCGTGCAGTACGCGGTGGAGCTGGAGCGCGAGCTGCTGGATTTCGTCCTGCGGGAATTGCCCCTGCCTGCGGGAACGGACCTGCACGCCATCATCGGCGACGCCCGGCAGGCACTCGGTGACCTTGACCCGGAGCTCACGTTCGACGTCGTCATCCTGGACATCTTCTCCGGCCCGGAAGCGCCGGCGCACATCGCCTGCGCCGACTTCTACAGCGAGGTCCGGGCGAAGCTGGAACCCTCGGGGCTGATGGTGGTCAACGTGGGAGACGAGCCCGCGCTCACCCTGGTCCGAAGCCAGGTGGCCGCGCTGAGGGAGACCATGGCGGACGTTGCGGCCTTCGCCGAAAACGGCATGTTCGAAGGCCGGTACCCGGGCAACATCATCCTGGCCGGGACCCAGGCGGCCTGGCCGCGGGAGTGGACCGCCCAGCTCACGGCCCTTGGCCCCCACCCGGCGAAGGTACTGGCGGGAGTGGACCTGGACCAACTGGCCCCATAACGGGTCGGCCCGGAACCTCAGCGGCATCCAGGCCGATCGTGGCTGCTAGGACTCCGCAGCGGCCGGGAGGTCATCGCTGTCAATGGCGTCCGGCACGTAGGGCTCAGCAAACCAGAGCCTGGTCTCGCCGTACTTCTTCTCGGCGAACCGTTCCAGTTCGGCGGGCCATTCCGGTTCGGGCGACCGGGAGGACCGTTCCACGACGACGACGGCGGACGGCGCCAGATGAGCGGCGAGTTTGCGCAGCACCGCAGCAAGCGCCACTTCGTCGAGCGGGTAGGGCGGGTCCAGGAATACCAGGTCCCACGCTGCCGACTCCGCGGCGCGGTCCAGGAAGGGCTCCACCTTGGACCGGTGGACGGTTACTGCCTTGCGGCCCACAACGCCGTTGATCAGGTCCGCGTTGCGCTGGCACACCGCGCTTGCCTTGGCCTCGGATTCGACAAGGTCCACGCTGCCGGCTCCCCGGCTGCCGCTTTCAACCCCCAGCGAACCGGACCCGGCGTAGAGATCCAGTACGCGGGCTCCGGCGATGACACCGAAGGCATCGAGGCGGGAGAAGAGTGCCTCCTTGACGCGGTCGGTGGTGGGGCGGGTCAGCGAGCCCGGGACGGAGGACAGTGGGGTGCCGCCGGCCGCTCCTGAGATGATCCGGCTCATGCGGGCACCCGCTGTCCGGCCGCGGTCCTGCTGCTTCCGGCAGGGTCCTTGCTAACCGCGTTCAAGGAACGCCTCCTTTTCGGGGTTGAGGTATTTGTCGATGGCATCCGCCAGCTCAGGGTGGGCGGCGAGGGACGGATCGCCGGTGACGATCTCCTGCGCATCGGAACGGGCCTGGGCAATGATGTCCTCATGCTCCAGGACGCGGAGTAGCCTGAGTGTGGACCGGCCGCCGGACTGGGAGGCGCCCAGGATGTCGCCCTCCCGGCGCAGCTTGAGGTCCTCCTGCGAGAGGACGAAACCGTCGGTTGTGGCGGCTACCGCGTCAAGCCGCCGCCGGCTGGGGTGTCCGCGTTCCAGCGAAGTGACCAGGAGACAGGTCCCGGGAAGCCCGCCGCGGCCAACCCGTCCGCGAAGCTGGTGCAACTGGGAGATGCCGAACCGGTCGGCGTCCAGGATGACCATCATCGTTGCGTTATGGACGTCCACGCCCACCTCGATCACGGTGGTGGAAACGAGCAGTTTGACGGAGTTGGCCGCGAAGCCTGCCATGGTGGCCGACTTGAGGTCCGGGTCCTGGCGTCCGTGCAGCGGGGCCACAGGCACGCCGGCGATGGATGGTTCGTCCTGCAGCTGCTCGATGACGGCTGTCACGGAGGCAAGTTCCCGCCCGTTCTCCTCAAGGTCGGCGGCGGCCGGCTCCGCTTCGCCCGGGCTGAAGTCGCCGTCGTCGTCGGTGCCGATCTTGGGGCAGACAACGTAGACCTGGTGGCCGGCATCAATTTCCTCGCGGGCCCGGGCCCAGATCCGTCCGGCCCAGCCCGGGTTCTCCGCCAGGCCGACCAGATGGGTTGAAATGGGGGCACGGCCCTTGGGAAGTTCGTCCAGGGTGGAGGTTTCAAGGTCGCCAAAGACGGTCATGGCCACGGTGCGCGGGATAGGCGTAGCGGTCATCACCAACAGGTGCGGAGGTTTCCTGGCCTTGGCCCGCAGGGCATCGCGCTGCTCCACGCCAAAGCGGTGCTGCTCGTCCACCACGATCAGCCCCAGATCGTAGAAGGACACGTTGTCGCTCAACAATGCGTGGGTACCTATGACGATCCCCGCTGTCCCTGACGCGGCGTCCAGCAGGGCCTGCCTGCGGGCGGCGGTAGGCATGGAACCGGTCAGCAGGGTAACCTGCACCGCTTCCCCGTCCGTGCTGCCGAACGCGCCGAGCAGCCCATCCCTGGACAGCGGGCCGAGGGTCCGGCGAATGGAGTCGAAGTGCTGGGCGGCAAGGACCTCTGTTGGAGCCAGCAGGGCGGACTGGCCTCCGGCGTCCACCACCTGCAGCATGGCCCGCAGCGCCACGACGGTTTTACCCGAACCTACTTCGCCCTGCAGCAAACGGTTCATGGGGTGGTCCGCGGCGAGCCCCGCCGCCAGGGTTCTTCCGACGGCGGCCTGGCCGTCGGTGAGCGTGAAGGGGAGGTTGCGGTCGAATGCGGCCAGCAGGCCGTCCGGGACCGGCCGTCTGGCTGTTGCTTCCTCAGCAGCCAGCTGGGACCGCCGCCTGGCCAGGGCAGACTGCAGCACCAGCGCCTCCTGGTAGCGGAACCGGTGGCGTGCGCGTTGCCAGTCCGCCGCCGTTTCCGGCTCATGTATCAGCCGGTAAGCCTCCGCGAGCGGCAGGAATTCCTCCCGCTCGGTGACGGTCCCCGGAACCGGATCCGGCAGTGCGCCGAGGTCAACAGTTTCGAGCAGGGTGGCGATGACCTTTTGGATTTTCCAGCTGGGCAGCTTTGCCGTGGCCGGGTACACGGGAATGGGCATGGCCGCGAGTTTCTCCGGGTCATCGCCGCCGGCTGTGAAGGGGTCCGAGTCCAATACCTGGAAATCGGGGTTGGTCAGGCCGAGGGATCCCTTGAAACTGGTGACCTTGCCTGAGAACAACGCCCGGCGGCCGGGCAGCAGTTCGCTCTTTGCCCGGAAGGCGTTGAAGAAGGTGATTTTCAGGGTCCCGGGGGCTTTGCTGTGGAAATCGTTACCGCCGACCAGTTTCACGCCGTTCCTGCCGTCATCGTCCGAGATAACGACGTCGGTGATGGATCCCTTGCGCGCCTGCATGGAGCGGGTATTGCTCGAGAGGACCCGCGCGATCAGGGTTACTTCTTCGTCACGCGGCAGTTCATTGATGGGCGTCAGTTCGCCACGTGTCATGTAACGCCGCGGGAAATAGTTGAGCAGGCCCTCAACCGTGGTGATGTTGAGGTGTTTTTCGATAACCCCCGCTGAACGCTTGCCGATGCGGCGTTCCAGGGCCAGGCCGGGCTCAGCGTTCATGCCCACCGGAGTCCACTGCCTCCTGAAGCGCCTGGCTCCGGTGGCCGGACGTGTCAGACAGGGCGCTGATGGACATGTCAGTGGGCGTACCCAGGGTGCGGATCAGTTCCACGGCCGGACCCGGCGTGGGGACGTGCACGTGGACCCGCCACCGGTAGGTGCCGTCGCCGGCTTCCCCACCGCCCAGCTGGCTCATGATGACCGAATCGCCCAGCTCGTCCAGGTGCTGCCGGAGCGTGGCTGCATCCAGGGGCGAAAGGCTAATGGTGCACATGACCTCCACGCCTTCGTCCACCGGCATGCTGGTGTGGATGTGGGGGTCCTGGACGTTGTAGCCGTGAAGGTCATCGAGCAGCGTACCCTGCAGCTCCTCGCCCAGGACCACGGAGCGGAGGCAGTCCAGGATTAACAGCAGCCCCACGCCGCCGGCATCCACCACCTTGGCTGCCTGCAGGGCATCGAGCTGGTCCTCCGTGGAGACGACGGCGGCCAATGCCGCGGCAACCGCGGCGTCCAGCGTCACCCCGAGGGCGTGGTTACTGTCATCTCCGGGATGCAGGGCGTCGATCTCTCCGGCCGCCAGGGATGCGGCTTCCATGACGGAAAGCATGGTGCCGGGCACGGGATCGCTCAGGGCGGTCCAGGCACGGATCTGGGCCCGGTGCAGGGCTGTTGCCAGCAGGGCCGAGCTGAGGCGCTGCTGGCCTGCCAGGGGTTCCGCCGCCGCGCAGAGGAAGACGGAGAACAGCGTCCCGGAGTTGCCCCGCGCTTTTTCCAGCGCCGCCTGGCCCGCGTGGGTAAGGACGGCGCCGACGTCCGTGACTGACGGGTCCAGCCCGTCCAGGGCATCGGAGGCTGCACGGACCGTGAGGTAGAGGTTGGTGCCGGTGTCGCCGTCAGCGACAGGGAAGATATTGATGGCGTTGAGGCGGTCACTGTGGTTGCCCAGCGCGGTTTCCGCTTTGTTGAGCCACCGCCTCATAGCCTGGGCATTGGCGGCGATCTTAGTCTGCAAAGTGGTCCCATCCCCCGGTGTCCGCGGCCCGGCCCGCAATCGTCACGCGCGGACCTTCGTCGATTCCCAGTGCTTGTACCGAGCCTATCGCAGTGAATCCGGGAGGAAGCTGGACGTCCGGCGGGAAGGTGGCGAGCAATCCATGGTCCTCTCCTCCACCCAGCAACCACGTCCCGGCATCCGTCTGCAGCAGGGCCGCGGCCGGTTCCAGGGCAGCGGCCAGCAGGTCCAGGCTGTCCGGGTCGAGGTCTACGGAGACGCCGCTGGCCAATGCAATCCGGTGTCCATCCCGCAGCAGGCCATCCGAGACGTCCAGCATTGCGGTGGCGCCTGCTGCCCGTGCTGCGGGCCCGGCGCCGAGCGGCGGCACGGGACGGCATTGGAGGTCCACCAGGTTGCGCTGCTGCGGATCCAGCCGCCCTACATGGACCGAGGACTCCAGGAGGGCCAGGCCCGCAGCGGCGCGGCCCGCCGTACCTGCCAGGGCAAGGACGTCCCCCGGCCTGGCGCCAGAGCGGAGGACTGGCTGCCCGCCGTCGAGCGTGCCGAGCACTGCTACGGTCACGGATATTTCCCGACCCCGTCCCAGGTCGCCGCCCGCCACCGAACAGCCTGACGCTCCCAGTTCCCGGATCCCGGCGGTGAGGCCGTCGGCCAGCTGCTCCACCCAGGCCACAGGTGTGTCCGGCGGCAACGTGAGGCTTACCACCATGGAGGTGGCCCGGGCACCCATGGCGTTGATGTCGCTGAGGTTCTGGGCCGCCGCCTTCCAGCCGACGTCAAAGCCTGTGGTGCAGTATCCGTTGGGCCAGGCGAGGCGGAAGTCCTGGTCCTGGACCTGGGTGTCGATGCTGATGACCGTCCTGGCGTCCGGCGCGCTGATGATGGCGGCGTCGTCACCGGGGCCAAGGAGGGTGGCGGCGGAATGCCCTGCGTCCATCGCCAGGCGGGGGAAGATCCGTGCCAGCAGTTCGGCCTCGGAGAGGACGGCAACCACCGGAGAATCTGCTTCAGTCATAGGCTTTTCAGGCACCCCACTACGCTACAGCGCGGCACTGACATTCCCGGCAGGGCAAGTGTGACCGGAGCTTGGGTGAGCTGCCGGGTGTTCCGGAGGGGTACTGCGGTGTCCGGAACACTCCGTTCCGGCGATAGGCTTGGACCATGCCCCGCCGCCACCTGTCCCTGCCCCGCCGCGCTGCCAGGACGGCGCTTATGGGGGCCATGGTGGCCCTCCCGCTGGCAGGCTGCTCCCCCGCCGTCGACGTTACCGCCGCCCAGGACGCCGCCAACCCTGCCTGCGCGCCCATGATGGTGGCCCTCCCGGACACCATTGGTGAGGCAACGCTGCGGCAGACCAACAGCCAGGCCACCGCGGCCTGGGGTGATCCCTCGCTGGTGATCCTGCGGTGCGGCGTGAACGTTCCTGGCCCCACCACGGACCGCTGCGTCACGGTCAACGGCATTGACTGGGTCATCAAGGAGGGCGATCCGGTGTGGACGCTCACCACCTATGGCCGCGAACCCGCCACCGAAATCCTGATGGACCCGGACAAGATCAGCTCCGCTACAGTGCTGGCCGACCTCGCCACGGCCGCGGGCAAGGTGGCGGCCAGCCGCAACTGCGTAGGCCAGCAGGAACTGCAGGACCTGCCCCAGAGCCAGTAGGCAGGCTTCGGCACGCCCAGCCTCCGGGGAAGCTCAGCTCAGCGCAGTCCGGTCTTCCGGTTCAGGGCCAGGTGGATCAGTTCGTCGATCAGATCGGCATAGCCGAGCCCGGACGCAGCCCACATCTGCGGGTACATACTCTTGGGCGTGAACCCGGGCATGGTGTTGATCTCGTTGATGATCAGGTCGCCGTCGGGCGTGTAGAAGAAGTCAACGCGGCTCAGGCCCTCGGCGCCGACAGCATCGAACGCTGCGGCGGCGAGGTCGCGCACCCTGGCGATGGCTTCATCAGGAATGTCTGCCGGGCAGCTCAGCGACGCGGCGTCGTCCTCGACGTACTTGGCGTTGAAGTCGTAGAACTCGTGGCCGCCGCCGGCCACGGAAATCTCGCCGGGCATGGAGGTCCGGGGAGCATCCGTCCCACGGCCTTCCAGCACGGCGCATTCGATTTCCCGGCCGACGATGCCGGCTTCGATGACCAGTTTGAGGTCGTGCCGGCGCGCTTCCTCGATGGCTGCATCCAGCCCTTCCAGCGAGTCCACCTTGGAGATGCCCATGGAGGAACCCGCCCGTGCAGGCTTAACGAACACGGGGAACCCCAGCCGGTCGACCTGCTTCCGGACAGCCTCGGGATCCTTCTGCCATTGCCTGTCGGTAACGGCGACATAGGGCCCCACATGGAGGCCCGCCGACTCGAAGACAACCTTCATGAAGTGCTTGTCCATGCCCACGGCCGAAGCCAGGACCCCGGCGCCGACGTACCGGGTGTCCGAGAGTTCCAGGAGCCCCTGGATGGTTCCGTCTTCACCGAAGGGCCCGTGGAGGAGGGGAAAGACCACGTCCACCGTGCCCAGTTCCTGCGGAACTTCGTTGGGGGCAGCCACGATCAGCTGATGCTCCCCGCCGATCTCGGCCAGCGTGACAGTCTGGTCGGAGGGTGCGACCTCAGGCAGCGCCGTGCCGGCAAGGGACCACTGGGCAGTATCACCGCTGGCCAGTACCCACTGGCCCGATTTCGCGATCCCAATGGGGATGACCTCGTACTTGTCCTTATTAATGGCGCCGAGTACTCCGGCGGCGGTAACACAGCTGACGGCGTGCTCGCTGGACCGGCCGCCGAACAGGACCGCTACCCGCGGTTTGGGACGCCCGGCCGGCTCCCCTGACGTCAGGTTGTTGTGGGACATCGTCAGTCATCACCTTCAGGTTTGAGTTCGCGGGACAGCAGGACAGGTCCCAGTTGGTCAACGGACAGCTTGCCGGCCAGCACCGCCACAACGGCGGCGGTGATGGGCATCTCCACACCCAGCTTGCCCGCCAGTTCATGCACGGCCTGGCCGGATTTGATGCCTTCGGCCGTCTGCGTCATCTTCTGGCCCACCTCCTCCAGCGTGAGGCCCTGGCCCAGCAGCCTTCCCGCGGTGTGGTTACGGGACAGCGGCGATGAGCAGGTGGCCACGAGGTCGCCCAGGCCGGCAAGCCCGGCCATGGTTTTGGCTTCACCGCCGAGGGCAAGGGCGAGGCGGGACGTTTCAGCCAGGCCGCGGGTGATGACGGAGGCCTTGGTGTTGTCCCCCATCTCTTTGCCCTCGCAGATACCGACTGCCAGAGCAATGACGTTCTTGACGATCCCGCCGATCTCCACGCCCACCACGTCAGACGTGGTGTAGGGACGGAAATAGGGCGCCGTGCAGCTGCGCGCCAGCCAGCCGGCGACGGCGGAATCGGCGCAGGCGACCACCGAGGCGGTGGGCTCCTCACGCGCAATTTCCATGGCCAGGTTGGGACCGGAGACGACGGCGATCCTGCCGGCATCGAGGCCGAGCTCCTCGCTGATGACCTGGCTCATGCGCGCGTCGGTGCCGAGCTCGAGGCCCTTCATGAGCGAGACCACCACAGCCTCGGGGTCGATCAGGTGGCGCCACTCCCGCAGTTGCGGACGCAACGACTGGGCGGGGACGGCAAGGACCACGAGGTCAGCCCCGTGGAGCACGTCCGCGACGTCGGTGGACGCCGTGATGCTGGCCGGCAGCGGCACGTCCTTAAGGTACTGGTGGTTGCGGTGGCTGTTGTTGATCTGCTCAACCACTTCCCCGCGGCGGCCCCACAGCCTGATCCCACGCGGGGTACCCGCCGCCGCGGCGGCGTCGGCCAGGATCTTTGCGAAGGTTGTTCCCCAGGAACCGGCGCCCAGGACGGCGACGGAGCGGGCTGAACCCGCCACGTTCAGGGTCACGGCGCGTCCGGCCCGTTGCCGGGGTGCTGCCCGCCGCGCTCCATGAAACGCCCGTGCTTGGACTGCTGCTTCCGTGCCGGATCCCAGCGCTCGGCGGGCGGTTCCTCACCCCTCAGGCCGGCGAGGAGGCCGGTGATGGCATCCATGATGGCTTCGGTGGCTTCCGCCAGCGTGGCCTTGTCCATCGGCCGGCCGGCAAACGCGCTGAGGTCCACCGGATCACCGATGACAACCCTGGATGTCTTGCGGGGAAAGATGTGGAACCTCTTCCCATAGCGCGGAAAAACCTCGTGGGCTCCCCAGTGGGCGATCGGGACCACCGGGATGCCGCCTTCGAGTGCGAGCCGTGCTGCTCCCGTGTGGCCTTTCATCGGCCACAGGTCCGGGTCACGGGTGAGGGTGCCTTCGGGGTAGATGATGATGGCGCCGCCCTCCGCCACGATTTCCTGGGCCACCTGCAGCGACCGGTTCGCGCCCGCCGTCGAACGTTCCACCGGGACCTGCTTGGTGGCGTGCAGGAGCCAGCCGAGTGCGGGGACCTTGAACAGGCCCGCCTTGGCGAGGAAATGCGGGGCGCGCTTCTGGTTGTACAGCATGTGCCCCACCACCAGCGGATCGATCTCCGTGCAGTGGTTGGGTGCGGCGATGAATCCGCCGGCGGGAAGCTTTTCAATGCCTTCCCATTTTTTGCCCATCATGAGGTTCAACAGCGGCCGGGCAATGCCGGCGATGAACACGAATGTGGCCCTGCTCTTGGCAGATTCCTTCACGGCAGCCCGCTACTTCGCGGCAGTGATGTCGAAATCGGCACCCAGCCCGGCCAGCTTCTCGGTGAAGCGCTCGTAGCCGCGGTTGATGATGTCGATGCCCGTCACCCGCGAGACGCCGGTGGCGGCCAGTGCGGCGATGAGGTGGCTGAACCCGCCGCGCAGGTCCGGCACGTCAATGTCGGTGCCCTTTAGTTGGGTGGGCCCGGAGATGACCGCCGAGTGCAGGAAGTTGCGCTGCCCGAACCGGCACGGAACGCTGCCAAGGCACTCCCGGTGGACCTGGATGCTGGCGCCCATCCGGATGAGCGCATCGGTGAAGCCGAAGCGGTTCTCATAGACGGTTTCGTGGACGATCGAGACGCCCTCGGCCTGGGTCAGCGCCACCACCAGCGGCTGCTGCCAGTCGGTCATGAACCCGGGGTGCACGTCGGTTTCGAGCACCAGGGGGTTCAGCTTCCCGCCGGGGTGGTAGAAACGGATGCCGTCCTCACCGATGTCCATGCCGCCGCCCACCTTGCGGTAGGTGTTCAGGAAGGTCATCATGTCGCGCTGGGAAGCGCCCTCGACGAAGATGTCGCCGCGCGTGACCAGGGCAGCGGAGGCCCAGGACGCCGACTCATTGCGGTCGGAGAGGGCCCGGTGGTTGTAGCCGCCGAGGTCGCGGACGCCCTCGATGCGGATGGTGCGGTCGGTCTGGACGCTGATGATGGCGCCCATCTTCTGCAGCACGGCGATGAGGTCGATGATCTCCGGCTCCGTGGCGGCACCGCTCAGTTCGGTGATGCCCTCGGCGCGGGTGGCGCTCAGCAGTACCTGCTCGGTGGCCCCCACGGACGGGTAGGGCAAGGAGATCTTGGCACCGTGCAGGCCCTTGGGGGCAGAAATATGGATCCCGCCCGGGCGCTTTTCCACCACGGCGCCGAACTGGCGGAGCACGTCCAGGTGGTAGTCGATGGGGCGGTCGCCGATCTTGCAGCCGCCAAGGTCCGGGATGAATGCTTCGCCAATGGCGTGGATCAAGGGACCGCACAGCAGGATGGGGATCCTGGAGTCCCCGGCGTGGGCATCAATGGCCGTGCTGGACGCCGTCTTCGCTGCCTTCGGATCGAGGGTCAGGTCCCCGTTGACCGGGTCCTTCTCCACCGTCACGCCATGGAGCTGCAGGAGCGAGGTGACAACCTCCACGTCCTTGATCTCCGGAACGTTCCGCAACACCGACGGTTCGTTGCCCAGCAACGCCGCCACCATCGCCTTGGGGACAAGGTTCTTGGCCCCCCGGACGGTGACGCGGCCCGTAAGCGGGACTCCGCCGCGGATTGTCAGAACACTACTCATATACCGGTTTCCTCACGATTACTCGCCCCCAAATCCTTGCAAAGGCTCCACCCAAGCATAGGAGGTCGCGTTACCGAACCGAAATACGCACGCTCCTTGGCCGAGGCGTGGCGGCGAAGTATGTCGCCCCGCGCAGGGCCAAGGAGCAGAGCGCTGGCGCTAGGAAACCTTGGCAGGCAGGGTCTTGGGCTTGAAAGAGGGGCGGGTTGCCTCGTAGGCGGTGATATCCGCCTCATGCTGCAGCGTGAGCCCGATGTCGTCCAGGCCTTCGAGCAGGCGCCAGCGGGTGTAGTCGTCAATTTCGAAGGGGGCCACAATGTTGCCGCACACCACGGTCTTCGACTCCAGGTCCACTGTCACCTGGGTTCCCGGCGCGTTTTCCAGTTCCTTCCAGATCAGCTCGATGTCATCCTGGGCCACCTGGGCGGCCAGCAGTCCCTGCTTGCCCGAGTTGCCGCGGAAGATGTCAGCGAACCGGGAGGAGAGCACTGCCTTGAAGCCGTAGTCCTTCAGTGCCCACACGGCATGCTCGCGGGAGGACCCGGTGCCGAAGTCGGGCCCGGCCACCAGGACTGAGCCGGCGTTGAACGGCTCCTGGTTCAGGATGAAGGAGGAGTCCTTGCGCCAGGCCGAGAACAGGGCGTCCTCGAAGCCGGTGCGGGTGATGCGCTTGAGGTACACCGCGGGGATGATCTGGTCCGTGTCGACGTTGCTCTGGCGCAGCGGAACGCCGATGCCGGTGTGCTTGGTGAACTTTTCCATGGTTGCGTCCTAGGCTGCGTCGGTGCGGATGGCGGCGGATTCGGGGGCAGGATCAAGGTCCGACGGCGAGCTGAGCGTGCCGCGGACGGCCGTGGCCGCTGCCACCACCGGGGATACCAGGTGGGTGCGGCCGCCCTTGCCCTGGCGCCCCTCGAAGTTGCGGTTCGAGGTGGAGGCGCACCGCTCCCCCGGTTCCAGCTGGTCCGGGTTCATGCCCAGGCACATGGAGCAGCCGGCGAAGCGCCATTCGGCGCCGAAGTCCTTGAAGACCCGGTCCAGGCCCTCAGCCTCCGCTTCGAGGCGGACGCGTGCAGAGCCCGGCACCACGAGCATGCGGACCTTCGGATCCTTTTCGCGGCCGCGGATGATGTCCGCGGCGGCCCGGAGGTCCTCGATGCGGGAGTTGGTGCAGGAACCGAGGAACACGGTGTCCACCCGGATGTCCTTCATTGGCGTGCCGGCTTCCAGCCCCATGTACTGCAGGGCGCGTTCCGCGGCGGCCTTGGCGTTTTCGTCGCCGAAGTCCCCGGGGAACGGAACAGCCTGGGACAGGGACACGCCCTGGCCGGGGTTGGTGCCCCAGGTGACGAACGGCTCCAGCGTGTCGGCGTCCAGGTCCACCTCGACATCGAAGGTGGCGTCGTCGTCGGTCTTCAGCGTGTTCCAGTACTCGACGGCGGCATCCCAGTCCGCCCCTTCGGGGGCGTGCGGGCGGCCCTGCATGTAGGCGTAGGTGGTTTCGTCCGGCGCCACCATGCCGGCGCGGGCGCCGGCCTCGATGGACATGTTGCAAATGGTCATGCGGGCATCCATGGACAGGGCACGGATGGCGGATCCACGGTATTCCAGGACGTAGCCCTGGCCTCCGCCGGTACCGATCTTGGCGATGACCGCCAGGATGATGTCTTTGGCCGTGACGCCGGGGCGCAGGGTGCCCTCAACGTTGATGGCCATGGTCTTGAACGGCTTCAGGGACAGGGTCTGGGTGGCCATGACGTGCTCCACCTCGGAGGTGCCGATGCCCATAGCCAGCGCTCCGAAAGCGCCGTGCGTGGAGGTGTGCGAGTCGCCGCAGACCACCGTCATGCCGGGCTGGGTGAGGCCCAGCTGCGGACCCACCACGTGGACGATGCCCTGTTCGGCGTCACCGAGGCTGTGCAGGCGGACACCGAACTCCGCGCAATTGTTGCGCAGCGTCTGGATCTGGGTCCGGCTGGTGAGGTCGGCGATAGGCTTGTCGATGTCCAGCGTGGGAGTGTTGTGGTCCTCCGTGGCGATGGTCAGGTCCGGGCGGCGCAGCGGGCGGCCTGCCAGGCGCAGGCCCTCGAAGGCCTGCGGGGACGTGACCTCGTGCACCAGGTGAAGGTCGATGAAGAGAAGGTCGGGCTGGGCGTTGGCACCTACGCCGTCGCCTTTGCGCACCACGTGCGCGTCCCAGACTTTCTCGGCCAATGTCTTTGCCATGGCCATCTCCCTTCACTGCTGTTTGGCTGAATGCTTCAACTGAAGCAGGACGGCTCCGCACTGCGCCAGCCGAAAGATTTGCATCTCAGATAATGAGACGGCAATATCATTACATGGACAATTCTAGTGGAGTCGGCGTCATTGATAAAGCAGCACAGGTGCTTGACGCGCTCGAGGCCGGCCCCACCACGCTGGCACAGCTCGTAGCGGCCACCGGACTGGCCCGTCCCACTGTCCACCGCCTCGCCCTCGCGCTGGTCCACCACCGGCTGGTAAGCCGTGACATCCAGGGCAGGTTCGTGCTCGGCAGCCGGCTGGTTGAACTGGCATCGGCCGCCGGCGAGGACCGCCTCATCGCTTCTGCCGGCCCCGTCCTGATGCAGCTTCGGGACGCCACGGGCGAGAGCGCACAGATCTTCCGCCGCCAGGGCGACTGGCGGGTCTGCGTGGCATCGGCCGAGCGCCCCATCGGCCTGCGCGACACCATTCCTGTCGGTACCCAGTTGTCCATGAAGGCCGGCTCCGCTGCCCAGGTCCTGCTTGCCTGGGAAGACCACGACCGCCTGCTTGAGGGCCTGCAGTCGGCACGCTTCACGCCGACCGTCCTCGCAGGAGTACGACGGCGGGGCTGGGGCCAGAGCCTTGGTGAACGCGAGCCGGGGGTCGCCTCGGTCTCGGCGCCGGTGCGCGGACCGTCCGGCCGCGTCATTGCCGCCGTATCGATCTCCGGCCCCATCGAGCGGCTTACCCGCCAACCCGGGAGGTTGCACGCTGAAGTGGTCTGCAACGCCGGCCGCATCCTCACCGAAGCGCTGCGCAAGAACAACGACTGACCGCCGTCGGGTCAATCCCGCAGCAAGCCGCCCTCCGGCGGTTAGGCTGTGGCCCATGGGCAGCTACGCAGTATTTCTCCGCGGCATCAACGTGGGCGGCATCAACATCAAAATGGCGGACCTTCGGGATGCGCTGAAGAGCAGCGGCTTCGCGGACGCCAAGACACTGCTGGCCAGTGGCAACGTGGTCCTTGCCAGCGGACTGGACGCCGCCGGCGTGAAACGGGAGTGCGAGAAGGCCCTGCGCGCCGCGTTCGGCTACGAGGCCTGGGTGGTGGTCCTGCCGGCCGGCAGGGTGGCTGATCTGGTGGCGGCGTGCCCGTATCCGGAGGACGACAAGTCCACGCATTCGTACATCACGCTGTCCTCCGACCACGCAGTCCTGGACGACCTGGACGCTGCGGGCCGGGCCCTCGGGGGCGGACACAAGCAACACCGGCTTGGCCCGGAAGCCCTCGCCTGGCTCGCGCCGGCCGGCGGAACCCTGGACAGCCCATTCAGCAAGATTTCGTCCAAGGCCAGATTTAAGGTGGCGACCACTACCCGCAACCTGCGCACCATGATCAAGGTGCGGGACGCTGCTGCCGGACTGGAAGCCGCCGGCACCAAGGGATGAGCCCCTCCCCTAGCCCGCCGCCACCCTCAGTGCCGCGTTAAACGCCGCAAGCCTGCTGACTTCTACCTCAACGGGCTCCACCACTAGATTCCGCGCAACACCGCCCACAGCCGCCTCCAGCCGTTTCCGTGCCCCCGATGCCCGTGCCGCGGCGGCTCCTGCGGCGATAAAGCGGCCGGCCAGGGCCAGCACAATCCCCAGCACCACGCCGACGGCGGCCATCAGGGTGGGCACCGGCCAACCTTCCACCCGTGGCGGCTCCGGCGCCGGCATCTGGAAGTACTGCAGTGCCGCGAGGCCGCCCAGCCAGCCGAGGCCACCGAGGACGGTCAGCAGCGCCAGCCACTGGACCACATTGAAGACGCCCCACCACCAGGATTTCCTGTTGGCCCCGAGGTCGGTTCCGGCGATGGCCTGGTCCAGGGCATCCGGAAGCCGCTCCCGGCCCTCGCGGGCTGCGCTTCGGATGGCGGCCCGCCAGGGACCGGGCGCGCCGGCGCTGGCGGCGTCGGCGAACTCCCTGACGGCTGAGTCGGTGCGCGCCCGCTCGGGGGCACTGGCGGGCGGAAGCGAAGTGCGGTTGAGTTCCGCCGGAGCGTCCCTGCGGAGGTTGAGCCTGCGCAAGGGGTCGGGCCGGAACCGCGAAAGCCATCGGGTCGCGGGCCAGCCCGTCCGACGGACTGATTCCAGGCGGTAGGAACGGGCCACAGCAGTGACAACCACCGGCACGTTGGCTGCCGCCGCCAGTTCCGCGCCCAGCCTGGCCGTCGTTTGGTGCCGGACGCCGGCGGCTTCGCCGTCTCCGGATGCCTCCCGCAGTTCCCTGGAAGCTTTCGCGACGTCGGCCTCCAGCCGCTGCGAGCGGGCCTTTCGCTGCACCACCACGCTCCTGATCGCAGCACGCACGCCGTCCACGCCCTGGCCGGTCAGCGCGGAGGCGGCAAGGACCTTTACTTTCCCCAGCCCCTCGGCAGCAAGGATCCCGCGAAGGGATTCCAGGACCGGCGGCACGTCGTGGGCCGGAAGCCTGTCCACCTGGTTGAGGACCACCAGGGTGACGGCGCCGTGCGAGGCCAGCGGGGCGAGGAAATCCTGGTGGACCGCTGCATCCGCGTACTTTTGCGGGTCGAGCACCCAGACGAGGACATCCACCAGTCCCACCATGCGCTGCACCACTTCACGGTTGGCCGCGCGGGTGGAGTCGAAATCCGGCAGGTCCAGCAGGATCAGGCCGGTGTCTTCGCCCGCAAAACCTTCCACAGGACCTGCGTGATGCCTGTTGCGGACATCAAGCCAGTCCAGGAGCGGTTCACTGCCGTCCACTCCCCATACCCCCGCCAGCGGCTCCGACGTGGTGGGGCGGCGCGCCGCCGTCGTCGCGATGTTACTGCCGCTCACGGCGTTGAACAGCGAGGACTTTCCGCTTCCGGTAGCACCGAAGAACCCCACCACTGTGTGCTCCGCGGACAGGGAGCGGCGGGATCCGGCGCGCTCCAGGACCTGGAAAACCTCCTCCAGCTGCGCGTCCGGAAGGACACCACCGGCCAGCTGTCTCGCGTCATTCAGGGCTTCCAGGCGCCGGTCCAGCCGCGATGATTCCCGGGCGCCGCTGTGCCGGCTCACGCGGCGCCCGCCAGGCGGGCCAATGCATCGGCTTGGTTGTCCAGTACACCGGCCGCCATCGTGTCTGCCGCCGGGAGCCGGACCAGGAACCTTTGCTGTTCCTCCTCGAGGAGCCGCTGGCAGCGGGCAGCCAGGTCCGTCCGTGCCTTTTCAGCCATCCGGCGCACAGCGTCTTCACCGAACACGGCCTCGAGCAGGCGCTGGCCCACGACTGCGGTTCCGCCTGCTACGCCGACCTCCAGCCCTGTCAGGCCCGCTGTCATAGAGAAAACAACGATCATCAGTGCAGCACCCAGCCCGTTGATGCCGAAGGAGAGCCACCGGGCCTGGGTCCGCTTTCCCTGGCCCTCCGTGCGGATAAGTTCCATCAGCGCCTCCTGCCAGGCTCGGATCTCCTGTGCCGCCCGGTCCGCGAAACCGGGACCGGTCCCCGAGAGGTCGTCCGTTCCCAACAGTTGCCGGCCGGCGGGGTCGGACCGCCAACGGTGGTCGGTTTCCTCTGCGGCGTTTGCTGCCTCATCGACAATGACGGCCTGCAGGCCCGTTTCGATGGCCGCTTCGACCTTGATGGCCGGCGGTGGTTCACCCCGGAAGAAGGCCCCCAACCGGTCGCGGAAGCGGCCCACGTTCTGCTCGAGTGTCCGGAAGAACTCACCGGTGCCCACAAAGTCCTGCCAGCGGGCCAGCACTTCCCCGCGGAGGAGGGCGCCGTCGCGCGTGGCGTCGAGGATCCGGCTGCCCGCGTCCCGGTAGGCGGCATCAACGCCGGCCTCAAGCGCAGCTGCAGCGCGCTGCTGCTCTGCAGCGGATGCGGAGATCGCTGCAACCCGGCCGGCCAGTGCCCGGACCGCACCGTTCAGGGTGCGGCGCGCGACGCCGGCCCGGCCTGCGGCGTCAGCGGCGAGGCCGGTGAGCCAGTTCCGCAGCGGGAGGACAGCGCCGGCGGGCAGCATGCCCAACGGATCCAGCGTGGACTCAGGGATGACAAAGAGCTGGGCACCGGCCAGGCCCTCGCCGTCGAGGAGTCGCCGCAGGTCCTCGCTGACTTCTTCCTCCGCGCCCGCCGGCACCCTGTCCAGGACCACCGCCACCATGATGTCCCTCGCCGCCGCATCCAGGAGCAGCCGCCAGGGGACGGCGTCGGCGTACCTGTTGGCGGTGGTGACGAAGATCCACAGGTCCGCGGCTGCGAGCAGCTGGCCGGCCAGCTTCCGGTTGTCATCGGAGATGGAATCGACGTCGGGGGCGTCAAGGAGCGCAATGCCCGCCGGAACGGCGTCATCGGCGAGCAGGACCAGCGAGGTGACGGCAGCAGCGTCGGGTCCCGTCACCGTTTGGGCCGCAGGGGCAGGTCCGGCAGACAGCGCACCTCGGATCCGGCCCAGGCCCGGCAGGACCCGGCTGCCCTCGAACCAGGCGGCTTCGGCAGGATGGTGAAGGAGGATCGGCTGGCGGGTGGTCGGGCGGATGGCACCCGAGCGGGTGACAGGATGGCCGGCCAGGGCATTAACCAGGGTCGACTTCCCGGCACCGGTCGACCCGCCGACGACGGCAAGCAGCGGGGCGTCGAGGCTGCGGTAGCGGGGA
>Ga0308160_10002895_pt1 | contig 19989 bp, 21 predicted proteins | sample PhyFR1_FD_201036 | JGI IMG/M metagenome (GOLD analysis project Ga0308160, IMG submission 201036) | Phyllosphere microbial communities from UC Gill Tract Community Farm, Albany, California, United States - DLSLF.R1 | ecosystem: Host-associated > Plants > Phyllosphere > Unclassified | place: USA...
GCCCGGCTTGACCAAGTCGCCCCAGTCGCGGATCTGTTTTGGATTGCCCTTGCGCACCAGGAACACGATGGTCGAGGTGTACGGCGAGCTATGGTATTGCAGGCGCTTCTCCCACCCCGCATTGATCAGGCCACGGTCGCGGATGGCGTCGATGTCGTAGGCCAGCGCCAGCGTGACGACGTCGGCGCCCAGGCCGTCGATTACCGAACGCGCCTGCTTGCCTGAGCCGCCGTGCGACTGTTTCACGGTGACGGTGTCGCCAGTTTTGGCCTTCCAGTGCTTGGAAAAGGCGGCGTCGTAGTCCTGGTACAGTTCGCGCGTGGGGTCGTACGATACGTTCAGCAGGCTGACGTCTGCAGCGGACGCGACCGAAAATGCGGCCGTGTGAACCAGCAGGGTCAGCGCCGCCAGCGAGCGGAAGATGGTTTTGCGAAGCATTTCTTCTCTTTCTTTGGAGTGGGAAACGTTAGCGTACGTTCCCGGCCATCGATAAGAAAACGAATTAATTCGCACATCCATATGCGGTTTCTACAAGCGCCAGCAAACAGTATGTGCTTTCGCGCTCGAGCGCCGCAACTGGATGCAGAAGATCAGTGCGCCTTCGACAGGATCAGCAGCCAGCGGCGGAAGATCAGCACTTCGAGATGGCCTGGCTCGACACCGGTATCGCATTCGATGATCGGGTTCACGGCGTAGAAGCGCTTGCGGAAATCGCGGGTGACGAGGATTTCGCGGCGGCCGATACGGATCATGAAAGGGATCAGGGCGTACTTGAGGCCAAAAGAGCTGTTCAGAGTGGTCATGTGCGTTACCTTTTAACGAGTAGTTATGCAGTGAGGAAAGAATAACACAACTACTGTATAAATCTACAGGTACTGTGCGGATATACAGTAATTTTTGCTGTGTGTGGTTTTTTCGCCAAGTCAGTCATAATCGCTTCACCATGAACAATGTCTTGCCCCGCCTGCAGCGTTTTGCCGCCGCCCGCTTTTCGCCAGAAGGACAATTCGGCCTGCACCTCACGGTCGGCGTCGTCTTGTTGCTGGGCGCGATGGCCGTGTTCGCACATCTGGCCGGCGCCGTCGTCGCCGGCGCCCCGATCACGGCGCTCGACGCCGAGATCGCCATGTGGCTGCATCTGCATGCGCAGCAGGGCGGCCTGCTGCGCGACGCCATGCTGCTGCTCACGCACCTGCACAGCACGCCCGGCGTACTGGCGATCGCCTTCCTGGTCGGGCTGTGGCTGATCAAACGCGGACACCGCTACTGGCCGATGGCGCTGGTCGCGGCGGTCCCTGGCGGCATGCTGCTCAACGTGGCGCTGAAACACACCTTCGAGCGCGCGCGGCCCCACTTCGAGGAGCCGATCCTCACCTTGAGCACGTACAGTTTCCCCAGCGGCCACACGATGGCCGCGACCGTGCTGTACGGCCTGCTGGCCTGTTACGCGGCGCGCCACGCGCGCGGCTGGTTCGGCCGCGCCGTGCCGGTGGTGCTGGCGGCGCTGGTGATCGGCGCGGTCGCTTTCTCGCGCATGTATCTGGGCGCCCATTATTTGTCGGACATTCTGGCGGCGCTGGTCGAAGGCTGCGGCTGGCTGGCGATCTGCGTCAGCGCCGCCGCCACGCTCAACCGCCGGCGCGCGGCCAGGCGGCGGCGCCAGGAAGGCGCCGCGCCACCCCAGGAAATCTAAAGGAAACCATCGATGCGCACTCTCGTTCACCTGTCTGACCTGCACTTCGGCCGCGTCGACCAGGCCCTGCTCAATCCGCTGCGCGCACTGGTCGAGCGCATCGACGCCGACGTGGTGGTGATCTCGGGCGACCTGACCCAGCGCGCCAAAGAAGAAGAATTCGAACAGGCGCGCGCCTTTCTCGACAGCCTGCCGGGGCCGCAGGTCATCGTGCCGGGCAACCACGACATCTCGCTGTACAACGTGTTCCGGCGCTTCATCAAGCCGCTGTCGCGCTACAAGCGCTTTATTACCGACGACCTCGATCCGGTGTATATCGACGACGAGATCGCCGTGGTGGGCGTGAATACGGCGCGTTCATTGACCATCAAGGATGGGCGCGTCAGCCATGAGCAGATCGCCAGCATGCGCGCGCGCCTGGCCGGGCTGGCGCCGGACGTGACGCGCATCGTGGTCACCCATCATCCGTTCGATCTGCCGGAGAGTTTCGAAAAACGCGACCTGGTGGTGCGCGCGCCGCTGGCGATGGAAGTGTTCGCCGAAACCGGCGTCGATATATTGATGGCGGGGCATATGCATGCCAGCCATGCCGGCAGCACGGCGGCGCGCTACCAGATCGACGAGTATGCGGCGCTGGTGGTGCAGGCCGGCACCGCGACCTCGACCCGCGGACGCGGCGAAGTCAATTCATTCAATGTGATCCGGGTCGAGCGCTTGCGCGTCGAGATCGACCGCTATGGCTGGGACGTGGTGCATGGCGATTTTTCGCTGGTATCGACCGAAAAGTTCATCCGCGCCGGCAGCATCTGGTCGCCGCATGACGACGGCCTGATGGCGGCGGGACTGTAGGCAACACCGTACTGCGCTAGATCCAGTACTCGGTCAGGCGCGACATCGCTTCGCGCAGGCGGTCCGACCATGGCCGCTTCTTCCAGGCCTCGAGCGTGACTTCTTTCGAGTGGCGCAAATCCTCGCGAAACGCCGCCTCCATATCGCGTCCGAACGCCGGATCGAGCACCACCACATTGACTTCGTAGTTGTGAATGAAGCTGCGGCGGTCGATATTGGCCGAGCCGATCGACGACCACATGCCGTCGATCACCGTGGTCTTGGCATGCAGCACCGCCACCTGCAGCTGGAAGATGCGCACGCCGCCCTCGAGCAGCTCGGCATAGAACGATTCGCCGGCCGACTTGATGAAGCTGTGATCCGACACGCCCGGCAGCACCAGTTGCACGTCGACGCCGCGTTTCGCGGCCGCCACCAGGCTCTCGACGATCTGACGATCCGGCACGAAGTAGGCCGCCGTCATGTGAATCGACTTCTTCGATTCGCCAATCGCCAGCACCAGTGATTTATAGATTTCAGAGTCGCGGTCGGGGGTGCTGGCCAGTACCCGCACCACCTTGTCGCCGGCTGGCGCCAGATGCGGGAAGTAGTCGATCTGCGGCAGCTCGCCCGCATCCTGGTGCACCCAGTTGTCGATGAACGCCCATTGCAGCGCGCCCACGGCCGGGCCTTCGATCTTGATGTGGGTGTCGCGCCAGCCGACGTCGCTCTGGTTGACCTTGCTCGGCTTCTTGTTCGAGCGGAACAGCGAGCTGTTGGCATAGGTGCTGCTGATATTGATGCCGCCGGTAAAGGCCACCTTGCCGTCGACAATCATGATCTTGCGGTGGTCGCGGTTGTTCAACTGCCATTTGCCGGGCCGCTTGGTGGGATTGACCGGATTGAACACCAGCACATTGATGCCGCCCTGGCGCAATTTATCGAAGAACTCGCGCGGCGTGGCCAGCGTGCCGACGCCATCGACGATGATGTTCACCAGCACGCCGTCGCGCCGCTTCTGCAGCAGGATATCGGCGAACTGCAGGCCGATCTCGTCCTGGTCGAAGATATAGGTTTCCAGGTTGATCGAGGTGGTGGCGCCGCGCGCCGCTTCCATCATGGCGCGCATCGTGGCCGGGCCGTCGAACAGGAGCGACACCTTGTTGCCGGCGATCAGCGGCACGCCGGTGGCTTGCTCCTCCAGCACCGCCAGCGCCTTCAGGTCGGTCGTGGCGCGGGCCCAGCGCCGCTTGAGCAGGCTGGACGCCTGTTGCTCCTTGAGCTCGCCGCGTTGGCCAGTCACTGTCGGCACGGTCTGGGACACTTGCGCCGACATCGATTCGGCACTCGGCAGGCTCTTGCACGAGGCCACCACGCTGACGAGGGCGAGGGCGGCGAACCAGGCGGCGAAGCGTTTGTTGTTCATTTTGCACTCTTCATGGTCGAAGGATCAGGTGGCGGTAGTTGCCGGTATTTGGGGCCGATGAAAAACTCGATCGGCGCGCCGATGAAGCGCCGGCCCAGCGCCTGCACCAGCAGGATGCCGCGCTTGAAACGGATCTTGCGTGCGCGCAGCGCCACCCAGAGCGCCAGCCCGAAGCTGACCAAGAGGTTGACGGTGCCGATCAGGAACACGCCGGCGGTGGCGTTGGCGATCTGCGCCCAGCTCATCTGGTAGTCGAGCGCCACCAGCGCGGTGGCAAAATTGGCGGCCGAGAAGGTGATGTGGCGAATGTCGATGGGCAGGCCGAGCAGGAAGCCGACGGTGCCGGTGGTGCCGAGCAGAATGCCGAAGAAGAAGTTACCGGCCAGGCCGCCCAGGTTGTCCTCGATATATTGACCTAGTCGCGCCAGACGCTCCGGACCCAGCAGGCGGCGCAGGCCGCGCAACTGGCTGATGCGCTGGCCCATGCGCGTGTACAGCGCCTTGTTGTCGTAGTAGCCCGAGATCAGGCCGGCCACGAACAGCCACACGCCGGCCACGGCGGCATACAACAGGGCCGGGCTGTGCAGCGGGTCGATGTCGTTGAGCAGGTGCAGCGCCTTGATCGGGTCGACCAGATGCTTGTCGCTGATGGCGTTGTAGCCGGCGGCGATCGCCCAGGCCACCGGGAAGGCCAGCAGCACATTGCCCAGCACCGCCACCATCTGGGTGCGGAATACTTTATTGACCAGCTCGGCCAGACGGTCGACGTCCAGCCCACGGCCGTTGTCGGCGCGGTGCAGCGATGCGGCGATGCGCTGCGCCGTCATGGCCGGCTGCTTGGTCGCTACCGTGAAGTGCATCAGGTGGATCACGACGAAGCCGAGCGAGTAGTTCATGCTGAACAAGAAGGCCTCGACCAGCGGCGGCGTACGCAGGTAGCCCAGCAGGATCTTGAACAGCGCCATGAAGCCGACGATGAAGCCGGCGCCCGAGGCGGCGCCGAACATGGCGCGCAAGTCCTTGCGGCTCTCGGCGATGTAGTGCTCGCCGGTGCGGCTGGCGTTTTCGGTGACGTTGCGCGCCAGCAGGTCGACGTTGTCGCGCAACAAGCCGCGCACCTGGTACTTGGTGTTGTGCGCTTCGATCAATTCCTGGGCCAGCGCGATCGCGGCCAGGCGCTGCGGCGACAGCAGGACGGTGTCGGCCTGCATCACGCCCGTCGCGTTCGGCGTCAACATGGCCGAGGGCACGGGGGCCGGCGTCGCGGCCGCGGCTGTCTCGGGCACATCGACCAGAAACAACAGCTTTTGCAGGCGGTCGATGCTCTGCTGCAGCGCCACCAGCAGATAGGTCAGGGCGACGCTGGTGCCGGTCGAGAGCGCGCCGCGCCGGATCTTGAGCACCACGTCTTCGCACTGGTCGAGCATCACCAGCAGGTGGCGCGCATTGTCGGGGCGCTCGATGTCGCCCGCCAGATAGCGCGCGTACTCATCCAGGTAATGGTTGGTCTCGATGTTCTGCATCAAAAACGGCGAATCGAAATTCTCGATCTGGCTGTAGCTGTGCACCAGACGCGGCTCCAGGCCGAGCGCGCACACCCGGCACGAGAGCGTGCGGATCGCATCGAGCAGGCCTTCGAGCGTGACCAGGCGCGCCTGGCCGACGTTCGCTTCTGCGGGCGGCGCCGCGTGGGCGATGACGTCGAACAGCGTCATCCAGTCGGCATCCGGTACGGCCCGGATCCAGGTGAAGTCGTCTTCGCGGTACAGCACCTGGTCGAGCGCGTCAGACATGTACAGATCGTCGAGCGCCGGCGGCAGGAAGCGGTAGGCGATGCGGTTCTTCAGTTCAGTGACGAAGCCGTCGTTCGAGAGGATGCCGATGTCACTGTAGAGGCTGGTATGGCGGCGGTTTTCAAGCAGGGTGGTGATGTAGCGGCGCAGCGCCCAGGCCTGCTCGGGATTGCCCCTGAGCAGTTGGGTCAGGGTGCGCACCGACTGCGCCGGATCGTCCTGTTTCTGCCACACCCAACGCTGACGCGGGCGCAGGCGACAGACCAGTTCGACCAAGCTGTCGATATTGGTGCTGTTGGGATCAATCCGTTCGAGAGTAGCAAGCATGAATACAACTTCAGTCTGAAAGGCGTAGTGTACGCGACGAGCACGGTAACGTTGGTGTGGCAACGAACAGTAACCCAGGGGAAGTATATGGCGCCGTCTGCCCCGACTGGACGCTCTGGCGCCGCTGCCGATACACTGGAGCGCTGTGCAACAGGAAGGACACCATGTACCTCACATATTTCAACGGCCAATGGGCCGAGGGCAATACCCCGCTGTATGGCGCGATGGATCACAGCCTGTGGCTGGGTTCGTCGGTATTCGACGGCGCGCGCGCCATGCGCGGCAAGCTGCCCGACCTGCGCCCGCACCTCGAGCGCGTGATCGCGTCGAGCGAGAAACTGGGCCTGCGCTGCCCCTTGGGCGTGGACCAGATGGAAGCGCTGGTGCGTGAAGGCGTGGGCAAGTTTCCGCCCGACGCCGAACTGTACATTCGTCCGCTGGTGTTCGGCTCGGAAGGTTTCCTGATTCCGGTGGCAGAGAAAAGCCAGTTCGCGCTGACCCTGTTCGACGCGCCGCTGCCGCCGTTCGCCGGATTCAGCGCCTGCCTGTCGACCATGTGCCGGCCACAGCCGAACATGGCGCCGACCGACGCCAAGGCCTCGGCGCTGTATGCCAATTCGACGCGCGCCATGCGCGAAGCGAAAGAGCGCGGCTTCGAACAGGCGATCATGCTCGATGCTGCAGGCCATGTGGCCGAGTTCGCGGCCTCGAACCTGTTCCTGGTGACCGAAGACGGCGCGCTGGTGACGCCGGCGCTGAACGGCACGTTTTTGGCGGGCATTACCCGGGCGCGCGTGATGGCGCTGCTGGCTTCGGCTGGCATCGCGGTGCAGGAGCGCAGCGTCAAGGTCGGCGAACTCGATACCGCGCGTGAAATCTTCAGCACCGGCAATTACGGCAAGGTCACGCCATGCACCCGTTACGAAGGCCGTACGCTCGACGCCGGTCCGCTGGCGCGCCAGGCCCGTGAGCTGTACCTGGCCTTTGCCGACGCCTGCTGAACCAGTATTGCTCGCGTAATAAAAAAGCCGCCCGGTGTGACCCGGGCGGCTTTTTTTCAAGCTACAAACTCGATCAGAACTTGTAGTTCGCGGTCAGGCGGAAGTAACGACCCTGGCCGTTGTGCAGCTGGGTGTTGAAGCCTTCGTTCGGATAACGTGGATCGTACGGCGCGGCCTTGTCGAGCAGGTTGCGGATGTTGGCCGACAGGGTCCAGTTCTTGAAGCCGGTGTACGAGTACGCCACGTGCATGGTGGCCCAGTACGGCACCGAGCAATCGCTCACCCAGTTGCTGAACTTTTCCAGGCCGCCCAGGCTGTAGGCGGACGCTGGCTGGCCCTTGCCGTAGTAGCAGTACGGCTGCTCATACACGTCGAAGTCGTCCGAGCGGCGCAGCATCGAGATGCGCGAGACGAATTCGCCGCTCACGGTCACCGAGTGCACGTCGCGGGTCCAGTTGGTGGACAGGGTGGCGCGGTGGCGCGGGATGTCGCCAACCGAGGTTGCCCAATCCGACAGGCCGCCGTTGGTGCCGACCAGGTTGGCTTCACGCTCGCCCGGACGCTCGGAACGCTTGTAGCGCAGCTGGTAGCTCCAGTCGAACTTGGTGTTCAGGCGGCCCATGTCGCCCAGCGACAGGCGGTGCGCCACTTCCAGGTCGATACCCGACACTTCGGTCGCGCCCTGGTTCACGTAGTAGCGGTTGACCGCGTTCAGTGGACCGGTGCCCGGGATGCGGTTGCCGTTGGCGTCGATCAGGGCGTTGAGCGGGTTGGTGTCGCGGATCGCCAGGTCGTTGTACAGCTCCGGGTGCGAGATCACGTAACCGGCCGACAGCAGCGCGGTTTCGTCTTCCTTGCGGATACGGTAGTAGTCGACCAGGATGTCGAGGTTCTTGGTCGGGGCGAAGATCGCGCCGAACGAGTAGCTCTTCGAGGTTTCCGGCTTCAGGTCAGGATTGGCGGCCGACATCGACGAGATGCGGCGCGAGCAGTCCGACGAATCGCCGCCCGGCAGCGGGTTCTTGCCGTCAGGGCAGCGCACGGTGTCGGTGACGGTCGAGAACGACTGGACGCCGCCTTCGGCGATCTGCGACAGGGCCGGTGCGCGGAAGCCTTCGGCATACGAGGCGCGGAAGGTCAGCTTGTCGTTGGCGATGAACTTGGCGCCGACTTTCGGCACGAAGCTGTTTTCGGTCGGGTATTTGTCCCAACGGCCAGCGAAGTCCATCTCGAAGTTCTTGGTGAACGGGGTGCGCAGTTCAACGAACGCCGATTTGACCATACGGCTGCCCTCGACCAGCGAGTTGGCCAGGCCGATGATGTTGCCGACCTGGGTTTCCTGGTCCGGGTTCATCGACAGCTTCTCTTGACGGATCTCGCCGCCAAAGGCCAGACCGATATCGCCGCCGGCCAGGGTGCCGATCGTGGTCGATGCCTTGGCGTCGAGCTGCGACACCTGGGCGTAGCCCTTGTTGATGACGTTGCGCGAGACGCTCGGATCGGCGGCGGTCGCGGCCAGGGTGCGGCCTTCGCTGACGATGCGGTCGACCGTTGGGCGGTACAGCATGCCGCGCATGGTCTCGGTGCGCTCGCTGCGGTTCAGCAGCAGGCCGGTTTCCCAGTCGAACTGACCGGTGGTGCCTTTCAGGCCGGCCAGGAAGCGGCCCGATTGATTGACGTTCTTGGAGCCGCCGTCGATGTCGGTGAAGCGGTAGCCAACAGCCGAACGCGAATCGGTAAACGGATTGTCCGGATGGCCGACCGGCAGGATCAGCTGGTAGTCGCTTGGCAGGCCGTTGGTGCGGAACACGGTGGTTGGCGAGGTCGACACGATGCTCGACGAGTTGCCGCGGTATTCGCGTTCTGTACGGGTGTAGCCCAGCTCGGTGAAGGCGGTGATCTCCGGGGTCAGCTGGTAGGTGAGTTTGCCCAGCAGGTTGGCGTCGTTGCCCTTGCTTTGCGCTTCGTAGTTGTTCCAGATGTCGTAGTTGCAGAACGTGCGGCCGTTCAGCATCGAGGTCGCGGTCAGGTTGTGCTTGTCGCGGTTGCCGGTGACCAGTTGCGACGAATCGCAGCCGGTGCGGTTGATGATGCCGGCGCCGTTGGCCAGGGTGGTGGCAAAATTGCGCGCGCCCGGCGTGCGTTCGCGGAAGAAGAACGGCTGGTTCGACACGTAGCTGCCGTATTCGCCCAGGCGCTGGTTGACGTCGGCATAGATTTCCTGCTTCACGTCCTTGGCATCGCGAATGCTGGTGTGGTCGCGCGACGACAGGTCGAAGCTGAGGAAGGCGTTGTAGCCGTCTTCTTGCAGGTCGCCGAAGCCGGTCACGCCGCTGATGTTGCGGCGCGCGAACTCGCCGTCATCGTTGGCGCTGGTCGAGGCGGTCAGCTCGGTGCCCTGGTAGTTGGTCTTGGTGATGAAGTTGATCACGCCTGCGATCGCGTCCGAGCCATACACGGCCGATGCACCATCCTTGAAGATCTCGACGCGTTCGATGGCCGACACCGGGATCGTGTTCAGGTCGTACACGGCCGACTTGCCCTGGTTCGGATCAGCGTAGGCCGAAGCGGTGATGCGGCGGCCGTTGAGCAGGATCAGGGTCGACGACGAACCGAGCCCGCGCAGCGATGCGGTCGAAGCGCCTTTCGAGAAGCTGCCATCGACGATGTCGCTCGAGGTGCCCGAGCCGAAAGCCGGGATGGTCGACAGCAGTTCGGCCACGGTGTTGGCGCCGGTGGCCGCGATCTGCTTGGCGTTCAGGGTCGAGACGGGCGACGAACCTTCCTTGTCGGCGCGCTTGATGTTGGAGCCGGTCACGTAGACCTTTTGCGCTGCCGCTGCCGGTTGTGCCGACGGGGTTTGCGCCTGGGCAGCGCTGGCCGATGCCAGGGCCACGGACACAGCGATGACGCTGCGCTTGATGACGAGTTGGTGCTTGATCAAAGAAGTTCTCCGAAACTGCTATAAGACGGCTGTGACCGGGTAGGCCAGCGCTATCTGCTGTTGTAGTTGATGTCTCGGCACGATGAAAAACAATGTAAAGGTGCCGGAAGCAACATCAAAGCATTTCGGTAGAACAAGTGTCAAATTGGATTGGTAAAGTGTTTGGCAATCACAACAGTAAACATGAGGGGATTGACAAATGTTTGGTGCAGTGGGCTTGTGGCAATGGCCCTTGTCGGAAGCCTGCCGGCGCGTGCGCCATGGAAAAAGGCCGGCAATGCCGGCCTTCCAGAAGCAGGGTAGCGGCAGGCTTAGCCCTGGCCTGGCTCCGCAACATAGATCTCGACGCGGCGGTTACGCGCCTTGCCCGAGTTGTCGTTGTTCGAAGCGATCGGCTCACGCGAACCACGACCTTCGATGGTGATGCGGTTCGGGTTCACGCCGCGGCCAGCCAGGTAGTCGCGGGTGCGCGAAGCGCGGTCCACCGACAGCGGCTGGTTGATCGCGTCGCTGCCGGTGCTGTCGGTGTGGCCGATGATGACGACATTGGTGTTCGGATTCTCTTGCAGGGTGCTGGCGAAGCGCTGCAGGATCGGCTGGAAATTGCCCTTGATGTCAGAGCGGCCGGTATCGAACGAAATGTCGCTCGGGATGTTCAGCTTGAGGCGGTTATCCTGGGTTTGCGACACCTGCACGCCGGTGCCGGCGGTGGCTTGCTCCATCTGCTGCTTTTGCGCTTCCATGCGCTTGGACCAGATATTGCCGACAACAGCGCCTGCTGCTGCGCCAAGCACGGCGCCGCGCGTGGCGCGACCGCTGCCGCCGCCGCTGGTGGTGCCGCCGATCAGGCCGCCCAGACCGGCGCCGATGCCGGCGCCGGTGGCGGTGCCGCGCTGGGTGGCCGACATGTCGGCGCAACCGGTGGCGGTCATCAGGACGATCGTTGCGGCCGCAGCCGTTTTAGTGAGTTTCGAGTACATGGTGGTCTCCTAGAATGGAAAAATCCGTTTCGCCGTCGCACCTTCTGGAGGCGCGACCGCGAAACGGATTAGATGATGCGGGTCGTGCCAGTCAAACTACTATATCCCACGTCCGCTAATCAGGCGCACCAGGATCATGATCACGGCGACGACCAGCAGAATGTGGATGAAGCCGCCGATGGTGTACGAAGTCACCAGGCCCAGCAGCCAAAGAACGAGAAGGACAACAGCGATTGTGTACAGCATGGTGAATCTCCTTGAGAGAATGCGCAGTGGTTGCGCTGTGAATCCAGTATGTACTGAGCGGTGGGCTGTTACCGTTCGGTAACGTACATTAAACGCAACTTTTTTGTTTTCCGAGGCCAGGGATCCAGCCCATCAGCCCCATCAGGCCCGCACTGCCGATCAGGCAGGTGAGCAGGCCGCCCGCTATCAGGAATACCACGTCGTGGGCTTGCAGATTGCCTTGGGCGTGCTGCGCGGGGACAGCCGATAACAGACCGAAGCCGGTCAGCAAGATTCCCCACAATATGATGCCAATCCATGCCAGGCTGTTCATCTGATTTCTCCCACGATTTGAACTCCGCTTTAGTTTCAGCGTGGAATCATTTTCGTTTGAGCTCAGCAATTCGTCAGTGCGCTGTCTCACATTGCCATTAGGAAAAACTTTGGCCGGGATGCTTGCGCAATCCCGGCCATCTGTTAGCCACGCATGACGCATGTAAACTGGCTGGATAGCCAGCTATGGCATCAGGCCACCGAGCGCAGGCGGCCCTTGACGATGCGCACGCGCTCGCCGCTGCGCCATTGCGGCTGGCTGTTCTGACGGAAGGTACGCAGGGTGCCATCGTCCAGGCGCACCCGGATTTCATAGCTGGTGGTGGCCTTCATATTGCCTTCGATCTGGTTGCCGGCCACGGCGCCGCCGATGGCGCCGGCGACCGTCGCCAATTGACGGCCGCTGCCGCCGCCCACCTGATTGCCCAGCAGGCCGCCGACCACGGCGCCACCGGCAGCGCCAAGGCCACTGCCTTCGGCGCGGGTCTTGATGGTGCGCACCGATTCGACGTTGCCGCAGTTCGAGCACCAGTTGCGATCGGTTTCTGCCGAGGCGAGCTGGGTCGGCTTGCTCTTGACCGGGACTGGCGCCGGCACTGGCGCTGGCAGCGGGGCGGGCGCGGCCGGCGCTGCGTAACCCGGCGCATATCCTGAAGCCACGCCCTGAACCGGCACGGCGTCGGTTGGCGTGCCTTGCGGCAGCGTCGCCGCCAGCGCCAGGCGGTCGGCTTCACTCAGCTGACGCTCTGCCGTGCTGCCGTTCGAGTTCGGCAGCCAGCCCAGGATCGCGGCCGTACCGACCATGCAGAACAGCACCACGGCGAGGGCAGCGATCAGGAGCAGGGGATGGGGCCGGCCTTTGCCGGTCGATGGCAGGCCGGATGGTGTTGGGGACGTGTTCATAGGTGTTCCTTTCTTGTGTGGCGCAAGGCCTTTTGTTCGTTTCGATATTGTCCTCAGGAACAACAAGCGGTTCCGTGCGTCACCGTACATACCCACTCAAGGGTGGCGGTTAGGCTGATTGAAATTGTTTGTAAATGTATCTGGTGAGCGCCGCGTTGCGCGTTCCCTGTCGAGGATCCGATGAATTTCGCCGCCCACCCCCCTGTCACCGAGCACAGCAGTAATCTGCTGCTTGCCGCGCTGCCGCCCCAGGAGCTGGCGCAGGTGTTGCCGCAGCTCGAACACGTTACCGTGGCGGCCGGGCAGGTACTGTGCGAGCCGGGCGATCCAATCCGGCACATCCATTTCCCGCACGATTGCCTGGTGTCGCTGCTGGGGGTGGCCGAAGGGCGCATGACGCTCGAGATCGGACAAGTCGGACGCGAGGGCATGCTCGGCGCCACTGTCGCGCTCGGTCATGAAACGGCGCAGGTACGCGCCGTGGTGCAGCGCGCCGGCAGTGCCAGCCGCATGGATGGGGATCGCTTCCAGGCCGAAGTGGCGCGCAACCCGGCGCTGCAGCAAGTGCTGTACCGTTACACCGATTCGCTGCTGGCGCAGGCGATCCAGATCGCTGTCTGCAGCCGCTTTCACGTACTCGAGGCGCGCCTGGCGCGGTCGCTGCTGGTCACGCGCGATCGCTTGCAGAGCGACCGCTTTCACCTGACCCACGAATTCATGGCCCATGCACTTGGCGTGCGGCGGGTCGGGGTCACCAAGGCCGCCAGCGCGCTGCAGCAGCAGGGCCTGATCAACTACAGCCGCGGCAATATCGAGATCCTCGACCCCGAAGGGCTGGCCGCCGCATCCTGTAGTTGCTACGAAATCGTGCGCGAAGCAGGGGCGTCGCCGGCGCACGGTCTGCGCTGACCCAGTCGCCCTGACCCTGCCAGCCAGCGCCGCCATCGGCATCGGCTTTGTCAAGGCCACTTCTTGTTGGGCGATTGGTTAACGACAAACGCCCGGCATGCCGGGCGTTTGCGGTGTGCGTGAAAACTGGGAATTAGTTGGTCGTCTTGACCTGATTGCCGACCACGCCGCCGACAGCTGCGCCGCCCACGGTGCCGACTGCGCTGCCGCCGGTCAGGACGCCACCGATCACTGCGCCGGCGCCAGCGCCAACAGCGGTGTTACGGTCTTGCTTCGACATGCCGGAGCAGCCGGCCATGCCCAGAGCGACGGTTGCCAGCGAAACGGTTACGACCAGGTTCTTGATAGTTTTCATAATGAACTCCTTGTGGTGGGTTATTTCAAGCGCAGGTCATTCCTGACCGATCTCACGCCTTTTACAGTGCGTGCGACCGAAGCCGCAACGCCTACGCTGTCGGCTGACGCGACAAAACCGCTCAGCCGGACAATTCCTTGTTTAGTATTCACATCGATATCTGATTCGGGCAATTGCGGATCGCGCTCGAGCGCCTGGCGTACATCCGCCGTAATGGTGCTGTCGTCGATTGCCACTTCTTTTGCTGGTACGTTGGAAACGCATCCAGCCAGTGGTGCAGCCGCCAGAACCGCCAACAAGACAGGGATACATCGAATCATTGCCCTGCCGCGTGGTCCGCTCATTCCGTTATTCATTAATCAATGTGTTGGTCACAGAGTAAGCGTGCGGTCGATTTCGCTCTGTTCGGCAACGCACAATGCTTATGCGACATTGTTACGACATGTTTCCGAATGCGACATTTTCGATTTGAAGCGCCGAACGGCGTGGTCTGGCGCACGCTCATCAGTACGCGGCAATATGGTCTAAGAGGCAATGTGCGTCAGCGTACTGATCGCGCTCAATTACGGGTCTATAACATTACCTCAATGACTCGTTGTCATGTCCATGCAGTTCAACAGGAGATAAGCGATGCGCAAACCCCAATCGATGAACCAACTGGCACGCCTCGGCTGTGTCGCCCTGGTGGCAACCCTGGCCGCCTGCGCCAGCCCTGACCAGGCGCCGGCCACGGCCGACGTGGCCGTGTCGCGCAATGCGGTGGAAAACGCCGTGTCCGCCGGCGCTGCCGAACTGGCCCCGGCCGAAATCACCGCGGCACGCGAAAAGATGGTGCGCGCCAACCAGGCGCTGGCCGCGCGCGACTACAAGCTGGCGCGTGAGCTGGCGGTGCAGGCCCAGGCCGATGCCAAGCTGGCCCAGAGCAAAGCCGTGTCGTCCAAGGCCACCACCGCCTCGACCCAGCTCAACGAAGACCTGCGCGTGCTGCGCGACGAAGTCGATCGCGCAAATAACCAGTAAGTATTGCGCAACAAGCAAGAACTCAGTTTCAGCGTTTCAGCGCAGTCGTCTGCGCAGTTGTCCAACCGGGCCCGCGCCAATTGAGGCGCTTTTAAAAATAAGAGGAACAAGAATATGAAAAACCGCAAATCAGCCGTCTCGATTCTGGCCGCCGCCGTGCTGGCCGCCGCCTGCGCCAGTGCGCCAGTGACCACCCCGACCCTGGACCAGGCGCGCGCCGACTTCGTGTCGGCAAATAACAACGCGCAGGTATCGACCTACGCGCCGCTCGAATTCAAGCAGGCCAGCGAAGCGCTGGACCAGGCCAACCAGGCCGCCGCGCGCCGCGAGAGCCTGAACGATGTCGACCGCCTGGCGTATGTCGCCAAGCAGCGCATCGCCACCGCCCAGGAAGTGGCGAAAGGCAAGGCCGCCGAAGCCAACATCGCCGACGCCTCGCGCCAGCGTGACCAGGTGCGCCTCGATGCGCGCACCGCCGAAGCCGAACGCGCCAAGCGCGACGCTGAAGCCGCCCAGGCCCAGGCTCAGCAAGCCCAGGCGCAGGCCGCCTCGGCCCAGGCGCAAGCCGACGCCGCCAACCAGCAGAACGCGGCGCTGTCGCAGCGCGCGGCGCAATTGGAAGCGCTGCTGGTCGACCTGCACGCAGTCAAGACCGAGCGCGGCTACGTGGTGACGATCGGCGACGTGCTGTTCGGTACCGACCAGGCCAGCTTGACCCCGAACGGAATGTCGACCTTGCGCAAGCTGGCCGACGTGATGTCGCAGAACCCGAATCGTACCGTCATGGTCGAAGGGTTTACGGATAGTACCGGTAGCTCGACCCACAACCAGGAACTGTCGCAGCGCCGCGCGAATGCAGTGGCAACGGCGCTCGGTTCGATGGGTGTGCCGCGTGACCGCATCGCGATGCGTGCCTACGGCGAAGCATTCCCGGTGGCGTCCAATGATTCGGCGAGCGATCGCCAGCTCAACCGCCGGGTAGAGATCGTGCTGTCGAACGAGGGCGCGCAAATCCCTCCGCGCGCCGCCATGCGTTGATATCAGCGCTGATTTTTTCACTGCCCGCCTCAGCTTTTTTTAGAACACAGAAACAAGGAATCATCATGGAACAAACCAACAACCTGGCACACGGCTTCGATATCGCGGCCATCCGCCGTGCCGCGGCCAACCTCGATGACGGCGCCGTCACCGAGGGCTACCAGGCTGACCGCGAAGCGGTCATCGCGATGCTCAACGACGCGCTGGCCACGGAACTGCTGTGCGTGCTGCGCTACAAGCGTCACTACTTCACGGTGAGCGGTCCGAACACCGGCCACATCAAGGCTGAGTTCCTCGAGCACGCGCAGCAAGAGCAGGACCACGCCGACCGCATCGCCGAGCGCATCGTGCAACTGAACGGTTCGCCAAACTTCAACCCGGCCACCCTGACCTCGCGCAGCCATGCCGAGTACGATGATTCGACTGACGTGCAGGCAATGGTGCGCGCCGACCTGATCGCCGAACGGGTGGCGATCGAGTCGTACCGTCAAATGATCGCGGCCATTGGCGACAAGGATCCGACCACGCGCGCACTGCTGGTCGACATCATGGCCGTCGAAGAAGAACACGCCGACGATATGAGCGACCTGATGGCCTGAGGCCGGGTTTTTCACTATTTCACAGGAGTAGAACATGCTTGACACCTCGCGCAACAACCAGGGCACCTCGATGCACCCGATCAGCGGCAGCACCTATGCAACCCAGTCCGACATGAAGGCGCTGGTGCGTGATGCGCAATCGATGCTCACTGCAGCGGCATCGCTGACCGGCGAGAAAGCCGAAGAGCTGCGTGCACGCGGCATGGAGATGCTCGATCGCGCACTGGGCAACGCACGCCTGGTGCCAACGCAAGCGGTAGAGAAGGGCAAGGAACTGGCCCATACCGCCGATGTCTATGTCAAGGACAACCCTTGGCGCACGATGGCGATCGCGGCCGGTGTCGGCGTGGCGCTTGGCATCCTGCTGAGCCGTAAGAACTGACGCCGGGAGTTGCCGTGGACAAGAACGAAACAATCGTGCAGAACCCGGGCCTGATGGGCGGGATCTCGAGCCTGTTCAAGAGTCTGTTCGGGCTGGCCGTGTCGCGTGTCGAACTGGCCGCGCTCGAACTGACCGAGGTGCGCAACCACGTGATCGAGCTGATCGCGGTGTTCGCCGCGGCGCTGCTGGCGGTGTGCTTCGCCATTGCCTACGGTACCGTCACCATCGTGGCGCTGGCATGGGATTCGATGGGCTGGACCATCCTGCTGGTGATGTTTGCGGTATTCGCGCTCATTACCGCGGTGCTGGTGGCGAAGGGCATGGCGCTGCTGCGTCAGAACAAGCTGGCCTTCCCGGCGACCATGAAGGAACTCAAGAACGACCGCGAGATGCTGCTGTAAGCGGCGACACGAAGAGGAAAGAACATGCACAATCATGAAGCCAAGACCGGTTTGGCCGGTCACCAGCACAGCCAGGATCCGGTCACGCGCAAGCAGGAACTGCTGCGTGAAGGCGAATTCTTTCGCGCAGGCGTGGCGCATGCCAAGGCGCATATCCAGCATGCGGCCAAACCCGAGGTCATGCTGCATTCGGCGTTCGACCACGCAACCTGGGCGCTGCGGACCAGGGCCGACGCGCTGCTCAAGCCGACCGGCGCTAATATGTCGGTGCTGATGCCTTATGCGCTAGCGGCGGTCAATTTTGTGCGCCAGCGCCGCATCGGCAAGCAGGCGGCCGGCGCCGCGCTGGTGATGGGTGCGCTGGGCTGGTACATGAAGCGTCGCCGCACGCCTGATGCGGCGCAGTAACAAGGCAGCAGCAAGTTCTTGGTTTTTGTTTTGTTGAATATGGTGGGGCTTGAGCGGCGTCTCGATCGAAAGATCGGACGCCGTCTTTTTTTAGTCTGTCTGCGCCGCTGCCGTGCTGCGTTGCCAGGTGCCCGATAGCGTCTTAACGCGCTCGCGCGCATCTGGTTGACAGCGCGTTTCGCCGATGGCGCGCCAGCGTCGTTCTACGGTCGCGCTGCGCTACCGGCCCATGCGGTATGCTGGGCCACCAACAGCGACAGCGCGAGAGCCATGCATCCTTCCACGCCCCATCCAAGCAATATTGTTCTGCTTGAATTCCACCCCGTACACGACGAGCTCAGTCCCAGCAAGGAGTTGCGCGACGGCCTGTCGGTGGCGCTGCGCATGGGTTCGACGCTCTGGTTGGCCAACGACGAGTCGGTCAGCATCGAACGCCTGACCTTGTCAGCCGAAGACAGTACTGGCCGCAGCAGCTTCGCCGGCGCGCATCGCCAATTCGCGCTGCACGATTTTCTGCCCTTGCCATTGCCGCCGCGCGACAGCGTGGGCGGACGCATCAACGAGGCCGATATCGAGGGCCTGGCCTCGGACGGCAAATACCTGTGGGTCGTCGGTTCGCACAGCCTGCGCCGCAAGCAGCCCGACGACGGCGACGGCAGCCGGCGCGCGCACAAGCGCCTGGCCAACGTCAGCGCCGACGGCAACCGCTATTTGCTGGCGCGCATTCCGCTGGTAGAAGAGGAGGGTGGCCATGCGCTGGCCAGACAGGTCGAGCACAAAGGCAAGCGCCGCAGCGCGGCGATGCTGCGCGGCGACTGCCATGGCAACGAACTCAGTGTGCTGCTGCGCGACGACGAACATCTCGGCCCGTTCCTGGCCATTCCAGGCAAGGACAATGGTTTCGATATCGAAGGCATCGCCGTCGCCGGCAAGCGCATCCTGCTCGGCCTGCGCGGGCCGGTGCTGCGCGGCTGGGCCATGATCCTCGAAGTGATGCTCGAAGAAGACGCCGCGCAAGTCAGTCAAGATCAAGATGAGCAGCACAATGGCGCAGCAGCGGCCTGGCTGCGCCTGGCGCCGCTCGACGCCGATGGCGCGCGTTACCGCAAGCATTTTCTCGACCTGCATGGCCTCGGCATCCGCGACCTGTGCGTGCAAGGCGACGACATCCTGATCCTGGCCGGGCCGACCATGGACCTGGATGGGCCGGTCACGCTCTGGCGCTGGCCGGACGCGGCCGGCGCGCCCGAGCGGCGCGATACGGCAGTGGCGAACACGATGCTCGAACGGGTGCTCGATCTGCCATTCGGCCAAGGCGTCGATCATCCGGAAGGCATCTCGCTCTACTCGCATGCCGACGGCAGCGAACAAGGTTTGTTGGTGGTGCACGATAGCGCCGCGCCCAGCCGCCAGATCGGCGAAAGCACGCTGGTGGCGGACGTATATCCGCTGCCCAAGCGCAAGACGAAACGCAAATAAACAAAGGCTGTATGGCGAGCGCGCTGTTGCCTGGCGCCCGTGTAGATCGTTGGCGGCGTTGCCGCCATACCGCCCACAAGCGATCGAAGCGCTTCTTATTGGGTGGTGGTATGCACCCGGCCTTGCGGTGCATTCTGCACCTGCGTCTGCAGTTGCGATGTCTCGCGCTGCCAGGTGGCGTGCGCTTCCTGCAGGCATGCCTTGCGCTCGTTCGCCGGCTTCTGGCGACAGGCATTTTGCGCTTCCTGCAACGCCGCGCCGAGTTCCTTGCGCAGGGTCTTCTGTTGGTCGTCGTCACGGTACCAGCGCGCCGGATCTCCCTTGGCAATCTCTTGCGACTGCTGGCGCGCGGCGGCCGGATCGACGACAGCGTCGCCGCCCGTCTGCTGGCCTTGCGCCGAGGTTGCGGCGCCCGCGAACGCCAGGGTTAGCGCCAGTGCGCCCAGTTGCAGGCTGCGTTTACGTCGCGTCGACATGTGCATGATGAGCTCCATTTGAAAAGAAAAAGGGCGGGTCATGAGAAGTGCTTCCCACGCCCGCCCGATTGATCGCGATGGATCAGTAGCGGTAGACGCGGCCGTCGACGATACGCACGCGGTTGCCCACGCGCAGGTCGTATGCGCTGTCCTGGGTCACGGCACGGTATTCGCCGTTATCCATGCGCACATTGATCTGATACATCTCCTGGCCACCGGCGTTGCGGTTCGATTCAACGCGGTTACCCACGGCTGCACCGGCGACGCCGCCGGCCACGGTGGCTGCAGTGCGGCCACCGCCGCTGCCGATCTGGCTGCCTGCCACTGCGCCGACCAGGCCGCCGAGGATGGCGCCAGCGCCGCTGGTGCGGTTCTCGCCTTGCACCACCTGCACCGATTCGATCACGCCGTAGCCGGCCGAGGCCTGGCTGGAATTATTGTAGCCGCCGCCAAATGGCTGGCTGCTGTT
>Ga0308160_10002896_pt1 | contig 19989 bp, 29 predicted proteins | sample PhyFR1_FD_201036 | JGI IMG/M metagenome (GOLD analysis project Ga0308160, IMG submission 201036) | Phyllosphere microbial communities from UC Gill Tract Community Farm, Albany, California, United States - DLSLF.R1 | ecosystem: Host-associated > Plants > Phyllosphere > Unclassified | place: USA...
CGGTCGTGCCCATGAACAAGGGTTCTTCGTTTTGAACTGTCGCATCGTTGCTCTCTTCCGGGGCAGCATTTGTTGCTATCTCCTCGATGACTGCTGATATGGGAGCCTGCTGAGGGTCGGCCGTGATGTGTTCAAGTGCTAGCGAAGGTGACTGAACGGGTGGAGGTGCGGGTGGTGGTGAAGCTGATGGTGGTTTAGGTGCTGTCGCATCATCCACCTCTTCTTCCTTCTCTGACTCCTCGACCACAGAGGCATCGGCCTCTGCCACAGACTGGAGCAGTGTGTCAGGAGCATCCTTCATCCCATTATCTTGTTGATCATTGTCCGTACCGGCCCGCGTGTCCGGGTGGACCTCTGAATGCGCAGAATCGTGAGAAGCGGCGTTGTCGCTCATTGGTCCTTAACGCCGATACAACGCGCGGTGTTCAAGTTATGATGATCGAAGCGGCTCGTCCGATGGATCTCCAAGACAGCAATCGAGTCGGGGTTGTTGGATTAGATATGTGTATACTATGGGTACAAGATGGGTGTCCTAGTCATAGGTCAACTCGGTGGCCCACAAATTGATTTGTTTGCTAGATTACTATTCAGGGTAAATTAGACGTGTGTGTATGAGTAAGGTACTAACGGGGAACTGAATTAAATATTCTAGATACAACCTCCACTTTGTTAGTTCACCGTCATCGAGAGAGTGTGAGAGTGATTGAACCACCTATATACACCGACCACATGCTCAGCAGGTTCTCATCAGCACACAAACTCTTGAGGACAGTCAAACCATATTGCATATCTACAACTCGAACATCGTTTGCTCCGATCTCACCTATCGCGCAGAATATACGAGCGATGGCATCCGCAAGGCAGGATATGAAAGTGACTGACCCGGCGTCGTTGCCCAATCCCCTGGGCGAAGGAGGATACATCAAGTCAGTCTCCCTCAGCTCCGATATCTGGTGTCGCTAACGTGGCCAGGACTGCAGGGTGCATCATTATCGGGTGAGCGATAGGAGGCAGTCGTGTGCTAAGTCTAACCACCTAGGGACGAAGTCTTGAACGGCAAGACCAAGGATACCAACAGCAAGTAAGTCACCCATTAGAAGCCGTTCTCAGGATACTAGTTGGTCGCATGGGATGGATATAGATGATCCCAAAGTCAAAGAGAACGAGAGCTGACCATACAGCTTCCTCGCCCAATTTTGCTTCGATTTGGGCATCGAGCTGTGCGTTGAATCCCGTCAAACACTTCTGTTGGGTTCTGATTCTCTAGCAAACGTATAGAGGTGATTGCGGACGATGAAGACGAAATGTAGGTCCTGTGTCTCTCTAGACTCGATGCAAGAGCTGATACCTAAGTGTCGAAGCAGCACGCCGTATGACCAAGCAGTATGATTTCGTAGTTACCTCGGGAGGTATCGGTCCAACCCACGACGGTGAGTTACAATTTCCTAGAATTCCATACCTTGCCAATCACGGACACACATTTCTGCCCTTTCACCACTAACCTCGCCGCCATTCCCTGGCCTTATATCTGGTCGAGAGCGCCTCTTTACCTTCATACCTATTCTTCTCGGCTTCTCCCTCATTCCTCGACTTCCCAACTACTAGCGTACTTGCCTCAGAATGGGCTACCAATACGAATCGTACCTTCGGTCCCAGCCGTTCGATCCGTCTATGAACAGATCGCGTTTGTCTACTTTCTCTTGACACTGAGCTGAATCGCAGACATCACCTACGCATCTCTGGGCGCAGCATTTGATCTACCACTCAAACATGATGACGAAGTCAAACGTCGAATGTTTGAGCTATCGTCCGATGCGAGAAAAGAGGAGCTCCTAAAAGCTACGCCAGCGCAGAAGGAAGCTAGGGATCGAATGGCGCTTTTCCCCATCGCTAAGGGCGGTCACGGCAGTGACGGACAGGGTGCGGCGAGGAGTGAACTCATCTTCGTTGCGGAAGATAAATGGGTCCCTGTTCTCCGACTCGGTGGAAAGGTGTGTTCGCCCCGAACTTTGACGGATTTATCCTGATATGGCAGCTCTGTGTGTTCCCGGGAATTCCGAGCTTGTTCCAGCAACTCTTGTTGGGCTTGACTCCTTACTTGCCTCTTCCACCGGCATCTTCCAAGCCTTTCCGTCATCTTATCTTTACAGAGTGAGTCCAAACACATCTTTGTTCGGCCGTTGGACTGGAAATCAAACCGATCTCGGACTTTTTCCTCCCATATCCATACCCGGCCTACCTCGTAGGGGAGGGACCTCAACTGGTGCTATGGGATTGAGCTAACACACTTAGCCAAGCAGAATCAGTGATTGCCCCATATTTGACCGAGCTTCAGGCGAGGGTCAAGAAGGAAGGCATCCGAGTTGGTTCTTGTAAGTTTAACTGTCTCGCCCAGTCTATCGCCGCCCAGCTGACCCCAGATCCATTCTTGTACAAGGGTGTTCACGTCAGTTTGATCGGACACGATGTAGAGAGGATCAAGGAACTAGGTAAAGAGGTGAGTGATCGTCATACAAGACAGGTCCTCGCTGATGAACTAGGTCGCCCAGGAACTGGACGGCAAGATCGTCTCGGAGGGTACCCTAGGTTCGGAGAAGGAGACCGCAAAGATCTGATTACATGCATGAATCTATTACATGCATGACTCTGTCACATCTCCGACTCTTGCTTCGATTTCATGCTGACAACGGAGCGTCCGTTTGCCCGAACTCCTCACGCGGCCGAGCAAAGTCCCAAGGTCGACCACTCTCCCACTTGTAATAGATCATGCATGCATCGTGACATTCATCAATCCGACTCCTCCTCCTCAATCATAGCTGCCTCAACCCTGACACTCAGCCTATCCATCTTTCGAAGCATCTTTCTGATTTCCTCCGATTCAGCCTCTACCTGCGTTTTGATAGGTTTGATATCCCCTTCGCTCTTTACAGGTTCAACCTGTTTTGGCGCGCTTTTTGGTCCAGATTTCGCTTTTTCGACTTGTTGGCTCATCTGGAAATCAGACTCGAACGAGGGAGAGGAGAAAGTATTGCTCACTTGACTGAACCTATTTGATAGATTTCCTACTTTACCATGCAATTTCTCCAGCTCATCGAACCATTTCCTCTCGCTCTCACTGACATCCGGTCCTTTGTGACTTGCCATCGCACTGCTCAACACCCTATCCAACCTCTCTCCCAATTCCCGCTGTTTCGTAGCAACGGCAGAAACCCTCTCTGACCCATCATCCCCTGATAAACCCTTCATCTCGCCTCGGGCGGATTTGAGTAATTTGATTTGTCGTTGGTATTCCCTCACCTGGAGATCTAGGCGGTTCTCGACTTTTTGAGAAGCGGCTCGGATAGCTTCGGTGCGTTTCCGGATATCAACAGTGACTTCTCCTAGTAGCTTCAGATGCGCGGCGGTGATATTCTCGACGGGGCCACGGAGGTCTTTGTTCGCCCGGATATTTGGTGGAGTGTATTTGGTGTAGGAAATCGTACCGTCTATCAGAGTCGATACGTCAGGTTGTTTGGCTAGGAATGATCGTTCGTCAGAAGAAGGTTGAGCGGAGGAATCGTTGGTTTTGGGAGCGATGGCTGCAATGGTCTGTTCGTTGGCACGGAAGTCTAGCTCGGAAGACGCCAGTTGCTGAGAGCCAGTGAGTGCGAGGATACCGTATCCAAGCGAGATATTACAGAATGCAGCGGATCCAATGATGGCTTGTGCTTGAGATCTACCAATTAGCTTCTGCCTGGTCAGATGAGATGGAAGGGACTTACCCATCGGTAGAGATTAGCGTCTCAACGCTACTTCCTACGTCCTCGTTGTCGCCAAGAAGAATAGAGTCTAGTAGTGGACGAGTGTTGATACTGGACAAGCCTTGAGAATGTCGGACATGGATCGTGTCGGCGTACACGGCGTCGATGACGAAGGAGGGAGCCACCACAGGCTCATCGGGAGAAGCGTCAGCGAGGTAAACCGACTCCAGGATCGGTATCGTCGGATTAGCCTGCTGTGGGACCTGGCCATCAGCGTCGTCGAAAACAGAGATGACGATACTCACGTCATTGTCAACCCATACTGGTTCCGACACTTCCGTACATAGTCCAATATCTACTCGAGAGCTGGACCAAGCTATACTCATCACCCTGACTTCCTCGCGGGTTGTATCTTCTTCGTCGTCCCCATCTTGAGCTGACACTTTCAATATGGCAATATCGCTAGCGTACGTCTCTTCATCTTCGTCCGCCTCTTGTGGTGCTGGGGTGAAGATCACGGGTCCTTGTCGCAATAGGGCTTTGTGTGATCCCGTAGCTGGGCCTCCTGTTGAGGTCAAGTGAGGTGGGTGGACCTTGACGACATCTTCTTTGCTACTGCGATCCGCCGGGGCCATGCTCGATGACCGATTTGACGATCTATTTGGCGAGTCCTCGACCTTGGTTCCCTCCCTGTACTGCTTTATCAGATCCCCGATCCAGATATCCCAACTATCCGCCTGGTCTATCCCTAATCCATCTCGACCATCTTCAGCCTTACGACGACGTTGTCTCGCATACGCCTTCAAGCCCTGCAAGTACCTCAATGGGAGTTCGGCACGGAGAGGTAGGATCGGGTTCATGGTGTACACATCTCCGTTTGCGATGAGGACTGTAACTGCCAGGGGAGAAAAGTCGAAAGTCGAGGGGGAATAAGGAGTGAAAGCGAAAGATGTGGCGTAGCGGGATAGGGGGTCGATAGCTGTGAATTTCGACGACGAAGCCGAAGAAGCTTGAGGAAGGAATGTGAAAGTCTGTGTGGGATCGTCAGGGCGGCGTATATCGTATTCGCTATTCATTAGCTCTTGAGTCCAACGTTGGTTCGGAAACGTACTGCAGTCGCCCATCCGAAGTTAGGATCCATAGTGATTCCCCTCCTTCGCCCAATGGGTGCCAGAGTACTTTGGAGATCACTACCTGAGAGCCGGAGGAGTATTCGAACTCATCAATCGCGAATGCCCTGTTCTTCAGCTTGATGCACCATGAAAAGAGACTTGGAAACATACCGGCATTCCAGCTCTCCAGAGACATCGTCACCTAACCGCAAAGTGGGTAGAACGAGTACCGCCACTTGCTTCTTGCCTACTACAGCCAGTAACCGCTCAGTCGGATTGAGGACTAGCGACTCGACTGGAAAATTTAGACATTCCGACTTGAGCGTCTAACATCAGCTTGTTGAACAGATTGCGTGTCACCGAGCTTACTTTGTATGTCCCTACAGCCCTACCGTCGACTTTCCAAGCATCCCCAGCTAGACTACACATCCGAACTTCAGGCCCAGAAGCGACAATCAAGTCCTTATCCCTCAAAATCATCCTACTAGATTTCGTACCGACCAAATCGGTATTTGGACCATCAACAAGTTCCCAATCATCTTGCTTGTCTTTGCCATTGCCTGATGAAAACATCGAGTGAGCCGGTAGAGTGGCTAGGTTGATGGGTACTGAGGGCATTGCGGTGTGATTAGCCGCTGGTTTGGTTAAATGTTGGTGAGTGATGGTGGACTCAGTTGTTTCAAGCGCGTGAGGGAAGCTGTTGGGGTCTCCAGACTGGATTCAAAGGTCTACTAGAGAAGCTGGACCCAGGCAGCTGGAGTTCTTGCAACGTACGACACCAACCATGCACTATACCGAGCTTTGAGAGTATTCTGCTGTACAGGCAATGGGAGTCCACGCAGGGCCGCCTGACTTCACCAAGCTATGATTGAAGGTGCTCCGTGGTAGAAGGGAGCGTATCCTGACGACTGGCATGCATGAAATCATACTCAAATTGGACGGCGGCTCGCATGCAGCTGAGTAGCTTCGCGGATCACAAGTCATGACTGATACTTGAATGATGCATACAGCATTAACCCCTCTACCTATACTACTATTACCTACATGATACTGCCACAAGGGATCGGGTGTGTTGTAACTATACGGGAATTTCCGGAATTAAATGATTCCGTGGTTCAGACTGTGCTACTGCTTGCATCCAATCCGATAGCGACCATTAAACCATCATCATAAAACAAGGTATTACCATAATACATACATAATGGCTGCCTTCTCAACTAGGATCAACCTCCTTCCTACATCCCGTACACTCGCTAGTGGTGTACCATTCGCCCCAAGGATCGCACTTGTTCACCCACCTGCTTCTCACGGTCACGGAACTCACGGACCTAGGAGCGATGCTCCTCCCAAGTGGACTGGGTCGCAGGGTGGATTCGCTTCCCACTCCAGGATCAACAGTGAGTATCTGTCATATAGCTGGAATATGGAGAAAGAGAACGTTTGGAAGAGGAATTCGCGTCATCGATCGGATTGTTGGGGGCTTCTTAAAAGATTAGGGCAAGAAGAATGAGAGCTGACTATTTAGCCCCACCTACCGGTATCTTCCAACAACGAACCTTTTCCACCACTCCCTCCCGCCCAGTCGAGGCTCCATCCCGTGTTGGAGGTGTTCCAGATTGGTCCGCCTACCAGTCTTCCGGTAAAGGAGAAAACACTCGAACTCTATCATACTTCATGGTCGGATCCCTCGGTGTTCTAGCCGCTTCCGGAGCCAAGTCAACCGTCAGCGATATCCTCAGTAACATGGCTGCTTCTGCGGATGTTTTGGCTTTGGCCAAGATTGAGGTCGAGATGGGTTCCATTCCAGAGGGTATGTCGTCGATCTCGAAACCTGGAATGTCGCAACTGACAATATAGGAAAGAACTTGATTGTCAAGTGGCGAGGAAAGCCCGTCTTCATTCGACATCGAACCGAGGATGAGATCGCCGAGGCACGATCAGTCGACACCAAGACTCTACGTGATCCCCAGACTGACGAGGACCGAGTTCAGCGAGGAGAGTGGCTAGTCATGTTGGGTGTCTGGTATGTTCCTCCTCATCGCACAAATTGAACAAGACTGACGTCCAGCACCCACTTGGGTTGTGTCCCTATTGGAGAGGCTGGAGATTACGGAGGATGGTTCTGCCCTTGTCACGGTTCCCATTACGATATCTCTGGTCGAATTCGACGAGGTCCCGCTCCTCTCAACTTGGAGATCCCAGAGTACGCTTTCAACGACGATGAGGAGAAGCTTGTCATTGGTTAGGTGTAGATGCATATGCAACTGTCTGTATCACTGTGATTTGATGTTTGCTGGCGTGATGGCAGGCGATTGTCGAAGATGGCTGTATGCCTGTTTGCCCGCCGACAGTCAAGCTATTATCGTGCAGATTACGAGGCCTGGGTAACATACAACTAGTGGCCGGGGCTATCCAGACCATCTTGGAAACAGCATGAAAGGTGACGACTGCGAGCATCATGGACTGCACGACTGAATTGGATTATGCTGCATGATGCTCGTTATGAATGCTAATATACGGTCTATGGTAGCAAGACACCTCCGCTAAACTCCTTCTCGGTGCTCAACCGCAGAGACTCGATCTTCTCCTTCAATTCCTGATCCCGGAACTGATGGCTCAAGTATGGCAATAGTAGTGTGTGGAATGCTCGATGAGCAGCTGGTGATCCAAATTGAGTGAAGATTCCTCCAAACACAGACTCGACTCCCATCCCTTTGATCTTTGCATGACCAGATTCTGTTCCTGTCTACCTCGTCAGCTTCTTGCAGAATGATAGGGAAGGATTGACTCACATTATTTCGATCGAATCGAAGGACATTTCCGATATCCCATTGTCCACCAACTTCCCGACCTATATTACCAACATGTCTTAACGCTTCCAATTTCTCTTCCAAGCTTCTTCCCCTCAAAAACTCTAGATCCTTCAAATGCGTACTAGTCCCAATGGCCTCGTGAACAAATAGAGCGAGGTAGGAAGCAATAGCCCTTCTCCCCAAGAACGATAATCTCGAATTATGCGGTGTTGATGATGGCTCCGATGCTAGGCCTGCACGATCATGTCGAATAGCATGGACGTATCGATATGATTTGTGCGTCAAGATTTGTAGGGCGAGTTCTGGGGGAAATTGACGGTTTTCAGGTAATCGAAGTAGTTGAGAGAGATATTTCTGAGCGATGGATGAGGTTATTGGAGTATCGGGAGAGACCTTGAATGGACGTAGGCGAGGGGTTGTGGGTCGTTGGGGCTGGGACTGGTTGGGTGGGATAGAGACTTCTGGGCGTGTTTCGACTGCTGCGGCTGCTGCATATTCTCTGTTGGATCCTGGTTGTTAGCTATACCTCTCTCCATATGTCATGTGACCCACCTTCGACTCTGTGAATCTTTGTTCTAGCACATCTGAAGGATGCTAGTGTCTGCGATCGACTGCCGAGGAGGGTACGGACCGAGCTGGATGAAGAAGCGGCCGACATTTTCGTAACTTGAGGAAAGATGATTGAGGGAGATTTCCGTTGAGGCGGAAAAGGTTGAAAATCAATCGGAGGTATGTAATGGGATACTAGAGTATCCTTTTGGTATGCTTGACCGTACGCCTAGATGCGATCGGTATGTATAGCTTGGTGCGTAGCTGTAGTAGTGGTAGGAGGAGGTGAATTCAGAAATCTCGAGACTGGTTTAAACGAGAATTTCCGACTGTGGCAGTCAATTTGACCAGTCAAGATCCATTAGTAATTTAGGGATGGGTCATTAGTATTCTGGAAAAGGTACAGCATCCATTCATGCATGCATGCGGTCAGTAGGCGACCACAGCGCCTGGGCATGGGCTCTAGTATACTAGGCCCCAAGCTTCAGGAGCTTTAAAGCCCTCAAGCACGCCATGGGGCCAGCGATCGCTGATGAAGTATTCTGATTAGCATTTAATTCCCAATGCCAAGTATTCATGCAACAAGCGGAAAAGTGACACCGATAGAAAACACATAGTTCATTAAATACAACGTTTTTGGACAGCAGAGGCAGCATAATTCCTAGCAAGCATGATCTATCCTACCTGCATGTTTCTTCCTTTTTCTTCTTCTCTCTGTTTTCACTATCCTTATGATGACGGTCTACGCAAGAGCGATTCCCCCACCGCCCCAAGACTTAACAGCATTGAAAGCGCCTCTGATCCCATGACGAATGATGCTGACACCTTCCAAGATGGCAAGCAAGGTAGCATTGGATATAAACTGGTATCGAAGCTGCGGTAGTCTTCCGGTAGTCTTGGTGTTATCGAATCTGATAATCTCGTCCAGGTACGGATCTTGAGAATGCCTCTCGATTGCTCTTGCGATCCATGCTGGAACATCCTCATATTCGTGATCGACCACCTGCGTATGGAGCAAAGTTGCGATATATCGTAATTGATGTAACCGGGATTCTTTGTAGCCAAGTCCACCACCGATGAAGCAGTTGAGCCGTTGGTGTATCCGACCCTCTTGCACGCAGTCGGCGAGATCCTGTCTTCCGTTCAGAATGTAGCATTCTCGAAGGTACCGTTCATCGTTCGACAGAGCGTTGGTAAGGTCCCAGAGGGATCCTGCTCCCCACATCCACTCTGGCCCTCCAAACGCTACGGCCTTGGGCATCGTGATAGCTCTGTATCGTCAGCGTGTGCAATCGGCGATGAAGAGATCCCTTACCCCTGCCAGTCGATCATCGATGATATCTCCTAGTCATCACCAATCATCATGTTATCCGAGTGAGAATCGGGATGCCAAAGGTATGTCCCATCCTCGTCCAGATCTATAGTTTTATCATCCATTAGCCAATCTTTGACTTCCAAATGCGCCAAGTACTCGAACAAAGGTCGATCCCGGTATATGGTACGACTTCGAATTGCCTTGAGGATGTTATCCAAGTTATGGAAATACATTTCCTTCAAGCTCTGGAATGGACCGCCGAAAGAGGGAGAACCAGGGGCCAGCCCCACTCTGGTATTAACGACGTTTCCGTTTAGGTTGATACCATCAAAGCTACCGACTCCGTGGAACTTGCAGTTCGAGAGCGTAATGGCGTGCTTGGCATAGCTTTGAATATGGGCTCGCTTGGAGCTAGGGCGGCAGGAGTTGTCGATTGGACGACCTTTGACCTTCTCGAAAAGGGTATACACTACGGGTACGTCTATCGGTCAGCAAGTGTACACTCAATCATGTGGCCGGTGCTTACTCTTATCCTTCGTCAAGAGGGCAGTCCCAGTTTCATACACTTTTGGTACGGGTACCCCGATCTTATCCAGAACTTTCAGAGTGACAGCTTCGCTCTCGTAGATCCTCTTGAGGACATCGATAGATGGACTAGGGCCATCTTGGTAAGGGGTCCTCAACAGCCATTCTTCGTCATCATCGAACGTGATAGTCACATGGACGTTGTACGCTCCGGCTAGAACCTTTCCATCAAGGGGGATATCGACTTCACAAGTATACCCTGGTCGAAGGGCTTCTGCCTTGGCCTTGATGACCTCGGGATCGAGGTTCTTGAGGAGGTCCATAAGCTAGATATGCAAGCATAATTCTTTTACTGGTAAAATGATGTATGACTTACACTTTTCTTAGGGTGTCTTTCCTTGATGGGTCAGCGCATGCCCTACCCAGTATAAATGTAACTTACAAGGTTGGTGTATCGACATCCATGAGCCTTGCTATCATAGTGTCGTCGACACTGAACCTTTCTACACCACCCGCACCAGGCGTCTTCTCCTACCACAACTTCCTGACACCCTTTCGCCTCGCATACAACTGGCATTGATCGGTAGTGGTCGAACATCTTCACCGATCAACGCAGGGGGATCTTGTTGTTGGGGAGATATTGAATGACAAGGTGTTGTGATGTATTATGTATAAGCTGTATAGATCTAGCAGTTTTGTAGGGATAGAGATGATTGGGGAAGATGTGTAGATGAACGAACAAGGCAAGATGGATAGGACGAAGAGATCGAGGGGAAAGACAATCTGCGAGAGAATGGGACCTCAGCGTCCCACATGATCAGTATATATATCGTCCTCCCTCCACCTCGATGGCGCCATAGTAGACTTCACATGGATACCTCTAACCGCTCCAGCCTTGAGATACCGAGCCAAGATTCATTACCGGGCATGATGACGATGTAGGCATTGCCGAGTGAGACCTGGGGTCCACTTAGGAGTCCGCTGAATCTCAGACCTTTCAGTGTGGAGTGGTTGTAAGTTAGTAGACAAGGTTGTGTTAGTCCCGTTTCACGACCAGAGATTACGACAAAGTCTGGCCCAGCGGTGGAGGATGACCAAGACGATCTGTAAGACACTTGGCGAGAGAGTGGCCGAGGGACTTTGTAGATGATTCGATCCACTTTGTGTGGAGAACCTATTGACAAGTCAACAAGGTTCGATACCTATCGCTTGGCAGTCATGAAGCGAAATGGGTCGCGTCCCGTATGTATTCGTGTGTCGTCCGTAGATTCCCGAAGCCGATTGAGTTCATTCAAAAATCGAACTTGCACTTGCGGTGCCCCTATGTTCGAGTCGATGGGATGATATCTATCCCGTTTCACACTCTTGATTCGAGACGGATTTGGTTATTATAATCGATGGTGCTGTCGGTACCTAGCTCGGACTTTGAGTGCCTAATTGGAAGTTTGGGTACACATAGTGGTGTAGTGACTCTTGAATGGTTTGAATTGAACGGCATATCCGAAGATATGTATTGACGTCAGATGGATCATGATCCAATGGGAAGTCCGATGGGTCAAAGGGTTTCGGTACCCCTTATCTTGTACCCTCCACGTATATCGATGAGTCTGTACTCGATTCTCGGTCATGTCTGCAGTAGGATCTTCGAAGCATTTGATTGGATCACCTCGCACTGCATGAATGGATGTATGGTGGTAGGTGGTATAGACAGTCTGACAGACGCGATGGAAGACGCGACGTGAACCGGCAATTCCCCGGATATACCGGCAGATGCAGAAGTGGCATTTAAGGTGTAAATCAATCATCTTTTGCTCAACCGCCTGTCGACTTGTCACTTGAGGTGCATGTCTAGGGTATAATATATACATATACATATATCTCAATCATATCCCATCAGTTTGAGAAGGCTCGGGACAACTCCCTCGCAGGCCACGTTCTCTGGATGCCGATGACGAAGCTTTCGAAAATGCTCATCCAAGCCCGTGATGACATCCAAGTCTGGATTTCCCTTATGCGTTTCCTTCGCCCACTCGATCCAGTCTACCAAGGTGGTCGGCAAATCTTTATCCTCTCCCTCGAATGCCCTGGTGAGACCTGTGAGCTGCCCGAGGGCTCGCTTCTCGCCGAGACACGGATCCCAGTGGAGCAGGATATCGGCCAGTCGATGGTATCGTCTACCACCGCGAACGCATTCCGCGAGGTCGGGTCGCCCGACACGTTCGTATGCTTCCGAAAGTAGGGCTTCTTCTGGTGTCTGGGAGTTGTCTCCATTGAGGTAGTCATCCGTGTTGTATGCCCACTTTGGAGGGGCAAATGCAGCAGCCTTGGTGGTGCTAGCAGTCCTGGAACATCAGTTCCGTTCATTCAGGCTACCAAAACTGACCATTCCCAGTCAACCAAGCCAACTATATTGACTCCATTGGCAAGTATATTGGCGCCCGAGCAATCGGGATGTCGGATATAGAACGTGGACTCCCGTCGACTCAACACTGGGTCCCCCATCACGAGTCGTCGAGCTTCCATGAAAGCCAGATAGTGAAGCAGGGGAGATTTTCGGTAAACCAAGCCTTTCTTGATCAAATTGATTAATGCGTCGATCCTGTAGACCCATCGATCACACAGTGTATAGAAAGGCCCCCCAAAGTGTGGCGCATCTTGGTTTTCGGGATACCCACCGCTCAGGTGAGGTCCCCATACAACCTCACCGGCATCATTCCTGGAGAGACTGCCTATCGCGTCACAGGGGATCTTGGACATCTTTATCGATATCTCCGCATAATCATCCACAAAGACCTTCATATCTTCTCTCGACATTGTCTCATCCGAAAGCGCGACTTCGGTCTCCGAAGCTTCGATACCTGGCATCTTGTCATAGATGATATGTCGACAAAGAGGATCTATAAATCAGTAAGAATCACTGATATGATGACTTACTCTTTGTTTTCGAAAACTCCCCTACCCCCCAATCATGAACAGCGGGCACAGGTATACCATGATCATATAACAACTTGTAGGTAAGTGCTTCGCTCTCCAGGTTGTTCCGCAACAGATCCACCGGTCCATCGCCTTTACCGTACTTCGAAACTCGAACAAGCCACTCCATGCCATCCTCAAAGGGGACTACCACATGTATGTTGAAGCTTCCCATCAGGTCCATTGATTCTTCCACGGTTCTGGGTACCACCAGTCTGAATGGCGCGTCCTGTCGGAGATGGGCGATACGACGCGACACAGCTTCTTCATCTAGATCCGCCAAAGTCGCTTGGAACTTGTACGTGATTAGCGTACGCATAGCACTGGAAGTGGAACGACTTACCCTTCCGAAATCGTTGTGCATCTTCTGCTCACGTCAGTTGGTCTCGAGCCAGACTGGATGGACCCACTAAAGTGTAGCCGCACGTATGCGCTGGATCATCGTAATGCTCTCGGCACAAGACCTTGTTGCAAACGTTACAAGTCGAGTCCTCTCCTATGGCCATGTTCGGACACGCCATGTCGCAAGGCTGGCAAACCAGCGAGAACATCGTCGTCTTGAATGGTATGTATAATGGGGGATGAGCGGAGAAGAGGAGTGTAAAGAGGTCCAGAATGGTAACGAGGATATGTGTATGTAGAGGTGTTTTTCATTCTGTTACCAGCATTGCCCATCCCACGGTCTTGGACTCAGGCTTTCCGCTTGACAATGAACTTAAATTTGCAGACTTCTGACCCTGCACACCATTTGATCCCAGGACATTTCACACGGGAAACTGCATGCAATAGAAACAAAATACAAACATACGATACTATTCCAGTCTACCGGAAACATGGGCGCCTATCGAGTCTCATGTCATCCCAACAACCTTCCGGCACCTTTTCCACGACCGACGCATCACTTCATGGACAGGATATACTATCCGACTTGATGACCTAGCTTCAAGCTGTCGCCGGTTCAGCTCCTTGACCAGTGCTAGGCCCTCATCTCCCTCGTACCGTCTTTCCGTTTCAGTCAACCACTGCTGAATCGTCATCGCTTCGGGGCTCGAGCCTGGATTGAAGGTCGTCTTCATTGCGTGGAGATGCGACAACAACTCTTTAGCCCTCCATGGAAAGTACATATTGGTTCCAAAGAAGGCGTCGAGTAGCTGGTGTACCCGAGCATTCCTGACACAATAAGCCAGATCCGCTCGTCCCTGTCTCTCGTAGGCTTCGCATAGCTTGACCTCCACCTCTGAAAGCGCCATTTCCCCTTCCCAGAAGCTTTCAGAGTATGCCCATCTGGGTGCACCAAAAGCAGCGACCTTGGATGTAGTACCCGCCCTATGGAACGTCAGCAAGTGATCCATCGAGTCCGCCAAAAGACTCACCATTCCCAATCCAGTAGGGCTGATACGGCGCCTGATTCATCGATGAGTATGTTGTCGGAGGTCAAGTCGGGATGTTTGAGGTAGAACTCTGATTCATCTTCCTTCAAAGCTGCGCAACCTAGGATGAGATCTCTAACCTCGAGATGAGCCAGATAGGCCCGGTATGCACCGCGTCGAAACAACGTGCCGGCTTTGATTGCGGACATGTTGGCCTCGATTTGGTATAAATACCCTTCTCGTGTCGACTTGAAAGGTCCACCGAGATGATTGCAGTCAGGTGCGCTACTCTCTCGCGTGTCGACCATTCTACCGACCGTGATGGTACCTGCATCATCTAAACAGAGGCCTCCAAGGGCGGGAAATTTGACCGACGACATCTTGATCGCTTCTGCTGCATAAGTGTTGATGAAGCGATCCAGTTGTTCTGGAGAAAGAGCGTCCAGGTCATGGCCTGGAGAACCAGGTAGCTTCTCATAAAGTATATGAGAGAAGCATGGATCTGATATTCAGCCATTAGCGGCATTGTTACTCACCTGCACTTTTGGACACTGTCCCGAAACCTCAGCTATAGACCTCGGGAACGAGTACTCCCGCCTCACGTAGAGCTCTGTATGTGAGTACCTCACTTGCACGGACTTGAGCAACCATGTCGGCAGGTTCCGGTACGTCGGACAAGCTTGGGATACGCAAAAGCCACTCTTTCCCTCCTTCAAATTTTATCGGTATGTGTACCCCCATCATCGCGTCGATCAGACACGTCTCCTAAACGTTTCTCCAAGGTGAAGTTTTCCCCTGGCTCCAATGCTAGAATTTCCTCTTTTAACTTCTCGACATCAAGATCGGCTATGGTCTCTGAAGCCTGATTGTTAGACTTGTCAAGGTGGAACCTACCTCTTGGTACCATTCTGGCTATATTGTCAGCTCCTGATCAGGCCGATGGGCGAGTCACTTACTCTTCCTTGATATCGACACCAATGTCGACGACGATCAAAGTGGGAACGACAGAGGTAGCGTCGACAAATGTTGCAGAAGCAATCTTCTCCTCGAGCAACAGCTGAGCAGCCTTTGATATGACAAGGCGAATCGTATTGAAACATTATTGGGAGTGTATTCGATTTTCAATAAGTGAAAGAGGAGTGTTGTTATTCGAGCTCTGAATATCATTCTGTTATATATGTTAGCAGTCAGATCCAAACCTGACATTTGTTCTCGTCCCGTAGCTTAATTTCGAGTCGAATCACAACTTTAAACCTGGACCATCCCATACACCGCCGTGTCACACCATCCGACACCTTGTATCGATTTGATTTCTGGTTATATGCATGCATGCCATTTATGACCAATCGCATAAAGCAGCGACCCATTTGGCCATGTTGACCCGTTTAGTATCGTTCAATAAGATGAAGGGGTGTTGTAGCAATTCTCTTGGATACGGCCTTTCCGTACCACTCCTTATCAAGCTATCGTATCAGCTTGAGGTCAATACCTTTCGGTCGACTTACCACTTGTCCATGAAATCCTTGATCCCCTCGGACCAGACGCGTCCGATTTCAGGATCGTCCTTCATCGAAGGTACAGGTGCCGTGACGATGTACGACAGCAATTCGATAGGTGCGACATATGCCGATTCACCCTCTGGTGGGAACGGAAAGCGTAGATGGGCGATCTCGTGGAGTGATAGACCGAGGGACCAGACGTCTGCTTTGATGGAGTAGTGTTGGCCCTGTATTCGTTCGGGCTATACGGTCAGTATACGTCCCATGTCACTCGGAGCAGGCTTACCGCCATATAGTAACTCGTCCCCGTGAACGTCCCCGCCATCGAATCAATCAATTCCCCACTAACCCCAAAATCGCACAACTTGATAACTCCATCCCTCGTAACGACGATATTCGAAGGTTTGATATCCCGATGAATAATCCTCCTCTGATGTAAATAATCAAGACCCTTCAATACAGAACTAGCAATCCGCCCTAGGACATGTTCCGAACACCTCATATCCTTCTTCTTCATTTTGCCTAGTAAGTTGTCGAGAGATCCGGCTTCGCAGTATTCCATTAGGATACCTATTTGGGTATCTCGGTCTGCTAGGAATGAACCGAAGTGTTGGACTATGTAGGGTGAATCGCAGAGGTTTAGGATTTCAAGTTCGATTAAGAGTTGTTTGTGCATTTGGGGGTTTGCTGTTCGTGCGATCACCTGCATATTAATGGCTTGCAGTGTCTTTGAGTATAAGACGTACCTTCTTTGCCATGATCTTGCCCTGCTTGTCCTTGACTAGATCAACTGAACCTCCTGCTCCTTCACCAAGACGCCTGATGAGCGTCAGGTCAGCCGGATTGATGATCGGTATGCCTTGATTCGCTTCATCATCCGAATGATGACTATACACACTTCCATGTCCATCCGCCGAGTCGGGTCCAGCACTTCCAATCTGACCAGCCTCTTGCGAGATTGTCAGATTTTTCAATGCCGTCAAATCATCAGGCTGGGGCGTCGCGACTCCACTACTCCTCCTACTGTTTGCTGCCGAGTTGGTTCTCGAGCTAGCTCTTGATCGTGATGAGCCAGCATAGGATTGTTGCGGGGTAGGATCGAATCTTGATCTATTCGCTAGTGCTTGTCGGATATCGTGTGTCATTGCCGACATCCTATCCCCAGAGTCGCCTAGGCCGTTGTTGATCCTTCCATATCCGTAGCTTGATTCTCCATCATCACTTCCTCTAGCCAATATAGTTGGGTTCCTATCCTCGGCATCACCTGCCATCGGGGTCCTTAAATCCGAGAAATCATCTTCATCCGGATACCCATGTGCGTTCGAGAAGCCACTCCCGCCAGATACTGCATGTCCAGATTGTAAGCCTGGAATCGCGAGTTTGAGGGACGGGGTCAAAGAGCGTGAAGGAGTTTGAGAAGCGGAAGGCGCATTGAGTAAAGGAGGCCTTCGAGATGGGATTGATGGTACGTGTGGTGATGGGGTGTATGATGGTGTTAGAGTTGGTGCGGGGCTTGAGAAGCCAGAAAGGGAGAGTTTGGGTTTAGCACCGCCCGTGGCTGATTTCGGTCGAGGGTTGAGCGCTAGTGATGGTAGCGAGTTTGAAGGGATTTGCCAACCGCCTTCATTGGCTTGATCAACGTGTATCCCAGCTGTCATTAGCTCAGCTCAGTATATCACGCGAAGGGGAGGAACTCACGGACGTTGCCAGAAGGGATACTGAGTTTGGGAGGAGGTAGACCAGAACCACTGCCGCTCGAGCCCGTCTTTGTCGGTAAAGGTCGAGCGCCTCCAGGTCGTCTAGGCGGCGTAGGCGCCGACATGACCTCTTTTTCGCGTAATGATCCTTCTAAGCTGTTCTGGCGGGTAAATGAGTACTTGTATGAGATATTGGGCACTCAAAGTCGAGGTCGTATGACTCGGTTCGGGTTGATAGGACCGGAATGTCCGCGAGGTGTCAGGAACGTAGGAAGCGGTGTAGAAAACGGCGTGGAATGACGAAATGGGCGTTACTGATATATCTATGTGGATGGCTATTGTATGTATATATGCTGTGTGAGAGTCGTGTAGCTGTGTCGTTATTATGTATGATACTATATGAAGTTAGATGTACAATAATGAGAGATGCAACGTGCTGAAGGGGGATCTTCGTATTCGACGTCATTCGAGCGAGGCACGAATGATCTTGAGCTGAAATTATGGCATCCCTTTTGTGTAGACTACAAGTACACAATGACAGCGATCATGGGTTCAAGAATCGCCTCGGCACTAGCCAGCGGGTCGAGGACATATACTGGAACTCGAGGGGTTCATGCATCGTCAAGAGTCGCCTCGCACGAGAATCCATTGGTAGGCCGCTGACATCGCTACAAGAAGAGAGCTAAGTACTAGGGTATCCCTCGACGTGATCCGAACCCAGCCCCTGTGATCCCCAGACGAGGAGCACCACCTTCGAAATCAAGAATAAGGGGTGTCACGAGGGTCATCACCGTAGCATCAGGTAAAGGCGGAGTAGGCAAATCGACCGTTGCCGGTGGGTTCTTGGCCCAACAAAGCGACGAAGCTTATACCAGCCAACCTGGCATTGAGTCTACAGCAAACGAGCGGAGAGAGTCTCGGCAGGACAGCGAGGATCGGCCTACTGGATTTGGATATCTTTGGGCCATCTGTACCCAAGTTGATGGGGCTGGAGGGGCATGAGCCGGATATGAGCAAGGGTAAGCTTGATCGGGTCGAAATGGATTTGGCTAATATATCAGAGAACCGCCTGATACCACTGCAGAACCATGGGGTCAAGACGATGTCCATTGGATACCTACTACGTATGTCAAATCGGAATACCCGTGGTACGAGCTGATATGCAGCGCCAAATCCAGAGAACGACACGCCTGTGGCATGGAGGGGAATGATGGTCATGAAGGCTGTGCAGCAGGTACGTGCTATAATAGGTAATAGGCTGATCAGTAGCTATTGTTCGATGTGGACTGGACAACGACATCACAGTCAGGTTCATCTGATGATCTCGATGTGCTGGTTATCGATATGCCACCGGGGACGGGTGATGTCCAACTAAGTCTAGGTCAACTAGTAGCTGTTGATGGTACGTCCCTGCCATATCAATGCTGATGGAAGGTGCTGTAATTGTATCAACGCCACAGGATGTAGCTCTAGTAGATGCTAGGAAAGGAGTAGCAATGTTCAAAAAGGTTGATATACCTGTACGCCGTTCACCGACACTATGAATGATCTAGCTAATGACAGATTGCCGGTCTATTACTAAACATGTCACATTACACCTGCTCCTCGTGTTCAACACCTCACGAACTGTTTGGATCACCAAAGAATTTCCTTAAAGCATCGTCTGACCTGAATTTACCCGTGCTAGGTAAGCTCAGGTGTTTCTGTCGCTGAAAAAAGCTGACGTGATGTAGGACAGATACCACTCGTACCGCAAGTCAGTGATGGTGGAGATGCAGGTCGACCGATTATGGTACAGAGCGGCTCGGAGGGAGATGAGGTACGGGAGGTGATGCGTGGGGTAGGGAGTGGGATCTGGGATTGGCTCAGTAGACGCCCGCTTTCGACAGTAGGTATCAGAGGGTGATATACGGTACATCATGTTATGTATCGGACATTTTACACAAGCAACCACCGGGTCATCAGTCAGTAACAAGGGAAGCGTAGTGTGAGCCATGTTGTGGAGCGCATGAGGATGTGGGATGTAATGGGCTCGGGACCTAGGCTTGGCTCAGCACGCGTTTAATGTCTGTGCTGAGAAGTCAGAACCATTTGTCCTCGCACGATACAACGTCAGACGGCAATCAATAAAATCAGCTCGGTGGTACTCGTTCGATTAGGCGACCCAGACACCATCAGACAGTATATAAACTCTCAACACACCCAGTTTGCCGTTGGCTCCACGTCCCGGACCAGTAGCTCAGACCAGGTGATTTTCCAATGCACTAACGCCAACCGCAGATCGACCCAATGAGTTTCATGAATGATACATCTCAACTACGCCTAGTCCTTTCCTGCTCCGGAAGCCCTGGTGTATAGAAGCTGACCGTTGTGGTGAACGACTCGCTTGATGAGAC